>Ga0163109_10000482_pt1 | contig 32214 bp, 33 predicted proteins | sample CRUFie1St13metaG_FD_108704 | JGI IMG/M metagenome (GOLD analysis project Ga0163109, IMG submission 108704) | Marine microbial communities from the Costa Rica Dome - CRUD Field 142mm St13 metaG | ecosystem: Environmental > Aquatic > Marine > Oceanic > Photic zone | place: Costa Rica: the Eastern...
CCTCCGAGCGTTGGATTCTTTTCAACTATGGCCGTCTTCATACCCAATTGCGCACAACGTATTGCTGCAACGTAGCCACCAGGACCCGATCCAATTACTATTACATCATACTTTGTCATTGTCGATGGATTTTGTTTGAATAAAGATATTGAATATTCCTAGGATGTTTTAAGGGAAATGTTGGGTTTGTCCGAAGAATGTAAAAGGCTTGGTTGTGCGATTATTGTATTGATAATCAATAGATTTATAGTACTTATTTCAAAAATACTTGGTTTATTTCTTGGTTTTCTAGCGCACATTCTGTTATCTTCGGCGCTCAAAGGAAAACATGGATACGTTGAGTTACAAAACCAAACACGACAATATCAAGGCTGAAGATAAGGCTTGGTTCATTGTTGATGCTTCAAATCAAACCCTTGGTCGCTTGTCGACACAGATCGCTATTATTCTGCGTGGAAAGCACAAAGCAAGTTACAGCCCTCACTTCGACAACGGAGATAACGTCATCGTTATTAATGCTGAGAAAGTGGCGCTCACAGGTAAAAAGTGGTCTCAAAAAAAATACTTGCGCTACAGTGGTTATCCAGGAGGTTTAAGAGCACGAAACGCTAACGAAATGCTCGAAAAAAAGCCCGAAGCCATCGTAGAAAAAGCCGTACGCGGCATGCTGCCGAAAAATCGACTTGGTCGAGCGCTTTTTGGCAACTTATATGTATATACAGGTAGCGAACACCCGCACGGTGCGCAGAATCCTAAAGAATTAACAATCCAAGCGAAATAACATGGAAAAGAATGTAAGCGTTGGCCGACGTAAGGCGTCTATTGCACGGGTTCACATTTCCTCTGGAAAAGGGAAGATTACCATTAACGGCAAAAAGCTCGAGGAATATTTTCCTCAACCTGTAATGCAGCAGGTTGCAGCTAAACCAGTAAATATGATTGGCAGCGCCAAGTCATACGACTACAATGTTAATGTTTGTGGTGGTGGCTTCAAAGGACAGGCCGAAGCGATTGCTCTTGGGCTTTCTCGAGCCATCTTGCTCTTTGACGAAGAAGCGCGACCAAAATTAAAATCAGAACGCTTACTCAAGCGAGACTCTCGTGTTGTCGAGCGCAAGAAGCCTGGCTTCCGAAAAGCGCGCAAGAAAGAACAATACAGTAAACGATAAACCAATAGAATCTCTACAAGATGATGGAAAAAGTATCACATAAAGACATGTTAGAGGCTGGAGTTCACTTTGGTCACCTAAAACGTAAATGGAATCCAAAGATGTTACCTTACATCTTTGCAGAACGAAAAGGTATTCACCTTATCGATTTAAACAAAACTTCTGAAAGCCTTGAAGAGGCGGCTCATGCAGTACGACAAATCGTTAAATCCGGTCGTAAAGTATTGTTCGTTGCCACAAAAAAACAAGCCAAAGAGGTTGTTAAAGCTGAGGCACAAAGAGCTAACATGCCGTATGTAACCGAGAGATGGTTAGGAGGTATGTTGACAAACTTCGCTACAATTCGTCGATCTGTAAAGAAGATGGAAAGCATCCGAAAGTTGCTTGATGACAAAAACACAACGTCACTTACAAAAAAGGAGCGCTTGCTACTTGGTCGACAACTGCAAAAACTCAGCATGGTGCTTGGGGGTATTGAAAACCTAAATCGTGTTCCTGCTGCAGTATATGTTGTAGATATCACCTATGAAGATATCGCGATTAAAGAGGCGAAAAAATTAGGAATTCGAACGTTAGGGATGGTTGATACCAATTCAAACCCAAATTCAATCGACTTCCCAATTCCATCAAACGACGATGCAGCAAACTCAATTCAACTTATTACGCGTTATCTGGCTGATGCCGCGATTGCAGGTTCAAAAGATCGTGCACAAATGAAAGAAGAGAGTGCAAAATCTGAAGAAAAAGCGCCTTCAGAGGAGAAGGCAGCAGAATAATTTATTGATAACATTTCACGTATAACGATTATGGGAATTTCAGCTAAAGAAGTAAATGAGTTGCGCAAAAAGACCGGTGCGGGGATCATGGACTGTAAGAAAGCGCTTACTGCCTCAGAAGGGGATATGGATGGCGCCATTGAATACCTAAGAAAAAAAGGACAAAAAGTAGCAGAACTTCGAGCGGGTAGAGATGCCAACGAAGGAGCGGTAATCGCTGCTGTCAATGCAGAAGCAAGCCGAGGTGTCATTGTATACCTTGCGTGTGAAACGGATTTCGTAGCGAAAAACGATGACTTTGTGGCGTTTGCCAAAAGTCTTGCGAGCCACGCTTTGGCTGAAAATATTGACAGTCACGACGCATTAATGGCTTCATCATTGGATGGCAAGTCTGTTGCAGACCACGTTGCTGAACGTGTTGGAATGATTGGAGAAAGTATTTCGATTAAGGCTTTTCACGCGCTGGAGGCGGCCAAAGTTGTTCCTTACATCCACGCTGGCAATCGAATTGGCGTCTTGCTTGGCCTTAGCAAAGACGTCGAGGGCTCAACAGAAGTTGGGCGCGATGTTGGAATGCAAGTGGCAGCAATGAGACCCCTTGGCTTAGACGAATCGAATATTCCTGACGATGTTCGCGAACGTGAACTTCAAATTGCACGAGACAAAGCGCTCCAGGATAATAAGCCAGAACATATCATTGAAAAAATCGCTGAGGGGTCACTAAAGAAATTCTACAAAGAGAACACCTTAGTACACCAAAGTTTTGTAAAAGATCCGTCACTCACTGTAGCGCAATATGTGCAAAATTTAGACAAAGAACTTTCTATTACTGCTTTTTTACGCTGCGAATTGGGGGAATAAGTATTTTCGCAATACATGGCATACAAGCGAATACTTCTCAAACTTAGTGGCGAAGCCTTAATGGGCGACAAAGCCTTTGGAATCGACCCAAACACAATTCGGCAATTTGCCCTTGACATCAAAGAGGTTGTAGACCTAGGTGTTGAGGTAGCGGTAGTTGTTGGGGGTGGAAACATTTTTCGTGGCCTCCAGGCTGCCGACACGGGTGTTGACCGGGTTTCAGGAGACTATATGGGTATGTTGGCTACTGTAATGAATGGGGTGGCGCTTCAGAATGCTGCAGAACAAGTAGGTGTTGATACCCGATTGATATCTGCCATCCAAATGCGAGAGATTGCAGAACCCTTTATTCCTAAGCGAGCCAAAAGACACCTTGAAAAAGGTCGCCTTGTAATTTTTGCTTCAGGAACAGGAAATCCCTATTTCACGACCGACTCAGGCGCCGCGCTTCGCGCTTCGGAGATCGGGGCGGATGTGGTGCTTAAGGGAACCAAAGTGGATGGAATTTACGAAGAGGATCCCGTGAAAAACCCGCAAGCCAAACGATATAGCGAAGTCACCTTCAATGATGTTATTCAACACAACCTCGGTGTCATGGATATGACTGCCTTCACCCTTTGCCAAGAAAATGCAATGCCCATTGTGGTCTTTAACATGAATACGGCTGGTAATCTCGTGCGCGTAGTAAAAGGCGAAAAAATTGGTACATTGGTTAACAGGGAAAAAACTAGATTTTATGAATAGTTCAACACAAGAAGTGCTCTCTATGCTTACCGAGGGCCAAGAACAAATTTTCAGCTCATTAAAACAAAATCTATCCAAGATTAGAGCGGGTAAAGCTAATCCTAGTATGTTATCCTCCGTGATGGTTGAAGCCTATGGAAGCATGATGCCACTCAACCAAGTGGCTAACGTTAACGCCACGGATGCCCGAACACTAACCATTCAACCCTTTGACAAAAGTGTTCTCGGTGAAATTGAGCGGGGAATTCTAGGTGCAAACCTTGGTTTAACCCCAATGAACGATGGGGAGTTTGTTCGCCTGTCCCTTCCAGTCCTCACCGAAGAGCGAAGAAAAGAGCTTTCAAAACAAGCTAAGGCGATGTGTGAACAGGCAAAAGTTAACCTCAGATCCGCAAGGAAAGATGCCATGGATGCCGTTAAAGCATTGGGTGCCGACACGCTTTCTGAAGACGAAGTCAAAGATGGCGAAGGCGCTGTTCAATCAAGCATTGATGCCGCCAACAAAACAATAGACAGTATTTATCAGACTAAGGAGTCTGAAATAATGGCCGTGTAGCGCGCCTCTACGTTTACTAGTATTTAATGGTGTCTTTTAGCCAGCCCAGCGCTTGGACACAACATCCCAGTTTACCACACTCCAAAAGGCGTTGATATAATCAGGGCGTCTGTTTTGGTAATGCAAATAATATGCGTGTTCCCACACGTCAAGGGCTAGTATCGGTCTGCCATCACATCCTATACCTGGCATTAATGGATTGTCTTGATTTGCCGTGGAGCAAACCTCTAAGCTTCCATCATCTTTTCTACATAGCCACGCCCAACCCGAACCAAAGCGTGTTGCAGCCGCCTTATTAAATGCCTCTTTCATGGTATCTACGCTTCCAAAACAACGCTCAATACAAGCGGTTAGATCCGCACTCATCTCTGTGGCTTGTGGCGAGAGGTTTTCCCAAAAAAGACAGTGATTATAATACCCTCCTCCATTATTTCTCAACGCTGCATTATTCATATCCATCGATGTCATTAACCCTGTTAGGTCAGAAGAATCTAATGATGCCGCCTCTAGGGCTGCATTGAATTTTGCCGTGTAGCCCGCGTGGTGCTTGCTGTGGTGTATCTCCATGGTGCGTGCATCGAAGTGAGGCTCAAGGGCGTCGTAACTATAGGACAGTTGGGGTAGTGTAAAGGCCATTTCTTTTTTTTTCTAAGTTAAGCCTCACGGCGCAATTGTGCGAAGTAATCTCTAAGAAAAATTTTGTACTCCAAGGCTATCGCTTGAATTTCTGGATCCACCCATGGCCTCTCCACGATACATTCCCAATGATCTTTCTTTGAGTGCTTAATGGCATGGTGGCTGATTGCACCAAACTTGTCGTCTGGCAACAAATACAGGACTCGCGTTGCTTGTGCCCAATGAATTGCTCCTGCACACATTATGCAGGGCTCTAGAGAAACCATTACTGTGTAAGACGATAGGTGGCGCGTTTGGTTTGCCGTAGTGGCAGATGTAATGGCAAGCATTTCTGCATGGGCCGTTGGGTCTTGTAATAAATTTACCTGGTTCCAGCCTTTGGAAACAATCTTGTTTTTTTTATTGTCAACAACGATGGCTCCAACAGGTACCTCTCCGTTTTCTGCTGCCCGATAAGCGTTTTTTAACACTTCACGCCAAAGCATAATATCATTTGAATACATAGTGGCTTTCCTTTGAACTTACAACAAAATTAGCTCGGCGCTGATGTGTTTCATTGATTATATATCATTAACCTTACTACACATATACCCTATATAAACTACATTTGTTTTGCTAATGGCTTATTTGTTCCGCATATCATGTCGCACGTTGTGCCTTTCTGCTATATTGCGACACTACACGTTGCTAAGAACTAACATTACAGCATTTTTACTTTGTTTGAGCTCTTCCATTCTCTTGGGACAGAACGCTGAGCAGGTAGAATATAGCCTAGACGATTGCTTGCTTTTTTCTCTAGAAGTCGATAATTCATTACAACTTCAACAAATAAAAATCAGTCTAAACGCATTAGATATTAAGAGTAGCAGCCTTGGAATGTATACCCCCAACGTAAGCGCCTCCATTACAGAGAACTTAAATTTCAGCAATTCAATTGACCCGCTAACGTTCAACTTTGTAGCACAAAACACGAATGCAACGCTAGGGTCTATCGATGTGGCCTGGGATGTGTTTAACGGCTTTCAAAAACAAAATGCACACAAAGGACTCTTAACCGACCGATCCGTTTTTGAGTTAGAAGAGGATTTGTTGGAAAGAGAAATTGCTATTATAACCACTCAATCTTACTTTGCTGTGCTCGCAAGTGAAATGAGCTTGGGCCTCGTTGACACAGCACTAAAACAAAGTCTTGCAGATATCGACCAATACGATTTGCTTATTCAGGCAGGCCTTCAGCCTGCAGCTTCAAGGGTGGAGTTTGAAGTGAGCCTTACCGAACAAGAGCTTCAGCAAGCTCGCGCTAAAGCCCAATTAGACCGGTCTAAGCTAAGTTTGGCTCAGCTATTACAGCAAAACGACGAGACCCGCTTTACCCTTGACACATTAGGAGTTTTTTCAATTATCCGTGATTCCTCTATCTATCTCAACCAATGGGGAGCAGAAAAAACACGTCTGCTAGGAGAACTAAGGCTTGCTGCCGAAAACTATCGATATCAAGCCGTAAAAGGTCTGCTTTGGCCAACCATAAGCCTAGGTGCAAGAGTTAACACAAACTTCTTTAGTGCGAGTCAGCAAATCGATGGGTTTAGCGGGCAGGATGATTATCCTATAATCGGTCTAACTCCGAGTGGGCAGCCTGTTACCTCAATTATTCCATTTACCCAGCCAATTTATTCACCAAGGCCTTTTGGCAATCAGCTAAAAACAAACTTTTCACAATCAGCTAACCTTACCATTAGCTTTCCCCTTTGGGGAAGATATCAGCGCTTTCAAGCCATTCAGCAACAACAACTTGCTCAAGAACAAACGACCCTTGCCAATGCCAACGACCTTAGAGAGGATGAGAACCGGCTCGCATTATATATTCAAGATGCTCGCGGTGCGCTGGAGACATATCGACAAACCAAACGACTTTATGACATCAATTCCAAAGCCTCACAGGTGGCCCAAACAAGGTATGAGGGGGGACTTATAAGCCCCTATGAACTGTCTCTTGTTCGCAACCGACAACAATTGGCGCGTGTACAATTTTACCAAGCACGGCTTGATTTGGCCAGTAAACTTCACCTTATTCGTGTTTTTTATGAATACTCTAATTAATCCTTTCAAACGATTACAGCTGGCTCTTCTTGGTCTTATTTTTCTCTTAACACAGTGTGGAGAAGGAAACGAAGGAACCAAGGTTCTCGTTGAAAAAACTAGTCGCCGGTCGATTACCGAAAAGGTCAGCGTAAGTGGAAGTATCGAAGCGCTTGATAGCCGTGTTGTATCCGCTGAAAACTCTGGAAGAATTACATCGATTCATGTTGACCTCGGCCAACAAGTAGATAGCGGAGACCTGTTGCTTTCTATTGATGCGGAGCTATACACCAACAACCTTGATCTCGCCAAATCCAACCTAAACCAGCGCAGGGCGGGACTGTCAAGAGCTCAGGCTTATCAAAGCCAGGCTGAAGCTGCATGGCGTCTCTCTGAAGAACAGTTAAATGTACAAGTAAACGCCTATGAAAAGGGGCTTATCTCACAAACCGAGTTTGATGCCTTTCAATCAAACCACATTAGAATTCAGGGAGAATATGAGTCCAGTAAACATGCCGCAGATGAAGCACGATATCTTGTTCGGGCGGCAGAAAACAGCATTAATGATGCAAAAAATGGCTTGGCTCGAACATCAATATACGCTCCTGCAGGTGGTGTGATTACCGAACTTAACGTTCACGAAGGGGAGACCATTGTTGGAACTGCCCAAATGCAGGGTAGCAATCTCCTCACAATCACAAACTTTGATACGTTGTTGTTTCGTGCAGAAGTGTCCGAAAGCGATATTCCAAGAATTCACTTAGGTGACTCAGCAAAGATTGTCTTAGACGCCTATCCCGGAAAAACTATTTTCGCTAAGGTATGGCAGCTACCCTTATCCCCAAAACAAGGAATTGACCTAAGTAATCAATTTGAGGTGGTCCTCATGATTTCCCCTGAGCGATTGGAAGAGCTGGAAACTAGCCAAGAAATACCACTAAGACCGGGAATGAGGGGCAACGCGTCGGTGTTTACCAATCGGGTAGAAGACGTATTAAGTGTTCCCCTTCAATGTGTAACCGTTAGGCCTAACGACGAGGGGGTTATCGAAGATGTTGTCTTTGTATATACCAACGGAAAGGCAGCCATTCAGCAGGTTGTTACCGGAATTCAGGATGAACAATACATTGAAATAGTTGGTGGCCTTGAAGAGAGGGCTTCGGTAATAAGCGGGCCTTATGATGCCATTGCCAACACATTAGAAAATAATTCTGCTGTTCTTCGAGTAAAAGAAGAAGAGCTTTTCCAAGAAGAATAAGCATTTACCTCTTTATGGACTTTAGGAGATTTTGTGCTGCGCGCTGTTCAGCGATTTTCTTTGAGCGGCCAAGACCCGTTTCCGTCCAATCACCCCATTGAATTGTTGCCAAGAAACCAGCGCCCTTTTTATACTCGGCGGCATCAAAACGAACACTTACCTTTTGTCCAGTCTGTTGGGCATGTTGCAGCAATTGACTCTTGTAATCTGTGTTTTGCGACTCAACTAGGTTCCAGTCAATATGTGGAATCAAAATCTTCTGCTCGACAAATTGTTTTGCTTTTACATAGCCGCCGTCTAAATAGATCGCACCAATCCAGGCCTCTAAGGCAGAACCTGGCACCTTGCTTTCCTCCAATTCTGCTTGACTCAAATTAGTCACAATAAGGGGGGTTATTCCAATACGGTTCGATAGGCGGTTTAATGAAGAAGCCTTAACAAGCTCTGACTTCATATGAGTTAAAAGGCCCTCTTCTTTTTCTGAGAATTTTCTATACAACACATCCGCAATTACAGCATCGAGTACTGCATCACCCAAGAACTCCAAGCGTTCGTTGTTTTCTCTTCCATTGGTTGTTTGATGGAGGGCTAGTGTAAAAAGGTTGGGGTCTTTTGCATCAAAGCCGTTGATTGAAAATATGGTGTTTTCAAAAGAACTTTTTTTTGCAAACCACCGCTTCCCAAAGCTATCCCGCAAAGAACCCACGGTATTCGTTTTATTCAAACTTTTTTAGAAGTACCGAGGCGTTATGGCCCCCAAAACCAAAGGTGTTACTTAAGGCATAGGTCACCTCTTTGGAGGACGCCTTGTCAAATATGATATTGAGTTCTTCTGGTAGGTTTGGGTCGGGGTTCACCACATTAATAGTGGGAGGAACCGTAGATTGCTGCATGGAGACTAGTAAGGCCAATGCCTCTAAAGCACCCGCAGCACCAAGAAGGTGTCCCGTCATTGATTTTGTTGAGGATATCAGTGTGTTGGATGCACGGCCCGACCATATGTCTTTTATGGCAGCCAACTCCGCAAGGTCTCCTACAGGTGTTGATGTTCCGTGAACATTGATATAATCGACATCCTCTGGACTTATTCCGGCTTCTTCAATCGCTAATTTCATTACCGCTTTGGCTCCTTCGCCATCTGGATGTGGTGCCGTCAGATGGTAGGCATCAGCCGACATGCCCGTTCCAACAATCTCACACAAAACATTTGCCCCTCGTTGCTGCGCTGACTCAAGGCTTTCAACAATCAGTGCGGCACCTCCTTCGCCCATGACAAATCCGTCCCTATCTTGGTCGTAAGGCCGTGAAGCTGTTTTGTAATCATCATTTCTTCGCGACAGCGCTCTCATTGCGCTGAACCCTCCGATTCCTCCTCGTGTAATTGTTGCGTCACTCCCACCGCAAACCACGGCATCAACCTTGCCTAACTTAATCAAGTGAAAAGCATCGATAATGGCGATGGTCGATGAGGCACACGCGGCGACTGGAGAGTAGTTGGGGCCTTTATATCCATGCCGCATAGATATATATCCTGCAGCAATGTCAACGATCATTTTTGGAATGAAAAAGGGATTAAAGCGCGGCGTTCCGTCTCCAGAATAGTGCGCGCCGATCTCTTGCTCAAAAAAACCCAATCCGCCAATACCTGACGACCATATAACTGCCGTCCTTTCTTTCGTAACCCCCTCTAGGTTGTTAGCATCCTTTATCGCTTGATCGGATGCCACAATACCGAGGTGAGTAAAGCGATCCATTCGCTTCGACAACTTGGGGTCAATAAAATCTGTAGGGTTGAAATCCTTGACTTCACAGGCAAAACGCGTGGGGAACTTTTCCGCATCGAAAAGCGATATTGGGGCAGCTCCCGAGGTGCCCGATAATAGGTTGTCGGCAAATGCGTGGAAGTCGTTTCCTATGGGTGAGACCACGCCCACCCCCGTAACGACAACTCTCGTGGAGGTTGGGTGTTGGATCATTTAGCGTTTGCTTCCAAATACTGGATTGCATCATTCACAGTGGCAATGCTCTCTGCCTGCTCATCTGGAATAGAGATGTTGAATTCCTTTTCAAACTCCATGATTAACTCTACCGTATCAAGAGAGTCTGCATTTAAATCTTTAGTGAAGCTCGCTTGCTCTGTAACCTCGCTTGCATCTACACCTAGTTTCTCAACAATGATTTGAATTACTCTATCTTTAACTGCTGACATAATTTTAAATTTTGGTCAAAAATACGTGGTTTTTGGAAAAACAAAATGAATTCCTAAAAACATTTGTGGGATATGACAGAGAATGATGTTTATGGAATAAGTTCCGCTCTACCAGACTACCAAGTCGCCTTTCACCTCAACAACTCTTGGGATTGCGAGGTGCTTCGATTAAAAGACGAGGGCCCCGGGGAGCTAAACAGCATTCCCTACACCATATTTGGACAATTCGACTTTCAAGTACAACGTGGAGTCTATTTGTTGAGCAATAAGCGGCATCGCCAGTTTTTACTCGGCTTTGCCAAGCCTTTTGATTTTGTTTTATATTTTCAATTTCAAGATCCCATTTTGATTAAAACATGTATTAATCAACTGAAAACGATTGATAATATCGCAATGATTAAGGGCCTTGGAGAGGCTAGTCAGTATCCTCTTTTACAAAACATAATTGCAAAAACCAATCATGAAAACAATCCCTATAACAAAAGCTAAAATTGTGGCCACATATGGCCCAGCTATTGCTGATGAGGCTATTCTTGAAGAATTAATCTTATCCGGCTTAAGCGTTGTGCGCTTTAATTTTAGCCATGGAGACCATAGCTTCCACAAAGAAGGAATGGCGACGGTCCGAAAACTCAATCAAAAACTTGGGAGCCACGTGGCTATTTTGGGCGATCTCCAAGGGCCTAAAATTAGAATCGGAGAAGTTGATGGTTCCATAGAATTAGCCACAGGAGAGCAGATAATCGTAAGCCCAAATGAGGGACCCTGTACAATACAACACTTGACGGTACGGTATCCAACTCTATTAAAAGACATTCAACCTGGTGAGCGCATCTTAATCAACGATGGCCGTGTGGAAATACGAGCAGTTGAAGCCAAGGGGGATGGTATACTTTGTGACATCATTGAGGGTGGCGTATTAACCTCGCGAAAAGGAGTCAACTTCCCTGACTCTAACCTTTCAGTACCAACATTAACGGAAAAAGACGAAGTGGACTTGGCCTTTGCTATGGAGCAAGAAGTTAACTGGGTTGCGCTCTCCTTTGTTCGCAATGCCAAGGATATGATTGGGCTTAAAGAACGCCTGGGAGAGCTTAACTCTTTTATTAAAGTAATTGCAAAGGTGGAAAAACCAGAGGCTCTACAAAACCTAGAAGGAATTGTAGAGGCCAGCGATGGGGTTATGGTTGCAAGAGGAGACCTGGGAGTAGAAATTCCACAAGAACAGGTACCCTTGGCTCAAAAAAGCATTATCCAGACTTGTATTCGTCATGCTAAACCTGTAATTGTCGCCACCCACATGATGGAATCAATGATTGAAAGCCCTGTTCCAACACGTGCAGAGATCAACGATGTTGCCAATGCTATTTTAGACGGGGCAGATGCTGTTATGCTTAGCGGGGAGACCTCTGTCGGAAAGCACCCTGTAAAAACAGTGCAAACCATGCGTGCGATCTTGGATAGCATAGAGGCACGCGGGCACATATTTAACAAAACCCGGCAAGCCAATGCGGGGTCCGAGAGCTACGAGTCTGACGCACTTTGTAATGCAGCATGTCATTTGGCACAACAAGTAGAAGCCAAAGCAATAATAGGCATGACAAAATCCGGATATACGGCATTTATGATTGCCAGCACCCGGCCCGTAGCCCCCGTATACATATTTACAGACAACCGGCCCCTTCTTAACACCCTTAATCTTCTCTTTGGTGTCCATGCGTTTTATTACGACGGAAACTCTGGGACGGATGAAACCATTGAAGACGTTATTCATATTTTAAAGCTCCACGACTTTGTTGCCCCCGACGACCTCGTGGTTAACCTAGCCAGTATGCCTTTTTATATAAAAGGTCGTACCAATACGATTAAAATAACCAAGGTTCAATAAAACAAAAAAGTTTACCCAATGAGTATTAAAAAGTTAAATGTCCAGCGCCTTGCGGAAATTTGTAAGATTCCAGGTGCGCCTGGATTTGAAAAAGGAATTAGAGATCATGTTAAAAGTTTGGTGGCCCCCTACTGCGATGACCTCTATGAAGATGGAATGGGCAACCTCATTGCTCTGAAAAAGGGTAAATCCTCTGAAAAAAGAGCCATGGTTGCAGCACACATGGATGAAATAGGGTTTATTGTTAAACACATAGATGACAAGGGATTCATCTTTTTTCACCCGCTTGGTGGGTTTGATCCTAAAACCTTAACTGCTCAGCGCGTAATTATTCATGGAAAAGAAGATGTAATTGGGGTTATGGGTTCTAAGCCCATTCATGTTATGTCTCCAGAAGAACGAGGCAAGGCCCCTAAACTTTCTGATTTCTTTATTGATACAGGGCTTCCAAGTGAAACCGTACACAAACTGATATCTGTGGGTGACGCCATCACGAGAGAACGTGATTTAATCACTATGGGTGATTGTATAAACTGTAAGTCCGTTGACAACCGCGTGTCTGTTTTTGCCTTAGTTGAGGCGCTTGAGAAACTTAATGACCAGGTTGTTCCTTACGACGTATACGGTGTATTTACAGTACAAGAAGAGGTTGGTCTTCGTGGAGCACTTGTTGCCGCACACCACATTAACCCAAGCTTTAGTTTTGGCTTGGACACTACCATTGCCTATGATCTTCCCGGCGCACTACCCCACGAGTATGTCACCGCCATGGGCAAAGGGGTTGCCATAAAAGTCATGGATACTTCTGCCATCAGTGATCGCAGAATGGTAGCCTTTATGAAAAGTGTCTGCGAAAAAGCTGGCCTGACTTATCAATTAGAAATTCTTACAGGAGGTGGAACGGATACGGCGGGAATGCAACGCATGGCAACAGATGGAACAATAGCAGGAGCCATATCTTTCCCAACAAGACACATTCACCAGGTGATAGAAATGGCCCATAGTGGCGATATTCTTGGGGGAATAGACCTTCTTGTTGAAGCACTTAAATCGCTTGACACATGGGATTGGGCCGCTTAGTTCCTGGGTGGACAAAAGAGAACAATGCGCTTGTTCGTACAGAACGTTTCAAAGACTTTAACGAGGCGCTAGCGTTTATTGTGCGCGTTGGGCTCCTTGCTGAACAAAGCGACCACCACCCAACAATTACCAATACATATAATGAGGTTTCCTTGCTCCTTACCACACATGATAAAGGATATACCATCACGGATAAAGACTATGATTTAGCTGAGAAAATAAATGCTGTATTAATAAGTGCTAAATAAGAGTACGTGATGAACACGCTTCAAAGAACGAATGGCCTCCTAGCCGTAGTCCATCCATCTATCCAAGATTATAAAGACCTTAAGAGGCTCATCGGTGAACTTAACCGGGCATATTACATCGAATCCAAAAGTGTAATTGACGATGAGCTCTATGATGCGCTGTTTAAACAACTTATAGCGTGGGAAGAAAGGCTTCCGTTGGGAGATGAAGAGCTCGCTGACTCGCCAAGCCAAAAGCTTACCGAAAATCTAACGAACTCCTTTCAAAAAGTTCGACACGACCACCCTATGCTTTCCTTGTCCAATGCCTTCGATGATTCCGACCTTAAGTATTTCATTGAAGACATAGGTGGAGAGCAAACCGATTTTGTCATCGAACCAAAATTCGATGGGGTTAGTATCGCACTTCATTACGAAAATGATGTATTTGTACGAGCGATTTCGAGAGGAAATGGTGAAACAGGAGAAGATGTAACCAACAACGTAAAGACATTACGAAACCTACCCTTGCATCTACCGCTAAGTCGCTTTGGAATCTCGCGTGCTGAGTTTAGGGGTGAAATATACATTCGCAAGGCCGCATTTGACAAACTCAATACATCACGAGTAGAAGAGGGCTTAGATCCATTTCAAAATAGTAGAAATACCGCATCCGGTTCCCTTCGACTAAAAGATGCTCAAACCGTGCGGTCTCGCCCCTTAGAGGTCGTTTTGTTTCAGTGTGTACACTGTGACGGTCAAGACCCTGCTTCAAGGCTAGATAAATACCATAGTAAACAAATGGAGCTCCTCTATTCTGTTGGACTACCCACCACACACCCTTATATAAAACTCAGTAATTCTATTGAATCGTTGCAGGGTGTGGTTGACTATTGGAAAAACAAAAGACAAGATTTCCCTATTGAAATTGATGGACTAGTTATTAAGGTAAATAATACCAGCCTGCATTCTCATATAGGGTCTACGGGCCATCACCCAAAATGGGCGACAGCATTTAAATTTACAGCTGCCTCTGTTGAAAGCACGCTAGAGGCAGTGGAATTTCAAGTGGGTAGAACAGGCGTCCTTACGCCTGTAGCAAAAATTCAGCCCGCGCCATTACATGGTGTTATCGTGCGCAACATTTCGCTTCATAATCAGGATTTTATCGACCGACTAAACCTTCATATAGGTGATACCGTACTGGTCGTACGCGCCGGAGATGTTATCCCTTACATTAAGGATTCGTGGTCGGCTAGCAAAGACCGAGGGAAAAGGGTTGTGTTTCCTCAAGAATGTCCAGCTTGTAATAACTCGGTTGTTCGCGAAGAAGAGTCCGCTGCTTGGGTATGCCTGAATGCACATTGTCAAGCAAAAAAATTAGAGCAACTTCAATACTTCGTATCTAAGTCCGCACTTGATATTGATGGGTTTGGCCGAGAAATCATGAAACTTTTCTATGAAAAAGGCTTTGTTGCCTCAAGAGTAGACGTCTTTTCCTTATACAAACGACGAGAAGAGTTAATTGTACTAGAAGGGCTTGGCCCCAAATCAATTGATAAGTTAATCGCTGCTATTGACGCGAGCCGCAAACAAAGTCTTTGGCGGCAAATTGTCTCACTTGGGATTCCTCTTGTGGGCCCGCAAACAGCCAAAGCGATTATTAAACATTTTAAAATCCGTACTCTAGAGGAGGCTGCCCTCCTCACCCATAACCAGCTTGTTGAAATACATGATGTCGGAGAAAAGGTTGGTCAGTCGATTGTAGATTTTGCTAACGACCCCAATTCCTCTCAGGAAATAAAGGAACTCAGTACCTGCTTTGAATACAACAATGCAAGCAGCCCAGAGAGTGTATCTTCTGAGCTACTTGCATCCAAACGTGTAGTTGTTACCGGAAGCTTCGATTTTGCTTCACGTAATGAAATTAAAGATTTCGTCGAATTACATGGCGGTGTGGTTAGTGGTAGTGTAAGTAAAAACACCAGTGTGGTTTTTATTGGAGAAAAGGCAGGAAGCAAGGCCGACAAGGCACGCGCCCTAGGTATTCCAATGCTAGGACCGCAAGAACTGTTGGCATGGACTCAAGACAATATCATTCCCTCAATACTTAAAAACGAGGACAGCGAATAGGGCTAAATGCAGGGCTGCATATATTGTAAGCTATACCTACAGATACTGAAAAATACGTGTCGCCCTGTTGTCGCACATAGCCATCAAGATTGTCGCCAATGATCTGTCTATAGTTTAACTCCGAAGAAAATACCCAGCTTGGACCAAACTTTGCTTTTATGCCTAAATAGATTGGGAAGGTGGGGGCGACTTGCCGTGTTCTTTCCGTGAGGTATTCCTGTTCTAACTCCAACTTTTCTTCGTTGAAGGTATTCTGAAGAATATCTACGTTTGACATTGCCGCACCTGCACTTATTCCAAAATATGGAGTTACCGAAGATCGCTTAACACAATAAGGCATAGGGAAAATATCCACCTCTAATCCTGTGGTAAGCTCCATAAGCGAACCTTTCATGCTTAGATCCCTGTCTCTGCGAAAAGGATTCCGGGTATATTGATCATTGCTGTGGATTGAAAAGGCGCCGATACTGCTTTTCCAAGATAAGACCTTGGCAAAATGACGCTTATGTTCAAAGGAAAAGCCCATGGTGGTGGCTTGAACATTTACATCTTTAAGGAAAACCGTACCAAGGCCGCCGCCGCCGCCAAAGTCGCCCATAAAGTTTACCGTATGAAGTTTTACGCCGACCTCGTGTTGTGCTTGAAGGTTTGCGGAGGTCAACACCAAAAGCGCTGCACTAATAAAGCAGGCCCAACGTTTTGTTGAGATAATCATTTTCTACACGTTTAAAAAGTCTACACATTGTACCTTTATATACTAGGAAATGCTTTTATAAGTTTCATTTTTCTGGCCTTGTTTTAAACTTTAACATAAATGGTGTTTTGAAAAACCAAACCATCCTCGATATCAAGCGTCCAATAGAAGCAGATCTAGAAAAATTTCAAACTGTTTTTGAGTCTATTATATCAAGTGATGCCCCTTTACTTAATAGGGTGTTACGCTACATGATAAAAAACAAGGGAAAACAGCTACGCCCCATTTTTGTTTTGCTCAGCGCCCAAGCTTCACATGGCGTTGTTTCCGATAAAGCTCATATTGGGGCCGCTCTCGTAGAAATTCTTCATTCTGCCACGCTCATCCATGATGATGTGGTTGACCATGCCGAACACAGAAGAAACATGTTTTCTGTGCCAGCACTTTGGAAGAGCAAGGTTTCAATATTGGTTGGCGATTATCTTCTTGGTGCCGGGTTAAAACTCGCCGTAGACCACGAAGCCTATTACATGCTAAAAGAATTATCCCTCGCAGTGGAAGAAATGAGCAAAGGAGAGCTAATACAATTAGAGCGGTCTCGTGTAGAGAAATACAATAAAGAGGTATACTTTAAGGTGATTGAAAAAAAAACTGCAGCCCTCTTAGCGGCAGCCTGTGCCATTGGTGCCCACAGTGCCGAGCATAAAAATCAGAAGAGCGTTCGAGACGCTCTTTATAATTATGGACTTAACCTTGGGATGGCCTTTCAAATCAAGGACGATCTTTTCGATTTTGGAGAGGCCGAAGTTGGAAAGCCGCGCGGAAACGACCTTAGAGAAGGAAAAAAAACTCTTCCTCTTATATTGGCCCACGAACTTGCCAGCCCTAGCGACCGCCGTTGGCTCGCAAAACAAGCTCGCTTAAGCAGAACAAAAAACGTAGCCAGAAAAAAGACCATTGAATACGTGAAGAAATCCGGAGCCATTGAAGCCAGCAATAAAGAAATGTTGTCCTTTGCAGAAAAAGCAAAAGATGCTTTACGCGTTCTCGAGCCAAGTGAGGCGGTAAACAGCCTGATTCTTTTGGCAGATTATTCTATGGAAAGGGAGCTATAAATCAGCCTTTGCGAAGCTCAAAACGATCTCCTAGATAGATTTTTTTCGCCAACGGATTTGCGGCCAATTGTTGAGGGCTTCCCTCCGCGAACACTTTTCCCTCGTGCATTAAGTAAGCCCGATCAACAATGTTCAGTGTCTCCTGAACGTTGTGATCCGTAATCAATACACCAAGACCTAGAGATTTAAGTTTAACCACTATTCGCTGAATCGCTTCGACCGCAATGGGATCAATTCCCGCAAAAGGTTCATCGAGCAAAACATAGGACGGACTGCTTGCTAATGCTCGTGCTATCTCGGTTCTTCGTCTCTCCCCTCCGGAAAGCAGCCCCCCTTTTGTTTTGCGCACATGATTTAAATCAAACTCTGTAATCAATTCTTCACACCTTTCCTTTCGTTCCTTCTTGGATTTAACATTAAATTCTATAACAGCCATTAAGTTATCTTCCACTGAAAGGTTCCTGTACACCGATGCCTCCTGGGGTAAGTAGGTTATGCCCATCCTGGCTCTTTTATACATGGGCTTTGTTGTAATATCTACTGTATCAAGTTCGACCGAGCCCTCGTCGGGTTTTACTAATCCAACAATCATATTAAATGTTGTTGTCTTTCCTGCGCCGTTAGGACCCAAAAGGCCTACTACCTCCCCTTGATTTACACAAAAGCTTACCTTGTCGACAACAATTCGCCGGCCATATCTTTTTACAAGGCCTTGATTTTCAATCATTTATGAAGTTTATTGATTCCGTACTTTGCAGCGTTTTGGTAACTAAAAATTCTTGCTGTGCACCTATTCCATACACATAATACAAAACCATGTTATCCTCTACACTAGAGGTAAAGATAGCATAGCTTGGTTCTTCGTAAAACGAATATACGGCCCCCTCTATGTAGATGTCGCTCAATAAGATTTCTCCTTTGTCGGTAAACACATCGAGATGTAGATTATCGTGTATGGTGGAATCACTTGGCATGGAAAACATGACAAAATATAGTCCAGTATGTGCACTTGACGATCCTTCGCGTTGAATAAGGGAATCGAGGTCCTTAGAATGTATAGAAAGTAAATAAGGACTGTTATTAGCATGCTGATTTTCGTCCTGACTAATGTCTTCATTACTGGCTAGAGTTGAGTCAAGGGCTAGAACTAGTGCCTGCACCGTATCCGAACTATGACTACCTGTCATAGAGGTCAAAATAAGTTGCTGGTTACTATCAACAAGCAAGGTGCTTTCTAGATCCTTTGTGCAGGCATACACGGTGTCATGGCCCCAGTTATAGGTTGAAAAACTAAATCCATTTGCCCTTACAATAGAATCCCAAGCATACCGATTAGGTTTGGGGTGAATCATAAAACAACCATCAGCTACATGATCAATTGTTAAGGACTTTTTTGGGGGTAAATGAATGATCGTTTCGTTGTTTCCATCAAAAGACAGGGAAAGTTGGTTTTGGCGCTCAAAAGAATCTGCTGTTCCGTTTGAGTTCGCATCCCAATACCATGTGTACGCGTACTCCCATGAATTTTGCACATGGTTTAAACGTCCTTTGAGTCTTTCATTATCACGCAGTGGATACATTAAGACAGGATTATCACTTTGAATTGAAGACGAAAAAGTAGTTAAATCACGGTTCGGTGGTAATATTGTGGTAGAATATGACACCGAATTACTAGGAAGAAGGCCATATGTTGTAATCCATAATGATTGCGGAGGAAATATGTTTCCCTCATTATAATCCTTGATGGCATCTTTTATAAGCAGATTATATGCTACTCCTCTTGTGATTTTATCTATGGAAAGAATAAGAGATCTCCCTCGTAATTCAACGGAGATAGGCGTTTCTGGAAGAATCTGTATGTTTTGCTTTTGTATCGGCTGAAGGTATTCGTCAAAAGCCCATATCAACTTCTCTCCAGCATAATTCAAGATGGTGTCTTTCGGGGAAACTAGCGCAATGGGTGGAGAAGTGTCCTTGGGCCCACCTGTGGGGGCAAAGGGGTTGGCGCAGCGGGATAGGGTGATTATAAAACAAGCTGCCACAAAAAATCTCGTGCCGGGAAAAAGCATAGCCCTAGGATAGATATATTGATAATGCGGTAATATCACTTGCTGAAACACCGCTAATTTGCTGCGCCTCTCCTAGCGTTGACGGCTTGAATTGTTTGAGCTTTTCCCTTGCCTCTTTAGAAAGAGAGGGCATGTCGTCAAAATTAACTGTTGACTTGATTTTAACCTTGGCCAGACTTTGTAGACGCTTAACATTTTCTGCCTCTCGTGCTATATATCCCGAGTATTTATGTTCGATTTCCGCCGTTTGAATAAAATGTGGCCGTTTCCCTTCAACGAGCGTTGCCAGTTCATTGCAACAAGACACCAAATCTTGTGTGTCTATGCCTGGCCTTGCCAGGATCTTTTCCAATTTTACGCTTTGCCGTATTGGATCTTGACCTCGTTCTAAAAGTAAGGGGTTTATGTTTTCTGGACGTATAGATGTTTTACGAATACAGTCGTTGTAATCCTTGATGAAGGCGGCCTTTGCTTCGTACAGATGATTTGACTCGGTAGACAGAAGATTGTGCTTTTGAGCTATTGGCATTAACCGCATATCCGCATTGTCCTGGCGTAAAGAAAGCCTAAACTCTGCGCGTGAGGTAAACATTCTATAGGGTTCATTAGTGCCTTTGAACACAAGATCATTTAGTAAAACACCAATATAAGCCTCTGATCGTTCAAGAATTAAAGAAGATTGTCCCAGCACACTCAACGCAGCATTAATGCCTGCCATTAGACCCTGGCAAGCTGCCTCCTCATAACCCGTTGTTCCATTAATTTGGCCTGCAAAGTAAAGTCCTTTAATGGCTCGTGTCTCTAGCGTTTGTTTTATCTGGTCCGGCGGAAAATAGTCATATTCAATAGCATAGCCCGGGCGAAACATTTTAGCTTTTTCTAAACCAGGAATCGTGTGTAAGGCCTCGAGTTGAGTTGAAAACGGAAGGGACGTTGAAAAACCATTCAAATAGGTTTCCACCGTATCTACACCTTCTGGTTCAACAAAGATTTGGTGACGATCTCTTTCACTAAAGCGGTCGATTTTATCCTCTATGGATGGACAGTATCGAGGACCCCTGCCTTCAATTCTTCCAGAAAACATGGGTGATTTACTAAAATCCCTTCGTAAAATATCGTGCGTTTGAGGGTTGGTATAAGTTATATAACAATGCCTCCTTTCTTGAAACAACTCGCTTACTCCATAAGAAAACACCTCCGTGGGCTCTTCGCTTGGTTGTATCTCCATGGAAGAATAGTCAATAGTTCTTCCATCTATTCTTGGCGGTGTGCCTGTTTTCATTCTTCCCGTAACAAAGCCCCAATCACGCAATTGCCCACTTAAACCTATAGAGGCTGATTCTCCTGCTCGACCAGATTTTCTTTGCTCCTCCCCTACATGAATAACACCACCTAGAAAGGTTCCCCCGGTAATAACAACCTTTTCTGCACGAATAGACAAACCAGAGCGACATACCACTCCAACAACCCTATCATTTTCTTTTTCTAAGCCAACCACCTCGTCTTGCCAAAAGTTAAGGTTGCTAGTATTTTCTAATTCTGTGCGCCAAATCCTTGCAAAGAGGTGTCGGTCGTTCTGTGTTCTAGGGCTATGCATGGCGGGCCCCTTTGATCTATTCAACATTCGGAAGTGAAGCATAGAACGATCAGCGACTTTCCCCGAAAAACCGCCCAATGCATCTATTTCCCGAACAATTTGGCCTTTGGCAACTCCACCCATTGCAGGATTACATGACATCTGACCAATGGCTTGCATGTTCATGGTTATTAGAAGGGTTTTAGCCCCCAATCGTGCGGAAATTCTCGAGGCCTCACAGCCCGCGTGACCACCGCCCACAACAATAACATCGTACTTATCCATCATAGCGATCGGCTTTATGTTCCACGTGGAACAATTCAAGTAACCTGTTTTCCTCTAGGTGCATTATCCCCTTCTCCCTCTCACTCCCATCAGTATAACCCACTACATGTAATAAGCCATGAAAAACCATGCGGAGGATATAGGAGTTGGGCCTTTCATTGTCTTCTAAAAAAACCTTTGTACCGTTTATATATAACTCTAAATGCAGCCCCATTGGTGTTTTTCTTTCTTGGGTTATAACGTCTGTGTCGTATTGGTGATTGAGCAAGAACGTGTTGTGCTTTGTTTGACTCGCACTATCCGTTAAAATGATATCAATGCCTCGAATGGACAGCTCGTATTCTTGGCAAAAGATAGTTAAAGCCTCTTTTATTTCTCGATCGGTTATCGAAAACTCTGGATTGCCGTCGCGTAATACACGCACAAACATACCGAAAGATTATAGCCTGAATTGAAGTTCAATGGTTGCGCCTTCGTTACTGAAGACCACCCAGTCCGCTAACTGTTTAATTAAAAACACTCCTCGTCCGCCAACGACCATTAAGTTGTCTGGATGTGTAGGATCAGGCAAGCCGTTGTAATCGAAACCTTCTCCCTCATCATGTATATGAAAAACAAGTTTGTCCGGGCTTTCCTCGCGCTCAAACTCTAAGACCACTTTTTTAGAACCATCCTCTTTATTTCCATGGATAATAGCATTATTAACTGCTTCGGTTACACCAATAAGCATGTTTCCAAAAACCTCATCCGACACATTATGCTCTACAACGACCTGTTCTAGAAAATGCTCAATTTCCTTGAGGCTCTCGTGTTTAGAAGAAACAATCAGTTGCTGCATAAATCAAAGATAATATATAATAATCTCATTTATTGTGTAAATGATCTCCATAGTTTATCATAGAATGCTATTAAGCCGGGGTTTTCCATTTGTGGTCTTTTTCGGCGCTGAAGGATTTGACTAATTTTTTGCTGAACCTCCTCAGGAACTATTAGCACTTCCTCCTCAACTGGGGAGGATGATTTACGGCTTTCCTTTTCGCCTTGTTTATTCGCCGCCTGCTCTAATTTTAACAACTGAAGATCTATATTTTGTAAGCCTTCGCTATATTCTTGTGCGCCTGTAGCTGTGCCTTCCGATAACATTTGCTCCTGGCGCTTCATTTGATCCAAAACTCCACGGCCCTCCTTTTCTAAATTGTTTGCTTTGAGCCAATTCTCAAGCGCATTTCTAATTTTTGCTTGCTCTTGGATTAGTGCCGCCAAGGCTTCATCCGCTTCATCACTACCCCCTTCTCCAGAATTACCCTGTTCTCCCTCACCACTTTTTCCTTCTTTTTCGCCTTGTTGTCCCATGGCGGCTTGATCTGACATAATATCCTGAAGCCCCCCTTCCTTTGAAGGTTTACCGCTTTGACCCTGTCCGCTTCCGCCAGGATTCTCACACATTTGACTGCCTTGCATTTGGCCAGAAAGATTCATTTGGACGTTCTGTAATGCTTCATCTAAGAGTAATGCAATCTCGTTGACTTCCATCATTACTCCTTGTGCCTGAGTAGCCCAGTTTGCCTGACTACCTCGCTCAAAGCTTTTGTCTAACTGCTCTTGACGTTTTTCAATACGGAGTATTCCATCTATTATTGGCTTTTGCGCTGTTGGACTTCGAGAAGCGAGTGCCATTAATGTATCCTTTACCGCATCAAAGTTTTTGTTCCAAAGTGCCTGATTCCTCACCTTACGCTCTTTGGTATAGACTCCTACATTTGAAGAGGCATTAGAAAGAAATAGATCTTCTTCAATAAGTGATAAATCCACTAGATTCTCTAAAAGCTGCTGAAGTGTGGCCAAATCCATTTCTAATTGTTTTTGCTTAGCAGATTTCATAGCCATAGATAACATCGAGCTAAGCTCTTTCATTTTTTGAGCGGTATTTGATTTACTGGATTCACTTGGCTCTCCTTGTTGCATTTCATTTGAAAGTTCTTGAAGATTATTATCAATCTCTTCTGATAACTGTTCAATCGCTTCTGATTCTTCACCTAGCAACTCTTTGCCTTCTTCAATATCTTTCTTTATATCATCAAATTTTTCATTGATTTCCTCTTGTTTTGACAAGGCATCTTCCGCGCTGACATCCAGCGCTTCTTCTTCCTTACTTAATTGATCAAGTGCTTCTATAGCATCCATTAAAGCGTTTTCCTTCATAAGTTGTGAAAGCATTCGCTCCAACATTTCTAGAGACATTTCTTCTTTACTTTCCATCTCACTCAATTCCTCCAAAGCTTCGTCAACACTTTCTTGATCCCCCTTTTCTAAAGCCTCCCGAATTTTTTCCATTAACTCCTCCCTCCTACTATCTTCCCCATCTTCTTCAATTAATGGATTCAACACGTTGGTATCAATAGCATCATTAAACTCTTCCGACATCAACATAAAGGTTTCTAACTCCTCACTTAATAAATCCTTTTGAGCATTAAGTCTTTCCAAGTTTTCTAAAAAGTCAAGTATCTCCTGGTTATCTGCATTAGAATTTGCCTCCGTCATTCGCTCATTGCGTATATTTTCTAAACGCTCATTCATGTTTGACTGGCTATTGTTTAGACGATTGGCCGTATTCTCCATATTCTGAATCTCTTCATCCTTTTCGTCATCCCAAGTATCTTGATTGGGTACGGTAAGAATCAACTTACGTGAATACGCACACTGACTCCCTTTAACCTCATTGTTATCGCAAACACCATAACTTACTTCAATAGCATCAATACCCGTCTTCCATAGATCTTTCCTCCTGAAGTAATCAGCAAAATCACCTTCTAATCCCTTATCATGAGTAACATTGTAACGCTTACTTTCTATAATCTTCCCCGAACGAATAAAATTCACCCTTCGAAAAATACTTGATACTCCGAAATCATCTTGAAATGATCCAATTGCGGTATACGCTCGTGCGGTAGTATCAAAATCCCATTCGATAGAGATAGTTGGTCTCTTGTCTTCAATAACATCAATATCCATCGTCCAAGTTGTATCCCCTTGAATCATTGCCAAACATTCAGAAGAATTCATTAGGAGTATATCGCTGTCAAATTGTACTATAGAATCCTTTATATATAGGGTACTAGCTCCTTCATCAACATATTCTTGAATACGCATAACACTACCCTCCATTGCTTCAATTTTCCGAGGATTTATGAATTCAACCTGTTCTTGTTTTAAATAACTTGGCGGAATCAATAAAACCTTATACGTATTCGACAAAGTAGATCGTACTTCAACCTGAAAAGAAGAAAGAATTTTATCTCCATCTCGCCAGGTAAAATGTAAATCTTGATTCACTGATTCAATAAAATATGACAAGGTATCATTTTTATATAAATGATTGATTTTCAGACCATTAAGAAATAATTTAGCCGAGATATCCCCTGTATCTTTAACCAGTGCCAGCAAGGTGTAAGGTTGACCTACCTCAACGGTTGTATCCGATACCCAAACAATATTATTATCATTGATATCCTCTGTATTCAATGTGAAGGCCGTTGAAAACGCTGCCTTCCACGGGCTAAAGCTTATTAATAGTACCGCAGTTATTATAGATAATAGTAATAGCTTTCTAAATCTATGTTGCCGTCCGCTCTCCGTATTCCAGTCCGGTAGTAAATCATCAATCGGAGGAGCATTTTTTCCTGGATACCTCTGCTCAAATTCTAATCCATATTTAAGCTTATGCCTTATCTGATCGGCTTGGTGGTTATATCGTAACAAGACGCCGTTTACTATATCCTGTTCGCTCCGCGTATAGGTATAAAATAACCTATATAGAATAATAAAAAAGGTGACTGCACTGCAAAACAAAACCACCCATACCGGCCAGCTATACTTTCCACTATTGGCAAATAGCATGAGTATAAAACTTAATACACTCCATAGTCCAGCACAAAGACAGAGGGCAATAGAAACTTGGTATTCAAGGCGTTTATAAAGGCCTACTTTACCTGATTCTATGATTTTATCTCTGATCATTGTCCTAATCTATTAACATATGCTGTTAATTACAACGTTAAAAGTACTTGCTTGATGTGGATATAGCTTGTAAAAATGAAATTCTAAATAACCCGTGAATGAATTCTTTACTTTTCCCCATTTAACAAACTTTCCTTCCACAATTGCTGTTTCCACAATTACTGTTTGATTTCAAATTCACAGTGTGTTGATTATTATCAATTTTGCCTTGATAACTCAACTTCTTAGATGGAACAAAAGTTAACTTAGTGTTTGATAGGTGTGAATTATAGGGATTGAGTACGGTATTCCACATAATAACACACTTAATGATGAATATAGTTTTTTAATTAAAAGATTTTAATCATTATGATTTACGATGATTATATAGCCTTGCAAAAACTTTTGGATTGTAATAAACCGCAAGCCGATCCGAAATACGCTTTAGAAGAATCTTTTTTTATCCGCATTCATCATATCCACGAGATAAATTTTGCTCAAATTTTAGAAGACCTAAAATCAATTGATACAAAGCTTACAACGAGTTCACTGCGTGAGAAAAAAGATCATTTACATCGCATTCTTGCTTGTTGGAAGTTAAACATTAACACCTTAAAACTGCTTGAATTTCTGGATAAAGAAGACTTTTTAGGCTTTCGTCCATCACTCACAGGAATATCCGGAATGCAGAGTAGTCAATACATGTTTTGGATAGAGGCATTTTATAAGACCGCAGATCGATACATTCATGGAGCTTTAAATCATTCAAGTATAATTTCAATTCTACAATCAATCCATACCAGTCATAACGATTGGTTGGCAGCACATGAAGAGGTTATTCTTCATTTTATACAGAACGACCACGGAACGGGTGACACTGAGGGATTACGATATATGCAGGAACAACGCAACCATTATGACACGCTGTGGAATGAAATATCAACTACACTCAATAAGATGATCTAGCACTTGGGGTATAATCTCTTTCATTCTCACCTTATAATCTACGAGGACTTCTTTAGTCGAGCGTTGTGCGATAGCAAGGCAAATGGTCAAACATTTATGACCAAGTAGTCCTCCTAGACCATAAAGGGCACTGCACTCCATCTCAAGATTACATACTTTATTCCCTTGTAAATCCTCGTAGTTTGCGATAGCGTCATTATGCCAACCCGCTAGATGATTGGTTCGAAGTTCTCTTCCTTGTGGACCATAAAAGCCTGACGCGGTGAGCGTAATTCCACAATGTCCTAGGGACTTAAACTGGTTAAGTAGAGTATCATTAGCTTCTGCTATATACTGAACCGGACCTAAATGATGTTCGGAGAAATATTGCTGTACATCTTGCAATTCCTTATTGTCTTTTATGAATTTTGACAAGAAGTCTTGATAATAAAGCATCAAACTATCCTGACCGTATGCTTTTTTAGATATAACTAAATCACCGGGTTTTACATGCTTTTGAAAACTACCGCAGGTTCCTAATCGAAGTAAATTGAGTCTCGTTAGATTTGATTTAAGTTTTCTTGCATCAAAGTCTACATTGACTAAGGCATCTATTTCATTTAACACAATATCAATGTTATCCGTTCCTATCCCAGTGGCCATGACAGAAAGTCTAGTCCCTTTATATAAACCAGTAGCCATAACAAACTCTCTGTTTTGTCTCTTACATTCTATCTGTTCAAAAAAGGAAGCTATAAGCTCTACTCTGCCCGGATCACCAACTAGAATAACGCTGGATGCTAGCTCTTCGGGTTTAACGCCTAGATGAAATATAGATCCATCTTGATTTACAATAAGATTGGTAGAATTAATCATTGTTTTGATACAGTTTAGATAGCTTAATTTCTTTGACCACAGCAGGTGGTGTAAGGTATTCAATACTTTTTCCTTCCTGGATACGTCGACGAATGGAACTGGAAGATATATCAAGCAGTTCACATCCAAAAAACTGGTGATGTTTATAGAATACTTTTTGTTCAGTCATCACTTTTTCACCCTCTAAAGGCATTCTACTGTAGATTAAAAAGGGAAATTCTTCCATTAACCAGGCAGCATCATGCCATTTATGAAGGGTTTTATAATTATCCTCTCCCACAATGATACTAAAGGAATAGGTGGTATATGTTTTTAGGAGATATCGCATCGAGTTAGCGGTATAACTGGGCTTATCTAAAAATCGCTCAAAGTCGTTGATAACAATCGATGAATTTTTATCATCGAGTGCGAGATGACAGAGATCAAGTCGTTTTTTATAATCGAGTAAGGAACGTTTTTTTTTATGAGGATTTTGAGGTGTAGGGCATAGCCAAACTTGATCAATAAGCTTTGTATGGAGTGCCTCATTAGCAATAAGGAGATGTCCTATATGAATGGGATTAAAGCTTCCAAAAAATAGACCAACCCTCATCGTTACACTGTCTCGCTAGTATAGTTTTTCTTAGCTAACTCAATACGTTCTAGGCATTCTGGTAAACCAAGAAAACTCATAATATCAAAAATTGAAGGGCCTTTCAATGTCCCTGTTAAACTTAACCTTAAAGGGGGAAGAAGTTGGCCAAAGGATATGGATTTTTCCTCGATGTATTGTTTAATGATGGTTTCTAGATCAGGGGCACTAAAGTCAGTATTTGCAACTTGAATTCTTTGCATGCAATCTTCTAGGTGCGCTACTTTTTCTGTCTTCCACGCTTTTTTCACGCCTTTATCTTCTAGTACTCCAGGTCTCTCAAATAAGTAGGCTATTGTATCCTTTATTTCGTGTTTGAATTGTATTCGTTCAGAAGCTAGATTAAATACTAATTCCAAATCGACTTCACTTCGATTCTTTGCATCTGGAAAGATGGCAAGAATGGCATTTAACTTCTCTTTCTTAGAATATTTTTTAAGGTATTCACTATTAAACCAACATGCCTTTTGATAATCAAATTTTGCGCCCGACTTATTGACTCTCTCAAGAGAAAAAGTCTCGATTAGGTCTTCAAGAGAAAAAATTTCTTGATTGTTTCCTGGGTTCCAACCAAGCAAGGCTAAAAAGTTTAGGATAGCCGGAGCTTCAAATCCTCTTTCCTTATATCCTCCTGCTATCAGTTCCTTAGAATCCTCTGGATTGTACCAATCAATTGGGAAAACAGGAAAGCCTAGTCGGTCACCATCCCGTTTACTGAGTTTACCTTTTCCATCGGGTTTTAAGATGAGTGGTAGGTGAGCAAATTTTGGCATCGACCAACCGAGTGCTTCATATAATTGAACATGAAGAGGCGTTGAGGGAAGCCATTCTTCACCTCGTATCACATCGGTAATTTCCATAAGGTGATCGTCGACAACATTGGCTAAGTGATAGGTCGGAAGCCCATCGCTCTTCATCAATACTTTATCATCAAGTTCGTGGCATTGAAAAACAATCCAGCCTCTTATCTCATCATAAAACCGAACCTCTCCTGCAACCGGCGTCTTAAACCGAACGACATAATCGTCACCACGCTGTATACGCTCTTCAACCTCCTTAGCAGATAGGCTTAAGCTGTTTTTTAAGTATGCTCTTGTACTTGCGCTATATTTTGGAGAGGCATTTCCTTGCTTTTGCATGGACTCCCTCCAAGCCGTTAGTTCGTCACTCGTATCAAAGGCGTAATAGGCATGTCCATCCCGAAGAAGCTGCTCAACATATGGCTTATATAAAGCGCTTCGTTCACTTTGTCTATAGGGTCCAAAGTCACCGCCAAAGGAAGGACCTTCGTCAGGAGTAATACCACACCAGGATAAGCTCTTTAAAATATACTCTTCAGCGCCTGGAACGAAGCGTTTTTGATCAGTATCCTCAATACGAAGAATAAAATCCCCGCCGTTGTTTTTTGCATGCAAAAAACAGAATAGTGCCGTACGCAAACCACCAATATGTAAGGGGCCCGTAGGACTTGGAGCGAATCGAGTTCTAGTTGCCATAAGTCAAAGATGCATATTCCCTAGCCAATCGAGCAAGATTGCAGCTTAAATTATATTCGTAAGTCCATGTTTGGAAAGAAAAAAAAAGTCCATATAACCATTGATGACGGACCAAGTTTGCATTACACTGCGACAATAGCAGGCATTTTGAAGGCCCACAGAGCTCACGCGACATTTTTTGTGCTAGGAGAAAATATGGAAAAGTGGTCCGTTCAGTCTAAGATTTTACAAGACTTTCAACTTGGCAACCATGGATATAAACACATTAATAATTGGATAACAAGTCCTGGGAAACAAATAGAAAATATCCAGCGGGTAGAGGAAAAGTTTCCTGAAATTGAAAAATACTACCGGCCACCGTATGGCTTTTTGACCATCACCCAGTTGTTGTATTGTTATGGCAGATTAGCCATTAAAATGTGGACTCTTATGACCTATGACTTTAATCATTACAAGACGCAGGATGCCTTATGGAAGAGAATACAATTCTCTTTGCGTAAAAACCAGTGTGTGCTTGTCTTTCATGACAACATAAAGTCATCCAAACATACACGATGGTTGCTAAATAGAACCCTGTTAGAAGTTAAGCGCTTGTCTAAGGAAACGGCCGCGTATAGTTAACTATCAACCGTATAGGAAAGTGCCCGGGGCGGGACTCGAACCCGCACGTTCATAAGAACACATGGCCCTCAACCATGCCTGTCTACCAGTTTCAGCACCCGGGCAGGCGAGCAAATATACAAATTAGTCTATGCGAAAAGCGATTTACAGCTGTAGTAGCTACCAATAAAAAATAGCAGGCCCAAGCCAATACTCATTACATGGTAAAGCATAGAGTTCCCAGGACTAGGGGTAGATATGTAGGAAAAGGCGATATATCCACTAAAGGTTGAAAGACCACCACAAAGGCTAATAATACCCACCTTTGCCATAGGGTTGTTGATTGGTATGGCTAATAAATAACCCATTATTGCACATGCGATGATATTGGACACAAGAACACCATTATCCATAGATTTTAGGTAGGGAATAAAGGAAAGTAGGTAACGCAATACGCCTCCTAGTCCAGTACAACAAAAAATGATTAAAAACTTAAACAAACCAACGCGTATTAATCAATGGGCCCTAGCTCTCGCTTTTTTTCTCAGCTCCCCGGTTATACAGTATTTGCAAAACGAAAAATACAATAAGAAATACGTTAAGCAATACAAACGACCAACCCAAAAGCGAGAGGTTAAATGGATATTGCTCAAAGAAAAAACTGAGGGCAAGAATGCCGAACACAATGGATAGCAAAAACAACATAACAGCAACTTGCTGTTCTGAAAAACCACAATAGACTAAATGGTGAGCCAAATGATCTCTACCCCCAACAAATGGAGATGTTTTCCGTAATAAGCGACGTAAAAAAACAGTTATTGTATCCATTATAGGAACAGCAAAAACAAGTACGGGAATCATGAATTGTTGTACTTGAAAAATACCGCCGTAATCGACTCTGTGGTTCCAAAATAGTTCAACGCCCAACCCCGCCAAAAAAACACCAAGGAATTGAGACCCTGTATCTCCCATGTATATCTTGGCAGGATTCCAATTAAAGGGCAAAAAGGCGATAAGGCTAGCCAATACACCAATGATACAAGGATAAACCCAAAGGCTAGGCGAAACAATGAGCAATGCCATGATTATAGAAATCATTAAAACAGATATTGAAACGGAGGTGGTTATTGCATCCATATTATCCAACATGTTAATGGAATTCATAATAGCAATAACCCAAAAGATGGTAAGGGCATAATCTATAACCCCAATCCCGCTGAATTCAATCACAATACCTCCCAAGCACAAGATTAATCCACATAATACCTGACCCAAGAACTTAACAATAGGCACAGTGTCATAGGTATCGTCTGCTAAGCCGAGTAGGAAACCAAGACAGCACGCCGCAGTGAAAGACGTCCGTTTTAGTTCACTTAAGACATTGAGTCCTTCTATTGGCAAAAGGCTGATAGATATACTGAAGCAAATAAAGAAGGTAAGACCGCCAACAGAAGGTTTAACTTCTGCGCTCCACCGTTCTTGTCCAAGGGCCGCGGGTTGCCTTACACCTAGACCCCGACTGAATCTAAGAAATAGTCCATGCGCAGCATACCCAAAAAGAAAGACAGCTACAAACAAAAGGCCCCAATATATTTGTTGCTCCATAGTCTTAAAGCTAAATAGAATTAAGATTTTCTACGAAATCTTGAAAACAAGCTAGAGCGCTCTTTTTTTCTAGTTTTGTCTGGATCGGAGTAATACCCATACCCATACCCATACCCGTATCCATACCCATATCCATACCCATACCCGTATCCATATCCGTATCCATAATTGTAATATGATCCAGACACGCCTCTTCCATAGTCATTCAGAATAATGGAGAGGTTGGGAACCTGGAGGTTGTCTTTTGTAGATTCAATATGTCCTACAAATGACCTGTGAGAATAATCTGCTCTTAATACATAGATTGGGTTATTTACCTTGCTAATCACAGGGATGGAGTCGGTTACTAATCCAATAGGAGGGGTATCGAATATGACAACATCAAATGAAGTTTTTACTTCATCAAGAAAGTTAACAAAGGAATCTCCACCAATAAGCTCAGAAGGATTAGGCGGAATAGGCCCTGCAGGAATTGCCCATAGGTTTTCCTCTGGTGTCGAGAATGTTACATCCTCTTTTATAGATCGTTTATTAAGGAGGGTGCTCATTCCAGCAGAGTTAGGAAGGTCAAAGATCTTATGTATACGCGGTTTCCTTAAATCAACATCCACCAATAATACACGCTTGCCCTGCATAGCAATAATGGCAGCGAGATTAATAGCAACAAATGTTTTTCCTTCTCCAGGAATAGTTGAGGTAACAGCGATAGA
>Ga0163109_10000483_pt1 | contig 32119 bp, 27 predicted proteins | sample CRUFie1St13metaG_FD_108704 | JGI IMG/M metagenome (GOLD analysis project Ga0163109, IMG submission 108704) | Marine microbial communities from the Costa Rica Dome - CRUD Field 142mm St13 metaG | ecosystem: Environmental > Aquatic > Marine > Oceanic > Photic zone | place: Costa Rica: the Eastern...
ATCCATGCTAATAATACGTTTCCAGCAGAATTTCTTTATCAGAATTTAACCATACAAAACAATGTAATTGACTCTGCTTATCGTCACGGAGTTAAAAAACTAGCCTTTCTCGGGTCATCCTGCATTTATCCAAAATTAGCGAAGCAACCTATTTTAGAGGATAGTCTGCTAACTGGCCCCTTGGAGCCAACTAATGAGGCGTACGCTGTAGCGAAGATTGCTGGGGTGAAGCTTTGTGAAGCATATAAACAACAGTATGGCTTCAATGCTATTTCAATTATGCCTACCAATCTCTATGGGCCAGGTGACAACTTTGATCTCGAAACTAGCCATGTTGTTCCGGCATTGATTCGTAAAGCACATGAAGCAAAAGTAAGAAGGTTGGAACGTCTTTCAGTCTGGGGAACAGGGACACCACTACGCGAATTCCTCCATGTCGACGATCTAGCTCATGCCTGTATTTTCTTAATGGATGTTTACTCTTCATTAACCCCGATAAATGTAGGCTGTGGCGAAGATATAAGCATTCAAGATTTAGCGATGACCGTAGCTGATGTGGTTGGCTTCAAAGGTGAACTTGAATATGACCATAGGCGTCCTGACGGGACACCCAAAAAGGTTCTTAATGTCTCTCGTTTATTCAACCTTGGTTGGAAACCAAGAATTAAACTTCGTGATGGGCTAGCAGAAACTTATAACTGGTACTGCGAAAATCATGATGCGTTGCAGCGGATTAATTAAATTTTGGAACCCAGACCAACTAACTAAAGTTGGCTGTTTGGTAGTCTGGATCTGAAGTAAGTTGAAGGTGCAAGGCGGACTGAGTTGCTTTTGTGCGAATGGTATTGCTATCAAAGGCTAATAACAAATAGGTATTTTGTGCGATATGCTAAATTGGGAATACAATGATGAAAATTAAGCCACCGTATTTGATGTTTCTTGGAGATGCGGGTGATCAGCTTGCAGCAAAAACCGCAAATGGTGTGGCTTTTTGGCGCCCAGATTGGTGCTTGGGGCAAGTGCGGCTCAAGGGGTGTAAGGCAGATATTGGCCTGCCAGATATAGGGCTAGAGGATGCCGTGCAGAATGGAGTGAAAACGCTTATCATCGGGGTTGCTAATCAAGGTGGGTTTATAAGTAATGAATGGTCGCAAACTCTGCATAAAGCAGTTGACCTAGGATTGGATATAGCCAGTGGACTTCATGTGAGTTTGCGCACGGTACGTGGGCTCGAAGAGGCAGCGGAAGCTAAGGGTTGTCAGCTTTTTGATGTCCGTCATCCCGTCGAAAAATTTGATGTAGGACGTGGCCACAAGCGGTCGGGTAAACGACTATTAACTGTTGGAACAGATACGTCAGTTGGTAAAATGTTCACTACGCTTGCCATTGAAAAAGAAATGTCTGCTCGCGGTATCGACTGTAGCTTTCGTGCCACTGGTCAGACGGGGATTTTTATTGCTGGTGATGGTGTCTCTGTAGATGCGGTAGTAGCAGATTTTATATCCGGGGCGACTGAGTCTCTCTCTCCAGCTAATGACCCGGGGCATTGGGACTTGATTGAAGGTCAGGGTTCTATTCACCATGCAGCCTATGCCGGAGTAACCCTTGGTCTTATTCATGGTGCACAGCCGGATGTATTAGTTTTATGCCATGATCCCGGCCGCCCGCATATGCGGGGCACTCCAAGTATCCCCATTCACAGTCTGAATGAAACCATTGAAGCATGCGAAAAAGCAGCCCGCTTAACAAACAAAGATGTAAAAACAATTGGCGTTGCCATAAATACTTCAAGAATGTCGGACACAGAACGCCTACGAGAGCTTGAGGCAGCGACCGCAGAGACAGGGCTCGTTGCAATTGATCCATTGCGTGAAGGAGTTGCATCTATCGTGGATCAAATCATTTCATGAGGCTTGTAGCTAAGGCAGAGAAATGGAAACTCGCAGAGGTTTTTACAATCTCCCGTGGAAGCCGTACTGAGACCGAGCTCGTAACGGTAACGTTGTACGATGGAACTTTTGAGGGGCGGGGGGAATGCATGGCGAATCCTAGATATAATGAAACTCAAGAGAGTGTGCTCGCATGCATAAAAAAAGTTGATATTGATAATCAAATTGATAGACAGAAACTGCAAATTCTTCTTCCCCCATGTGCTGCTAGAAATGCTATTGACTGTGCACTTTGGGACCTCGAAGCGAAAAGGACCGGTAAAAGAGTTACGGAATTATTTGGAATAAATAAGAGCACAAACCTAATAACCGCTTTTACAATAAGCGCAGATACACCCGATAAAATGGCTACTGCGGCCCGCCGAAATTCAGCAAGGCCATTATTAAAATTGAAGATGAGTGGCGATGGGGATGTCGATCGCGTGAAAGCCGTTCGATTCGGTGCTCCAAATGCTCGTTTAATTGTTGATGCTAACGAGGCATGGACTGAGGATATGGTCGAACCATTGGCCAAACAGCTTAAAGCCCTCGGTGTTGAGATGATTGAACAACCGCTTCCAAAAGGTGCAGACGGAGCGCTGGCAAACATTCCGCGCATAATTCCGTTCTGCGCCGATGAGTCCTGTCATACTAGCCGAGACCTGAAACGTCTGTCGGGGCTTTACGATATTATAAATATAAAATTAGATAAAGCCGGGGGTTTAACCGAGGCTCTTCGCTTGAAGAAAAATGCTAAAGCAAAGGGGTTTAAAATTATGGTTGGTTGTATGATATCTACATCGCTCGCTATGGCCCCCGCTTACGTAGTCGCACATGGTGCTGAATACGTTGATATTGATGGTCCCTTACTTTTGGCGGAAGATCGTATGCATGGCCTTGAATTTGCGGGTAGCTCAGTATCTCCACCTAGCGAGTTTTTATGGGGATAATTTCAATGGCTTGGGGCGAGAGCGCTTTGAGAATGACCAGGCTCGTGCGATATTTTCAGCTCGGCGCTGGGCTGCGTAGCCTCTTGGAGGCCATGATGCCAGTAAGTTTGCTGCTCGATAAGCATTATTTGGAGTTCCACTTTTCTTAAAAGTTCCGAAACGATGCGGAAATTTCTTTTTAAGCTCTGCAAAAAATTTCCCATACTTGCGTTTTGCAGCCCGTTTGGTGTAGCCGATGGCGGCTGTGGGAGAATAATTTTCGTAATGTTGAGCGTCAGCTATTGCAGAGCCGGTATTTCCATTCCGCAGTGCAGCCTTCCAAATTTGAAAAACTTTATTCTGATAAGGGCCACTTTTGTTTTGGTTAGCGGAGTGATAGTGTCGTACAGCTAATTTCCATGTGCCGTGATTTTCCCTAAGGGCCGAGAGAAACTTGGCCGCGTAAGCCACATTGGTCGCAGGGTCAAAGCCAGCTTCTATAGTTTTAAAAGCGTTCGGGTGATAATGGAGGTTTATCTGCATACAGCCAATATCGATATTTCTCTGTCCCTCTTTTCGAAGCTTCCGAACGTGCCGAATTGCATTCTGCCGATTATTGAAATGCTTCCCGATACCACCGGCATTAACTGTCCAAGGCCAGGTAATGTTTGCCCGGTCTTCTTTTACCCATCGCCCACTCTCCTTAATTGATAATGCATGTAGAAGTTTATGGGGTATACCCAAACGGCGCTCCTCTTTAGCGATGGACTGGGTGCAAAAATCACTATTTTTTAACATATTAGAATAGCTTAAAGGCGCAGCAGTTAGCCGCACGGGGGCCGCTATGATTATCAATGCTAAGGCTGCTGCCAAAAGCCAAATTCCACAACGCTTTAACAAGTCGTCCAAAATTTTCTCCTCCAACCCCAAAGTTAAGCAAACCTTATGCCACTGGTGACGCGAGTGTATTTTCAATGTTTATGAATGCGACTGACATGCGGGCCTACACCGGAAAGTCGATATGCTACTCAATGCGCAAGAGTTTCAGGCTCTTGCCATGACTTGCTTTTCGGTGTTAATGCCGTAATGATGATTAACCAATAGTCGAAAAATGGGCGCGTAGCTCAGCGGGAGAGCACTACGTTGACATCGTAGGGGTCGCTGGTTCAATCCCAGCCGCGCCCACCAACTGCAGTATCTGCAAACGTGCATGCGATTTGCGTTCGGGTGATATACTAGGATTAAGGATTGGTTGCTCACATTTTCGTTTATACGGCGGATATCCGTTGCCAGCTTATTATTGGCTACCATTTTAGGGTCAAGGATAATGGCGAGCTCCAAACTGCAAAGAAATGATGCAATTGCCCTGCTAGGCAATATGATACTTACTGGCTCCATACTTGTTGTATCAATTTTTATCTTCGGCCAGCCTGAGGTGAACAGTTTTATCCCGCAGTGACTATTGGACAAACCATGACTAATAGTTTTCCAGGAACGCATTTTTACGAATGCATTCGGTTTCATAGGAGCACAAATATTTAGGATTGTTGCTACGATCTATGTTTGCAAATGGCTGTAGGCCTAGTCAAGATAGAACTAAACTTTCTCCAAGGCATCTAAAAAATTTATTATATCTTCTTCATTATTGTATATATGAACAGTCGCGCGTAAATGACTATCTTTATAGCTTACGCGGATTTTTTTCTTCGCTAATCCGCAGACTGCCTGTTCCGCGTCATGGCCAAGGTCCAAACTCACGATTCCTGCCCGCTTATTCCAATCGCGCGGGGTACGAACTTTGAAGCCGCGTTGAAGGGCACTTTCAATGAGAAATGTACTTAACTCTCGGACACGCGATTCAATATGTTCAAGTCCAATATTACTTATAAATTCTGATCCACGCCGTTGCACATAGGTTCCAAGATAATTGGGATTCCCGTATTCAAATCGATGCGCATCTGAAGCCAACGCAATAGTATTTTTCATTCTGTCATTGGACTCAAATGTAAACTTTGCAGCATATGGGGGATCAATTTGAGGAATTAAACCTTTACGAACATAAAGAAAACCAGCTCCGGCAAGGCTAAACATTGCTTTGTGCCCCCCCGCGCTAAGAGCATCAACTCCTAATTCGGTGATCTTTTGGTTAATAATGCCAATTCCCTGAACTCCGTCCACAAACAATAGGACGTCGTGCTCACGAGCTAATGATGAAAGCGCCTGCAAATCAGCACGATGGCCAACGCCATATGTGACCCACGCAACCGTAATAACACGGGTTTTAGCGTCGATGAGTTTTTCATATGAATCTAAAGGAAATATATTGTCTTTATCCTCTTGCACCCAACGTATTTCTACTCCCCGACTTTCCAAGTGCCTCCACGGAAAGGTATTATTCTCGTGCTCTCCGCAGCTTAGAATGACATTATCTCCTGCTCTCAATCCAATGCCTTGAGCAAGGATATTTATGCCCTCGGAGGTATTTTTGGTTAAAGCTATACATTCTTTTGGCGCACCAAAGGTGGAGGCAATTGTAGCCCGCGTGCGCTCTATCTCATCCATGGAGAATGCACCGATTCCTGCATCATCATAGACCATTTGAAGCCACTCCTGGGTGGCTTCGGCAACACACGTGGGTAGGGCACCTTTGTTTGCACCATCAAGATAAATATAATCTCTGGTTGCCGGAAATAAATTTCGAATTGTTTCCCAGTCAGGAGCACTATCAACTGTCATTTTTGTTGTCCCCTTTAGCCTCTATTCTTGTCTTTAACTCACGTGCTAAGGAATCTGATACTTTTGAAGCAGGCACAAGCACATGTCCATCAAAAAGGCGCCTTTGCGAACGATACACCCCAGCTTTACTACAATGCCAGCCAGTTGCTGCTTTTTCTACATCGACCGAAACTGCTAGTACACCAGATGGATGAGTGATTAGGACATCATCCTCCTTATCTTTTGAGGGTCTCGCGATCTCATGCACTACTGAACCCGTAATGCGCGCCGCAACAGCTGTACAGATAGAGCCGGTAGATGGTAATGCTCTATGACAATTCCCCGCTGATATCATACGTGCAGTAAAGTCACTTTCGGTGGACTTGTAAACCTTACCCGAAAGTGATGGGCTGTCTTGAGGGGGGTTAACCCAAGCTATTTTTGGCACCACTGCAGGCACATTATGTGGTTCTTCCGATAATCCCATTAGTACTCCAGCTTGACACCTTAAATGTTCAAGCTCTGACATAAGATTTTTATCATCATCGATTTGAGCAGGAAGTTCTTTGCCCGTCATGCCTATATCTATACCGCGTATGAAAGCGACAGCAAGTGTTGCGTCAACTAATGAAGCTTCTATTGGTGAGCCATCACGTTTTGTGAGCTTATCAATAATATTGTTACTGGGCAGTAGGCTGCCGGTATTTGTACCGCCAGGATCGAGAAATTCATTTCGTACAGGCGAATGGGATCCTGCTACACCCGGCAATTCGAAATCTCCATCTACTGCTGATTTTCCATCATCAATACGAAACCGTGAGTCAAAAAGGACCCCTGTGTTGGTACTGCGTACTCGAACGACAATTTCTCCACTTTGTTGACTGATAAGTCCTTCGTCGTATGCAAAGGGTGCCGCTGCTGAAGCCATGTTGCCACAGATATTACTATATGCAACCCAGCTTTCTCTTGGAGAGACCTGACAAAATGTGTAGTCGATATCCACTCCTGAGACCTCGGATTTTTCAACTACTAGAATTTTAGAAAGCGAAGAAATTCCCCCTCCCATGCCATCCAGCTGACGGCTGTGAGGGTCTGGACTACCCATGGCAGCCAGAAAAATTTGTTTCCAATCATCCCTATTTTCGGGGAGGTTTTTTCGTAAAAATGCCAATCCATTGCTAGTGCCACCGCGAACAAAAGCTGCTGGTATTTTCAATTGCCGCATTTAATCAGTCCTTGGACACACAGAGAGAACGTCGACGTACAAAGCTTTCTCCTGACCTAGTGTGGGTCTATAATTTACAGAATTAACTACCTGGCAAAGCTACAGGAAAAACTTCTCTTATGATTTAGCTCTGCAAATATACAGAAACGCATGAGATACATTAAGAACATTATTCCATTCCATGCCCATCGCATTGACGTCAAGGGCTTAGCCTATGTTTAATAAAGAATTATTCAGAGGATGAAAATGACGTCGGTTGGAATGCTGGTCCAATGATGTAGGGATTCTCAGGATTATTTGTTGATTTGTCTGGATTGACCAACGTTCAGGTTGCATTGTGCATTCATACGTAACTGGTGGGCCAAGCTTCAAGTAGATGTTCTCCTATGCCATTTGAAAGACGGTCTCGTTGGGTATCCAGCATATCAATCAAATAATCACGGGTGTCGCGCGGATCTAGAACTTCTTTGACACCATAAACTGAGGCGAGGCCGTAGGCGGAAGTATCGCGGGCCATTTCTTCTAGATGCTGTGCAAACTGGTCAGGATCTTCTTTCTCTAAATTTTCTCCATAAACCACAGAGACCGCAGAGCGAGGATCCATGAAACTCACCTCAGCTGTGAACCACGCTGCTACTTCTTCGGCTGTGCCTCCAGCCCCCATGTTGATAAACCCCCTACCATAACTTTTCCTTAGGATGATGCATATCTTTGGCACCGTGGTCTGTAGCATTGCGTTCATCCAGTTGATCACTTTTCCGATGATCCCAGATTTCTCAATGTCCGGACCAATAAGAAAGCCTGGTTGGTCCTGCAGAAAAACAAGAGGGATATTGTATGAGTCACAAAGAACAAGGAAATTTGTTACTTTCGAGCAGCTCTGTGCATCCATGCAGCCGCCTTTAAATTGTGGGTTATTTGCAATAAAGCCAACAGACTGGCCGTCAATGCGAGCTAATGCTGTGGTAATCGAGCGACCAAATTGTTCTTTGATTTCAAAAAAACTATTTTGGTCTGTAATAACTTTAATGATACTCCGAACGTCGTAAGTTTGCGCAAGCGACTCTGGCATCATTTTCAGAATATCTTTGCAACCATCGCCAGAGCCTTCGGGAACGGGGGCAATCGGTGCAGTTTCATTTTGGTGGCTGGGCAAATAACTCAGAAATTGTTTTATAGTATCAATCGCCTCTTCGTCGGTGTTTGCTACTACGTCTGCAAAACCGGTTTGGGATGCATGAATACGCCAGCCACCTAAATCCTCCCCACTTACATTGTGACCAACAGCTTTTGACACCATCCGTGGACTAGCAACAGCCATCACTGCGCCTTTACGCATAACATTGAAATCTGAGCATACTGCGTGCCAGGCACTCGAGCCGAAACACATCCCTAGTTGGGCTGATACCCAAGGTGCCTTTCGACGCCGCAGGAAGCGAGGGCCTTCAGCTGTGAATCCCATACCTTCACCCATGACATCGGGCATTCGTACGCCAGTAGATTCTCCCAGAAAAACTACGGGTATACCCCTCTTGTTTCCTGTGTCTTTGACGTGGGACATTTTTTTATTGTTTGTGTAACTGGAAGAGGATCCTTTCACAGTGAAGTCATATGCTACAGCTCCAACTTTGCGGCCAGCCACCTCTCCAAATCCACAGATTTTACCATCACGGGGTGTCTGGTCTTTCATGTCGGCAAGGTAAGATGTCCCGAATAACCCGGTCTCCCTGAAGGTTTCTTTGTCGAAAAGGTAATCAACACGTTCTGTGGCATTGAGATGACCAGAAGCTTTTCGTTTTTTGAGTTTTTCCGTACCTCCCATTGCATTAGCTTTTTTGCGCCGTTCCTCATGCTCTTTAATCTTCTCTTCAAATGCCATTGCGTCCTCTCGGAGTTTCAGATTTCTAAATGGGCACGATGTCGAAGGCTATGCTGATCCTTTGTGTGTCAGAATGGAACGGCACGGTCCGATGCAAAAAATAGGATGGAAACAACACCATATGCCCCACTTTTGGTGTAATAAGCCGCAGCGGTCCCGAGTGGTCGGGTAGCCCATATCCAGAAGCACCAAATTCGATCCATCCAGCGTGAGTTTCATCTGCAGATTGAATCTCGGGTGGTAATTGGACGTAATATACGCCACTAAGCCATGCGCTTGGATGGCTGTGGGGCATCTGATAGCCCTCTGCATTCAATAGCGTTGACCAGCAATCTAGGCGAAATTTATTTGGTTTAGCACGGAAATGCGGGTGATTTGGTTGTGGTGTAAGTGATGCCAAATATTCTTGTAAAAATTGATGAAGTGTCGAGACAAAACTCTCCACGATGGGGTTAACAAAGATAGAAAGCTCACCGCTTTGTTGTCCGCCGCGTGTTGATTTTGCGGGAGGGTCCGGTCGTAGCGTTGGATTTATATTTAACGCTTTAGCCAAGTCGCTATTATACTTTAGCTTATTGACATAACGTTCGGGCAACGGCAACTCTACAATTGAAATATCACGATTAAGATTAGTAATTTGGGCAGCCTTATCTTTCTCGCCTGCTAATTGGTGAAGTATTGTCTTATAAGCCATGGCTTGAGTATGTCCTGGGGTATGTTTGAGAACAGTGTCCAAGCGCATTGCCGCTGTTTCGAGATTACCTTGGCGCATAAGACAACCCGCTGCGCCAAGAGCTGAATCAACCATATCAGGCTGTAATCTGAGCGCAGCATCAAACTCGGTAAGTGCATCGATGTCATTACCACCTTCTAGATGGCAGAACCCAAGGTATTGAGCCAGGGATGCTTTATCCGAGGGCTGAGAAAAAATCTCGCGATATGCAATTATAGCCTCGCTAAAATGTTTGATTCTGCGCAGTACTTCCGCCCTTTTTAGCAAAGTTGGCTTATGCGAGGGATCGAGCAAAATCGCAGTGTCAAAGGTTTCTAATGCCTCTTCAAAAGCTCCAATGTGTAATAAGGCTCCACCTAGTGCGGCGTGAGCAGCAGCGTAGTTATGTTCTAGCTCAATAGCTTTTTGGTAAGCTTCAATTGCTCCGGACCAGTCTCGAGCTAATTCTTTTGCGTAGCCAAAGTTGCGCCAACACGAACCGTAGTCGGGTGCAAGGTGAAGGGCCTGGGTAAAGCAATTAATCGCTTCTTTCAATTCGCCGGTGTCTGCTAACATCACGCCAAGGTGATCTAGCGCACTTGGGTTTTCAGGATCAATTTCAATAGAATCCTTGATGAAGCATATAGCAGCTTCAATGTTACCTTTCTGCATCAATACAACACCAAGTAGATGAAGTGCGTCGCTATTGGCCGGTTCAATCGTTAGGGCATGACGATAATTACCTTCAGCTATTTCAAGTTCACCGGCTTGATGGGCGCCAAATCCAGCTTCCAAGATGGGGCGTACTCGATCTTCCATCAAGAGGCGCTTACACTTTCTTGGTGGGGCCTCAGATCAAAACCTTTTTGCAAAAGGCTAATAATGTCATTATTCATATTCGAAGAGCCTCTAAGTTAAACCCACATATTTTGTGATAATATAATAGTGATTAATGTATCATTTCTCCCATTTGATAGGAAAATCTGTTAAATTAAAACCCAAGTTTTAGAAAAGGGTCTATGTTATGAACGATGAATCTGTCTTTGAGAAAATCCGTAGCGATTATCCGGCAACAAAAAAGCTAACATATTTTGATGCGGGTGCTAGGTCTCTGATCTCGGTTCAGACTCGTGCCGCGCTTGATAAAGTGGTTGACTCGCAATTTTACGAAGGTGGCGACAAACCGGAAATGTTTCGCCTTATTGAACGTGTTAGGGAAAAGTTTGCTCGCTTAATCAATGCAAGTTCGGAAGAAATTGCTTTTATGAAGAATGTTTCAGATGGTCTGAATACAATTGCCGGCTCAATTCCTTTTAAACCGAATGATAATGTTGTTCTTACGTCTGATCTCGAACATCCAAATAATGTTTACCCTTGGTATAACGTCCGTGACAAATCGCAGGTGAAAATAATCGATGTACCGAGCGTAAATGGCCAGATTGATGTTGAGGGCATGATAAATGCCATAACCCCCAGCACCAAGCTTGTAACCTGCTCCACCGTAACATACTCGCCAGGAATGCGGACTAATGTGCCTAAACTTGGGAAGGCTTGCAGGGACCGTGGTGTATTTTTTCTGGTAGATGGAGTGCAGTCTTGCGGTGTTTTGCGGACAGATGTTGAAGAGCTAATGGTGGATGCCATGGCCGTCTCAACACAGAAGGGACTGCAGGGTCTTTACGGCATGGGATTTTTGTATTGTAGAATGGAAGCAGCCAACGCGCTTCGCCCGGAACGTTTGGCGAGGTTTGGCGTTAATCTCGGTGATGACACACACGAGGCAGCGGCTGGCGATCAAGAATTCGACCTTATGCCGGGCGCACGACGCTTTGAGGTTGGCAATTATAATTTTCCTGCCGCTGCTGCAGCGGAACCAGCACTGGATCGAATGCTTGAGCTTGGCTCAGCAGCAATTGAAGAAAGAAATTGTCGATTGGCACACCGACTTGCTAGCGGCATGCATCAACTCGGCCTTGAAGTTTGTGGGGATCTTGACGACCCACTTCGTACCCACATTGTTACGGTCGGCGAGATGGATCTGGAAAATCACGAAAGCGCAGGCAGTGGCGAATTACAGTCGCTGTTTAATTACTTGTGGGCCAATGATGTTCGGCTTTCAATCCGACGCGGGGTATTACGGTTCGGCATACACTTTTATAATAATGATCAAGACGTGGACCGCGTTCTTGACTTGACGAAGAGGTGGCAAGAACAAGCGGTAGCAGCCTAATGATTTTTTGCGTTTAGGTGAGCCTCACGTTTGATCATGTAAATTCCGCTGGCTGCGATCACTGCGCTTCCTACAAACACCCATGTATCAGGCATGTGGTTCCAAATCACCAAGCCAAAGAGGATTGACCATAAAAGCGCTGAATACCGGAAGGGTGAAATTAGCGCAGCCTCTCCGTAGCGCAGTGCCTCGATAATTAAAAAATGAGCACCCGCATTCAGGATACCATTGATCAAGAATAGACCCGCTTCTGCCCAACCCAGCCTGTTCCAGCCAAGTGGGATAGCAAGGAGACTTGCGAAGGTAACTATGATTGTGGACCAGAAAAGAATAGCGATTGATGTCTCAGAGACGGATATCTTTCGTGTGATAATATCGCGGAATGCAGCGAAGATTGCAGCACAGATTGGTAGGACGAGCAACCATTCGAAATTCTGTGCGCCAGGGCGCACGATGATAAGCATCCCAGAAAAACCAACAAGAATCGCCATCCATCTTCGCCAACCCACCTTCTCATTAAGTAATGGCACTGACAGTGCCGCTACAAAGAATGGTCCAGAGAAGACTATTGCTGTAAAAGTGGGAAGCGGTAGTACCTGTAAACTCCATATAACAAATATTGCTGTTCCAAAAAAAATTACACCTCTGAGGATTTGACCAGGCCAGTAATTTACCCGTAATGCTTCCCAGCCGGTTGCGAATCGGACGTACACCAAGATAGCGACGAGCGCGCCTACATGGCGCAAGGTCAACACCTGCCAAACCGGATACGTTTCTGTTAAAAACTTACTTACTGCGTCGCTGGTCACCAGTACAGCTGAGCCAGCAATCATCAGCCAAATACCTCTGAGATTATTTTTTTGTCGCGCTTCTGTCATTTATTATATCTATAAACTCACATTATAAAATTAATCCCGCTAGTATCAGAATTGACGCATACAATGAAAAAAGTCGAATCATACGGTTTTGTTTTTCATTTTATCTTCAATAAGACACATACAATAGCAATGGCATGGTTTTTAATTTCCTTTACCTTGAGTTCTCATCAGCTGAAGGTGCACCCTCCAGGCTCAGGCACCGGTTTCGCTACTACCTAATTAGACGATTACTGCGTATTGCTTGAAAACGGGGAGACATCGCGACTATCTAGCACTAAGTGGATTAATGCTGGCCCGTCATGAGCCATTGCTCCGGCTAGAGCATTAGGAAACTCTTCCGTCTTCTGAACTTTAAAGTTGGCCATTCCATAGCCTTCCGCAAGCTTTGCAAAGTCTGGGCTATCTAGCAATGTTCCGTAATGGAAATCGGCTCCAAACCGTTTTTGTTGATGAGTTAGAATAGATCCCCAAGCGCTGTTATCACAAACAATAACTTTGACCGGAAGTTTTTCTTGAACAATGGCAGCGCACTCATGCCCTGTCATAGTAAAACCTCCATCTCCTACCCAAACAAATACTGTTTTATCAGGTCTAGCGATTTGGGCACCTATCCCGCCCGGCACACCATATCCCATCGCGCCGGATACTGGTGAGGCCTCTATATCCGGTTGGTTGAACCGGTAATAACGAGATATCCAACGCCCGAAACTACCAGCATCCGATATATTGATACAATCTTGCGGCACCATTTTAATAAAGTGTGTAATCACTTCAGCCATATCTACCGCTCCAGCAACTTCAATCTCCCCTGGCTGCGCAAATTCAACTTCCTCGTGATGAACCTTATCTCGCCATTGGACTCTCTCCTTTGATGGATTCGCAACTCCTTTTGTGAGTGCTTCAAGAGCCGGTTTTACGTTGGATGCTATTGCGACATTGGCTTGCCACTGAGAAAACTCTGATGGTTCGGGATAAACCATTACCAACCTTTGATCGGGTCGAATCATAGTGTAGTCGTTTACGGTAACACTATCCATCCGAGTGCCCATAGCTATCAACAAATCACAATCGGATAAAGCAGCTTCCTGAAAAGGAAGTCGATTGATTCCAAGGTGGCCAAAATTAGCTACATGATCGCTTGGAAATGTATCTTGCTGTCTGTAAGCAGTGAGAACCCCAACACCACTTGCGTCTGCAAACTCGACCAATGCTTGGGAAGCCATTTCCCAGCTGACCATTTCCCCGGCAATCAGAATGGGGCGGTGAGCAGTGTCAATCAGTCTTATCGCCTCCTTGACTGCAGTTGGATCGGCTCCTGCGCGAACAATCGCAGGCTTTGCCGGGATAACAGGTTCTCCTTCTGGACCGTCTAGAATATCTTTTGATATAGCAACGACAACGGGGCCCGGCCGGCCACTGATTGAAAGATCAAGGGCCCGTGCAGTGACCTCAGCAATTTCATCATACGAGTGGACATCAAAGACGGCTTTAGCGATCGGTTGATACATGAGATGATAATTTATTTCTTGGAAAGCCTCGCGCCCTTGCTGTGGTTTTGGAATATTTGAGATAAAGAAAACAAGCGGTCGTGAGGCTTGCATTGCTGTGTGAATTCCAACCGTTGCGTTACAGGCACCTGGTGCACGGCTTGCGAGCATACAAGCTGGTTTTTTGGCAAATTTTGAGTAGGTCTCACAAGCAAAAGCCGCCGAAGACTCCAGTCTGGTCGGGATTGCGCGGACCTTATTTCGATTGCGGCTGAGTGCTTCTAAAATCGTAGTGTTTGTTCCGCCTGGAACAAAGAACACTGTATCCACATCTCGCGATAACATTACATCAACAACTACTTCACCACCATTCATACCCAAAACCCTCTAGTTATTGCACCCGTCGACTCTGCCTATAATAACGAATAACACCATAAACAAATAAACTTAGTATGGCTACGGGCTGCCGTTAACTATCCGTTAGGCTGTTTTCTAATGTTGTGATGCATCGTCTAAAACGTTAACCAAGCGCCGGAAACTTTTTTATATCTACTGAAAACAATGGCGACTGCCCCCAACATGTTAACAATCAAGTATGCTATTTGTTCTGAGTGGCCTTAACTCGATTGAGGTAAAAAGCTTGTAATGCTTGATAAAACTCTGATCCTGCAATTTCATTAGCTGCCAGTTTATTCGCAAGAGGAGTCCAATGACCATCGCAAATTTGATAATATCGCGTCCAATCCTCAGGTTTCGCAAGAATCGGTAACAAATCTATCATGCTTGTATTAGAGTATTGCGATATCAGCTTTCTCAGGTCTCGTTGTAGTTTAAGGGTCTTGCCTTGCCTCATGTAATGAAAATCACCAGGCCTTGGAATAAGCACGATGAGTATAGGCCGCTTACCTGCAGATTTTCGCAATTCTTTGAAAATATATGAGAAACGCTTCCAGTCGGATTCATTGTAATCGGTATATCCAGAATAATTAAATATGAATTTACGACCGTGTATTTTTGCTCCACTCCATTGGCGCACCAACCCAATTACGTATTCGATTACATTTACCGAGTGCGTGAAGTTTCGAAATATTTGACGAGTGCCCCGCGAAAATGATTTTCTTTTTTGTCGTTCGGGTGCATCACCTAATTCGGATTTGTTGAAGTAATAAAGATTATAACCAGTGCTTGATTCGGCAAGGTACGGTCGGTAGCGATGGCCGAACGCAGAACGGCCAAATTTGGGGCTATCGTCAAGGAAGTCATTGCCAGGGAAAAGCCCTATTATGATGCCATCGTGTTCAAACTTTTTAGCAAAATTCTTGTAGAGTAACATGTATTGTGTCGGGCCGAATATGCCCGCGTTGCCAAAATTCATATGCGCTATGCCAGTCGTCTCCTCAAGCATGTTAGTCCAACGTTGTTCATTTTTTAGTCCAAATCCCTCTGTGAATGAGTCGCCTAGAACTACTATTCTTTTCGCTCGACTATCAATATCGCGTTCCTGGTCGCGCATCCCGTGGGAATTAGCCGTATAGACTGCACGATAACATTTTCGAACATGGTCATAGCGTGAGTGTGGTTCATGCCAAACACCCCAAATAGGATTTATGTCGGACCAAAATGGTTTAAATGCTGGGATTTTATAATTCGGTAAATTAGCGGGAACATCAAACAAACGTGTCGCGAGTGCGCTGAATATTTCCAAGGTAACAAGAAGGCTTATCAGTGTAAGCACGAGATTTTTAAATGCTGCTTTGGCGTTGTTTAACATGATGGTTTCTCACTAGTTGCCGACAGATCAAACGCGTTTGACGATCTCAATATTTACGGTTAATTCAACATAATCAGGCAAGTTTATGAAAACTTTTCTATAAGTACTTCAACGTTGCTGTGTCTAATTATTATGCGTGTGAAAGTTGGAACCGTCTTATCAATTAAAGGTTATATCTTTTTATTATAATACCTGTGATATTAATGAGTAGCTTACCCATGTTGACTGCGTGCACTTTTTCTACATTTGAGGTGATTGGAGCTATAATCCAGTGAGTTTGAAAAATTGCCATAATTTTAGTGATTTTAGGAAACTTGCCAAACGACGTTTGCCTGGGCCAATCTTTCATTACATTGATGGTGCTGCAGATGATGAATTGACATATCGACGAAACACTGAGGCTTACGACGACGTCGATCTAATTCCAAATGTCCTCACGGGTGTCCACGACATAGATATGTCAGTGAAAGTAATGGGGCAAGAACTTAAAATGCCACTTTATTGCGCCCCTACGGCTCTTCAGCGATTGTTTCATCATGAAGGAGAGAGAGCTGTAGCTCGTGCAGCAGCCAAATATGGAACTATGTTTGGAGTTTCCTCATTAGCTACTGTTACTGTTGAGGAGATCTCAAAGATCACGGACACACCAAAAATGTTTCAATTTTACTTTCACAAAGATCGTGGATTGAATGATGCATTGCTAGAGAGGGCAAAGGCAGCTAACTTTGGTATCCTCGCATTGACCGTTGATACAATTACTGGTGGGAATAGAGAACGTGACTTGCGTACTGGGTTTACCTCACCTCCGAGATTCACGCCGGGCTCGTTTCTAAGTTTTGTTACACATCCCGGATGGGCTTGGAACTTCTTGACAAAAGAAAAATTTGATATGCCGCATCTTTCAGGTCACGTAGATGCTGGTACCAATATGGCAGTATCCGTGGGTGATTATTTTTCAACTATGCTCGATCAATCGATGAATTGGAAGGATGCTGAGAGGCTTTGTGCTCAATGGAATGGGCATTTTGCGTTGAAGGGTGTAATGAGTGTAGAGGATGCAAAGCGTGCTGTTGATATCGGATGTACGGGTATCATGGTTTCCAACCATGGAGGCCGCCAGTTGGACGGGTCAAGAGCGCCGTTTGATCAACTTGCTGAGATTTGTGATGCAGTAGCTGATAAAATCGATGTTATTTGTGAGGGAGGGGTTCAGCGGGGCACTCATGTGCTAAAGGCCATTTCAATGGGTGCGAAAGCATGTTCAGGCGGGCGCATGTATCTATATGCTCTGTCAGCTGCAGGGCAAGCCGGGGTAGAAAAAGCTCTAGGAAATTTAAGAAACGAAATAGAGCGTGGAATGAAACTCATGGGGGTGACGAAGCTCGACCAACTAAACCGTGACAATTTGCGTTGCAAGAATAATAAATCTTAATGCCCCTAAAAAAACATTGCTTCAGATTGAAAAAGCGGGGCATTTTTATTTGTGGTGTGCGTTTCGTGCTAAGAAAATTATCCCAGTTTAGTTCTTCATAAATTTCAATCTTAAGTGCGGACTAAAACCTTAGTCTTGTTTAAAATGCCTAGTAACACCGTAATTATCGCCATTTAGGCGAACATGCTTAACAGGAATGTAAGGTCAAATTTATGAATTTAGTCCGTGCCTGCTTATTTATTGTTTCATGCATTTTTGTTTCGGGGTGTCATAATTATTCTCTTAAGGCAGAGAGTGATGCTGCCAGTAGGTGGCTCGCTTCGGACATAACCCAATATAGACAAGCAGCCGCTTCTGTCGGACCTTTATCACCTAAGGAGCCGATGAATGTTAGGTTGGCACACTCAGATTTATTTTTATTTGCTCAAGTTTTCGATCGAGTTCGCACATTGTATGTTCATGAAGTGGATAAGCAGTCGCTTTTGTTAGCAGCAGCAGAGGGCATGCGTAGGACCGTACCTGACCCAACGAACGTCAGTAATCGCGTGTTAGTTGCCTCCGCGATCCAAGGTATGCTGTCGTCTTTAGACCCATACAGTAGTTATCTTGATGCCGAGCATTGGCGAGCGCTTAGAGATCAGACAAGCGGAGAATTTGGGGGTATCGGAATCCAAGTGCGCATGGGTAAAGGGTATATTGAAGTTATTTCGCCTATCGATGGAACGCCGGCTGCAGAAGCCGGTGTTCAGCCAGGCGATCATATCCTGAGTGCTGATGGGAAATCATTTGCAAAAATGGCATTGCGTGATGCGGTGCTAATATTACGTGGCCGTCCGGGCAGTATCGTGAAACTTTCTATAAAGCGACAAAAATTACCGGAATTTAATCTGTCAATTGAAAGAGCTATCATAAAAGTCGCTTCTGTTCGTTCTTCTTTTAAAAAAAATATTGGTTACATACGTGTAAGCAGGTTCTCAGATCGAACGGGCGCCGAAGTTCAAGCAGCTATTTCGACTATATGGGATAATCTCGGAGATAGTCTTAAAGGTTTTGTATTAGACCTTCGCCGAAACCCGGGAGGGCTGTTTGATCAATCGATTGAGGTGGCCGATCTATTTTTAGACAAAGGTCGTATCGTCTCTACGCGAGCTCGTAGCAATGATTTTCACTACCGAGCTACAAAAGGTGATCTTTCTCGGGGGAGGCCATTAGTAGTCCTGATTGATAAAGGTTCTGCCTCAGCCGCAGAAATAGTAGCTGGTGCCTTAAAAGACAATCTGCGTGCGACCTTGATAGGGTCTCGGACTTTTGGGAAAGGTTCGGTGCAGACCATATTACCGCTTTCATCTGAAGAGCGCCTTAAATTAACAACGTCTATTTATCTGACACCATCGGGTCGCACAGTCGAGGGTGGTATTACACCCCATATTGAGGTGTTGTCGGCTAAGAAAGACAAAACTGATTTGCAGCTTGAGCATGCTTTAGACTGGCTACGTCGACGATAGGTTATTTATCAATACAAGAAGTACGGGTGACATATTCATTTTTTGACTTTGTTAACAAAGCGGGCGCTAGATCATTTGGAGTGATCTCATTCAGACTGTTACTGTTTAGACGCTCCATTAGAATTGCCATGGCAGCTGTCAGCTCATACATATTCCCGTCAAGATTTTCGTCATCTAGTGCGTGAGATAGGCCTAGCTGTGCGCTGTTATAAATCATTTTCGGGGCCACTAAATATTTTCCAACGCGAGTGCGCTTTCTTATTTTAGATTGAGTTGCCGTTCGATCCTCGAGGAGATCACGACAGTATTGTTTCTTTTCTGAAAAACCTCCCCGGCATTGTAAGGGACGAGCGGAGTGTATCGTGCAGCGGTTACCCTCTAAAAATGCGCACGCAAGTTTTTCATCCAACCTTTGGTTAGAGGATTTTCCTGCAATCTTTTGGAATTGATACTTCATTCTTTTCGCAAGCGATGGAATGTTTTTTTTATCTTTCATTTTAACAATATATGAGAGCACTTTTAATAACTCAGGCCATGTGACGGATACATTTTGGTGACAACACCATGAACACCCCTTGTGGCAGGCATGATGTGGTTGTTCGGATTCCAATTCGGCCCACAATGCATCTGTTATATTGATTACGGTATCTGCTAGTTCAACTAAATGATTTTGATCTTTGCCCTTCGCCAATTGGGCCTTACTGTCACAAAAAATGGCTTCTAATGTCGCGGGTTCTATCAGGTGCTTCACCCACTTCTGAGGATTCGATTTAACAGTAGCTTTCAATCTTCCAGCACTCCGTGTTTTTAGCAGCTTGAATACACTTCTTGTTTATAAAATTTATGACTATTGTTGATAAAACGGTGCAAAGCTCATGCCATAGGAAGCTTATTGGCCGTATAAAATACTGCAAATCAGGATAGCCGCAGCGATGCCTGCAACATCAGCTAGCAATCCAGCAGCCAGTGCGTGGCGAATGCGCCGAATCTGTATTGCTCCAAAATAAACTGCAAGTACATAAAAAGTTGTCTCTGTGGAGCCCTGAAGCGTGCTCACCAGATACCCTGTATAACTATCTGGGCCTATAGCAGGATCCTGAATTGTTGATGCAAGAATACCATACGCGCCGGAACCTGATAATGGACGTAAAATTGCCATTGGCAATGCATCGTCAGGCAGCCCAATAGATGAAGTGATCGAGCCAATAGGGCCCACTAACAAATCCATTGCTCCACTCGCTCGAAACATACCGATTGCTACCAGTATTGCCACTAGAAACGGAATTATACGTACAGCGATCTCGAAGCCGTCTCGGGCACCATCAATAAATGATTCATATATTGGAACGCCGCGAACGTAGCCAAATGTAAGTAAGCCCAACATTAGGCTCGGAATGATCCAAGGAGAGATAATGCTGCCACAAAAGACTGTGATGGGGATTAATAAGATCACAATGCTCAGTGCCAGAGACGTTATCCATAAGGGATAGGTCTGCCCTTGACTAACGACAGAAGCAGCATCTGCGACATTTGGGTTTTGTTGAGATGACAGCTGCGTTTGTGACACTTTATCGGTTTCCTTTTCGCCTATTTTAAGGCGTGCGGTGGGCTTATTTGCCCAAAGTTTTGTAAGGTATTTTGCTGCTAATATTGCAACAACGGTTGAACAAAGCGTGGCGAAAAGCGTCGTCGGCACTATGCCTGCGGGATCAGCTGAGCCGGCAGCAGCACGTAACGCGATGACGCCGGTCGGTAAGATGGTTATTGAGGAGGTGTTGATTGCAAGGAACAAGACCATTGAGTCTGTTGCGGTTCCTTTGTGTGGATTGATTCGATCAAGCTCCTGCATCGCACGAATTCCGAAAGGGGTGGCGGCATTTCCTAGTCCCATAACGTTAGCCGACAAATTCATTATCATTGCCCCCATTGCAGGGTGTCCATCGGGAACGTCTGGAAATAATCGAATCAAAATAGGCCTCATCAATTTAGCGATAATTGTTAGCAGTCCACCATTTTCTGCAACCTTCATTAAACCCAAAAAAAGCGCCATGACGCCTATAAGACCGAATACCAGGGTGACAGAGTCTTTGGCTGAGTCAATGATTCCCACCCCTAGCGTCTGCATTGCCGTAGGAGTCCCGGCCAGAACAGTTTCAGTGAGTTGACGCCAGCTGGCGACCAGAAATGAGATTAAAACGATGAAGAAAAAAATTGCGTTCATATTGCTGATTAGACCTCGGTCTTGTGGAAACCCAACAGGCTGCGGTAGAAGAGCGACGCAGTATATAATTCATATTCAATTTGAGGAACTTTATCATGACTGGTCCGTTGGAGGGTTTGAAAGTTTTAGATTTAACACGCATTCTTGCGGGGCCAAGTTGCACACAGATATTGGGTGATTTGGGAGCTGAGGTAATAAAGGTAGAGCGACCAGGTGTGGGCGATGACACTCGTAGCTTCGCACCACCTTTTCTTCCTAACAGCGCTGGCAAAGATAGTAGTGAAAGTGCCTATTTTGCAGGAGCTAATCGTAACAAGCGTTCTATTACACTCAACTTGGCAGATCCGGATGGACAGGCGTTAGCACGTCGATTGTTGTCAGATTGCGATATTTTGGCAGAAAACTTTAAGACGGGGACGCTTAGTAAATACAATCTTGGTTATGAGCAATTAAAGGAAGATTTCCCCGGTCTCATTTATTGTTCCATAACAGGCTTCGGTCAGACTGGTCCTTACGCCTTACGTCCCGGCTATGATGCACTGATCCAGGCAATGGGCGGCGTAATGAGTTTAACAGGTGAACCGGACGGCGAACCGATGAAGGTCGGAGTATCAATTGCTGACTTAATGGCTGGAATGTATGCTTGTGTAGGAATATTGGCTGCTGTGCGGCACAAACAATCAACCGGTAAGGGCCAGGCTATTGATATTGGAATGTTAGATACTCACATTGCTTGGCTCGCTAATCAAGGTATGAATTATCTCTCGACCGGCCAGAACCCTGAACGTCTTGGAAATAATCATCCGAATATTGTACCCTATCAAGTTATGCCTACAGCTGACGGGTATATTGTATTATCGGTGGGAAATGATGATACCTTCAAACGGTTTTGTGATGTGGCTGGTTGCCAGGAGTTATTAAAAGACGAGCGGTTTTCGACAAATGTAGACCGTGTAAAAAACAGAAATTACACGACACCTGTGTTAAATGAAATCACGAGACAGAACACTTCTGCTTGGTGGCTAGAAAATCTTGAAAAGTCAAAAATTGGATGTGGGCCTATTAACAGTCTTTCGGAAGTTTTCGGTGACCCTCATGTATTAGCGCGCGAGATGCTAATTGAGATGAATCATCCTGCAACAGGTGATGAAATGGTAAAAATGATAGCCAGCCCGCTCAAATTATCCGAAACTCCGGTGAGTTACCGCCTGCCACCACCTTTATTGGGTGAGCATACAGATGAGGTTCTGACTGAAAAATTAGGTCTCTCAGACGCTGAACTGGATGATTTAAAAAAACGAAAAATTCTGTAAGGTCATATTTTTCGACGTAATCTAACGAAACTCTTCGAAGTTATCACAGAGACAATGAATAATTGTTTAAAAAAATAATGTTTATTGAGGCTGATTAGCGGTGTTTGAAGCATTACAATATAATAACGGAGACCAATGGTCGTTAAGGCATGTCTCGCTGCCATTGACAGTTTGGTAAAGCACTACTAATGTCCAAATAGAGAATGTTGTCTTAGGAATATGCCAATGAAAGTTGTTAATTCGCTGAAATCGATGAAGGGTAGGCACAAAGATTGTCGAGTGGTTCGTCGTCGTGGGCGCGTGTATGTTATTAACAAGACAAATCCAAGGTTCAAGGCACGCCAAGGCTAAGTGCCTATTTTGAACTAGTTTCCCCTTCCCGCATATTGCGTTGCTTTCTCAAAGTCATTAAACCAGATTTCGTAAAAACTTTGAACGCATGGTGGCCTCGCTCATAATGAAGCCAAGATCGGCGCCACCCAACAAAAAACGCACTCCCATTTTTATATATTTTTCCATCAGTTTGTGTTCATAAATGCCACCCATGCCAGCAAATTTTCCAGTGTTTTGGCATGCTTTAATCATCTTGGTATAGGCATCGACTGTACGTTCATTATCAAATTGGCCCGGGATACCCATCTCGGCACAAAGATCGTTGGTGCCAATCATCAAAACATCAACACCTTCAACGTCTGCAATGGCCTCTGCATTATTAATAGCCTCAGGTGTCTCAAGCATAACGATCACAAGTGTATTTTGATTAAGCTGCTGAGCGAGGTCACCTCCCGGCATTTGTTTCATGCCGAATTGAGGCAAGTTATTACTCATAGACCTTTTTCCGATGGGTGGATATTTCGCAGCGCACACAATTGCCTTCGCTTGATCGACATTGTCGACATGTGGCGCAATGATACCTTGCGCCCCACCATCTAAGACACGAGCGATATGGAAGTGCTGATGGCCTGGTATACGAACGATAGGTGTGACGCCAGTATTAAGACAAGTCGATGCAATTTGGCATGTTAGGTCAACGTCGAATGTACCATGTTCCATATCGATAAATAGCCAATCAAAATTGCAGGTTCTAGCAATCATACCCGCGTTTACAGTGCGTCCCACACGTAGACCAAAGCAGAAAGCAATCTTGCCATCCACAAGTTTGTCTTTTGTGATATTTGGAATAAGAGACATGGTTCCCTCCTCTAAATCTCAATATTATTGAGGAAATGAGAGCGCTTATTTGCTCCTGCTGTCATGAAGCCGAGATCACCGCCAGAGTTTATAAAACGGCATCCCATTTTAATATATCGACTGGCATTTTCTTCGTCATATATCCCCCCCATGCCAGCGAATTTGCCGTGTTTTTTGCAGGCGTCGGTCATGATCTTGTAGCATTCGATCAATTTTTCATGGCCATACTGTCCGGGTATCCCCATATCTGCCGAGAGATCATTAGATCCTATGTGCAGAACATCAACTCCCTTGATTGCAGCGATATCGTCCGCCAACTGGATCGCATCCCAAGTTTCAAGCATTATGACCACCAGGGTGTTTTCATTACAGAGTCGCATCGTGTCTGCAAGATTATATTTGGAATAAGAGAGCTGCGGGACTGGGCCAGGTGAGGACCGGTGTCCAATCGGCGGGAACTTGCACCAATCCACGGCCGCTTTGGCTTCCTCCACAGAGTCAACGTGCGGAATTATTACGCCTTGTGCCCCTCCATCAAGTATTCGACTAGCGTGAAAATGCTGCTTGCCTGGAACTCGTACTATCGGCGAGCAACCTACATCAAGGGCCGACATGCACATTTGGCTCACCATATCTATATCATACGTTGCATGCTCCATATCCGGTTTGATCCAATCATATCCGCAGGCAGAAGCAATTTTTGAAACATCTGGTGTGCGCAGGTAATTAACGCTAAACCCAAGACCCATTTTGCCGGCAACAAGCTTTTGTTTCAGAATATTTGGTTTCATTGTCATAATCTTCCCCCCTAAGATCGACCGGTCTCTTATTTTCGTATTTGAACAAACAAAACGCAAGTACCCGAAGTACTTTCTGTCAACATTGAGTGGGGTATCCTCTTTGCGTACGGTGGGTCTTGCCAAGATTTTATTAGTAAATATTTCCAAAGAATCCAGTGTTTGTGGTCTGAATAAAAAGAACTGATTAGAGGTGATTGTACTATCAGTTATGCATGTTAAAGGGATCGGAAGTTTTTATTAATTGACTGTTTGCATTGATATCGGCCGCGTGAATGAATCGTTTACGCAAAGATACCCATCCATTCTCATGTTTGGTATATCTGAGGATAGGATGTTAGGATTACTAGATTAAAAGCCGGGCGTGTTATAGCTTTGTAAAGGATTACTGGTATTCGGCAGCGGTACTTTTTTTTTACTTCAAGATGAAGGATTTTATCATCAATAGGCCACTCAGATTATGACATCAACCTGTCGTCTGTACTTGATCACACCCCCAAGAATCCAATTGCCAGCATATTCAGATGCACTTAAAGAGGCACTCGATGGTGGCGACATTGCGTGCTTACAAATTCGACTGAAGTATGCGGATGATGATGAAATTAGAAAAGTAACGGAGTCTCTCCAGACCATCTTACAAAGCTATGATGTGGCGTTAATAATGAATGATAGGCCTGATCTAGCCGCCGAATTAGGGTGTGACGGCGTTCACGTGGGGCAAGAGGATACACCTTACGTTGAGGCACGTTCAATTGTAGGCGGAGAAAAAATTATCGGTGTTACGTGCAAGAAATCACGGCATTTAGCTATTGAGGCAGCAAATGATGGAGCGGACTACGTGGCGTTCGGTGGATTTTTCCAATCATCAACAAAGGAGTCTGCCAAAACCGAACGCGCAACTCCAGAGCTTCTTTCTTGGTGGACGCAAACTACGAATGTCCCATGTGTCGCGATTGGCGGCATCACAGTTGATAATTGTAAAGTGTTAGTCGACTCTGGTGCTGATATGGTTTGTGTTGTGTCTGGTGTTTGGGATTATCCGACGGGTCCAGCCGCTGCCGTAAGTGCCTTCAATAAAGTTTTCGTAAGTTGACAATAGCATTTTTATTTAGACGTGCTGTTGCTAGTAGGTATATGAAAGGCTATATCGAGGCGCCTTACTAAATATCCCCAATGGTGCAAGTATGAAGATTGATGGAAACGAAATTCGACCCGGTAACGTTATAGAGCACCAAGGCCGACTGTGGCGGGCAATTAAAACCCAGCATGTGAAGCCGGGAAAAGGTGGTGCTTTCTTGCAAGTGGAGCTCAAAGAGCTTCGTGACGGTACGAAACTCAACGAACGGTTTCGTTCCTCAGAAACAGTGGAGCGTGTGAGGCTAGATCAAAATGATCATCAGTTTTTATATGCTGATGGGGATTCTTTCACTTTTATGGATATTGAAACATATGATCAAGTCACCTTGCACAAGCAGGTCATTGGCCAAGAAGCTATTGCATATTTGCAAGACGGAATGACTGTAAGTATTGAGAGTTTTGAGGGCTCCGCTATCAGTGTCAGTCTTCCTGACACAGTTGTCTTAACGGTTACCGAGGCAGACGCGGTTGTTAAAGGTCAAACAGCATCTTCCTCATACAAGCCGGCTGTTTTAGAGAATGGAGTACGTACTTCCGTCCCCCCTCATATTGAGACTGGGGCTCGCATAGTAGTTAATACCGAGGATGGCTCCTATGTGGAGCGTGCCAAAGATTAAATGGCGAGCCGCACACCCTTGATAAATGTTATGGTTCGAGCTGCTGAACGCGCAGGTCGGGCGTTGATCCGCGATTTTGGTGAGGTTGAGCAGTTACAAGTCAGCCGAAAGGGGCCAGCGGATTTTGTTTCCAACGCAGACTTAAAGGCTGAGAAAATTGTCCGTTATGAGCTATCAAAAGCGCGCCCGGACTATGGCTTCCTCATGGAGGAGGGAGGTTTTGTGCCTGGAAAAGATAGCAGTAATGTCTGGGTTATTGATCCTCTCGATGGAACTTCAAATTTTCTTCATGGTTTGCCGCACTTTTGCGTGTCTGTTGGATTGAAGCGTGATGGTGAGGCCTACGCAGGAGTTGTCTTTGATCCGGTCAAGGATGAGGTTTTTTGGGCTGAACGCAATCTGGGTGCTTACCTAAACGATCGTAGGATTAGGGTCTCATATAGACCACGTTTGGAAGAGGCTTTGCTTGCGACCGGCATACCATTTGCGCTGCACGAGGGCACTGAGGCGGGCGCAAAATTTGTCAATCAGCTCGAATCAGTAATGCATAGAACTGCAGGTATACGTCGTTTTGGCTCTGCGGCACTTGATTTAGCTTATGTTGCTGCTGGCCGATATGAGGGTTTTTGGGAGAATGGATTGCACCCTTGGGACGTTGCCGCTGGTATCGTTATAGTTCGTGAGGCTGGCGGATTCGTCAGCGAAATCAATGGGAAACGCTATGAATTGGGGGCGAAGGACATTCTCGCCACAAATGATAGACTCCATCAGAGACTGCAGTCCGTTTTAAGTAGTACGACTCCCTAAATTTTTATTGTCTTCTGTATTATGAGCAGTTGTCTGGTAGGCCCCCGCTAGGGTATGTTTAAATATATCGAAACACGTAGATGGTTTTTGAACCAGCAACACTATGCTTCTGGGCAGTATATGGATGCTATGCGTCACGCGAGTATGGATAACATGAGAAATACAGTCTTCGCCCGGGTCAACGAATGTTTTTGTAAATTAACTGGTATTTTGTTGTCCCTGGTGTTTTTTGTCGATTTCAATATTAATCAGGCAAAATGTCAGACTACTTCAACGCCAAATGTGATAGTGGATGAGTCCGTCCTAGATGAGCTAGGACCAAGATTTAATTTGCCGAGTATGATGAGGCGTGGAGAGCGCACCTATGTACCGCCTCAAAGGTACCAGCAGCCATATAATTCTGGGCTATTAGGGCAGCCCAGCAGGCTCTTGCCAGCTCCCAATCGCCCACCACGCTCTCGTGTCACAGTGCCAAGGTCCGCACCTCCGACAAAACTTGTACGTCCTGCGGGTCGACCGCTTGCGCCACCAAAACAAAAGTTGGGCAAGGGGCCGGGTATGCTCGGACAAATAAGGCAAAGCGAAGTGGACAGTTTGGGTCGAAAGAAGGATACGTCTAAGCCAGCAGTGGATGTGCCTACGTCTATGCCAACAAAGGCACCGGAACCAGCGGATTCGGTATCTGCGTCTAGAGTTATTCCGGCATTACCAAAAGCAGTAAAATCAGCAAATCCGGATGCGCGTATTGTATCATCAGAGCCGCCTGAGTCTCAAGGGTCCGTGAAAATCACTCCGTCGCCACCCACAGCCGGCGCAGGTCAGTCAAGAATTGCAATTCCATCACCACCTGATGTGAAGGTGCCTAAAACTGTAAAACCAAAGTTATTGTCATCTTCCTCTGATGCGAAGGCGACAGCTCCAATCGTACCGCCACCGCCAGCCATCACGGCACCGCCCGCCAACGGCATTCCAGAGACGATGGAAGTTCCAAAAGTGAGTGCGCTGTCTCCAGGCCAGTCCGCTGCTGAAGGCAGCGTTGATGGCGGCAAAGTGACGGTGTTCTTTTCTCCAAAATCAACCGATATTCCGCCCGGAACAGAACCATTTTTCAAGAAAATGGTTAACCAAGTGAAAGGCGATAAATCTTTACGCTTACTACTAAGGGGGTACGCTGGCAGCGCGGAAGGTTCAGTAAGTCAGGCTCGTCGCATGTCATTGTTCAGAGCACTTTCGGTCCGTACTTATTTGATGAAGCGTGGAATTCGCAGCACTCGAATGGATATTCGCGCGTTGGGCAATAAAGTTGAAGAGGGTAATCCGGACCGGGTTGATGTAGAGATCAAGAAGTGAGTAGCGGTTTCTATTTTATAGCGTAATTGGCTGATTTTGAAGCCGGAAAGGCGTATATTTGAGAATGACGCGGCCAACAAGATATCTTCTACGCATGGCTCTTTTTTTAATGTGTGGAGGTATTGGCACGGGATTGCTTGCCCCTACCTTGACAGCGGCGTTCTTTGCCAATCCCGTTCTCAATGGGATCATTGTTTTTGCCCTTTTAGTGGGTATCGCTCAAAGCTTTCGCAGCACTGCAATGCTGCGCCGCGAGCTTATATGGATCGAAAATTTCCAACGTGATGGATTAGCAAAAACCTCAGTTCCAGAGCCGATTTTGTTGGCGTCGATGGCCAGTATGTTAGGCGAACGCCAGGACGGACGATTAAGTCTCTCTACCATGGCGTTACGAACTCTTCTTGATGGTATCGCTGCAAGGCTTGATGAAATCAGGGAGACGTCAAGATATATGATAGGGTTGCTGGTATTTCTAGGGTTGCTTGGCACGTTCTGGGGTCTGCTTCAAACCATCGACTCAGTTAGCGAGGTAATAGGCGGGCTCTCAGTAAGCAGTGAAAATACAGAGAAATTTTTTGAAAAATTACGATTGGGCCTTAAAGCACCGCTTGCAGGTATGGGAACTGCATTTAGTTCCTCGCTTTTTGGTTTGGCTGGATCATTAATCTTGGGATTTCTAGCGCTCCAGGCAGGGCAGGCTCATAACCGTTTCTATAACGAGCTAGAGGACTGGCTTTCTGGACAAACCCGCCTTGGGTCCGGGCTTCTCGGTGCTGAGGGAGATCAATCAGTGCCGGCCTTTGTGCAAGCCTTATTGGAACAAACTGCCGATAGTCTTGAAAGTTTGCAACGTAGTCTGCAGAAGGGTGAGGCCAGCCGTCTTGAGGCGAATAAGAAAATAATTGAGATGGCGGATGCGCTCGTCAGTTTTGGAGAAATAATGAAGATTGAGCGTCAAACGATGCTTAAGCTTGCCGAGGGCCAGCAAAAGCTAGTGCCTGTGTTGGAGAAAATCGGAAATTCTGAGTCCCCGGCACCAAATGGTGGCAAATCCGGTGTGGATATTGATTACAAGGCTGTCGAAAATAATCTAGCGAGGATTGCGGAGGACCTTGAAAGTGGGCGGGCCGAAACAATTGCAGAGATACGTTCGGAGATTCGCCTTCTTGCGCGTACCCTTGCGGCTCTGTCCAAGGGCGAGAAATAGGGTAACGTCATGGCCTTGGTGCGGCGACATCGAACTAGTCCTGATATATGGCCGGGTTTTGTTGATGCACTAGCAACGCTGCTTATGGTCATAATCTTTTTATTGATGATATTTGCGGTTTCCCAATTCTATCTGAGTGACGCATTAGTTGGTCGAGACAAGGCTTTGGCATCACTTAATACAAAAATGGGCGAATTAGCCGACCTTCTTGATTTTGAAAAAAAGACAAATTCATCATTACTTTCTGAAAAATTATTATTAAGTGCAAAACTTGAGAATTCTGTTTCGCGAGGGGAAGCTCTAGCTTCTGACCTAACTGCAACTAAACTCGAATTAGAAAAAAGTGAAACGGAACGTGCTGCATTAAAAAGCGAAATCAGGGTCTCGCGTGATAATATTATTGTGTTGAAACAAGATCTGGCTGCACTTGAGGCGCTGAAGAAAAAATTCGAACAGGATAACAAAAAACTGCAGCTCAATCTTGGTAATCGAACGACATCGCTTGCCAAGCAAAAGAAAATTTCTGCGGCCACCAAAGCACAGCTTGGTCTTTTAAACCAGCAAATGAGCGCACTTCGCATCGAGCTTCTCAATATTAAAAAGGCATTAGATATTTCTGAGAGAAAAGATAAGGATGCTCAGATAAAAATAGCCAATCTTGGTAAACGGCTCAACGCAGCCTTGGCAAGCAAGGTAAATCAACTTGCTCGTTATAGATCAAAATTTTTCGGGCGTTTGCGGGATGTTCTTGGTGATCGACAGGATGTACGAATTGTTGGTGACCGATTCGTTTTTCAGTCTGAAGTTTTGTTTACCAGTGGCTCTGCAGTTATTGGCAACAAGGGCAAAGATAGGTTAAGGCAATTCGGTAGAACTTTGAAGGAGATAGCGAGCAAAGTGCCGGAGGATATAGACTGGGTTCTTCGGGTTGATGGGCATACAGATCAAAGGCCCATCAGCACTGTTGAGTTTCCCTCAAACTGGGAACTTTCTGCTGCAAGGGCAATTTCGGTTGTGAAATTCTTACGCAGGCAGGGACTGCCCGCTAAACGTTTTGCTGCAACTGGATTTGCTGCATCATATCCACTAGACAATCGAAGTGACGAAATTGCTTACCGCCGTAATCGGCGCATCGAAATGAAATTTGATCAACGTTAAGATGCGGGCGGTTTGGATTTTGGTTCAAAAGATTAGATTTATTCTTTTAAGTTTAAAAAATAAAATTTAATGGGTTTGCATTTTATTTCGTAATTTCATCGTGTTGTGACTTTTGCAGGGTGGTGAAGACTTTTCTTCTGTACGTTTGTTGTCCTGACGTCGAATAATCGAGAGAGAACTATATAGTGGCAAGTTCTGAACTTTGGACATCTCCCCTTGCTGAAGCTTGTGTGCTATTAAAAAAAATCGCCGCCTCAAAAAGAGATGAATATTTGGGCAATCAAGATTGGGAGTTTAGACCTTAGAAATGGACTTAGGGCTGTGTTGTCTGAGGAGGAGTAATTTAGCCTGGCCGGTTGATACTGGAGCCTTCTCAGTGCTCGATTTTGGTTTAATGAAACTTTAGTCATTTGTATTCATCTTCAAAACCATAAGCAGTGTTAGTTTATAGACTATGCCAAATGCTTGGTACATGTGTGAGAGTCAGCAAAAGACCGATAAAAAAGTGAGGGGAAAAAATGTCTGAAATTACTGAAAAAGCGAAAGCTGGTTTAGTGTTGCGTTCATTATTATTCGTACCGGTAAACATAGATAAATATGTTGAGAAGGCTCATACCCGTGGCGCTGATGCTATAATTTTAGACTTGGAAGATAGCATAGCTTCCTCTGAAAAGACTGTGGCGCGCACCCTTGTAACTGATGCAGCAAAACTTGTGAGCAGCAAGGGCGCTGATGTTTTTGTTCGAATAAACAGTCCGTTGCGGCTTGCTATACCTGATCTCGAGGCTGTAATTGGTAAGGGGATAACTGGAATCACGTTGCCTAAATGTGATGGTCCTGGTCACGTGCGATTGATTGCAGACGCAATTTCGGAATTAGAAGCAGAACGGGGAATGGATGTGGGTTCAACCATAATGAGTGTCCGTATCGAAACCGCCGAGGCTTACTTCAAAATGCCAGAAATTGCTAAGTCACACGAGCGTATCGCAGGTTTTGGGTTAGGTAGTGAGGATTTTACCCTTTCCATAGGTGTAGAGCCTTCGACTGAAACACTTTTGTTTCCAAAACAGCAATCAATAATAGCGGCGAGAGCGGCAGGTGTTCTGCCTATGGGCTTGGTCAGTTCTGGAGCAGATTATACCAGACTTGATGAAATGCGAGAGATTGTAAAAAAATCCCGTCTTTTCGGTTTCGCAGGATCATCCTGTATTCATCCAGCTGTAGTTCCTATTCTCAACCAAGAGTTCACTCCGGATGAAGGAGAGATCGCAAAGGCTCGAGTAATAATTGACGAGTTTCAAAAGGCGGTCGACTTAGGTCGCGCGTCACTCGAGGTTGATGGAAAGATGGTTGATTACCCGGTTGTCTACCGCGCTCAGAATCTCATTAAAATTGCAGATAATATTGCTAAAAAAGAGGCGACTATGAAGGCAGATTAAAAAAGTACACGTGCGCTCTACTGTAGCGGATTTCTCTGATTTTTGCGCAGTTCTATGGTCCTCGAAGCTATTAAAACATGTATATTGTGCGTTTGGGACTAGCGCAAGTAACAGAATATATTATTATAGAGATTGTCAGAAACATGCGTGTATTTGTAAAGGGTAAGGGGGGACGCTTATGGCGACAAAGA
>Ga0163109_10000484_pt1 | contig 32036 bp, 26 predicted proteins | sample CRUFie1St13metaG_FD_108704 | JGI IMG/M metagenome (GOLD analysis project Ga0163109, IMG submission 108704) | Marine microbial communities from the Costa Rica Dome - CRUD Field 142mm St13 metaG | ecosystem: Environmental > Aquatic > Marine > Oceanic > Photic zone | place: Costa Rica: the Eastern...
GGGTAAATCTGTTTTATTAGTGCCCTCTCGCAAAGGTAATTAGTAACACGGGTTACCATTCAACATTAGAATAGATTGAATAATGACTTTTCAGTGTATTGCTGCCATGGATCGGGTGTGTTTATGGGAAAAGCGATGAAAATATACCGAAGTGCTTTGGAAGTGCCAAAACAGTTTCGTGGTGCGACAGTGGTGTTAGGTAACTTCGATGGTCTGCATCGTGGGCACCAGGCGGTAATTTGCGAATCGGTAGCGGATGATAAACCGCTAGGTGTGGTCACCTTTGATCCTCATCCTCGTAAATACTTCCGCCCTCATGATGCACCATTTTATCTCACTGATACTGATGAGAAAGCGCGATTTATGGCCGCCATAGGAGTTGATTTCTTATTAGTACTCACTTTTGATCAGGTTCTTTCGAGCCAATTGCCAGAAGATTTTGTTCGTGAGGTTTTGGTTGATGGGCTTGCTGCGCGGCATGTCTCAGTTGGATATAATTTCAGATTTGGATGCAAGCGTAGCGGTGATGGGGCTCTGTTGAAAAGGTTGGGCAAGAAATATGGCTTTGATGTATCCTTGGTAGAGGCGGTGGCATGTCCCGGTGGGGGAATATATTCTTCGACCCGCATCCGTGAGAATTTGGTCTCGGGTAAGCCAGCGCTCGCTGCTACCTTACTTGGGCGGCCATTTGAAATTGTAGGCCCCGTAATCAAAGGAGACCAGCGGGGCCGTGACCTTGGGTTTCCGACTGCAAACATCGATCTTGGAAACTATCTCCGTCCAGCTTTTGGGGGCTATGTTGTCCGTGCAGGTTTAAATGTTAAAAATGAGAGTAAAGATACCCGCTGGTTTAATGGCGTTGCTAACATTGGTAATCGTCCGACTTTAGATGGGACTCGTGTTTTTTTAGAAACGCACATTTTTGATTTTTCGCGAGATATCTATGGGGAAATTTTGCGCGTTGCACTTATTGAATTTTTGCGTCCTGAGCAGCAATTTGATGGTGTTGAATCATTAAAGGAGCGTATTGAGATTGATAGTGCTATAGCCAAACGGACCCTGGAGATTCGTTCCGCTGGTGCACTTTGAGCTAAGCTTGATTTAAAAGATACGACATATAGGATGCCCTCTGTATCTGTGGTTTTTGGAATACTTGCTGGGCAGAAATGTAAACTAATGACAACAAACTTTAAAAAAACACTCTTATTACCAAAAACAGATTTCCCTATGAAAGCCGGGCTCCCAAAACGAGAGCCTGAGTTGTTAGAGAGATGGCAGAAAATTGACTTGTGGTCACGATTACGATCTGAGGCCCGCGGCCGTGAATCGTTCATACTTCACGATGGCCCGCCTTATGCAAATGGGAATCTGCACATTGGCCATGCACTAAATAAAATTTTGAAAGATGTTATAAATCGCTCCCAACAGATGCTCGGATACGATGCAGTTTATGTCCCAGGCTGGGATTGCCATGGTCTTCCAATTGAATGGAAAATTGAAGAAAAGTACCGGGCCAAGGGACGAAGCAAAGATACGGTTTCAGTTCAAGAATTTCGTGCCGAATGCAGAGATTTTGCAAGGAAATGGGTTGATATTCAGCGTGAAGAATTCAAGCGACTTGGCATTCTTGGTGACTGGGACCACCCTTATTTGACTATGGACCATGAGGCCCAATCCTGCATTGCGGATGAAATTTGTAAGTTTTTGATGAACGGGACCCTTTACAAGGGTTCAAAACCAGTAATGTGGTCTGTAGTGGAAAAAACCGCTCTTGCGGAAGCCGAGGTGGAATACGAAGATTTTGAGAGTGATCAAATTTGGGTCAAGTTTCCTATCATAGAGCTGCCTGAAGGAGACAAACTCAGTGATATTCCTCAGATGCTGGATGCATCAATTGTGATTTGGACAACAACCCCATGGACCATTCCTGGCAATAGAGCGATCTGTTATTCAGAACGCATCTCATATGGGCTATACGAGGTGACCTCAGCACCGAGTAAAAACTGGGTTGGAGAAGGCGAAAAACTTGTTATAGCAGACAGCTTAGCAGATGTTTTTTTTGAACAATCACGCGTCGATGGCTTTGAGCGGATGGATGATTGTCCGACTACACTGCTGGAAGAAACCTTATGCGCTCATCCCTTGCGATCTCTAGGATATCATTTTTCCGTGCCTTTATTTGCAGGTGATCATGTTACTGAGGATACTGGAACGGGTTTTGTGCACACAGCACCTGGCCATGGTGTAGATGATTTTGAAGTGTGGGTAGCAAATAGAAAAATTCTGGAAGAAAAGGGTATCGATCCACACATTCCTTCTACTGTTGATGGCGATGGTTTCCTAACTAATGAGGCTCATGGTTTTACAGGTAAGCGTGTACTTACTGAAAAGGGTAAGAAAGGCGATGCTAATGAAGCAGTGATTGCAGCCCTCATTGCAAATGCAGCTATCACCGCTAGGTCGAGGCTCAAGCATCAATATCCTCATTCATGGAGGTCGAAAAAACCCATCATATTCCGGAATACTCCTCAATGGTTCATTTCAATGGACAAAGATATTGATAGTGAGGGTGACACATTGCGGTCTCGCGCTCTATCAGAAATAAAGAAGACTGCCTGGCATCCGAAGAGTGGTCAAAACCGTATCGAGAGTATGATACGAGGGCGGCCAGACTGGGTAATTTCGCGTCAGCGAGCATGGGGCGTCCCCATTCCAGTTTTTGTTAACAAGATTAACGGCGAGCCATTACGCGACCAAAATGTGATTAACCGCATTATAAATATTTTTAGAAAAGAAGGAGCCGATGCTTGGTATTTAAGTGAACCAGAACGGTTCCTCGGTGACAAGTATAATTCTGATGATTATGACCAAGTCATGGATGTTGTAGATGTTTGGTTTGATTCGGGGTCTACGCACAGTTTTGTATTAGCGGGTCGAGAAGACTTAGAATGGCCAGCTGCTCTTTACTTGGAAGGGTCTGACCAACATCGTGGATGGTTTCACTCATCATTGCTGGAGTCTTGTGGTACTCGTGGGACGGCGCCCTACAGGGAGGTACTAACTCATGGATTTGTCCTCGCCGAAGATGGTCGGAAAATGTCCAAATCACTGGGTAACATCGTTTCACCCCAACAGGTAATACAGAACAACGGAGCAGAAACATTAAGGCTTTGGGTCGCCGCCTCAGATTATTCAGAAGATCTTCGCATTGGTCCCGAAATAATTAAGCAGTTAACTGACTCCTATCGACGGCTTAGGAATACATTAAGATATCTGCTGGGTAATTTGGATGGGTTCAACGATGCCGAAAAAGTAGAGTATGAACAGATGCCGGATCTTGAAAGATGGATACTGCATCGGCTTTGGGAAATTGATATTGAAGTTCGCAAAGGTTACGAAAAATACGATTTTCACAGGCTATTTCGTACGCTGCATGACTTTTGCGCAAACGACCTTTCTGCTTTTTATTTTGATGTTCGTAAAGACTGCCTATATTGCGACTCCATAGATAGTCTAGATCGTCGTGCGGCACGCAGTGTGCTTGATCAGTTGTTTTCTTGCCTAACCGCATGGCTAGCCCCAATTCTTTGTTTTACCGCTGAAGAAGCTTGGTTAATCCGACACGATGCGAAGTCTGAAAAAGATCGCCAGGATAGCGTCCATTTAAGGCAATTCCCCGACGTACCACTAAATTGGCGCGATGACGAGCTTGCTAAGAAATGGTCGCAACTGCGGCTAGTTAGGCGCGCAATATTGGGTGCCCTTGAGATAGAAAGAGTCGAAAAGCGTATTGGTTCAAGCCTGCAAGCGGCACCTGAAGTATATTTGTCTGACAAATATAAAAGCGTGGTAGAAAATATGGATATTGCCGATTTGGCGATCGTCTCTTCGATTAATTTATGCGATCAGCCAGCTCCGGTAGATGCCTTTTGGCTGCCTGATTGTGATGATATTGCGGTAGTCTGCAAGCCGGCTGTTGGGCAAAAGTGCGCGCGCTGTTGGAAGATATCGCCCGAAGTTGGAAAGTCGGTTCCAGAGCTCTGCAGTCGTTGCGCACATGTAGTCGAAAATTGTCAGTTGGGATCAGCTTAATGATTAAAGCTGGCATATTGGCAGCGGTGCTTGTTACTGCTGCTGATCAGCTAAGCAAGTTGATGATTCTATTAGTTGTTATGCAACCTCCCCGTGTAATTGAAATTACAGAATTTTTTAATCTTGTTCTGGTTTGGAACCGTGGAGTCAGTTTTGGCATGCTGCAAAGCTCCTCTATTTGGGGGCCAATTCTATTGGGAGCATTAACCGTAGGTATAATTATTTTACTATTATTTTGGCTCCGCGAAGCTAGTACAAGGCTTTGCGCTATCGCACTAGGTTTGGTGATTGGTGGAGCGCTAGGTAATCTGACAGATAGGATACTGTACCAAGCAGTCGTTGATTTTTTAGATTTTCACATAAGTGGTTATCATTGGCCAGCTTTCAATGTTGCTGATTCTGCAATTACAATTGGAGTTATTTGTATCATTTACGAAAGCTTGTTTGAACGGAATGAAAAATCTGGGTAATATCGGTTTCGGAAATATGCAAATGGAAGATGAAGATGATTAAAAGGTCGCGAGAAGCCTTGGTGGTCGTATGTTTATTATGTTTCTCAATGGTCTACTCTTCTGGTTGTGTGCTTTTTGATCACAGTCGTAATTCAGGGCCGGACGAATTCGGCGTCGTTTCTCGGGCGCCTTTAGCGCAGCCGCCTGATTTTTCTTTGCGGCCGCCTAGGGCTGGCGCAAAGCGGCCGAACGAAGTTGAGACCCGTGAGCAAGCGCGTCGTCGACTTTTTGGCAGGTCTGTACAAGCCCGTGGCATTATACCGGAACGTGATCCCAATGATAGTCGTTCAGAGGGCGAGAGAGCTCTACTTTTTAAGGCCGACGCGCTAGACATTGATCCGTCAATTCGAGATGCTGTCGAGCGTGAAAGTGGCATTGTTGAAGAAGATCCGACTTTCGTCGAGTCACTACTTTTCTGGAAACCGACGAAAGGAAAAGATGCGGTGGTGGATCCAGGTGGTGAATCTGAGCGGCTTAGGCGCAATGAGGCTTTAGGTAAGAAACCGACCGACGGGTCGACTATTACCAAGAAAAGATAGGCTATATTGAGGCTTTGCGATGCGCATATATCGACGGATATTTGTTAAGCAAATCTGTGTTGTGATCGGTGTTACATTATTTTTTTTTGTTGGCCCATCCCGAGCAGGAGTATTCAAACCGCAGCTTTTTAAACTTGCCAATGGGTTGAAGGTTGTTGTGGTCTCAAATCACCGTGCTCCGCTGGTTACCCAACTTGTTATGTACAAGGTTGGCGCCATGGATGAGCCGCCTGGCCAGACTGGGATTGCTCATTTTTTGGAGCATCTAATGTTTAAGGGCACGAAAAACCTCTCGCCAGGAGAGTTTTCAAAAATCGTAGCGCGGAATGGCGGAAAAGAAAATGCGTTCACCGGTAGGGATTATACTGGTTATCACCAGTCGTTCGCATCGGACCGACTTGAGATTATGATGCAGATAGAGTCGGATAGAATGAGTAATCTTATTTTGACTCAGCAAGATATTGAGCCAGAACGCCAAGTGGTTTTAGAGGAGCGGAATACACGAGTTGAAAATAATCCAAGTGCATTACTCAGAGAAGAAGTTAATGCAGCTTTTTATTTAAATCATCCATACCGAAGACCCGTAATTGGATGGAGGCATGAAATAGAATCAATTTCTCAATCCGATCTATTAACTTTTTACGATAAGTGGTATGCCCCCAACAATGCTATCTTGGTTATTGCTGGTGATGTAAATGCTCCCTATGTACTGAGGTTAGCAAAAAAATATTACGGTAGTCTTCCATCAAAAGAATTACCGCCAAGAGTGAAATGGGTGGAGCCGCGCCACAAGAGTGATCGTAGAATAACACTGAGGCATAAACAGGTAAGGCAGCCGCAGTGGTACAAAAAATTTATTGCTCCAGGAGTATTACAAGATGCTGCTGCGTCGCGCGCTTTAGAAATACTTGCGGAGATTATTGGAGGGGGCACTTCTAGCCGAATTTACAAGTCAATTGTTGTTGAACAGAAAATCGCTGCCAGTGCTGGAGCTTGGTATGATGGGGAAACGCGTGGCCCGGGTACATTTTCGTTTTTTGCGACACCCCTTCCAGGAAAATCGGTTCTCGATGTTGAGAGGGCCATAGAAAATTTCATTGCGGATTTAATCAGGAAGGGGGTTACAAGAAAAGAGGTGACTATAGCAGCTACGCGTCTGCAAGATTCAGCAATTTTTGCTCGAGATGGTTTGTATGGACCGGCTGTAATTCTTGGAAGAGCCCTCGCCATTGGGCTAAGTGTAGATTATGTTGAACGGTGGCCTAAACGAATTTCCTCGACAACGAATGATGATGTTAACCGCGCAATCAGAGCAGTCTTTGGCCGAAGTGGGTCAGTGACCGGTTTGCTTCTCTCAGAAAAGAAAGAGTAGGGCAGGACTGGTGTTCTTACGGCTACTTTTCCTCATAGCAATTAATCTTATTATTTCCCAGGGTAATGCAAATGCCATGGCTATTGAGAAGGTAACTAGCCCTGGTGGAATTGAGGCGTGGCTCGTAAAAGATCAATCGATCCCTCTAATAGCTGTCCGATTCATTTTCCGCGGTTCAGGGGCTATCTCTGACCCAAGTGGTAAGGCTGGTCGTGCAAATATGGTTTCGGCTTTACTTGATGAGGGAGCAGGCACACTCCAAAGTCAAGTTTTTCAGAAAGAACTGCAAGACAGATCGATCGTATTGTCTTTCACTACCTCTAAAGATTTTTTCGGCGGCACACTTAAGGTACTCAACAAATATCGATCGAAGGGTATTGAGCTTGCGAGCTTAGCACTTTCAGCTCCGCGCTTTGACGAAACAGCCGTTAATCGCATACGAGCGCAAATCGTTTCAAGTCTCTCGGCGCAAGCTGCACGCCCAGATTATAAAGCCAGACGCGAATGGTCGCGCATGATTTATGGCAGCCATCCGTACGCCCGACCAGTCATGGGAACCCAAAAGTCAGTGATCAATATAAAAAATAGCGATTTGCACTCTTTTGTTAATGACAACCTAACCCTAGATCGGTTGCTTGTTAGCATTGTTGGTGACATCGGTATTGAAGAAGTTAAATCATTACTCGACGAAATGTTTGGGAATTTACCAAAAAGAGGCAAGCAAACCAAAGTAGCGGTAGCACAGATCCCCACGAAGGGCGCAGTGCATATTTTCTCAAAGGCTGTACCGCAAAGTGTAGTGCTATTCGGCCATAGAGGTGTGAGTCGGAAAGATCCAAACTTTTATACCGCTTATGTGATTAATCACATTCTTGGCGGTGGTAGTTTCACATCCCGACTATATAATTCAGTGCGGGAGGAACGTGGACTTGCATATTCAGTAAGCACTCATTTGAGTGTGCGCCGTAATGCGCCACTAATAGTTGGGCAACTTTCGACCTCCAATGATAGAGTGGCGGAGTCGGTGCGCTTGGTCCGGTCTGAATGGCGGCAAATGGCTTCAAATGGCGTTGGGCTTGAAGCACTCAACAATGCAAAAAGCTTTATTAATGGATCATTCGCTCTTCAGTTTTCAAGCTCAGATCGGATTGCGAATCTGCTCACAATTATGCAGTACTACGATCTTAGTCCCTCTTACTTGCGGAAGCGGAGGGAATATATAAATTCAGTTAGTCGAACTGATATACAAAAGTTTGCACAAAAATTTTTAAATGCTGATGCTTTGACTTTTGTTGTAGTGGGGCAACCCATCGGCCTTGAGGGTATTAAAGCGCCTCCTGAAAAAAGGTATTAAATAACAGTGTCTTATAGCCTATTATAGCTTCCCACAACACTGCTTATATTTTTTTCCCGACCCACAGGGGCAAAGGGCGTTGCGGGGTACCTTGCCCCATGTTTCTGGGTTTTTTGGATCAATTTTTTCTGCTGCCTGCCGACTTCTTACTGTTGTAGCAGTAATTGGTGTGACTGTGACGCTATCAGTATCTCCGGAATTATATGGCTCCTCTCGACTCTCTTGCGTTGGTGTAGGTTCTTTGTGTTGTAATTTGACTGTGGGGGTTTGCGCTTGCATCTCGAGGTGGGCGAGAACAGAAGTGACCGTTTCACGTATCCTACCTAACAAATCCTCAAATAGCTCAAAGGCCTCCTTCTTGTATTCGTTTAAAGGATCTCGCTGACCGTAAGCGCGCAGCCCGATTCCTTGCCGTAAGTGATCAAGTTGAAGCAAATGGTCTTTCCAATTTTGATCAAGAATCTGCAACAGCAAACTTTTTTCCGCCAGCCGCATCATATCGGGCCCGTAGTTGGCTGATTTTTCGGCCATTTTTGTGTCTAAGGAGTCACGAATTCTAGCGCAGATCTCCTGTTCGGCGATTCCCTCCTCCCCAGCCCATTCAGAGATTGGGAGATCCATACTAAAAAGGCGGCTGCAATCGTCTTGCAATTCGTCCATTGTCCATTGTTCAGGCATTGCAGACTCTGGAATGTGTCGTGCGACTATATCTTCAATAAGGTCGTGCCTCATTTCTACAATAGTCGCACTTACATCTTCTGCACGCATTAATTCTCTTCTTTGTTCATAAATTACTTTGCGCTGATCGTTCATCACGTCATCGAAACGCAATAATTGTTTGCGTATCTCAAAATTTCGCTCTTCAACTTTTTCCTGTGCTTTGGCAAGTGCTTTGTTGATCCAAGGATGGATTATGGCCTCACCCTCTTCTAAACCGAGCTTACGAAGCATATTGTCCATACGCTCCGAGCCAAAAATACGCATTAAGTCATCTTCCAAGCTTACAAAAAATTTTGATGCACCAAGGTCTCCTTGTCGGCCTGAACGGCCCCGAAGCTGATTATCGATACGGCGTGATTCATGTCTTTCGGTTCCAAGAACAAATAATCCCCCGCTATCTAATACAATACGTCTTTTAGCTTGGATATCAGCCGTTATTGACTCTTTTTCGCTGGGGCTCAACTCTCCGTTTTTTGTGGTTTCGATCTCTTTTGCCAATCGCATTTCTAAGTTTCCACCGAGCTGAATATCGGTTCCACGACCAGCCATATTGGTTGCTATGGTGACTGCACCGGGTGTCCCAGCTTCTGCAATAATGTATGCTTCCTGTTCATGATTTCGTGCATTTAGCACATTATGCTTAATTTTATTTTTCTTTAGAAATGCAGATAACTCCTCCGATTTTTCAATACTGACAGTACCAACTAAAACGGGCTGATTAAGCTCCGAGCACATTTTAATTTGTTCAAGAATAGCATTATTTTTCTCCCGCGCTGTACTGTATACCTCATCATCCATATCTTCGCGGATCATGTCTTGGTTGGTAGGTACCTCGATAACCTCTAGCGAATAAATTTCACCAAATTCACTTGCCTCGGTTATTGCGGTGCCCGTCATCCCCGCCAGTTTGGGATAAATGCGGAAATAATTTTGAAAAGTTATTGAGGCCAGGGTCTGATTTTCCTGCTGCACATCGACCCCTTCCTTGGCTTCAAGGGCTTGATGGAGGCCATCGGAGTACCGTCTTCCTTCCATCATTCTGCCAGTAAACTCGTCAATGATTATTACGCTATTATTTTTAACGATATAATCAGTATCACGTTGAAACAGAGTGTGTGCTCTAAGGGCTTGGTTCGCATGGTGGACAAGAGAGATATTCTGAATATCGTACATACTGCCTTCAACTAACAAGCCTGCCTCTCTCAGCAGTATTTCTATCTTTTCTTGCCCATCTTCGGTCAAATTAACAGTACGTTGTTTTTCGTCTTTCTGATAATCGACAGCTGAAAGTTTTGGTATGAGAGCATCAACTTTCCGATATTCTTCTGCTAGATCGTCGGTGGGGCCCGAAATAATCAGTGGTGTTCGCGCCTCATCAATCAAAATTGAATCCACCTCATCTACGATAGCAAAGTTAAAATCTCGTTGAACCATATCATCGAGATCAAATTTCATATTGTCTCGCAAGTAATCGAAACCATATTCATTATTAGTGCCGTACGTAATGTCTGACATGTACTGCGTTTTGCGCTCTTTATCGTCAAGACCGTGTGCAATACAGCCAACGGTCATCCCCAGATAATTGTAAATTTGTCCCATCCATGCCGAATCACGTTTTGCTAAATAATCGTTTACAGTTACAACGTGGACACCTTTTCCTTCGAGTGCATTTAGATAAATTGGCAATGTTGATACCAACGTTTTGCCCTCACCTGTCTTCATTTCGGCGATTTTTCCCTGGTGCAGCACCATGCCGCCCAAAAGCTGTACGTCATAGTGACGTTGGCCGAGTGTTCTCTTGGCCGCTTCTCGTACTGTTGCGAAAGCTTCCACAAGCATGGAGTCAAGTGACTCGCCACGGCTCAGCCTCTCACGAAACCATGGAGTACGCGCTTGCAATGCCTCTGCGTTTAGCTTTTCTAATTCCGATTCAAGAGCGTTTATGGCACTAACATGTGGTTGCATGCTACCCAGAATCCGTTCATTTACGGAACCGAAAATAGTTTTGAGCAATCCGCCTAACATCAATCCCCCAATAACTTGGAAATACAGAGGCAGCAATAACTGAAAAAATATGCTGACCTGTGAGATAATTACGCCTTGTGTCGCTGTCAATCAAACTTTGAAAGCTTGTGCCTACTCTTTGAGTTATGCAATATGCCCCAAGTCCTCTATTTTGCCTAAAAAAAAGATTGTTTGGACCTTTTCTTTGTAACAACTATCAGTATTTAAGGATATCTTGATGATTCGTTTAGTTATTCCAAGTTTGGCGGCTTTTCTATGTGTTTTGTTTTCCGTTGAACATAGTGTCGGCGGTGAACGTCAACCAATGCTGGCTCAAGCTAAGAAAACCCCTACTACTAAAAATGTGGTCGTAGCGAAGGTCGTAGGGCAACCAATATACCAGAGGGAAGTTACAGCGGCCTTTCGGGCTCTGCCACCACGTGCAAGACGGGCTGGTTTGCCGCGACATTATAACAATCTTTTAGAAAATTTGGTTGTCTCCAAAATGCTGACAATATACGGCCGAAGACTAAAGCTTGAGGAATCACAAATCGTCAAAAGGCAACTAAAGCGGGCGGAAGATACGTTGGTAAGGGATGCCTACTTGGGAGATTTGGTGCGCAAACAAATGACTGATGAAGCTCTTATGAAAGAGTACAGGACGTTGGCAAAAAAAAATAAAGGTTTGGATGAAATCCGGGCGCGCCACATACTCGTGCAGACACAGAAAAAAGCCAAGAAACTAATCAAGCTTGTCAACACCGGTCAGAACTTCGCTGAACTTGCGAAAAAGAACTCAGTTGGCCGAACCGCGAGGCGGGGTGGTGATCTTGGTTGGTTTGCGCGTGGTGAAATGACCAAGCCTGTTTCAGATGCAGCGTTCAAATTGAAGGTTGGTCAAGTAACGAAGAACCCTATTAAATCAGATTTTGGTTGGCATGTAATAAAACTTGAAGAAAAACGGAAGCGCAAAATCCCTCCCTTTGATAAGGTTCGCGCGATGATACAGGCGAGGGTGGGGCAAAGGCTTAGTAGCGAGATAGTAACAGAATTAATGCGTCAAACAAAAGTTGAACGGTTTTCTTTTGACGGGAAGCAACCGATCGCAGCCCCCCGCGTGAATGCGTCTACGCAAAAGTCTTACCCCAAAAACCAACCGAAATAATTTGTAGGGTTTATTTTGAAACGTTCACCTCTTGCACCACCGTCATTCCCAAATTTGCCAAGTGTAAGGGGAATTCGTGTCGCTGGGTTGTCGGCAGGACTCAAGCGAGCTGGCAAACAGGACTTACTCATAGCCGAAATGAGGCCTAGTGCAACAATAGCCGGTAAGTTAACACGCTCCAAATGTCCCTCAGCTCCAGTTGATTGGTGCCGAGAGGCGCTTAAGGGCGGCAAGGCAGGAGTAATTATTGCAAATTCTGGCAATGCTAATGCTTTTACGGGTAATAGTGGTAGTCAAACCATTCAGGAAGTGACATTGGCCGCTGCCAAAGAATTCCAATGTCGCAATCAAGAGGTTTTTATCGCATCAACCGGCGTCATCGGGCAACCACTGGATCCGGGCCCTATCTGCAGATGCTTGGATGGGGCTGCGAAAAAACTCAGTCCAGAAAATTGGCTAGATGCTGCAGAAGCAATCAGAACTACCGATACTTTCCCTAAGGGTGCGACGCGCACTACCGACATAGGTGGTGAAAAAATACAAATTGTTGGTATTGCAAAAGGATCTGGCATGATTGCGCCTGATATGGGAACCATGCTTGCGTTTGTTTTCACAGATGCAAAAATGCCAGCGTCTACATTACAGAAATTATTGAATTATAGCACCGAACGTAGTTTCAATAGTATTACGGTGGATAGTGATACGTCGACAAGTGACACAGTCTTGTTAGCGGCCAGCGGTTACGTTGAGCATCCTAGAATAAACTCGGCCAAAGACCCAAAATTAATTCGTTTTCGACAGGCTCTGACAGAGGTTATGGTCGATCTTGCAACTCAAATAGTTCGTGATGGCGAGGGTGCCAGAAAGTTTATTACCATTGACATTTCTGGTGCTACTTCGATCCAATCAGCAAAACGGATTGGTCTAGCAATTGCTAATTCACCATTAGTGAAAACTGCACTGGCTGGCGAGGATGCAAACTGGGGCAGGATAGTGATGGCTGTTGGAAAAGCAGGTGAAAGAGCAGATCGCGACAAATTAGCAATTACTATTGGCGGAATACCCGTAACCTCGGATGGGCAAGTTAAAAGTGATTACGATGAGCAACCTGTGGCTGAGCACCTCAAAAAATCTGAAGTTTTCCTTTCAGTTGATGTTGGCGTTGGGAGGGGTAAAGCGCGGGTGTGGACCTGTGATCTCACCCACGATTATATCAGTATTAACGCCGATTATCGGAGCTAAAAAATGGCTGATCCGACCACTGGGTGCTGGGGCGTGGCTGAAAAAAAGTCTTTGAAGGAGATGTTGCTCGTAGCCGCTGTAGCGCTCATAGATGTGGACGGTCGCGTTCTCATTGCGAAGAGACCTGATAATAAGGAGATGGGGGGAATGTGGGAGTTTCCGGGCGGTAAAGTTGAGAAGGGCGAGACACCGGAAATTACCTTAGTTCGCGAGCTCGAAGAGGAACTTGGAATTGATACTCAAACCAGTTGTTTGGCCCCGTTTTCCTTTGCAAGCCATAGATACGATGATTTTCATCTTGTAATGCCTCTTTTTTTATGCCGGGTTTGGCGTGGTATTCCGAGACCTTTGGAGGGGCAAACCCTAAAGTGGGTTTGCCCATTGCATCTTTCTAAGTATGATATGCCGCCCGCCGATATACATTTGATTTCTATGCTTCGAGATTTTTTATAGCAAATAATCCGTTTTACTAAGCCTCAATACGCCGGTGTCGTTAACCGTTTATAAGCAATTGAAAGCGCTGTAATTTCGGCAGCTAAAGCTAGGTATTTCGTAAACCCTAAAGCCAGCCCCATTATAAAATGCCCTGTTAAATTGGCTTGGATTCCAAGGACGGTTACAATCGACGCTACAATCGATAGAGCTAATGAGATTAGAAAAGCTAAGGGAAGCATGGCACCGATGGTAATTGCCACAAGGCCCCAGCCATTACTTTTCCCCAATAACCATACGCTAGCAATAGTGTGTTTTTCGTCAACAGCAGTTGCTGGGAGCCACAACGACAGTCTTGTGAAAATTATCATCCATATCGATATGGCAGCTATTGTTAAAAGTGCAATTAACGGTCGTAGAGTAATGCCAATGTTCCCGGCAATTGTAGATAAGACGGTGAGATTGCTTGCGTCGGCTAATAATATTGCGATTATTGGAAATGCAGCTGCAGTGGCGCAAACGGCTGCTGTGATGAATCGGATAAAGAAAAGAGTTTTGCGTGCATCCCATCTAAGCGCTTCCCAGAACGTGATTTGTTCTGTTTCACGCAGGAAGCGACGATGCCATGCCACGCCAAACATTGCGTAAAGAAAAACCGCTGCAGTTTCACGTACTGCGATAGCATTAATGGATGGGGTTGGGCCCTCTTGAGGGAAGATGAAAAAAGCAGCAGTGTGTACTAAGGCCAATATAAAGACTGGCAGAGCGGACATGAGTACATAGTCCGCACGGTTAGTCCAAAGGAACTCATAGGCTTCACTGATACAACTAAGTATGAGAAGTCGAGGGGGGGATTTTTCATTATACATTTATCACCTACTCAAGTTTTCGACCCGGGTTTTACATTTTCTCCACTAGACATTTCAAAAGTATCCAACGCGTCTGCAAGAAGATTTTTAGCGCTTCCAGGTTCCAGTGCTTTTTGCTGCGATAGGTCTGGAGCCCACCCATGCAGATATAGAATCTGAAATGTGGCAGGAACTCTGCCTTCTGAATTTGCATAGCGTTGATGGTATAGCGATGCAGCTTTTGGAAATAAATCCCGTGCCGGTACGGAACTCGGCGTGCTGGTAAGCGCATTTGTCTCACCCATGCCACGTAGGTCCTTCATTAAAAAAAACGCATTTTCATATGTAACATCAATAGTATCTATATCTGCTACTGGTAGGGCGAAACCTGCTCTCTGCAATAAGGCGCCTGCGTCGCGGATATCGGCAAAAGGTGAAACGCGCGGGGCCGCGCCACCGGCAATTTCAAGTTCTGCTTGCGTTAACGAAGTGCGCAATTCTTTTAACGTTTCTCCACCAAGCATTGCAGCTAGGAACAATCCGTCTGGCCGTAACGTTTTGCGAATTTGAAGTAATGCACCTGGTAAGTCGTTGGTCCAATGAAGGCATAAATTACTAATTACGAGATCGATTGTGGCCGGTGTAAAAGCTAAAAACTCCTCATCCATAGAAACGAACGACTTTTTTCCCCGACTAAGTGTGGGATCAATGTCTACCGTGATGGATGCTTGTTCCTTTAACACAGGGTAGCGAGCGCCAAGTTCAAGCGAGGTGTGAAAATCTCTGTTAATATCCTTCAGCTTTTCGCGCAGTCGAACAGCGGTTTCTTGGAATAAAAAATCATGGTTCGAGAACGTAGCTGCTGCGCGACGACGGTGCTTGATGAGACGCTTGCGATCAAAAATTCTTATTAAATCTACCATTGTATTACTATGCAGATGTTTCTGCCCGACGAAAAGCCGAAACATTGTTTGTAGCATTTTTATTAAACTTGAAAGATATTGGCAGGGGCAAAAACATTCTTTTTACATTTGGATGCTCCTACCCTGACTCAAACTGGACTTTAGAGGTCCACCTTTTCTGCTCAACTTGAGATAGATCGATATCAACAAGCCACTATAACTTCAACTTAGATTGCGATAGGAAAACAAGCATAAGTTTCCTGAGTTGGTAGTATTTATGGAAAAAGTTATTTGTTTTAAAATGAGGGGCTTCTCACATGGCTAAAATTGAAATTTATACCAGTCGGCTTTGCGGGTTTTGTGCCCGTGCCAAATCCTTGCTCAAGCAAAAAGGTCTTGAATATCAGGAAATCGATATTAGTGATTCCCCTAGTCAAAAAAAGCTTATGGTTGATCGCGCAAACGGTGCGCAAACGGTGCCACAAATATTCATCAATGACGTTCACATCGGGGGATGTGATGATCTGTACGATCTGGACGCTAAATCAAAACTAGAAACTCTGCTGGAAAAATGAAATGAATAGATTTCTGAACGTTGCATGCGTGCAAACCTGCTCAACAACGGATGTTAATGAGAATATCGAAGTGTCCAGCGCAATAATTCGAGAAGCAGCAGTTAAAGGTGCGCAATTAGTGACACTACCCGAGGTGGTAAGTTTTTGTCAGCGTCGGGGTGCTTTGGCAAAGGAGGCCGCTCGCTTAGAAGTTGAAGACCTTGCTCTCGCTGCTTATCGCGAACTCGCTAAGGAATTAAAAATATGGATTCTAATAGGTTCGTTGGCGATAAAAACTAAATGTGAAGACCGCCTTATGAACCGCTCTTATTTGTTGAATGAACTTGGTTCTATAGTAGCGCATTACGACAAAATTCACATGTTTGACGTGGTTCTTTCCAATGGGGAAGCTTATAACGAGTCAGAAAGCTATAGGCCGGGTGATCGGGCGGTTATGGCTAAATCGCCTTGGGGTTCCATTGGACTCACGGTCTGTTATGATGTGCGGTTCCCACATCTTTACCGAGCGTTGGCACAAGCTGGAGCAAATATCTTAGCTGTTCCCTCGGCATTTACGCGGAGAACCGGTACTGCTCATTGGCATGTTTTATTGCGTTCACGCGCAATTGAGACGGGTTCTTTTGTTGTGGCACCTGCTCAATGTGGCGATCATGAGGACGGTCGGAAAAGCTTCGGTCACTCACTGATAGTTGACCCATGGGGAGAGGTGCTAGCTGATGGAGGTGAAGACGTTGGATTTGTGAGTGCTACTTTAGATCTCGAAAAGGTGGTTGAAGTTCGTGATATGATTCCATCACTGAGACACGATCATCCATTACCTAACCTGTCGATTTCGTCCTGAAAACAATCTTTCAGGCGATTATTATAGTTGATCTCTTTCAAAAGGTCAGCCGACAGCTCATTAATCTTCCTCTCATTAATACTTCTAGTAGGACTGCATTGCTAATTTTTTACATGTTTAAGCGTTAGCGTGATTGCTTCCAAAAGGCAGTGAGAGTGGAATATTTGTGTTGAAAAAAACGTTTGGCTTGGCTTATGTGCTCTGGATTGAAAATAGAACGAAGTAAGTGAGCAACTAAAGATGCCTTAAAACTTTTGGATAAAAGCCAAGTAAAAATCGCTTGTTTTTGTCCGTTTCAATCCCATGTATTAACATGTAAAGTTCGCCATTAAAGTCTTAAACGTAACGCACACGGGACTGATATTCGTATGATCTTATACAACCTTCGATGCGCCCATGATCATGAGTTTGAAGCGTGGTTCAAGGACAGTGACACATATGACAAACAAGTAGCCGCTTCCGAAATTGCTTGCCCGGTGTGCGGCAACACGGGAATTGAAAAGGCGCCAATGGCCCCTCGTATTGGCAGCGGAGCGCAGAAGGAGCAGATTAACTCAACTATTGATAAGTCAAAGTTTGCCAAGGTACGCGAAGTGATGAAACAGGTAAGGACCGAAATCGAAAATAATTGCGATTATGTTGGTCCTGACTTCGCTGAAGAGGCTCGTAAGATACATTATGATGAAGCTGATCCGCGTAATATCTATGGCGAAACGTCTCAAGATGAGGCCAGGGCGCTAAAAGAAGAAGGGGTAGATTTCGCGCGAGTGCCTTGGCTGCCAAGAAACGACAGCTAAAAGTGCTGCTTTTTTAATTGAAAAAACCATTTCGGCAAAAGAATTGCTCCATATCAACTCGGCAAATTAGTTTAATTTCGTTTTATGACGGCGATATAGTTAACTGCAACGTTTTGTTCTGCCAAACTCCACGAGTCGATAAATGGGTTATAATGAAAGCCGCAGAGTTTTTCGAGTTTGAGTGCATTCTTCCTACAAAGGCCAGCTAGCTCCGAAGGGCGAATGAACTTGCGCCAATCGTGTGTGCCGCGCGGTAACCAGCGTAGAAGGTATTCAGCGCCGATAATGGCTAGAGCGTATGATTGTAACGTTCTATTTAGCGTTGCCAAAATCATTAATCCATTTGGCTTAATCAATGACGTGCAGTCTTTCATAAATTCGTCAACATTGGCCACATGCTCTATGACCTCGAGATTTACCACTACGTCGAATTGGCAGCCACGTTGAACAAGATCAGAAGCGGCTGCAGCTTTGTATTCAATTTCTAGCCCCATTTTATTCGCATGCAGTCTAGCTACTTCAATATTGCGTTCGGAGGCATCTAAACCAGTTACATTGGCTCCGAGTCGAGTGAGTGGCTCGGCAACAAGGCCGCCTCCGCATCCTATGTCAAGAATGTTAAGGCCGAAGAGTGGAGCGAGCGCTAGGGGATCGCAGCTGAAATGCGCGGCTATGTGGTCTTTTAAAAAATTTATGCGGAGCGGATTTAGCCTGTGTAATGGCTTGAACTTCCCGTTCTCGTCCCACCACTCTTCAGCCATTGAGGCAAATTTGTCGATCTCACCATTATCTATTGTTCTGTCAATCTGGGAAAGTATCGCTTTTGTCATTTTTGTATAACCCCATGTTTCTGTGTACATACTTGCGCGACTCTCGCCAGTTGAGTATGGATACGCCGCGTCGTAAGAGCAATAACTGGAATGTCACAGTGACAGTTATTCGCATATTGAAAGTTTTTTAACATGTCGTTGGTCGTAATGAAATTTGGGGGTACGTCGGTCGCGGATTTAGCATGCATCCGAAATGTCGCCGATCGAATCGAAGAGGAGCTTGCCTCTGGAAACGACCTTGTAGTTACAGTGTCTGCCATGGCCGGTACAACTAACGAGTTAGTTAAATATGCAAGCGGATTTGCGAGAATACCTGATGGCCCAGAATTTGACACAGTCGTTTCTGCCGGAGAGCAAATTACCAGTGGTTTATTAGCCCTGGCGCTACAGCAAAGAGGCATTTCTGCGCGTTCTTGGCTTGCTTGGCAGATCCCGATAGAAACTGATGAGGCTCACACTAAAGCACGTATTACCAACATTGACCCGTCTAAGTTAGAGACTTGCATAGCAAACGGTCAGGTGCCGGTTGTGGCAGGGTTTCAGGGGTTAGCGTCTGACGGGCGTGTGACTACCTTGGGGCGCGGTGGATCAGATACTAGTGCTGTTGCATTAGCGGCAGCACTTGGAGCCGTTCGCTGCGATATTTTTACTGATGTGGAAGGTGTTTACACAAGTGATCCTCGTATTGTTTCTCAAGCCAGAAAGCTGGAGAAAATTACATATGAGGAGATGCTAGAGATGGCATCGTTGGGTGCAAAGGTGCTGCAGACAAGATCGGTTGAGCTTGCAATGAATCAAGCTGTTCGATTGCAAGTAAGGTCGAGTTTTAGAAATCTACCAGGGACAATGGTTGTAAATGAGGAAGAAATTTTGGAAAAACAGGTTGTAAGCGGTATTGCATATAGTCGTGATGAGGCCAAAATCACCTTGGTCGATGTACATAACCGGCCTGGTGTGGCAGCAGCTATTTTCGGGCCCTTAGCCAAAGCAAATGTCAATGTTGATATGATCGTTCAAAGCACGGCAGCTAATGGGGAAAGTACTGACATAACCTTTACAGTGGCTAAAAGCGATTTTGAACGCGCGCTCGAAGTCATTAATAATTCAGGTGAAAAATTAAAATTTGGTGACCTTTTGACTGATCAGACCCTTGTGAAAATTTCAGTCATTGGGGTCGGCATGCGAAGCCATGCTGGGGTGGCTAAGAAGATGTTTGAAACACTTGCTGAGAAAGGCATCAACGTTCATGTTATTTCGACATCAGAGATCAAGATTAGCGTCTTGATTGCGGAGGAATACACCGAATTGGCATTACGTGCACTTCATACAGCATACGATTTAGAAGTTTGATGAATACAGCGGTGAGAGTTTTAAAAGCAAAAGGTCATGGATTAAAGTCCTCAGATTACGGGCTGGGTCAAGCAGGAAAGACGTCAACATCTTGTCTTAAAGTCTTTGAACCGACCAAGGAATAGTCTTTGCGTCTTAATTGCGGCATCAGCTTCAAAGAACGGTATCGATATTGATCAAATCAAACGGTTCCAGTTTCCTCAGCAATGTTCAAATTGATCTTTTGCAATTTATTTTACACGTTTTAAATCCATCAAAGTGTTAATTTTCCAGCCGATTTTAGGTTTTTGTAATGTCAATCTAACGATTTACCTTTACGGATTAATGGCAGATAATCCTACTTTGATAGTTTTACAAACCCAAAACGTTGATGGCATAATAATTTTAGGTGTTCCAAACTTGAAACTTTAGTCTAGGATAAATCCACGCGCGCACCCTAGCCATGATAAATCTGGAGCATTGATTTTGCAGTGACACATCGCATGCCAAATAAAATACAAGTAACTGGTAGGGTTTCAGTGGCAACACGATTGCTTTTAGCTATACAATACATCAAGGAGTGTCTCGCCAAAAAAAACACGTTATTATTCATCCGAGTTGAAATTAATATGAGGGCCTCTACAAAATAGATGGCCGTAAAAAATTGGAAACTGAGAGATTAAATAAAGTTTTAGACATTCCAGAAAGTTCAGTCACCGTGCAAACTGATTCTGTAGGGCAAAGGTTAAGGCTGCTGCGGGAGGAAAAAGGTTTAGAGCTCAGACAAATTTCTGAAACTTTACGCATTCGTTACCCTTATCTAGAGGCTATCGAGAATAGCTCTTTCAATGATTTGCCAGGCCCGACATACGCGCTCGGTTTCGTAAAGGCTTATGCAGAGCACCTTGGACTCGATAGTGACGAGATTGTGGAGCTTTTCAAAATTGAGCAATTAGGGTTAAATTCAAAAACGGAATTAGTGTTTCCTTCACCCTTGTCTGAGGGCAAGGTGCCTAGTGCAGCAATATTGGCAGTGTCAGTGCTTCTAGCGTTGGTTGCATATTGTGGCTGGGCATACTTTTTGGCGAATGATGAACAAGTAGCTGAAATAGTTCCTCCTTTACCAGAGCAACTGAGCGAAAGTTCAAAAGTGATAAAACCAAAAATGATGCCGGTGAATGAACTGCCTAACACTCAGAATACAGGGACAGGCAGTTCGGAAACTCAAGCACCCCAATCAAATCAACTGCCTAACACTCAGAATACAGGGACAGGTAGTCCAGGAACTCAAGCACCCCAATCAACTGATAAGAAAAATACTCTAAGCAGCGAACAGAAGATAGACAATCCGAACAGCATGCCAGACACCACAACTAGTGAACCACAACCACAAAACAATACTATTGTACCCCCAGATGGTGACGCTGAAGAGGTAGCAGCAGTTATACCAAATGAACCACAAACTGACACACAGGATCCTCAGTCATTGCAGGTAAGTGAGGAAACCACTATGTTACCGGACGAGGCAACAGAGCAAGAGTCGTTACCTAAAATTGCAGCAAAACGCGAGGCGAAGACCTATGGAGATGAATCCGGGGGTGGTAGGGTGGTAATCCGTGCCACCGGTTCAACTTGGGTAGAAATTCGTGATCAGTTAAAAGGAGAGGTTCTGCTTACGCGCTTACTTTATGCCGGCGATCGTTACCTTATGCCAAACCGTGACGGGTTAGTTATGCTTACCGGTAATGCAGGGGGCCTTGAGATCTCCGTTGATGGAGAAGTTGTACCCTCCATAGGGCCGAGCGGGGCGGTGCGGCGGAATATTCCTCTTGATCCAAATGCCCTCATTGAGGGGCGGGCCGTACGCGAAAACGAGGATGAAGACTCTCAGCAGTTAGACGCGAATGCCGATCAGGACTGACAAAAAAATTTGCTTTGGATGACCGGTTTCTAGTTAGGATGAAGGCAGACACTTTGATAGAACAGCGTTTTCACAAATATGATCTTTGGCTAGGCGATGCCCAATCTTAAACCCGTTCGTGGCACTCATGATTTGCTTCCTGAAGATATGCGACAGCATCGCACTGTCATTGATGCGGCGCGAAGAATGGTGCGGCTCTACGGTTTTGAAGAAATTGCTACGCCGATATTTGAATTTACAGAGGTCTTTCATCGAACGCTCGGTGACACCTCTGATGTTGTTACCAAGGAGATGTATAGTTTTGAGGACCGGAACGGTGACTATTTGACACTACGTCCTGAGAACACTGCCGGGGTGGCAAGGTGTTTTATTTCTGAGGGTTTGGCTCAAAAGGTTCCATTGAAGTATTTCTACGCTGGTCCAATGTTCAGGCGAGAAAGACCACAAAAGGGGAGATTGAGGCAATTTCATCAGATCGGTATAGAATTGCTAGGCATTGCCTCGCCAGCAGCAGACGTGGACGTAATTGCTGCTGGTCATAGGACACTTCGTTCTCTTGGAATAATTGATAAAACGGTCCTAGAGCTAAATTCACTTGGAGATCGTGAAAGTAGGGACGCATACCGAGAGGCATTAATTGATTATTTCACTCCACATAAAAATTCTCTGTCAGATGACGGGCGTGCGCGTCTTCAGCGCAATCCCCTCCGCATATTAGACTCCAAAGATGAAGCAGACCGTGAGCTCGCCGCTGAGGCGCCTCTTTTGACAGATTACTTGAATGAAGAAAGTCAAAATTTTTTTAGAAATGTTCAAGACGGCCTAGTGCGCATTGGCATTGACTACAAAATAAATTCACGGTTGGTGCGGGGCTTAGATTACTATGGGCAGACTACATTTGAATTTGTAACTGATGAGTTGGGTGCGCAAGGGACAGTCCTTGCTGGAGGACGTTATGATGGCTTGATTAAGCTTATGGGTGGCCCCACCACGCCAGGCGTTGGTTGGGCTGCTGGAGTAGAGCGACTGGCGATGCTTATTGAAAAGTGTAAAGAGAATTGTCCTGTATTTGCAATAATCCCGATGGGTCATAAAGCAGCTGACAGAGCCCACTCGCTTGCGGAAGAGCTTCGTGACGACGGGTTGATTGTTGATCTGGCTTATGCGGGTAACATAAGCCGCAGGATGAAAAGGGCAAATCGCATTGGGGCCTCTGCCGCACTGATATTAGGAGATGAGGAGTTGGCTCGGAACGTGGTACAGATTCGTGACATGAAAACGGGACACCAGTCAGAAACTAGTTTGGACGCCGTTATCATCGGCCTCGATCATTTCCGGTAAAAAGGTTTTAAATTGTAAAATCATTGCAAGTCTCTCGTGCGAGGTGACACAAAATAGTCTTAGGAATAAATTGAGATCAAACCTAATTCGTTGATCTGTTTAAAGAAGAATACGGTGGTTAGTAGAAGATTTGCTACGGAAACAATATGGTTTGGTGGGTTAGTTTAGGACGGTGTAAGAATTATTTTTGGATGTCGTGAAAGCCCATGCATGAAAAAATGCTTGTTAGCTACGAGCACGAATTTAAGTCAAGTGACCTGTGCTGCCAACAAACCAACAGTTCTGAAAAGATTCTATTTATTTAAGTTTTCACCGTGACAAAAAAGGAGATGGGCGGCAATGGCGCTTGCTGGAAAACTTGATCAAGTCGTAGATCGTCATAATTCGTTGGCTGAACAGATGTCAACAGGCGCCGCTCTACCTGAAGAATATGCAAAGCTCTCAAAAGAATATGCCGATCTCACACCGATTGTGGAAAAAGCTAAAGAATTTAATTCTTTAATGGATGAGCTTGAAGGTGCAAACGAGTTGTTAGCTGATCCAGAAATTGACGACGAAATGCGTAATATGGCTGAAGAAGAAGTGAGATTAATACAAGAGAAATTGCCAGAACTTACCGAAACAATTCAAAAACTTCTGTTGCCGAAAGATGTAGCGGATACGAAAAATGCGATATTGGAGGTTCGTGCTGGTACCGGAGGAGAGGAAGCTTCACTTTTCGCTGCTGTCTTATTTCGAATGTACGAACAATATGCACGTCAGAACGGCTGGGGATTCGAGGTAATGGCTGTAAACGAGACAGGGCTTGGGGGCCTTAAGGAGGCGATGGCTACATTGACCGGAATAGGAGCTTTCGCACGAATGAAATTCGAATCAGGTGTTCATCGTGTTCAGCGAGTGCCAACGACCGAGAGTGGGGGGCGTATTCACACTTCAGCCGCAACTGTTGCAGTTCTTCCTGAGGCTGAGGATCTGGACGTTGATATAGAGGAGAAAGACTTACGCATAGATACCTATCGTGCGCAGGGCCCGGGTGGGCAAAGCGTTAACACCACTGATAGTGCAGTTCGAATAACCCATGTTCCAACGGGCGTCGTTGTCCAATGTCAAGATGAGAAGTCGCAACACAAAAATAAAGCCAAAGCAATGCGCGTGCTTCGATCTCGTATTTACGAAGCGGAACGGCAACGGCAAGCTGATGAAAGGGCTTCTGATCGCAAAACACAAATCGGATCTGGTGATCGATCAGAGCGTATAAGAACCTATAATTATCCGCAGGGTCGAGTAACAGACCATAGAATTGGGCTTACGGTACACAAACTCGAGCGTATTGTTGAAGGGGAGGGTTTAGATGAACTTATCGACGCCCTAATCTCCGAGGATCAGGCGGCGCGACTTGCTGAAGCCTCATGATGAAGCCCAGACACATAGGTGGCTGCCTTGATGAGGCGACTCGGCGCCTTTCGGATGCAGGTATTGCGGGTGCGCGCAAGGAGGCACGCTTATTGATGGGGTTTTGGTTAAATCGAGACCCGGCTCAATTGTTTGGCCCCCAAGATGAGAAAGTCGGCACACCAGAATCGTTCTTTGATTTGGTTGATCGTAGGGTCAGCCGGGAACCATTATCTCATTTAGTTGGTCACAGAGAATTCTGGAGCCTCGAATTTGAGGTGAGTAACAACGTACTCACCCCGCGACCCGATAGTGAAATTCTTATAGAAACGGGTCTCTCATATTGGCCTGATCATTCAGATTTTTTCTCAGTGCTTGATCTTGGTACCGGCAGTGGCTGCCTTCTTCTCTCTTTTTTAAAAAGTAGGCCATATGCTATTGGTGTCGGTGTTGATGTAAGTGGTGTAGCACTCGATATTGCAAGGCGTAATGCCAGTTTTATTGTCCCTGATGGGCGAGCACAATTTCTTAGAGCTGATTGGGGCTCCTCGATTTCGAAACCCTTTGATCTCGTCGTTTCAAATCCTCCTTATATTCCGAGTAACGATATTGCTGAGTTAGACGCTGAAGTTAAAAACTTTGAGCCTCTGCTGGCTCTTGATGGAGGGATTGATGGGCTCGAAGCATATAAGTGCTTGGTTAAAGATTTGGCTAGATTAATAACACCTACCGGTGTGATTTTGTTAGAAATAGGATCGGGTCAAAGTGGACAGGTAACATCTATTCTTGAAACATATGGCCTCGTTGTTGAGGATATTAAAAAGGATTTGGCTGGGAGAAATAGGTGTTTGGTGGTGCGAAACCAAATGAACGACGCTGTCAAGTAAAAAAAAAGGTTGGAACACGGCGCTGAACCGTTTAACTTAAAGAGGTCCTCCTGAAATGATCGGTAGTTTTTACTGTTCGATAGGATGCACCTTTAATCGGCCTAACGCACGGGACAGCTACTTAGACAAGTGATGTCTAAAAGGCGGTGTTGGCAGAGAGAAGGTGCGGCAGGTAGGGCACCAACGCAAACCACAGTGAAATGTAAAATGAGACAGGGTCAAGGCTCGAAACGCTCACGTAATCGCGGAGGTAACCGGCGTGGAGGCGGTCGCCAACAGTCACTAGACAGTAACGGGCCTAGCGTCCGTGTCCGAGGAAGTGCGCAGCAAATCCACGAAAAATATTTAACTCTCGCTAGAGATGCATCCTCCTCTGGCGATCGTGTGTCAGCAGAGAATTATTCGCAGCACGCTGAGCACTACCATCGGGTTCTAGCGGTCGAAGCCGAGCAACGTGAGCAGCGAAATAATCAGCAGACAGGTCGTCATCAAAGGCCCAATGGTCGTGATAATGATGTAGGTAAGACAGAAGCCCCAGTTAAAGCAGAAGCCAAAGCTATGGCAGATAGTTCAGCAGAGACAAGTGTTGCAATTGAGCTAAATGATGGGGCTGTGGAAGACGAAAAGCCCATAAGGCCTATAAAAAAAGCAACAAAATTCAAAAAAACTGACGATACGTTGAAAAATCCCGAGGAGGACGTGGGCTCGATAGAGAAGCCGCGGAGTGCCGCTGCTGACTGAGTTCCATCGAGTGGTTTTGAACATATGGTGATGATGCTTGGATTATTCAGGTGGACGGGAAACCGCTGCCAGCTTATCTTGTAGCAGCACTTCTCCCTACCCATATAAACAGAGTCGATGTCATTGTACGGTCTTAAAACGCCTATGATGCTCTAGCTTTTTCGCGTTTTTCGAAAGAGAAACAAAAGGGAGTGAGATGGAATTTGAAAATTATACTGATCGCCTTTGTGGATTCATTCAAACCGCTCGATCTATTGCAGTAGATTTGGATCATCAACAACTAGTGCCAGAGCATTTATTGAAGGCATTAGTTAGTGATAGACAAGGTTTTGTTATTGACTTGATTTTGGCCGCGGGAGGTAATGCAGAGAAGCTATCCGAAGAGGTCGATTTAGCGTTAGCGAAGCAACCTATTGTCGAGGGTTGCGGTGATAATGATATTTATCTCTCAAACGATCTTATACGTTTATTTCAGCAGGCTGAAAAAGTAGCTAATGGCGCAGGTGATCAGTTTGTCACACCAGAACAGTTACTGGTAGCATTTGCCCTTACTGATCGGATCACTGCTGCGCAGATATTCAAACGCGCCGGTATCACTCTGAAGGGACTTCAAGAGGCAATTAGGACCTTGCGCAAAGGCCGGACCGCTGACAGCCGGTCCTCTGACGAGGGCTATGATGCGATCAAAAAATATACGCACGACCTTAATAAGGCAGCGCTAGATGGTAAGATCGATCCGGTTATTGGCCGTGATGAAGAAATTCGCCGAACCATGCAGGTGCTGTCGCGTAGAACCAAGAATAATCCGGTCTTGATTGGTGAGCCTGGAGTAGGAAAGACCGCTATCATTGAGGGGCTCGCACAGCGAATAGTTAAAGGCGATGTGCCAGAGGGATTAGTTTCTAAACGTCTGTTAACTTTAGATCTAGGAGCTTTGATTGCGGGTTCAAAGTTCCGTGGTGAATTTGAGGAGCGTTTAACATCGGTTTTGCACTACGTGAAACAGGCATCCGGTGAAATCATTCTTTTTATTGATGAATTGCATACTCTCGTTGGAGCGGGAGCTGTGGAGGGCTCAATGGATGCATCAAATATGCTGAAACCAGCCCTTGCGCGAGGTGAGTTGCATTGTGTTGGCGCTACCACGCTTGACGAGTATCGGAGGCATATAGAAAAGGATGCTGCCCTTGCGCGAAGATTTCAACCGATATTTGTTGTCGAGCCAACGATTGAAGACACAATTTCTATTCTTCGGGGGCTGAAGGAAAAATATGAAGTGCATCACGGTGTTCGCATTACGGATGCAGCCATTATTGCGGCGGCTAATCTCTCTAACCGGTATATTTCAGACCGTTTTCTCCCTGACAAGGCCGTTGACTTGGTTGATGAAGCAGCAAGCCGATTGCGAATGGAAGTTGACTCAAAGCCAGAGGAAATAGATGAGCTTGATCGACGCATTGTCCAGCTTAAAATTGAGCGTGAGGCATTAAAAAAAGAATCTGATTCTGAATCGAAAGATCGTTTAAAGGCCCTGACAGAAGACTTGGATATTTTAGAGGTAAGATCGGAGAAGATGACCAAGCACTGGAGGGATGCAAAGGAAAAATTGCATGGGGAACAAAAAACGAAAGAAGAATTAGAAACAGCACGTAACGAGTTTGATCAAATTCTCGTCACGGCGCGCGAGACTGCTGATGAGAAGCTATTCCAAAGGGCGAGTGAGTTGGAAACACTCATAAAAAGATTGCAAAGAAAAATTGCGGACGATGAAACAGACCACACTCGAACTATCCTGGATGATGGAGTGTCTGATTTAAATGTGGCCGCGATTGTTTCTCGGTGGACTGGTGTGCCTGTCAATAAGATACTAGAGGGCGAGCGCGAGAAGTTGTTGGGTATGGAGGCAATGTTAGGGGAGCGAGTAATAGGGCAACAAGAAGCTATAACAGCAATTTCTAATGCAGTACGTAGAGCTAGGACTGGCATGCAAGATCCTAATAGACCGCTGGGGTCATTTTTATTTTTGGGACCAACGGGCGTTGGCAAGACAGAGTTAGTAAAGGCTTTAGCGGAATTTATGTTTGACGATGAGCAAGCCATGGTCCGCATTGATATGTCAGAGTATATGGAAAAGCATTCGGTGGCTCGCCTAATTGGCGCTCCGCCGGGTTATGTGGGCTACGACCAAGGCGGCGCGTTGACAGAAGCTATCCGACGAAGGCCCTATCAGGTGTTGCTTTTTGATGAGATTGAAAAAGCTCACTCGGATTTATTTAATCTGCTTCTGCAGGTGCTTGACGATGGTCGGCTTACTGATGGTCAAGGCCGCACAGTCGATTTTAGGAATGTACTTATTGTCATGACGTCAAATATGGGATCAGAAATTTTAGCGCAACAGTCGGAGTATGGAGAACCCGATGCGCTTCGAGAGCAGGTAATGCAAGTGGTGCGAAATAATCTTCAACCTGAATTCATTAACCGCATTGACGAGATGTTGTTATTTCATCGCCTAAGTCCCAGCCATATGGAGGAGATTGTAGATATCCAACTCATTTCCTTGCGTAAATTATTAGCTGATCGCAAGATTATAATTGAGTTGGATAGCTCGGCACGTGAATGGCTTGCACGCATGGGTTTCGATCCGATTTATGGCGCTCGGCCGCTGCGTCGTGTGATTCAGAGGGAACTCCAAAATCCGTTGGCTTCAGCTTTATTAGAAGGGACAATAAACGAAGGCGAAACGGTCCGTGTTTCAGCCTGCGAGCGAGGTATTACAATAAATGATAGAATCGCGAATGCGGCTTAATATATCAACTCGCAAAACATCCCCGTTCTTTACACATTCTAGATACGGTTGATGGTATGATACGTATTTCGAGCGCATTTGATGGAGGTAATATTGAGGTCGTATCAGCAGATAAGGCGGATGATATTCAGTTGCGGATACGAAAAGATAACGCATCGGAATTTTTCCAATGGTTTTACTTTAGAGTGACTGGTGCTCAAGAAAAGCGCTGCAGAATCCGACTAATTAATGCTGGGGAAGCTTCTTACGCTGAAGGTTTTCGTGACTATAAAGCCTGTATGTCTGAAGACCTTAAGGATTGGCGCCGGGTAGATACCTCGTACGATGGTAAAGAGCTAATTATAAATTATAAGCCTTCCTCCGATTCATTTTATCTTGCATTTTTTGCGCCTTACTCACTGGATCAGCAGCGACGGTTCGTCGCTCGGTGTCAACGAAACCCTCTGGCCAACCTAGAGGTAGTAGGGCATACAGTGGAGGGTCGAGAACTAGATCTTCTGGTTATAGGATCACCAGGGGTGTCTAAAAAAGTTTGCTGGATCATAGCTCGGCAGCACCCGGGTGAGACCATGGGCTGCTTCTGGATGGAAGGTTTTTTGACTCGATTGCTCGACCCGGCGGATTCAGTAGCTTCAGAAGTACGTGAGTCTGCTGTTTTTTATATTATTCCAAATATGAATCCGGATGGCTCAGCGCATGGAAATCTCAGAACAAATGCGGCTGGAGCTAATCTCAACCGTGAATGGGCGAAGCCATCTAAATTAAGAAGCCCGGAAGTATTTGCAGTACGCAACCGAATGTTTGAAACCGGTGTGGACTTTTGCCTAGATGTACATGGCGATGAGACAATTCCCTATAATTTTATTTCTGGCGCTGATCATGTTCCCTCTGCGGATGCGCGAATGAAGAAGCTTTTAATAGATTTTAATGAAGCATTATTGCAGTCCAGTCAGGATTTTCAGACTAACCACGGGTATCCTACTTCTTTTCAGGCGAATCTTTCTATTTGTGCATCTAACATAGCGGAAAGTTTTAGATGTTTGTCCATGACATTGGAGATGCCCTTTGCCGACCACAATAATCGTAAAGATAACATTCATGGTTGGTCTCCCGAGCGATGTCGAAGATTGGGTAGGGACTGTCTCAAGGCTATGAGCTCTGTTATACCGGCTCTTCGCTAGTCCTCATCTTGATCAGAGTAGCCGTATCGGCTCTTACGTTGAGCAGCTATTATCGTATCTATTCGCTGGCGTTCGGAATTAAAACGCTTGAGCTCCTGGCCTTTTAAGGTGACACCGGTAGGGATGCGTACTCCACGTGGATTAACGTGGCGTTTATTGTGTATGACCTCGTAATGCAGGTGTGGCCCTGTGGAACGGCCAGTGCTGCCTATATATCCGATAATGCGACGCTGGCGGACAGAAATTCCGGAGCGTACACCTTTAGCGAATGCTTTTAAGTGTGCATATGCGGTTTTATAGCTATTGCGGTGACGAATCCGAATATAGTTTCCATAAGATCCAAAGCGCTTGGCTACTTCAATAATCCCATCGCCGGCGGCGTATACCGGTGTGCCTGCAGGGGCGGCAAAATCAATGCCCTTGTGAATCTTGGTGTATCCAAGAATTGGGTGGCGCCGTCGTCCGAAGCCTGATGATATTCTTGCTCCATCAGTTGGTGTCGATAACAAGAGCTTTTTAACGCTACGACCATTCGTATCAAAATAGTCAACTTTTCTCGCGTTTGTTTTAAACCTATAGAGCTCAATATTGCGCCGTTTAAGTTCAAGCCGTGTATAAATCACCGGCCCCACATCAGCGGTAGAGCCAGTTTCGTCGGTGAAACGTTCGTATAACAACTCAAACCGGTCATTAACTCGAATATCTCGTTGGAAATCTACGTCAAAGCTTAGGATGTCTATCAGGTTAAGTAGTGCTGCTGGGGGTAGCCCTTCACTTTCCCCAGCCTGATATAGGCTAGAGGTAATTGTGCCGGCACCAAAGGCCAAACGGCGGCCGAGGACACGTGCGTAACGTTGCGCCACAAATCCGCCTTTGCCATCACGAATAAGTGCGATATCAGTTTTAGCATTTGCAGCAAAATCCAATGAAACCAGAGAGTTGGGATTGGATGGCAGCGGCGATGGCAGGATTTGAAGGAATAGTCGATGGCCTGGTTTCAAGTGTTTAGGCTTAAAAATTTTCGACAGTGCGCGAATCGCTTTAGTAATTTCCTCATTGGAGATATCGTAGCTAGACATCATGCCTCGAAGTGTGTCGCCTTTTTTAATATTGTATATTGCGTCGGTGGGCGGCGGGAGTGTAACTCCGGTATGATCTTTTTTAATCTCGCTCCAGCTTTTGATGGTTGAGGGAGCTTCTTGTAGAAATGGGCTGTTTTGCCACCCTACGCCGGGTTCTCGTTGTTTTTTTGGTAAGTCTGGTGGTTGTGCGACAACAGAGGGAACTAAAATTAGATAAACAAAGACTTGCAATAATAGCCATTGATGTCTCATCTTACTCGGATTTTTGCTCTTGGGTTTAGTCAACAACGGCCAAGCTTTCCGGAGTATTTATTCGTAAGAAGAAAAGATGATTCCTATAGCTCATAATGGTGCGTTATTTAAATCCACTACACTAGAACGGGATTATTCTGCATAAAATATTGACGGTTTTTTGCGGTAAGATGGTTGATGTAAAGCCAATTTCTTTAAATCAGCCATTTACTAATGAATAAAAAATAGTCCAATCCACCGATTGAGGCAATAAAGCGATTGACAGAACCGTTTAGGAAGCGTACTAAGCGCGTCCACATCGCTAAAAATAAATATTTTTGGCGGTGATGGAAGAGGTTATTTGTGAAAAACGAATAACGTCTATGTTTTTGGAAATGTAAAGATGGAAGGGATACGCGGGCGGCGGTAGTGTGCAGCTTACACTATTGCTATATCTGTGTGTCCTGCCTTTTTTTAAAGGATAAGACAGCTTGAGATATGGCGGGGAAGTTAATGGCTATGCCATTTACAACCCAAGTCAACTTAAGAGTTTGATCCTGGCTCAGAACGAACGCTGGCGGCAGGCCTAACACATGCAAGTTGAACGAGAACGCACCTTCGGGTGCCATTAAAGTAGCGGACGGGTGAGTAACGCGTGGGAACCAACCCTAGAGTGGGGGACAACTGTTGGAAACGACAGCTAATACCGCATACGCCCTACGGGGGAAAGATTTATCGCTCTTGGACGGGCCCGCGTCGGATTAGCTAGTTGGTGAGGTAATGGCTCACCAAGGCTACGATCTGTAGCTGGTCTGAGAGGATGATCAGCCACACTGGGACTGAGACACGGCCCAGACTCCTACGGGAGGCAGCAGTGGGGAATATTGGACAATGGGGGCA
>Ga0163109_10000485_pt1 | contig 31979 bp, 37 predicted proteins | sample CRUFie1St13metaG_FD_108704 | JGI IMG/M metagenome (GOLD analysis project Ga0163109, IMG submission 108704) | Marine microbial communities from the Costa Rica Dome - CRUD Field 142mm St13 metaG | ecosystem: Environmental > Aquatic > Marine > Oceanic > Photic zone | place: Costa Rica: the Eastern...
AGCATTCCAAGTTAAATAAAACAGCGTTTTCTTCGCTAACAAAAATGGAAGCATTTAAGTCTCTCCAAGAGTTTCAAGATGACACATTAGATAATCACAAGCAGATGCATGATTTGGTTCTTGATAACTATACCCTACTTAAGAAAGGTAGATTCGGAATGACAAAAACTGCAATAAAAAGAGCACAAAAAAATGGTGAGGAAATTGTGCCAATTGTTGAAGATTTAATATCAAAATATAAAGTCGTGTCTGACTGGTCTCGCGGTGAAAAAATAAAGAATTATTTTGATCTCAGCAACGATGCAAGTGATGACCTATTATTTCCACCTAGACTTTTAAAAAAGTTAAGCGAGAAGCAAATCGGCAGTGTCTTTGATATACCTTCGGGTGAAAGAGGAATCGGCTGGTTTACTGTTACAGAAGTTATTCATAAAACAACAAAGAACGGCAAAGCATTTATGCGTTGGAAATGTGTCGATTCAGAAAATCGTAGTGGCTGGTTAAGGGTTTGGGGTAGCGTTGAAGATGGTGTTGAGTTTAGTACGTGGCTTGCTGATGTAAAGAACGATGCAGGCTGGGGTATGTCATCAACCCTTGCTAAACTTAAAAAGATTAACGCTTTTGATTAATACTTTTAATTACTGACTTAAATCAACTTCTCGAAAGTTTATAGAAACATTTCCGTCGCTATATGTTATTACTTGTTGCGTACCATTACTGTCATAATAGCCGGTAGTTATTGTATACTCACCGCCACCTTCATGTTGAATTTCACAATATCCCGGTCTACAAAACACGCCTAATTCTCCTGCACAAACCCGATCAAGTACTTCATTCTCAGGATCATGCTCTCTATGTTGAGCGACTGGGTGTGTATAATCTTCCATTGACTCTTTAATAACACTTCTAATGATTGAGCGTAAACGTTTTTCTGTAATTTTCATGTTTGTTTTCTCCTAAAATATGCTTTTAAATATACTTTTAAATATGTTTTTAAATATGTTTTTAAATGTCATCTTTTATTTTAAATCTGCCACTTTTGTTTAAGTATTTCTTTACTTTTTCTCTTGCGGCTTTTTCTTCACCTGAATAAAACTCAGCAGCTTTATCATGAAAATCAGCTTTTTTCTTTTGCGTAGACCTGAGTTTTTCGCCAAACAAAAACATAGACATAAATGTAATAAATCCTTCTGCCATTGTAACACCATCTACAGTGCTGCACCACTCTTGTAAGGCAGGATTATTTGTATTAAATAAGTAAATTAATATAAATAAAAAAGGTGTAGCTTCTAAAGCAATTCCAAGTATACCAAGAAAGTTATGTATGCTTTCTTCTCTTTCGTGGAAGTCTTTATTGTTTAATACACGTCGTAGTTGCTGTAAAGCTTCTTGTCTTCTGATTGTCTCGGCTTGTGAAGCAGTATCATCGTGACTAAAATATTTACTTAAACTCATATGTACCCTTGCAACTTGACGTGGACTATTTATCAAATTTTTTGGGTCTTTTGATTCTAACAGTTTAAATTGTAAGTTTTCAATTAAACTTGATACCTTTTTATACATGCCACTCTGAAGAAAGTCGTTCATAATTTCTTCTTCATGATCTACGTTTTCAAGTAAAGTTCGTGCAATAAAACTTCTAAGGAGTTGATTGCTATTTAACATTCATATTTCCCTTTAAAATATATTCTTAAATATAATAAAATTTGTTATTTGTAATTATAATATAAAACAAAAAAGGTTTTAAATGAAATTTTTTAATATTAATATCGAAGGTCCTGACTGTAGTGGTAAAACAACTTTATACAGCAGGTTACACAAAGAAACTAATTTTAAATATAATATACAAGACAGAAGTTGTATGTCTATGTTTGTTTATGCAAAGATGTATGAAAGAGAAGATGCATCACTTTGGTTTGATAAAATTTTAGATGATCTTAAAAGATTAGATACACTTTATATATTACTACTACCGCCAGAAAAAACAATTCTTGATAGATTAGAAGCAAGAGGTGATGAATTTCAAGACAAAGACAGCATTTTAAAAGTAAGAAGTTATTTTAGAAATATTGCAAAAATGGGCTTTGGTTCTTACCCTAATGTTTTAGTTTTAGAAGAAGATGATTTAGAAATAAATATTAATAAGTCGTTACAATTTATTAATGCTTTAAATGATATGCCAGGTCAAGAATTAATAAAGTCTTTAGTGTTTAACAGCGGAAGAAACGAACTTGTTGATGTTCAGTGCAAAGAAAAAGTTGATAGAAATAATTTGGATCTAACTGTATTAGACTTTCCTCAAGAAAAAAAGTACTATGAAAAAATTGAGTTTGAGTTTTTTAATAAGATATTTAGAGAGTTTACAGGTCTAAGTGTGTATAATCAAGCACAAAAACATGACAGCAGAAGATTTGTATATACAGATGAAAGCTGTATATCAATGATTCATGTTTTATGGAGACAAAATAAATTAAATGTATCAGCTACTCTAAGATCTTCAAACGTATCAAAAACTTTATGGGCTGATTATGAATTTCTCAAGATACTTAGTGCTAAAACTGCCAAAGAAATGTCTTTGCCTGAAGATTGCATTATAAATCTTACAGTTAACATTCGATCGGCACATATAGTACCTTAGAGAAATTTTATGAACCCACACTTTATAATTTATACTGGTCCAATGTTTGGATCAAAAACAACAAGATTAATGTCTGATATTGATAGATCCTTATATAAAGGACGCAAAGTAATAGCTTTTAAAGCCAAAAAAGATAACAGATACACAAAAGAGACAATTAGTACACATACTGGTGCAACATATCCGGCATTTTGTATAAATCACGCAGAAGAAATACTGTGTTATGTTAACGAAGAAATGCATAATCCAAATACAGTAGTTGCTGTTGACGAAGCTTTTATGATTCAAGATATTGACTCTGTTTTAATTTCTCTATACCGTAAAGGTATTAATATAATTGTGTCATCGATTCAATTAGATGCAAACGAGATACCTTTTGAAAACATAAAAAATATGATGCCTTGGGCAACAAAAATTGAAATATGCCCAGCTGTATGTACTATGTGTGATCAGGACGCATATTTTACAGAAGCTATGTTTGATATTAATAATGCCACACAAGAAGAAAAAATCGGCTCGTTTGGAATGTATGAGCCAAGATGCGCAAAACACTATACTACGTTTAGAACATAGTTATTTTACTATTATCACAAAGGATTAACTATGAAAATCTCAGAAGAAAAGTTAAGAAGAATTATTAAAACAATTATTTTAGAACAAGATCAGCAAAGCAAGTCAATAGACGAAAACTTAAACAAGCTTTGTGATTTTTTAGGTTTTGAAAAATCAGATTTACGGAGCATAGCACTAAAAATAAGTAAAATATTAAAAAATTACAATATAATACACCACCAGTTTCAAAACATTTCAGGAAGTCCTGAAGATCAGCATAATGCAACTATAAGACTAAATAATGCTGGAGCACAAACTTATTTACACACAGATGCTGTAGGTTTGTTAAACATGGTTTTTTCTGTTCTTACACGTAATGTTAAAAAATCAGTGCCTAGTCAAATAGCAGCAAAAAATTTAAAACATAACAATTTAAGAAATGTGCATAAAGACCCACTAGGAATCGCTTTGTTTATTTTTCCAAGGTTTGTTGACAATAAAAAAGTTAAATTTAAAGAATTTGAAGATTGGCATATAGAAAATTGTGTTGTTGAAGATAATCACGAGCTTTTTAATAAATTAAAAGTATATACAATTAAAGCTTTAGATATAACTGACTTAGACAAGAAAAAAATTAATGAATATTTTTTTCAATCAACTAAAATTAACAAAAATGTAATTAAAGACATTGAAAACTTTATAAGAAAAGAAAGACAAAGTAATTGAAAAAAATAAACGTTCCTTTTGAAATAAAAGATTTAGGCACAAAGTTTTTAACTTCAGATATTTGGTTTACTTTACATGATAAAAAATACAAGAAAGTCTTAAGACCTCAAAGATACTCAAAAATATTTAGAGGTGAAAGACTAAGAGAACTTGAGAAAGAAGCAAGAAAATATTTTCCTTATCACGAAAAAGATACCTCTTTTTTAAGAGGTTCTCTGTTTAACGCAACAAATACATCAAGACCAGATCAAATCCTTCAACGCAATGAATATACGTATTACTTTAAAATGTTGCCTGACGAAATAGAAAAGAGTTTGTTTGTTATTACAATTAATGGTAAATCAACTTTTTCTAAAGGAATTCAAGGGTTTGCAGACGCTTATAAACTCTGGCACTTCAAAGAAGAAAGCAAAGAAAACATAGCAGATCGTGCAAAAGATGATATACAAGTTTTTATACCTTTTAAAGTTAAACCACAATATTACATTCCAGAACTCAAAAAAAGAATTTTTTATCATGGGAGTAACAAGAGGCTTGATAGTCTTACTAGATATACTTACGTGACGCCATATAAAGAAGATGCAATTAAGTTTGCAATACCTTGGAGTAGTAATGAGTTACTAATAAAAGACGAAGAAATGTCAAATATTGGTCGACCACCTAGGCTTTTAAGATTTAAAAGAGATGTTAATATTAAAGACAGTAGGATTTATTTATATTCTATAAAAGGTATTGATACAATAAGTACTTCTTCAAACACAGGAAAAATATATCCTTGGAATAGAATAACTATTGCAAGTGCTAGTGAAAAAGAAAAAAGCTTAAAAATGGAAAAAATGATAAAGTCTTGGAAAAAAGAACTAATCAATTACAACATGTGAATTAAATTGAATTTTTCTGGTATTATGTTTATTGTTTTGATCAATAACTCTTTTAACATGTTGTAGGTTTTCTATATTGTCTTCCCAGAAGTTAACTGTGTCTGCATAGCTGTAGGTGTTAAGAAGACTAACTATTACATCTGTTTTATATTGTGCAGTTGACATTCCGACCCCTAAGGGTTTATAATAAAGGCAATTGTCATCAAAAGGCAAACCCTTAAGTCTAAGTAGTTCGTTTGTAACATATATGATTTCTGGTGTCTTGTGCCTTGCAGTACACAATACTGTTAACGACTCTAAATTTTTTAAAGACTGTTTAAGAGCTTTAACAGTTGATTCTATCCATAAACTGCTAAGATTGTCTTTATAATATGCTTGGCTTAAAGATTCTTCTGAGTGCCACCAGAATCCTGCTTCTTTTGTGTTCCAACGATTAGGCGCTTCTATTGATTTAAATAAAGTCATATCAAAATCAAACACATTTATAGTTTTAATAAACTCTTTGTTTTCTTTTAAAAGAATTTTTATATAATTTTTTAATAATATAGTATTCATAAAACCTCGGAGATTTAAATGGTAGAAATAAATAGGCCAACATGGGACAAAATTTGGATGCAAATGGCAGAAACAATTGCTCAACGCAGTCACCACCCTACGTTTAAGGTAGGTGCACTTATAGTAACCTCAGATAACACTCAGGTGCTTTCTTTAGGTTACAATGGTAATGCTAAAGGAATGTCAAACGTACCTCAATCTGAGTCTCCAGGTTGCAGTGGTCTATTACATGCTGAGATTAACGCGTTATTAAAGTTAGATTATAACAACCCTAAAGACAAAGTAATGTATTTAACACTAAGCCCGTGCGAAAACTGTGCAATTGCTATTATTAATAGTGGTATAAAAAAAGTAGTATATAAAGAAAAGTACCGAAACGAAAAAGGTATTCTTTTGCTAGAAGAAGCAGGAATTTATACAAAAGAATATAGCTAGTTTATTTTAATAAATCTTATTTTGACATATATTTACTTAAGTAATAGAACAATACTCGAGGACATTTCATGAATATTAAAATGGCAGACTTTTTATTTGAAGAAGAAGAAAAAGATACTTCTAGTCAAGATAGTCAAAAAGACAGTAGTGAAAGTAAAGAAAATAACGATGATGGAGATGGTCGCAAAAAGATAAGAGAAAAGTTAACAGATGAAGATTTGTTCTCAGGTGTCGAACTCAAATACACGGAAGTTCAAACTCTCTGTAAAAATATTGCAAACCTATTAATGAAGTCAGATAAAAACATCGCAAAAAATAAAGAATTTTTCAATAAAATTTCAGGCAAATCAGAAAATGATCTTTCAAAAGAAGAAAAAGAGCAGCTTGAAAAAATGAAAAAAGTTGAAGAACTTCCTCTTGGACTAATTACTAGTCAATTGCTTACTAGTCTCTTTAAGAAAAACTTAAACATAGGCTTTGGCGGAAAAATTGGTAGAATCCACTTAAACCCAGTACAGATGGTCGTTGGGAGAGATCAAGTCGAAGGTGCAACACCACAAGATATTAAAGAATATGAAGACGCAAATACATGCTTTGCCTTACTTTCAGATGAAAATTCAAAAGCAATTAACTGTAATGGCAAAGTTATCGTAATAGGTATTCCTGCACTAGGCGCAAATCTTTCAAAAAATTTAGATCTTTATAAAATAATGTATCCGACTGTTTCAAAAGAAAATCCAGTGCTACATAGTGTACAACAAGTTTTCTTTACTCTTTTGGACAAAGAAAATTTTAAAGAACTACAAACAAATCCAAAAAAAATTAGATCGTTTGTTTCAGTTGAAAAACAAGTTGCTAAAGAGTCTTTCGTGTATAAGCAAGGAATCTCTCAACTAATTACAGAAGACGCAGGAACAGGAGGCTCTCATGAATCAGTATCTGATTTCAGCGCAAGCAGCGCTCAAGGCGAAGACGAAGACAGTACCGAAGAAGAGACAAGCACTGAAGAAGAGACAAGTACTGAAGAAGAGACAAGTACTGAAGAAGAGACAAGTACTGAAGAAGAGGCAAGTGACGAAGAAAAGCCGATCACCAAAGAAGAGAAAAATCTAGCTGATTTTTACCAAACACTTACAACATATTTTAAAGCAAATCAAACAAATTTAAGCACTCTATATAACAATGACATTAATAAAAAGAAATACGAAAAAATGTCATGCTATCATTATCTAACTGCTATCATTTACGCGTATATGATGAAAAAAAGTCTGAAAGATAAAAAACCGCATGAAGACTTATTAACTGAATTAGATAAATTCACCAATGGGATGAGGGAGAATAGGATTAATCTCCAGCGCCCAAATGATGGTGATAAGCCTTCAATCTTTGTTGACAGCAATAATAAAATATTTTACGGCCCACAAAGTTTTGACAAAAGCCAGGGTCAAAAGCTTTTAAACGCAGTGAGAAGCGGCACTGTAAATCTTGCTCAGCTTGCTCAATATATTCAGAAAAACAACTATCTTGATCGTGACTCTGAGTTTACAATAATTAAAAAATATAGAGAAAGCTCGAGACAAACAGCAGAAACTTCTGAATTTTACAATAATATTAAAAATCAAGTAAAATACAAAGAAATCAAGAGTGGCCGATCGTTTATAAGTCTAGTAAGCAGTAATACAGGTCTTTTAGAATATATCTTTTCAAGCAGTTCAAATATAGATAAACTAGAATTAGAAGTTAACAAATTTTGCACTGATAAAAAAGTGAGCGAATTTAATACTTGGATAGATGGTTATGAAAGTAAATTTAGAAAAAAGACTGGCAAGAAAAGCAAAACTGATTTAAACAATAACGTTCCACAAGGAGAGTTAGGCCCAGATCTTATTAGAGAACAAATTAATATCTTTAAAGACTTTAACTTAGAGCAAAGAATTTGCAATTCTCTTTCTAGCATTGAGTTGTTTAGCTTTTTAGACGATAGATCAATTCAGTTTCTTCTAAAAGAAATCACAAAAGAAGACTTAGTTCAAATTTTACTAAGTGCAGGAGACGAAGAAAAACAAAATATATTTAGTAATATCTCTCAAAGAGCAGCTGAAATGTTACGCGAAGATATGGAAGCTTCTTCATCTACGTATGACGATCCATCTAGAGCTAGACAGGCAGCTTTGAAAGACAAAATCGGTCTTGATGTTTACAAAAAGTTAAAGTTTAATGATTCTGCAAAAGCTAGCTTTGAAGAAAAACTTGAAAACATGCCTTTTATAGATATTGTTAGCGAAAACTTTAGAAAAGAGTTTGATCTAGACAATCAAGGCAATAGCGTGCTCGATCAGCCACTGTTAACGCTTTTAAACGCTGACGTCTATAATGACGAACAGAAAAAGAACGGGTTTTATTTTTACGATGATCTTGCAAAATCTTTTATAGACTTTTTACAGAAGTCAAATATAGATGAATTAAGTAATATAGATGCAAAAGAATTATCTCGTTTTGGAGATTTTTTTACTGAGGATTATGAGAGGTCTACTTTATTACAATATTTTATAGATAATATAAAAAAGTTTAATAATCAAACATTTACTTTATTTACAATTTCAAATGACACATTAAGTAAAACTACGCGTAAAGAAATAATAGACAAAAAACTTAACAAAGTACAAGCTAAAGATTCTAGCGGAAAAGTTTTTAATGTTTTTAAAGACGATATTTATAATTTTAACAATGACTCTGGTCCGGAAGAATTTTATAATTTATGGAAATCTTTATATGATAAAGAATCTGAGAAGCCGCTTGAAGCAACATTTAACCCTGTCAGCACTGAAATTGATGATTTTAAACAATTTTTTCCAGCTTTACAAACTTTTATCGGAGAATTAACAAAAGATTTACCAAGGAAGTCTGGCAAAAGTTTAAAGGACCTTAAAGATGAAAAAGATCAAGAATCTAGACCTTTAGGTGGTGATAAAATTAAAGGTGATTTTTCAGATTATATAAAACAAAACATAAAAGTTCCTGATGCTTTTGCAAAAAAAGATTCATCAGCTTCAGTTTTTAAGACAATAGTTAGGAATGCTATTGTTATGCGTCTTAAAGATATTAAATTGTCAAAAGACGAAGTTGATTCAGTTAGTGTTGATGCACCAAACTATAATATAAATAACGCAATACCAAAAGAAACGAAAGAGGAAATTTACACAAGCTTAGCAATTGAAGAGCTGGGTGAGGATATAAAAAACAAAATTGTTTTATACCTTTTAGAAAATGCAAGTATTTTATGGGACAATAATTCTTTTATGATTAATGAACCAAATAAATTTTTTGACAAGACTGACTTTGAGAAAGCTTTTGAAGCTTTAAAAACGAGGTGGACTTCAATAAATTACGAGGAGAAGACTTTAATAAGTGACAAAGAAAGTGTTAAGCTTGCAAAAATCTATAAAGAAAAGTTTGGTGCAACAGAGTGGGAGAAGTTTAAGATCTATGCGTTTTTTATTAACGAGAAAAGAATATCACGTTTATTAAGCGAAAAATTCAAAAGAATACAGAAGCACTTGCTCTCAGAAGCTCTTTACTCAAACGACGAAGCGTCAATACATCTTTTATTAGAAAGCTTTGAAAATGAGAGTTTGCTGTTAGAAAAAGATAATTTTTTAACTAAAACGTTAAAAGGTGCTGGAAAATATTTAGGGCGCGGCTTAAAATATGGAGGAGAAAAACTTAGTCAACTTTCGGGTGATGATGATGATCTTCCGGCTGACGGACGTTTGCCGCCTAAAGAAAAGAGTTTTACGCAAGAAACAGGAATTAGTAGTGACGTTAACTTAAAAGAAGTAGGTGAGTATTTTAAACAAGTAATTATAGGCTTATTTAAAGGAGAAATTAATAGCATAACAAAGCCTTTAAGCTGGATGACGTCTATAGATGAAACTGATCAAGAAGGCGACTTAACTGAAGAAGAGAAGAGAAATTTAGATCAAATAAAAATTAGAAATTCTTGTAATTTAATTGTAAGATCAGTTTACAAATCTTTGATTAAAGAAGAGTGGAAAGAATATCAAAGCAAAATTAAAAGAGACGAGGAGTCAGCTGATAGCAGGACTGATGAATTTGGTGATGAAACTGAAGGTGTTGCTAAGGCGGGAGTGGAAGTAAGTGCAGCCTATACTATGGCAACTGCTGCTTTGACGTTAACGCCTGCAGGCATTCCTTTAGCACTTGGTGCTTTCTTGTTTAGTAACGAAATAGGAAAAGTCACAGGATTTGCGGCAAAAACTTCTCTTAGACTAGGAAATGCGGTTAAAAGTTATTTTGGTAAAAAAGGTGACGAAGATTTACAGCAGCGTTTAGATAAGCTTGAATATGATGTTGACATATCAGAAGAAGCAAAGTCACTCTATAAAACATACAGAGACTTAACAGAAGAAGGCGCTGAGCTTGGAGAAAGCATAAAAGAGTCATCTTATATTCATCATAAGTTTAATATTAGAAATCTTATTATTGAAAATACAGCAGGCGATGATGATGATACCGATACACAAGAAGATGCATCTGAAAGCAGCTCTTCAAAGTTTAGAGAAGTTGATGAAAATATTGTTACTCAATATCTAGAAGGAAACGACTTCAAACTCTTTACAGCTGACTTTGATAGTCAAAATGTTTACAATACTTTCTTTTCAAAGTTTAACGGCATATTAAGAAAATATGCAAAGATTAAAATTAAAAACATAAAGAACAAGCCGATCGTTAAACAATTAGCAAAAGAGCATGCAGAGGCATCAACTAATACTGGCGCACAAGCAGGACAACCTGCAAATCCTATTCTTGATCTTTTAACAAGACAGATGGCAGCATCTGGAGAACCACCTGTTGCTGCACTGGCTTCTGCACTTAATGATGTTAATCACAGCGGCGGCGGAATCGCTAACCTTTTAGTTTATATGATGCTTACAAACCCACAAGGCTTTAGTCAAATGGCTGGAAGCTTTAACGGTGATGGAAATGACGCAATGTCCATGCTTGTTAGCTTAATGTCTCAAGCAGGAAACGTCCCTGAATCAAAAGTTGCAAAAGCATCAAAAGCAGGCAAAGCTCCAAAGATTCAAATAACAAATGATGAGTTTGTAAAGATTAGCGCTCTTATAAAAGCCATCAGCAGTTTTCCTGAAATTAGAGATTGCTTAAAAATTGAAGACAAAGCTGCTCTTGATGATTATTTTAAAAGAGTTTCTGATGTAGAGATTATAGGAAGTGTGCCAAATAGAGAATCAATACAGACAGTGTACGATTATTTTATGGCAGCACTTTTCAAGCCAAAAGATGGAGAAAAATTTGAGATTCCTACTAGCAAGAGAACTTATGAATTTTTTGACCAAGCTTTTATGGCGCAATATGCACTTTATAATATTTTTGCTAGTAAAAAATTTAATATTAAAGATGAGTACGAAAAATTAAAAGGCAAAACAGATCTTGGCGGTTTAAAGGATGCAGTATGTTTAGAACCTTTTTTTGAAGAAGTGCCTGATGGTGCAGATATTAGTGGCCTGAGCGATTTGATTAATAATACTAATTTAACTTTAAATAAATTATTTAAGGAATTACAAAATATAAAATTACATGAAAGTATAAAAGCTAGTAGTGATAATTTAATAAAAGAAGAGTACATTTCAGGTAGCTTAAGCATGTTATTATTTGAAGACAGGACTGTTGAAAAAACCGAAAACGTTGTTAAAAAATCTGATAATATAGATTTGAACAATGAATGGCGAAAGTTGTGGAATATTTAAGTCAGTGATTTGGAGAATTTAAAATGAAAATTAACGACGAAATAATGTTAAAATTAATTAAAGAAGAGTATGATAAGCGCTTAGAGTATTATTTAGGCGAGATAGAAGTAAAAGCAAAGCATAGTAAATCGGATAGCGAGTTAGTTAATGATGCTTTTGGTTTGAAGGTTAAGAACAGGGCAGGATTTTTATTTACAATAGTAAGAATATCGCAAGAGGAGGAAGGAAAAATATTTGCATATTTAGCGCCTCCTGGAGAAAGTGTAGATTATAGTGTTGAAATAGGTGTTAGTAGTAGTGGAGATATAGATTCGGATTATGATAGTGACAATATAAACGATGACTATCTTGTAGGTGATCAAGATCAAGAAGACGAAGAAGAATTTATTTACTCAAGCGTCTTTGAAGACGAGGAAAAAGTAAGCAGCAAGGAAAACGAGGCAAATAGTAAAAAAATGCAAAAGCTCAAAAATGACAGGGCTAAAGGTGACATAATTAAGCCTAGTGATAAAGCAAAGTTTAAAAAGCAATTAAAAATAGATGTTGATGCTAAAGATGAAAATTATGAAGAAGTAGACGGATTAATTAAAGTCACGCTTAAAGAATTAGAGGATAACTTTACACTATGAAAACCTTACAAGAAATTATAGATAATGCTGTGTTTGACGTTATGTCAGAAAGTGGTATAACAAATCAAAAAAACAAAAAAGCTCAAACAGAGAATAAACAGGTTAACAAATCATTAATAAAAGAAGCGTATGTTACACAAGCAGGTACATTTGATTTGCAAACTGAATTATTGTCTGATAAAACTAAAAAGTCACATAAAAAGCTTTTAGAAGGTTATGTAGAAACATTAAACAAAGTATCAGCTAGTTTAGATGGCGTTGACAAATCATCAGCAAATTTAAACAGTTCACAATTTAGAAGCCTTAAGGTAGATGAAACTTATAATCACAATGCAGCTTTTTTGCACGGTTTATATTTTGAAAACATTAGTGACTTAAGTAGTACAATAGCAGTTGACTCAATATCTTACATGCGCTTATCGAGAGACTTTGGTTCTTTCGATGATTGGCAACAAGACTTTGTGGCATGCTGCCTTTCAGCAAGAAATGGTTGGGCTGTAACTTTTTATAATGTTCATTTGCAAAGATATATGAATACAGTTATTGATTTACATAGTTTGAACGTAATGACAGGAATGATACCAGTTATAGTGATGGATTGCTGGGAACATAGCTATTATAAAGATTATCTAAAGGATAGAAAATCTTATGTCTTCGGAATGATGAAAGAACTTAACTGGGGTGTTATTGACAGTAGAGTTAAAAAGACAGATGCAATAGCAAAAATTTTACAAGGATAAATAAATGAACAATAAATTTGGGACAAAAATATTTCGATATTTAAACGAAGGCCAGTCTGTGGATCTTAAAATTTTGTTTGAAGAAGACGTCTTTGATAAGATGGACAAAGAAGAAGAGCCTGAAAATCCGGAAGAAACTGAAGATTCAGAAGGCACTGAAAGCCCAGAAGACTCTGAAGATTCAGAAGGTACTGAAGATCCATCAACTGATTCTTCTGCAAAAGGCGACGAAAGTACTCAAGTATCAGTAAAGCAGTTTAATGATTTAGTTAATCACTTAGGTGATATTAAAAATCTCATTATTAATACTACAGATAAAAAAGGAACAGGCGGGATAGAATCTTTTATTGGCTCAACTGTTGCTAAAACAATGGCTAATTCAACTAAAGAAATGCCTGACGATGAAAAAATTGATGATAGCGTTTTTGAAGGCTCATATAAAGGTGTAGAAAAATTTCTTAAGAAAAACAGCATTGAAAATTTTCTTATTAAAGAAGAAGAAGGGAAAATATCTGACGATACTTTGAAAGATGTTGAAGCTGAAATTGATGATCTTGATAGAATTTTAAATAAAGGTTCAGAATTAGTTGATACATTTAGAAAAGGTCACGACATTGATATTGAGGCATATGTTGATGCTGCAATAAATGCTTATAGAAACTTTGATAATTTATTTTCAAAAGAAGAAATTATTAAACAAGCAACAGTAAATGTGATAGTATTAAACAGCGGATCAAAAGCTGAAAGTAATGTTAAAGATTTTGAAGAGCTATTTCACGAAGAACTGCATAAAAAGTTTAATGTAGAATATGACGAGTTTGCTTTAATTACAAAAAAGCATTCAACAGCGTCAGGAGCAAAGAGTCAAGGATAAAATGTCAAAGAAAAACGAAAGACAGATTCAAAAAATATTATCAAACAAGACAGTTCACATAGAGCTGCCTGGTAATATACATAAAAAACTACGTGCTCTTTTGTTTTTAAACGAAATATCAATGCAGAAATTTTTTACTCTTATGGCAGAAAGCTACATAAATAGTGATCCTTACATACAAAAGCTAGTCGACGATCGAGTTGACGAAATAAAAGAAAATAAGCTTGATAAATTAAGAAACATTGACAAGAAAGATCTCTATAATGCTATTGAAAAAAATTCACCATTTAAATAATTTTATTAAGTCTATCTCAAAAAACGAAGAAAAAATAGAAGAGCTTAATAAAAAAATTAGCCTGCTAGAAGAAAAAATAGAAAAAAAAGAAAATAAAATCACTTTTTTGGAAAATCAATATAAAATAGTAGAAAGTAACAATAACATAATCGTTAAAGATTTTTCAATACTAGCAGGTGCTATCACAGAAATTTATAACTTTTTAAGTGAAGAATACAGTCTATTAGATGAAAAAGACGGATTAAAAAAAAAGATAACTTATCATTGATTTAATAAATCTTAATCTGATAAATATTTATGTTTATATAAGTGGGATTTTAAAATGAAAAAATTAGACAAGAAAAAACTTTCAAATGTTATATGCAAAGAGCTTTTTGAAAATTCAGCGCAAATCAACTTGCCTGTTGACGATGGAATGTACGCAAACAACACAAGAGGTTCGCAATTTGATCGTCCTTACGCACAAAAAGATCAATTACCATTAGCGCCTAGTGACGTTGTTGTTGATGCTTCTTCTTTAACAACAAAAGATTTTAATGTAAAAGACAAAAGTTTTGTTCCACAAAATGAAAAAGAAATGGTTGTTGCACTTTCAAGTATTGTCGAAAAGTCAGGACTAAATAAAATTCCAAAAAAAGATTTAGAAAAAATGTGGAAAATATTTATAAAGTATTTTGACATAGATTAAGGATTAAAAACATAATGTTAAATAAAAAAAGAGCTAGAAGTGTTATTAAAAAGCTTTTAGAGTATAAAAGTAACGAGTATAAAAGAAAATATTTTATGCTATCTAAAATAGCTGGAACAAATATTTATTTAGATAAAAATTTACATGAAACATTTGAGTGTTATGCAAGAAGTCTAAACGAATCTAACGGTAAATTTCCTGACGTTTCTGCAATAAAAGAACTTTTTATAGAACAGAAAATATTAGAAACTAATAATTTAAAAAGTGCAAAGAAAAAAGCAGACAGCTTATTAAAAGAAGCAAACTTATACTATTCAGACTCTATAAAAAATACAGATGACGTTATATTTTCGCTACTAGAAACAGTCAAAGTAAAAGACTTAAGAATAGATAAAAAGTTAGAAGATGCTTTAACTGAGTCTTGCAAGCATGCTTTATGTATTATTTCTGAATCAGGTTATTCAAAAGACAGTATTATTGATTTAACTAATCTTTTTTCTGGTGTAGAAGCAAATCCTGAAGATCTTTCAGCTATTTCTGCGGAATATGATGATTTTGAAGACAGCGAAGAAGAAGACAACTTAGAGAGTACACAAACTATCGAAAAAACTGCAAATAAAATTATAGATATTTTTGGTCCTGCAACTGGTGGAAAAGATCCGCAAAACGTTTCAAAACAAAAACTTGCAAATATGCTAGGTTTTCAAGGAAACGGAAAGTATAAGCCTGGGCAAAAAGAACCAGTGTTAAATGCTTGGGATAAATTAGAAATGAGTATTTTAAGACAAGTATCACCTTATGGCAGAAGTCAAGGAATGTCAACCGTAGCACAAAGAAAGTGGTGGATATTTGAGTCTATTAAACTCTGTTTAATGCTAGAAAAACAGGCTAACTTTTTTCTTGGGCTTTCTGATCAAGAAAAATCTAAGCTCGCACTTTCCTCTGATGAAAAGGTAAAAGTTGGACAAGTAGTATCTGACATGAGGCCTTCAGGTAAAACTCTTTCTAACAGCGAAATAAGAATGCTTCAAGATAAAGTACAGTCAATTTTAGAAAAAGGTGACTTTGATTTAGAAGATAGCAGAATTAGAGAGTCAGAGTTAATGCAAGTTTTATATACGGCTTCTTCTTCAAGAAGATCATCGATATCTGAACTTAAATCTACATTAGATATTATGTATCCATTACATGACACCAGACCAGACTTTGAAAAAGTACCAATGCAATCGGATCAAGAAAGACAAGATACTCAAGACGAAGTAGATGATTACTTTAGAAGAAAAGAAGACGAAACTAGAGAAGTTTATGGTGATGAAATCGATCCTGAAACTGGTGAGCCTCTCTATGCCGATCAAGATCAAATTGAACAAATTAATAAACAAAAGTCAGAAGAAAGAAAGACGATAGAAAAACAAGAAATTATTAGAAATATGTCTAAGTCAAGCTACTTTAACTTTACTTCTAAAGAAGCTACTGAGTATCTTAAAGAATTAGACGAAGATTTAAAAAGACTTGGTGAGCTTTATCAAAAGACTGTTGACAGAATAAATCCAGACATATTTAGCAAATTTGAAAAAGATTCACAAGGAAATATTATACCTGACATAAACGCTATACCTGATGTTATTTCTGCAGAAGGCTTGACTGACGAAGAAACAAAAGAAATGGAAGATCTAATTGAGAAGATAGCAGGCGTTGATGTTGTTAAAATGATTAATGACTGTGAAAGAGAACAAATTTATCAAGATCTTGTAGACAGATCTGTTACTGTAGATGAGTTTATTGCTTATAATAAACGCTTTGGTTTAGATAATCCAGACAAACCTATGACATGGGAAGACATTAAAAGAGCATCAGCAGGTTCATTTACAGGCCCACAAGGTGTTAGACAATACGCAGTCAAAGCATGGATAAAAAGTGTTTTCTTTAACTTTTCGCCTAGTGATAAATCAGATATATATTCTTATCTTGCTGAAAGATGGTATGAAAGACTTAAGCAACTTGATTTAATTGACGATCAATCTTTTGCAATTAAGCCTGACAGGATTGATCCAAGTGATGCGAGCAAGGATAAGATAATTCCAAGAGCTGCACTTGATAAAGCAGAAGCTATGGGTAAATACAAGAGAAGTAGCAAGCTTATAGACATATCAGACATGCTAGAAATTGTTTCGAAGTATACTTCTCCAAAATATGTTAAAAGATATTTTGATGAAAAGAGAGATGACAATCTACCTCAAGCTGTAGGTGAAAAATTATATCAAATCCAAACCTTTGCAGAAAATGCAGAAGAATATGATTCATTAGTAAAAAGACTAGAACAAGAAGATCCTGATACTATGGCGTTTGCTGTAATGGAATCTATGTTTAATGACAAGTCAGGATTTAGATTTTTTGCAACTGGATTAATGAAAGAATACTATAACAGCATTGTTTGGCCTCAAACTGAAGTTGCTTTAGCACAATCTGTTAAGGATTACTTTAAAAAGAATTATCCACAAGCAGGTATTGCAAAGTCGCTTGGCGCAAACGAAGGTGCAGATGCTGTTAAACCTGATGAAGGTAAAGACCTTTTCAATAAGATTATTTATGTTGCAATGGAAAGAACAGGAATAAAGACATCAGGAAAAGGTGTTCCAAACGTTGGAGACAGTGTCGAAGAAAGAAAAGAATATCTTAGAGGTAATCTAGATTCAAGAGGAGACTTTGCCAGAGCAGTTGCTGCTTACAACATGAAATATCAATCAGGTAAAAATCCTTTAACAGGAAAGTACGGAAGTGTTTTTGCAAAAGACGACGTTGAAGATTTAATTGATGATATTTTCAATACAAGTAGTGGAATAATTGGCAAAGTAAGTGGTAAACTTAAAAAGCTAAATAGCTCTAGTGCAGGAGAAATTATTGTTTGGATTGGTGATTATCCTGAAGCAAAACTTGATCAGGCTATTATTCTTGGTATGTCATTATCAGATTATTACAGAAGAAATGACACAGATGCAATGTTAACTTTACCTATAGAAGAAATAGGAAAAGATACAGCTAAAGCGCTTAGTGACTATAAAAAGAAGTATGGTAAACAACTTACTAGCAGCGACTTTACTGAATGGTTGGATGACTTTTTAGGCATTGAACCTGTTGATCTTAAAGCAAAAGGATCTAAAAAACCAGGTGGTAAGTCATTCCAGTAAAACAGAGAGATATCAATGTATTTAAAATCAATTATGTCAAATTATTTAAACGAAAACGCAAGACCTGCAAATGTATACGAAAATCCAATAAAACCTAAGGACGACGAATGGACTGTCTTAGAAAATAAAATTACAAGATCTTATTCTTTTGAAGACAAAAAGTTTCTAGAAGCTTTTATTGTTGAAATAATAAAGTATAATAGAGAGTCTGATGTTGATCTTGAGTTTAGAATTAGACAAAACAAGGTTGGCATTATCATACATTCTTTGTATTTTCAAGTAACTGACTTAGAAATCAAAGCAAAAAAAGACATAGAAAAAATTAAAAGAGACGTAATGTACTATTATGCAAAATGAATTTTTAAAAAGTGAGATAGAAAAAAACAAAGAAAATATATTTATGAGCTCTTCTCTTCAAGATATTGTTGAAGATGACAATGTATTTTCTGTTAAGAGGCAAAGTGACAACGTTTTTTTATATATTGCTGGCAAGGATTTGCTGTCTCGTTGCATAGTTCAAAATCTTTCTGGAAAAGATGATAAAATAAAAATAAATTTTATATCAAACGATTTTTTGTTGCAAAGTTTCTTAAAAAAAGAAATTGAAAAAGTTTATGTTGAATTTAATCAAGATATATTAAAGGAGTTTGACATGACAAAATATTCCTTTAGTTACTGCTATAAAGGAAAATTAGAGGATATTTATACATATAAATTAAAGTTAGTGAGGAACAAAAATGGAATTTGATTTTGATAAATTTGTCAATGACATAGAAAAAAGAAAAATAGAAGAAATCAATAGAAAGACTCACAATGAAAGTGTTATTGATTTAGAAAAAGCTAGAAGACTTAGAGATCAAAGATATTTTGAGCGCTGGCAAAATAGAATTGTTTGGGAGAAGAAAATTGATAGATAATGCAATAAGTCTTTTCCAGGAAATATTGTCAGAAAACTGGGGAGAAAAGAGTAACGAGTTTATTAGAAACGCTAGAGAAAATAAATTCCACGCTGCAGATAATGTTGTTGAAGATGTTGTTGAAGACGAAGAGGACAAATCTAAAGAAAAAAAAGATCTAGATCAGCCAGAAGAAAGTAATGCCGAAGAAGAATCTTCAGCTGACAACTTGGAAAAAGAAAGTCCAGGAGAAATTGATATATCTAGAGCTTTAGTTTATGGAAATTTAAAAGATATACTGAATCAATTTAGAGCTTCAAAGTCTCTTAGAGATAAAGAAGTCGATAGAGAACTCAAACAGTATTATGACAGACTTACCGAAGAAGAAAAGAAAGCGCTTTACGTTTTTATTAAAGGACTTACACAAGTTACTTTACTTGACATCGCTGGTAAGACTGCGCATAAACCATCTGACAAACAATTGTCAATAAGTCAGACAGGTGCAACTTCAAAAGAAAAAGATAGATCTAAAAAGCGTGCACAAAAGCTATCAATAGATGCAAGCGAAAAAGAAGTAGAAGATCTAACAGACACGCCTATAACAATTGGTCAGACTACAACAAAAGAGTCAATACAAGAAATGCTAAGAATAGTAAAGGAAAATGCCTAACAAGTTAAGAATAGATCAACTTCAACAATTAACATTACACAAAAATATTAATGAATTTTTTATTGTTACAAAAAACATATTAAAAATTATACAAAAAAAAGGGTGTGTTGCTAAAGAAGATAAAAGTATTTTTTTGTTTATTAGATGGTCTTCGATAAATAAAAATTGGGTTGTTGACCAGTGTACAGATCTCAAAAGAGACATTTTAGGAATTACAAAAGAAAACTTGCATCTGTATTTTAAAAAAGATACACTTTTATATAGTGCAACTAACAAAATTTTAAACGCAGTTTGTAATAATCAGCTTTTGTTTAAGTTTGCACAAGAAAGACAATTGATCAAAAACGAAACAAAAATATTGATGTTTGAGTATACTATTGATAATAACGTATATCCTTACGGTATATTTCAATTATCAAAAACAAAAAAAAGAAAAGGCCATGAAAGTAATAGCTTTTTTTTAAGATGTATAGACAACTCAGAAGTAATTAAAAAAAAAATAGTAGATTGCTCTAAATTCTTTAATTTAAAAACAAATTATAAAATAAAAAACTATTCTGAGGTTAACAATCAATTTAAAAACTATTTAAATAAAAAGATATATACTTTTTCAAATGACGAAGTTTTAGACTTTGAAAAAATTTTAAAAAACAAATATTTTAAATTAAGCCCTGTCACCGAGATTTCTAAAGTAAAAGAGTCAATATCAAAAGGAAATATAGAATACTATAATAAAGAAAAAAACATATTTATAAACTCTTTAATGTCTTTGTACTTTGGTGAATTTTTATTAGACTACTTAAAAGTACCATTAGAGAATAAAATACTTATTTGGGACATAGAAAAAGCAGTTTACATAAAAATTTTATCATACTATTTTTTTACTAAAACTAAAAATGATCAATTAAAAAAAGAAGAAAAAGTAAGTTATAATAGTATTAACCTATTGCCAGGAGTAATTTAATATGGAAATGATAGAAGAATCTCATTTTGAGTCTATAAAAGAGCTTGTTGATGAAATATTAGAGTTTTATAATGAAAATAATTGGCTTGTTGTAAAAAAATATATTTTAAGATATTCACATCCAGATGTTAGAAAATATTTTAGTACTAGACACAAAAAAACAAAAAAACACAACTTAAATAATTTTGAACTAGACTTAATCAAGTTTTGTAATGATAATTATAATATTAAGTTAGAGCTTAAAAAAGAAGATACTCACTATGAATAAAAAAACATTAATAATAAAAAATAGAAAGACCTTGATTAAAGAAGCAGAGTTTAATTTTAGAGATATACTCGCAACAACAGGTATCGCAAGAGCTGCTGATCATATAAATCAGCAATTTAAAATTATGACTGCTACTGTTAAACTTGCTTTAAAGTTAGTACTTTCTTTTAGATCATTAAGTCTAAAGAAAATAGTTAAAAATATAAAAAATGCTAATCAAGAATACGACAAAAGAGTTAGACATGCTACTAGAAATATAACGCAAAGTATAAAAAGCATGGGAAGCGAATCAGAAATAAGTAACGTTTTTTCGCTGACTGTTCCTAGCGTTTCATTCGTAAATTATCTTAGAACGGAAATTGATGACGCAGGCGGTTTAAAATATTACTTACAAGACAGGAATCAAAGTCTTATAGTTGGCGATTTATTTGCTGACGCCTACGATGTTTTTGATTCTTATACTGACTCTTTATTAGAAAAAGGATCACCAGGTCCTTACTCGGACAGACCAAACAGTCCTGGTAGACAAACAACAAGAAGTTCTAAAAATTCTATTAATACTAAAAAACTCAAAAAAAAATTTGAACGTGAGTTCAAGAAAAAATATGGTGAGCGTGCAGTAAACGTATACAAAGACTTAAGCAAAAATAAAAACACAGATGATGTTTTAAAGTTAAAAAAACTCTTTGAAGATATTTCAAGTAAATCACCTGACGTGAAGGAAAGAAAATTACTTGAGTTTTTTAAAAGTTTAAATGAATCAAAAATTAAAACAATAATATTAAGTGAAAATAAAGAAGATAATAAAAAGTATTCAAATATGTTTATTGAAATTGTTGTTTTAAACAGTAATCTATTGCAAAAATCAATAAGTGTTAAATCTGAAATGGATACGAATGTTGAAGACAATTTAAAATTTGATATTCAGCAATATGAAAATATTTTGAGTTTTCTATGTTTTGAATTATTTTTAATTACATTTATTACGTCGATAAGCTTAAAAAAGCAAGAAAACATTTCAAGTGTTAAAGACAAAATATTGCAAAGCTTTCTAGCAGACTTTAATTCAAAAGAATTAGTAGAAGAGTTTAAAAGTAAAACAGAAAAAATAATCGCAGAAATAAACAAAACTGAAGGTATTGAAAAAATACAATTTTGTTTGTCTTTGTTAAGTGAGATGAAAAATAAAAGTTTGAGCGAAAATTTAGAACTAAAAAGCTTTATTAAAAAATTAAATGATGTAAGTAATTCTAAAGACAAATCCTTTGTTAATTTAAAGAAAAATACAAATAAAGCTTACGAAAAAGTAAATAATTTTAACTTTGAAAATCTAACTCGTATAATAGAAAACAATATTAAAGAAATTGAAAAAAAGAGTAGTGACAAATAAAATGAATAGCTTTAAACAACCCGAAATATATTATGAAGAAAATGCAAATGGCTTAACAAACGGATTACCTTTTATGCACATAGAAGACAAAAAAACTGTCCCTAGTGTTTTATTTTTAGGCGCAGTTTTTGATACAGACGAGATAGTTGAAGGCACAGAAACAGAAGAAACTGTAAAAGAAGTTGTTTTGCAAAGTTATTATAATAGTGAATCAATTAAGAATGTATTGGGAGAAGAAGACTATAATAAGTTAAAAGTTGCACTAGGCCTTGTAAAATAAACAAAAAAATTATAATATTAATTATAAACAAATAAGGATATACTATGTATGAAATAGGTCAAATTGTATATGGTCTATTAAGCGATAAACAAATGCTTTTACCTTTAAAAGTAATAGAAGAAATTACTATTAAAAACTTAGAAAAAGAAACAACAACGTATAAAGTTTTGATACCTTCAAACAAACTACAAAAAGTAAATCTTAACAAGTTTGATAAAGTATTTAAATCTACAGAACAAGCAACAAATTTTTTATATGAAAAAGCAAAGAAAGCTGTTGACGACTTGGTTTTAAATACTCTTGAAATAGAAGAAGAATTTTTTCTAGAAGAGGTTAAAGATGTGAAACATAAAGAAGACTTGTCGTGTAATAAAGATAAAAATAATATTAAAATTGATATAGGTGACGGAATAAAAGCCAATATTAATATTGACAATGTTAATAAATTTATTGAACCAAGTAAAATAGAAACGGAAATAAAACTTGAAAAGAGTACTAATACTTGACGGTTACAATCTTATTTATAGAGCACGATATAGTTCAAATCTTAAAGGAGAATATTCAACAGTTTTTAGTTTTTTTAGAAGTATTAGACCGCTTATAGAAAAATTTAATCCTGACTTTTGTTATTTTGTCTTGGAAGGAAGACCGGTTGCGAGACTAGAAAATGATCCAAATTATAAAGGGCAAAGAGTTTATACAGATGATGACGGGTTTAGAGAACAAAGAAAAAAAATTATTGAAGTTTTAAAGACAGTCTTTCCTTTTATTGTAACAAGACATTCAGACTACGAGTGTGATGATGTAATAAACTATATTGCAAACGAAAAACATAAAAAAGACAAGACGACAATAGTTTCTTCAGATACTGATTTTATTCAAAGTATTAATGAAAATAACAGTTTGTACAATCCAGTTAGTAAAAAGTTTATTGAAAAAAAAGAGTTTAATTATATTGAATGGAAAGCACTTGTTGGTGATAAATCAGATAATATAATTGGTTTTAAAGGTATTGGAAACAAAAAAGCACTTGCTCTTTTAAGTGATAAACAAAAATTTGAGAACTTTATTTCAATTAAAGAGAACAAAGAAAAATTTGAAAACAACAAATTCATGATTGAGTTTCACGATCTAAAAGAAGAAAGTAAAAATATCTCATATCATAAACCTAATAATATTGATTGGAAAAATTTAAAAATTATTTTTAATGATATGAAATTTACGTCTATAATAAATAAAGAAAAAACTTGGGAAAAATATTTAAATACTTTTAAAAATCTAGAAAGGAACATTAATTATGTCGACTGAGTCTGTTTTACCTGATCACATGTTGCAAGAACTAAGAAGTAGAGGAGTAATTCGTCAACAAGAAGTTGCAATTAGTATTGGCGACTTATATTATGCAAAAAACGTGTTAACAAATGAAAAAAGAATTATAGAAAATAATATAGTGTCTGTTTTAAATAAAAACGAGTCATTAAAAGAAAACAACGCTAAAACTTTGTTAAAAGGATAAAAATGTCAGATCTTATATATTTTGATGCTGAAGCACAAAGCTTACTTAAAAGTGGAGTTAAAAAACTGTGTGATGCTGTCTCTGTAACTATGGGGCCAAGAGGTAAGTTAGTATTAATTGAAAAAAACAATGAACCTCCTCATTTAACCAAGGATGGCGCAACTGTAGCTAAGCATATTGTGTTGCAGGATAGAGTACAAGATTTAGGTGCTAAGTTATTAAAGCAAGCAAGTGAAAATACAGCAACTGTTGCAGGTGATGGAAGTACTACGTCAACAGTTCTCGCTAAGGAACTTTATTTTAGAGCTTCACAAGCTCTTCAAACAGGAGTCGGATCACCTTCAGAACTCACTAACTTAATGAATCATCATGTTGATACACTAATCCAGTACTTAGTAGATAAGTCAAAAAAAGTTTCTTCAAATGAAGAAATAAAGCAAGTTGCAACTATTAGTGCTAACGGTGACACATATATTGGTGAGCTTATTTCAAATGCTATGCAAGAAGTAGGTACTTCTGGGCTTGTAACTGTTGAAAAGTCTAAGACAACTAATACAGAGTTGAAGCTTGTAAGAGGAGTAAAAATTGATAGAGGCTACATCTCATCATATTTTATTAACGACACTGAAAAGTCTAAGACAGTATTGGAAGATCCTTTAATTTTAATTATTTCATGTAAGTTAACTTCTCTTACACAAATCTTGCCAGTCCTAGAAAAATGTCACCAGTCAAGTAAACCTTTGTTTATTATTGCAAACGACTATGATCAAGAAGCAATCCAAGCTTTGGTAGCAAATGTTAGTAAAGGGTTATTAAATCTTTGTGCAGTAAGATCACCTTTTTACGGAGAAAAAAGAACACAAGTTTTAAACGATTTAGCAAAGGCGCTTGATACAAAAGTATATTTTGATTTAGATGAAAAAGAAATTTCTAATATTCTTCTTTCAGACTTAGGTACTTGTAAAAAAATTGAAACTACACATAACGAAACTCTTTTTGTAGAGTGTGCTAATAAAGATGATAGCAATGAAACAGCTAGAGAATTAGAAAAATTATTAGACAATAAAAATATTAGCAAAGAAGAAGAAGCATATTACAAACAACGACTTATAATTAACAAAGGTGTTGTTGCTGTTTTGTCTATTGGCGCTCATACAGAGTCAGAACTTTTAGAACTTGTTGATAGAATAGATGACGCTTTACATGCTACTAAAGCAGCAATTGAAAGCGGTTTTTTACCAGGTGGTGGTACTGCCTTGGCAAAAGCAGCTATTCAAGCTTTAGGTAGTAGCTTAGAGAAAGAAGAAACACTTCTAAGTAATACTGTTAAGAAAATAATTTCTGATGCATGTCTTTCACCGCTCAAACAAATTCTTAAAAACGCAGATCTTCCTGTTGACTATATCATTGAAATGATTAAAAAAAATAGCGACTTTAATTACGGATACGATGTAAGAGCAGAAAAATATACAGACATGATAGAATCTGGAATTATAGATCCACAAAAGGTTACAGCAACAGCACTAAAAAATGCAGTTAGTGTTTGTAACTCACTTTTATCTGTCGGGTGTATTGTTTTAGAAAATCAAAATTATGAGCAAGGAGTTCAACTAGTCCAGTTATCTGATGATATGTATTAATATATGTGAAAGGATATGTTATGTTAGATATTGATCTTATTATAGCAGAAGAGATTAGAAAACAACAGCAAAAAGAATCACAATTAAAACAAATTCAACTTGAAATACCAAGATATGAAAATGTTAATCTAACACAGAAAAGCAAAGAAGAAATAGAGCAAGAACCTAAACGTGTAATTATAATTGAAATTTAATTATAATTTAAAAAACATTCGAGGTAATAATGTTACACAGTGCTTATTCAAATATTATAAAAAACAACCCACTCTTAACAAAAAAAGAAGAACTTAACTTATCTAGACGGGCAAAGAAAGGTGATAAAAATGCTCGTAAAAAACTAATTGAATCAAACTATCGACTTGTAATTTCTATAGCAAAAAAATATCATAGAAAAGATATAAACTTTGATGATCTTTTACAAGAGAGTAGCATTGGATTACTTAAAGCTGTAGATAAGTTTGATCCTGAGCTAGGCTATAAATTTAGTACTTATGCTACGTGGTGGATAAAACAAGCTGCACTACAATATATCAATGAAAGTATGACTGATATTAAGGTTCCTACCCACTCAAGATTGCTTAATTCAAAAATTAAAAAAGCAATAACAAACTTTGAAAATGTGACAGGTAAAAAACCAACGCATAAAGAAATAGCAAATCTTGTAAATGAGCCGCTTAAAAAAGTTAAATATACACTAAAGGCAAATGCTAGTCTTAGATCTTTGGACAAAGAAAATAAAGACTCAAACTTTAGTTTAAAAGATACTTTTAAAGATGAAAGCATATATTCAAACCCAGAAGAAAATCTTATCGCAAAAGAAATGCAAGATCTTATTAGACAAAGCTTATCTTTGTTAACGCCTAAAGAAGAAAAAATTATAAGATTAAGGTTTGGTATAGGCGAAAGCATAACAAACACAAAAAACTTTCCAGTAACAGATGAAATGAAAGAATATCTAAATGAAAAATAAAAAATATGTCACAGTTAAAAATCAAGGTTTAGGGCTTCATGCTATAGCAAAAGTTATGACAGAGAGTGGTGAAAAAATGAATCACTCTACAGTTAGAAATATTATAAACAGATCTTTTGTAAAAGTTGCAAATAACATCACAAAAAAATTTGAATTAAATTATACTGATGATCAAATATTTAGTATAGCAAAGTCACCAGACTTTCAAGAATCAATAGTCGAATTACTAGAAAGAAAATCAGATGAAAGATAACTATCTTATTAGCTACGAGTTGTTTTGTCTTAAAAAAAAGTTTTCTTTAGAAAAATTTTTAAAAAGCAATAAAGATATTTCTTATAACGACTTGCAAAACTTTTTTAGACTAAAAAGTGTAACTCCTCCAGAAGAAGAAATCTTCTTAAAAATTAAGAAAGTCTTAATGAGCAAAGAATTGCCAACAATAGAAAATAAAGAACTGCCAACAGTCATAGAAAAGAAAGAAAAAGATAAAGTTGAATTAAAAAAAGACGAAACAAAAAAAGTCGTTAAAAGAAGAAGAAGAAGAAAAACAAAAAATGATTAACAGACTTTTAGAATATAAGTTTATAGAAAGCAACATAAGTATTCAAATAACAAAAGAAAAGATAGTTAAATCAATTATATTTAATTCATTTGACCATGATAATTATAAAAAAGATAAAATGTTTTATAATAAAAACAAAGGATATAGTTATTATGGCAAAAAAAGACGATATTACACTGATTATTGCTAAATCGTTTTCTAGACAAAACTTAAGTGAAAAAGAAATTTCTCTTTGCAAAGACTTGACAATGCAATCATTAATAGTCGATTACGGTCTAAATGACATTCAGTCAGAAGAAGTAATGAAGTGGTGTGCAATTAGTTGTGCTTCTATTCCTGCAGAAAGTGAAGTTTTAGAAGAAAACTTTTTTAAAAGTTTATTTAAAAGAAAAAATTCTAACATAAACTTCGATTTAGAAGTTAGAAAACAGATTGAAGTATCAAAAACAATGAACGACTCTCCAATCGGAGAATTTTTAAATAGACTAAATAATCTAAAAAGTTTACTAGACTCTCAAAATCTAGAAAGATCTATGGAAGATAAAATAGAAAAAGAAGGTTCATTAAACTATCTCTTAAATAAAGAATTAGAAATAGTAGAAAAAGAAAAAGTTGTAAGCCCTCTTTTATCTAAAGAATTAAATGGTCTTTTAAACAAGTTAAAGGCATTATATTTTGCAACCAAAAACTTACCTAGACAAATTAACTTTAAAAATGAAAGAGTAAATAGAAATAAACAGTTTCAAGCTGCAACAAGTATAAATAGAAATGCTAAGTATATGAATTCTATCGGTAAAAGAAGTGATCATGCAAGACGCCATAGATCTATGACTTCTTTCGTTGACCTTTTATGCAACAATATAGGTGTTAAAAGCGAACAAGATAGATCAAAAGTAATTGATAGTTTATTGAAATATATTAAAGAGTTACACAATGAAATTTATGAAATTTATAAAACTGAAAAGTCAATCAGCACTAGTTCACACTTTGCTGATGTTTCTTACGACATGTAGTTTATTTTTTAGCTGCGCACAAAGTAATTTAGAATTTAATGATTTAACTATTGACAAGCCTAGTTTAGTTTCAGGCGAGTCTTTTAGTATTGTATCAAAAAGAAAAATTAGTATTGAAGATGATATTGATGTTAGTTTAGTAGATAGCAATAGTAATGTATATGAACAGTATCCTTTTTACTTATTAGACAATAAAATACTTGTTAACAGATTTTTACAAAGAAAAGTAAGTTCTTCAAACAGTTACTTTATAAGAGTAAAAATAAACGATTTAAGTAAAATTATTCCTATCAACATAGAACCCTCTATCTTGGTAAAAAGACTATGCTCTACAGAAGATTGTGAATCATTTTCAGGAAATGTTATTAATGAAGTCAGTAATAATATTTATGTAGAATTTCTTAAAATTAAACCAACAAGAATAACATATAAAATAGTAACACCTTACGAATCTTATTCTTACAATAATGAATATAACTCACCTGTTAGTGCTGATTGGATTGAAAATATAATTTTTAAAAACGTACCACAAGATTTAAGTCATTATATAGTTTTAATTAAAATCAATGCTTACGAAAGTGAAAGTGTAGTAGCTGAAAATAATTTAATAGTTAAAGTTGTAAGGCCAATTGAAGTTAAACACTTTGGCAGACATGAACTAGCTGAAGTTTATGAACCAGTACCAGTTACAGGTTGTATTCCAGGAACTATAGGAAGTAACGTACAGTATTCTGAGTCTGAATCTGAAACAAGACAAAACAGCGTATCAATTAATATCAATAGAAGCTGGAGTGACAGCTTTACTTCAAACCAAACACAGTCTGTAGGCGAAGGAATATCTGTAGGTGAAACACAAGGTACTGTAGTTTCTTCTTCAATTTCAGAATCAGAGACACAGTCAGAATCCTTTTCAGATACAGCTTCACAAGGAGAAAGCAACAATATATCTTTTAATACAACTGATGGTGAAAATTGGTCTTGGTCTTTAGGCGAAAGCAACTCAGAAACACAAGGTCAGACTCAAGGACAAAGCACAAATACATCAGTCAACGGATCAACTACAGTTGGTGCTAGTGGTGAAGGATCATTACCTTTTCTTGCGAAAGCTAGCGGTAAAGTTGAAGTAAGTGCTGGAGTATCGAGAGGTTGGGGTGATACTTCTTCATCTTCTTTAAGTGAAACTAATTCTCTAAACAGAGGATATTCTACTGGTGGATCAACACAAAGTGGAAGAACTTTCGGGAGTGTACAGAATGATTCTAGAAGTCATTCTTTAAGTGGGTCATATGTTTTATCAAGTTCAAACTCAAATGCTATTTCTGAGTCATCTTCTTTATCTTCTAGTAAAGTCTGGAATATGTCAGAAAGTGTAAGTAGTGGAAAAGTAATTACTGAAGGTAATAGTGAAAGTGTTGCACAAACAATCGTTAATTCAAGTAGCAGTACTACAACATTTAGCTATTCTGGTTATATACCAAGAGGAAGATATGGCGTATTTTTTAGACAAACTAGCAGATATGTAAAGTTATCAGAAATAATTACGTATGATTTAAATGGTTTTTCAAACCATGCAGGATTTATTATGATGAACTCTTGGGCTTGGGCACCAGAATTGTCAGTAAAAGAATCTTGTGAAGAAGCCATTGAATCAAGTTTACCAATTGCAGAATGTTTAATTCCACCTTGTGGAGAATAGAGAAATCATATGACAGGAAGAAATTTAGATTACGGTCACACAAAATCAGATGCAGGTGAAGGAAAAATGGCCAAGACAACTCTGCTTACAATGGGTAGAGACTTATATAATTTATATATGTTACTCAACGATCAAGATGATCTACCTCAATGGTGTCATTATAAGCTAGCAAAAAGTAGTGCTGACCTTTCTACAGTAACAGACTATTTAACTTCAAAAATTACTAAGATTTGTCTTGACAAAAACATTAATAGTAATCAGCTTCAAAATTATATAAAAGAATCTATGCAATACGGCTGGCCAGAGTTTAACGAAAAAGAACTTGATAAAGATGGAATAACTACTTATAGTGAAGATAGAGAATGGACTAAACAATATCTAAAATCAATAGGACTTACTAAATGAAAGCAAGTGTATTATTAGAAAGCTGGAGAAGATTTCTTAAAGAAGAAGACAATATAGATATTACGCCTATTTCAAAAAGAGAAGAACCGGAAAGGTTTAAATTTGGTTTGGTTCCAATGTCTGCAAAACCTTTTCATAAAGGTCATATGTTTTTAATACAAGAAGCGTCTGAAAGATGTGATAAAGTAATAGTATATGTTTCTATTTCTGATAGGTCTCGTAAAGGGGAAATAACTATTTATGGAGAGGATATGCAATACATATGGGAAAATATTATAACAAAATATCTACCTGGAAATGTAAAATGCATATATGGAGGTTCTCCTGTAGGTAAAGTATATGAGTTTTTAGAAGATGTTTCTACACAAGATTTCGAACAAGACATTGTTAAAAATGAAACATATGCAATATACACAGGTCAAGATGATGCTAGAAGATATAAAGACCAGTACTACGAAAACATAAAAGATAGAGTTTGGATTAAATCGTTTGAAAGAGGTGACGACTCCCCATACATAAGTGGAACGTTAATGAGATCTTATTTATCAAATGCTTCTCAAGATAAGTTTTTGTTTTTAGACGGATTGCCAGACATGGAAGACGAAGACAAGGAAGAAATCTTTAATATTTTATTTAGAAGATTAAATTAAAAACAGACTTTAAAGATCTTCTGTTTGACTCCTGTTGCATAAACTTTTGCTTAAAGGTTGGAAATATGCCTTTTTTATCTCTGTAAGCTGCACCTAAAATCTGATTCAACGGTGCAAACCCACCAGTAACTTTTATCAAGTCACCTTGATGGTCATATACGCCGCCTTCAATTGTAGTTGCTACAATGTCTGTAATATCTCTGTCTATTACTTTGTCTAAATGTGGTCTTAAACGATGGACTTCAGGTTCCCAGTAATTTTCTGGATTTTCGTTCATATAATTAATTAAGTCGTCAATTGCAGTTTGAAGTTTGTCTCTAAGTAAATCGATATTTTTTTGATTTGTTTCATCTGACATGTAAGCAGACTTTACTCCCCTTAGAAGATCAATTCCTAAGTCAACAAAAACATCTTTAAATGGTGATATAATAAGTTGAACTTTCTTTAAAGCTTTACTAGCACTAGTGAGGTCTAGACTTCTTAAACCTGTGACATCGCTTTTAGCTAGTGAAGAAGTAAAATCTTTGCTTTTAATCTTGTTTCCATGTCTGTCTTCACCATAAAGAACAAAGTCATATATTTTTTTCAAAGTTTCTCTATCTAAATCAATGCCTAAGATATCAATTTCTTCTTTAATGATATTTTCTATCCCTTCACCTAGCGTAATATTTTCAGGTATTCCTAAGCTTAAAGCAACTTCTTTTACTCTTTCGACATAATCTTCTATTTGAACATTTGTCAATTGATTTAAATTAACTGTTCTATTTGATGCAAGAGTAAATCCAGATGAAGATATGCCGCTATCCATTAATCTTATTAGTTTTTCTAAACGTTGTCCTTTATTTGTAGAATAAACTGTTTTTCTGCCGTCGATATAGTCAACAATACTATGAAATACAATATATTTTTCATCATATATAATTTGATTTGGTTTGTCTGGATGCATTATTTCAAAATTAATAAAGGATCTTGTTCCGCCGTCTGGATGAAATATTTCACGTATTTCCATTTCTGCAGCTGGACCAGCTGATTGTAACCATTGCTCAACACCACGTTTAATTGCGTTAC
>Ga0163109_10000486_pt1 | contig 31950 bp, 30 predicted proteins | sample CRUFie1St13metaG_FD_108704 | JGI IMG/M metagenome (GOLD analysis project Ga0163109, IMG submission 108704) | Marine microbial communities from the Costa Rica Dome - CRUD Field 142mm St13 metaG | ecosystem: Environmental > Aquatic > Marine > Oceanic > Photic zone | place: Costa Rica: the Eastern...
GATTCCCATCGTTCCTCGGTACTATCATTACCAAATGGGTCAAGAGAGTCATACCAGTAACTATGGTAGTGAATAATCTCTGTGTCCGAGTCGCCTATGGCGTCATTTAGAGTATTTTGAGTCGAAACACAATTAACACACCATGTTGCGGTATACACCTCAACTATTGTTGGCATAGATTCGACATTAGAGATGAATTCTTGTTCGGATAATCCGTTGTTGGAGGTTAAATTCCAATCAATACCGTACCCTAGAACGCCTCCATCGATTGGGATACCATCTGAGTCGTACCTTGCATGGTCCCAAAAAAGACCTGTGGCTCCACTCACTTGCACTGGTATGAGTATTATAGCCGCCATTAGTATGGCAAGGACGCTCCTCATGAGCCTTGCTGACAGAAGCCATTATTGAACAGTTGCTCATATTTGTGCTGATTCTAAAGCTTCTATCGTCTTCTGTACATCATTATCTGTGATATGAAGATGTGTGACTATCCTGATTGTGGAGTCATCAATCGTAAGAGTCTTGATTCCTCTGTCTTCCAGTCGTCTCACTAAATTTTCAGAATCCCCCACCTCGCAACCAATGTAGACCATGTTTGTCTGTACTTGGTTCATATTGACAGTGTAAGAGTCCATATCACTAACTGCTGATGCGATTTCTCTCGCCCTAACATGATCTTGGGATAGTCTGTCGATGTTATTGTCCAGTGCATATATTCCCGCAGCGGCTAAAACTCCTGCTTGACGCATCCCCCCTCCGAACATCTTCCTCCATCTGTGCGCCTTGTAGAGCGTATCTGAAGGGCCAACGAGCACGCTACCGACTGGTGCGCCCAGACCCTTGCTCAGACAAACTGAGATTGTGTCGTAGCCTCTTGCCATCCTTTCAGTACTCAATGAAGAAGATACTGACGCATTGAATATCCTAGCACCATCGATGTGAGATTTGCAGTTGTTGTCCTTGGCGACCTTTGCAATCTCATCTAGCTCATCTAACGAATAACAAGTACCTCCTCCTCTGTTGGATGTATTCTCGACACATACCATACTTCCGTTTGGGTAGTGGCCGAGGCTACCATCGCCCTTCCTAATTGCAGATTCTACATCCTTCGGGGACATGATGCCATCTTTCCCGGGGACCAGAGCTATGGAACAACCTGAAAGTGCGGCATAACCTCCTCCTTCATACACATAAATATGGCTGTGCCTCTGGGTGATAACTTCGTCACCAGGTTCTGTCTGAGCCCTGATAGCTATTGCGTTTGACATAGTACCCGAGGGCACGAAGAGTGCTTCCTCTTTGCCGAACATCCGTGCCACCCTCTCCTGTAACTCGATGACTGTCTGGTCATCGCCAAGGACATCGTCTCCTACGCTAGCTACGGACATAGCATCCCTCATCCCGGGTGTTGGCTGAGTTACAGTGTCGCTCCTGAGGTCTACACCGTCACTAGGATAGTGGCGCATGAGGACCCGCAGGCGGGGGCCACATATCAAACATGGGCGGGTGGAATTCACCCAGTCTGCCGATTTCAAATATTCAATAATTATCACTTAACAAGGGGCAGGCTACTCGTTATTGAGTCGATATCGCTTCTAATTCCGGGACCAATCCCCACTACCGTTATTGTTCCAGGTGGAATCTCTGTGTGTCCCGCGTCCTTTATCATAGAACAAATTATTCCGCTCTCCGCTGCTTCCCCGTAAATCCTCCTGAGGGCCTCCAAATGAGGTGCGGCCACTACAATTTTCCTTGCCCCGTTGCCAAGGTATCTCTTCAGAAGCTTTCCATCATTGGAGCTTGCCTTGAGTATGCACTCGGAGACAGCGTGACCACACTGTGCTGCCATCTTTCCCTTGGAAAGATTCAGATCGGCCCTGGTCACTAAGACCATCGTAAGCTCAGGAGGCGCTTTTGACAGGTTCCACCACCGCCTTACTCTGAGGAGATTGTCTGGTCATTATCTCTGAAAGTGGCACAGAAAGCCATGCAGCAAACACTAGATTTCCTGTAGCATGAACCAGGTCGAATGGAAGACCCACCATTAGGTACACTGGGAAGCTCTCCAGGGGTATGGAGTGAAGGGCGCTAATCGAGACCACCCAGTCAAATGCAAAGCCTGCAACAAAGGCTACGACCCCCACACGTTTGATGGAGATTGTAGTTCCATTTCGGAATATTCCTGAAAGCAGGGAGCCGGTTATTCCGACTAAGGACCAAGCTAATGCCTGGTAAAGGGTCCATATTCCGTGACCCAACACTAGATTGGAAGATATTGCAACAACTGATGCGAAAGCTACTGACCTTGATACTCCATAGTGAACTCCGACGAGAAGGACTACGACGGTTACGGGTTGGATGTTGGGTAGAGGGTCCAGAAGAATCCTGCCTGATGTAGCGAATAGAGCGAGTAAGGCTAGTATTGCGAGGTCATTTCCAGGTCTGAGAGACTTCCCAGCAATCCACATCGGCCAAGCAACAATACACAATAACGAGAGGTTCAGGAAGAGCGTTTCAATTGGCGATAGTACCACAGCGTGCGCGTCTAACATTGTACCACTCCTACCTCGATAGAAGGGTGCATCTATTCATGATTACGCCTCTAACTCATTCACCATGTTGCTATCTCCCAAGATATTACATCGCCTTGGGACATGGTCAGATCTCCAATTCCGACCATGGAATATTCTCCGTTGTGGCTCAAACTCCAGTAGGCACCATTGAAATCTCCTTGGACCTCATCCACGTTCAGCCCTCCTATGGTGTGGACGAACGGCCCCCAATTGGGATCCATTGTGTATCCGACGGACAGTAAGCCTCCTGCGACCCTTGTTGCATCCATCATGAAATCCATCCCCTGTTCATATCCCTCGAATCCCCCAACACATGCCCCGGTTGAATTAAGGGCATCGTTTACTCCTATTGTTTCACCGTCTGAGTCTATCATAGTCACGCCAGTTGAGAACTCGTGATGGGTATTGCTTTCTGGGAAGAAAATACAGATTACCTGCTTCCCGTCCCACTCAGTTGGTAGGCCGTCATGAGACGACTCGCTGTCACTAACAAATTTAGCCGCCTCATCGTTAACTGAGTCTTGGAGAAATGGCAGTGAGACAACTACTATCACGAGTAAAATAATCGAGGCTGGTTTGATAAGGTCGGACATGGATTCTTAGCGATTGGAAGCCGGTAATTTAACTATGCTAATAAAATTGAGAATCTCGACTAATAGTTTCTATTATCCTACCATCTCTGTGATCTTTTCACGTAGAATTTTACTTACTATCTTGCCATCTGCCGATCCTCCAAGTTTTGCCATGACAACTCCCATGAGAGGGCCCATGGAGGACATTCCCTTTTCATTGACAAGTTCAGATTTCTCTTCTAGAACCTCTTCCACAGCTCTTTCAACTTCATTGCTATCAGCAGGAACGAATCCTCTTAGGGAGGCCTCGGAGGTCATCCATTCGATCATATCTCCTGGTTTGGCTGATTTCGAAGATTTGACAAGTGGATCAATTCCATCCTTTGTTATCACTCCCTCTTCCCTCAAGTGTACCGCCACAGAAAGAGCTGGAATATTGGATATGCCTGACTCTAGCAGAGCACTCGCCCACGCCTTGGCAGGAAGTGATAATTCTCCCTCTATCCCATCAATTAGAATATCATCCATCTCTGCATTGAGGATAGCTTCAGCTTGATTAGGGGATATATCTAGTGTACTGAGCCTCTTCATCCTCTCCTCAGATGATAGGGGGAGATTAGCACATATTTCTTCCCATCTTTCGGTAGTAATCTCTTGAATTGGTATGTCGGTTTCTGGATACATTCTCGCTCCACCGGGGAGAGGCCTTAGTGCACTAGTAGTACCGTCCTCAGGCTGTCCCTTTCTGATGATGACATTCCTCACTTCCTTGGGGATTCTATGATACGCCAGCCTAGATCTGAGGATAACGGCTTCCATCGCGAGTTTTGCCTGCCAATGCGGAGCCACGCAAAAGGCAAAGGCGTCGTCTTCGGAAATCCCCAGGAATTCCTCGATTGCATTGACATCGTTCTCTGAAATACCGTAAGCTGGTAGCTCATCGGAGTGGAAAATTCCTGCTACTCCAGCCAATTTTGCCGCACTGGCAAGTTCTCTGCCTAGTCTTGGTAGTTGGGAGCCCTCAGAGTCGAGCTCCTTTGACCCGAGCTTTCCCGAGAACCCGGGTAGCCTGACGGCTAAGGTCGAAGACCCATTGGAAATTGCATCCCTGACGATTTTAGATTCGCAGGCAGAAAGGGGTTCTGCGATATCCTGGATTTCCATCCGTAATCTAGATCTTGCGGCTATAGCGACCCTGTTCTCAATAGTCACCTCTGTATCTTTTCTGTCAGGAGGTAGTGGTGGGAGGTTTGCCTGTTTCCTAAGGAGGTTTGCCATTCGGTACATGTGCAACTGCCTTGCCATCTCAACTCTGATTATCCTGGGTATCCAATCAAGGTCTTGGCACCCCTTGATCTCTACCCTGTCTCCGCAAGCGACGCTGACATTCAGATCCTGTCTTATCGAGCCAAGCCCTCTTCTGACCATCCTGGTATCTCTGAGAAGTGAGCCTAGGGCAATAGCGGACTGCTTGGCATGCTCAGGACTGGTTATATCTGGGTCCGTTGCAATCTCAACCAAGGGGAGTCCTAATCTATCTAATGTGTATGTGACGATTTCTCCCTCGGATGTAGATCTGGACTGCAATTTTCTAGCTGAGTCCTCTTCCAAGCATATTGCCGAGATTCCAACATCCCCTCCTTCAGTCCTTAGATTTCCATTTGTTGACACCAGCGTTGTTCTCTGGAATCCACTGGTGTTTGATCCATCCACAACTGTCTTTCTCATGGGTTGCAGAGAGGGAGCAGGCTTCGCTTCCAACATTGCTGACATCATTAGCACTGCATCTACTGCCTCAGAATCATGGGGCAATGGTGGAGCCTCGTCCAACTCAATGAGTCCAGCATTTGGGGGCTGGACATAAACGAACGTCCTATTTCTTCTCTGTTCGAATCTTGCAGCAACGTCAATTTCACCGCTCTCTCCTTGTGATGCCCTGAGTCTCCTCTCCGAAATCCTCCAGTGTTCTGGAATGTCATCAATTCCAAATTCGTAGAGTTGGCTCGGCATTCGGGAATGTAACTTACCCGTGGCAAGTTGTTGGTGGATCTCCAATCCACACATAAAACCAAGAGCATCAGCATCTAGAGATGAGGGTTTAGAGACGTCCCCCATGGGCTCCATGTGAACAACGAACAGGCTCTCTCTCATAGGGTCAACGGGCAAATCGGTATGTTCCACCACGTGGAGTGTATATTTCACCATTGATACTCATAGAAGATATAACATCATCAACCTGTGATTCGACTATTCCGAAATCTCTAGCGCGATTGTATATCAGGGTGATTTCTGCTTCCCCTCCTCTCTCCTCACAAATCTCCCTGATTATCTTTCGAATGCTTTGGTTGATATTTCTCTTGGATGCCGAAAGACCGGATTGGAGCTCTGCCTCGTCTTCAATCCGAGAGTCGTCCCTCCAATGTTTGTAAACAGCCAGTGCCACATTGGCATCCGTCTCATCAGCTACCTGCTTTAGGTGCATCCTTGCATGTGCCTCGGTAAGTCTGATTAGAGCCTCAATAGCTCTTGCTGTTATAGGAATAACCCTGTCCTTTTCACTTTCATTCTCGAATGCTCCAGCTGAACGATCTTGTTTGGCAGTATCATTTCTAACACTTACGTAGTATTCCTCTATTGCGAGCTTCGCCTTCTCGTTTAAATTGGGAAAATAATTCCTCTTGGCGAAAGCAACGTATTTTCTTAGGAACTCCATTGTTAGATGCTTCTTCCCATCCACACCAGTGGAGAATATATTGTCACCTTCTTCTCGCTCTGTTTCAAAATCAATATCCTGTGACCTGTTTTCGTTGACGGATGAGGTCCTGATATTCAGGATATGGCGGGCTATCTTGGTATCAGTATTGGTCTCAGTTTCATCCCTAATTAGCCATAATAAATCAAATCTGGAGGCTAGGGGATAAGGTAGCCCGGTCTCCTCGAATGACGTCATGATACTCGAGTTTTCATTTCTATTTGAGAATCTTCCACCTTTCGGATTTGCGGCTGCGAGTATTGCGCACCTCGCCGGAAGAGTCGCCGTTATCCCTCCCTTTGCGACATAAATCCTCTGTTGCTCCATGGCAGGGTGCATGCTTCCTTTGTCTTCATTGGATATCTTATCGAACTCGTCAATTGCCGCAAGGCCTCTGTCTGACAGAGGAAGTACTCCTGCCTCCAGAGCAAATCTACCATCTCCAAATGTATCTCTGATTGCTGCTGCCGTCAACCCTGCGCCCGTCGTACCACCGCCAGTTGCGAATTTACCTCTTGGCGAAATGTTTGACATGTAGTTCAATAACTGGGATTTTGCAACTCCCGGATCACCCATCAGCAATATGTGTATATCCCCCCTGAGGTAGTTGTTATCGGATGTCTTCCTTCTGACCCCACCAAATAACTGGAGTACGAGTGATCTTTTGATTAGCCTGAGTTTATCATTTGCAAATATAGAGGGAGCTATTGAGTTTCCCATTAATTGCAATAGGTTATCCGAAGCAGCAACATCCTCAATCTGCGCCCTCTCCTCGTCGCTAATTTTGATTTCAGTGAAGGGTACACTCTCGTGGGTAGAGCTCACCATATGATAGATTATGTCGAACATAGGGGTTTTCTTATTCTTCTTTATCTCTGATCTAACAACTGGAATCACATTAGCTGTGATCCTTTGTCCCGGGAGATGCTTGTTCACTAAATCTCCCTCCAGGAGTACTTGTGCCCTCGATGGCTGAGCCCCACTAGGGACATTCTCCGGAAGCTCCTGGATTTCCAACCACTGGTTGTTAATCATCCTAGATATGTTCATTACAAGATTGAATCGTGTTGAGTCGTTTCCTCTGATTGAGGCGCCACATCCTGTATCCGGAGGGCACCTTATCGGCTCAACCAGTTCGCTTTCGTTGGTCTGATCGATTTGCTGAGTCTCCCCACAATTCTCGCATTGGAAAACTGCAAGATGGATCCTTGGCTTGAGCTGGGACATCTTAGTTACAATTACATCCAAGCTTCTCAGCTTGTCGATGTCCCTGGATCCGATTTCTCTCAAAGGCCGCATGGTGTCCTTTGGTAGGTCTGAGAGTCTGATCATAGCGTCTAGGTCAACACCCCTATCTCTGCATATTTCACTAAGGATTTTATGGCCACTGGAGATAATGAGTCTTGGGCTAATTAGTATTTCTTCAGCAAACTCTGGATCGAACCCTGTAAGCTCATGAAATGATACGTCAATGACTGGGCTTGCGGTTTGTCTGGAAAGTAATAGTGTGATCTCTTGCTCCTTGGCCTCAGAGAGGAAAGTCTTCCATCTAGCTCCAGAATCATGAGTTGCCATTGCCATATTGTAACCGCCGGGCATTCTAGACGAAAAGTCACGGTCTATAACCCAACTGGGTGGGGGTTAGGACCCCTGTCTTTCCAGTGGAGCGTTTTCTTGTGTACGGAAGTCTCACATTGATCATCGTCCTTCCACTGGAGTAGTTACTATTTTTCGCCAGTGCATAAAATTCCTCAGAGAGATTGAAATCAATGATTAGGGTACGAGAGTTATGGAACACACGCGTTCCGGTAGTGACATATTGGTTAGATTGGATCCTGGGGAGGAGATTCATGCATCATTGAGGGAGTTGGCCGATAGGCTTGGATTCGATGCTGCAGCAATAACTAGTGGCATTGGAAGGACTCGTGAAAACCTATACGGTTACATGAATTCCGAGGGAATCTACAAGAGAAGGCCCCTTGAAACGCCATCTGAATTGGTGAGCCTGTCAGGAAACATAGCACGGACTGAGAAAGGGGACGCATTTACCCATATCCACTGCTGTTGGTCCGATGACGACAATAACGTTCATGCTGGTCACATGTTTGAATCGACGGTTCATGTTGTAGCGGAAATTCATATCAGGGTGATGGAGCATGCGTCTATGACGAGATGCCCTCTTGCTGAGGTTGAGTTATTGGGCCTAGAATTTGACTAGAAGCCAAGGATCTGATATGATGAGAGTCCTGTTTGCTCATGGTTTCGAAGGTGGTCCAGATGGCTCTAAGCCTACATACATGAGGGATGTCCTAGGATGGGATGTAACCTCCCCAGTTATGTCAGATCTGGGTTGGAGCATCGAGGATCAGACCGAGGTTCTTCTGAAACTCATTGACAATGGGGAGTACGATCTTGTGATAGGGTCATCCATGGGCGGATTAGCTGCTGCCAACGCATCAGGCATGAGGGAGAATCTAGCTTTCAAAATGGTACTTATTGCTCCTGCCTTTGGACTGTATAACAGTTGGGAGAATCTTACGGAGGAAGAGTTGGATAGTTGGAGGGAGGAGGGCATCAGAAGATACAGCGGGTTCGAGCTTGAAATCGATCTAGGATGGGACTTCATGGAAGCTGCCAGAAGGATGTCGTGGCCCGAAATTAAACATCGGACCACGATAATCCATGGATCGAAAGATGATGTCGTTCCATTGGAGGTGTCCCAGAGGGTTTCGGAAGGTTCAGATTTGGTTGACCTAGTGGTGATTGATGACGGTCACAGAATGAAGGAGTGCCTTTCCCAACTTGCAGACATTGCGTCTTCACTGATGTCCTGTTGAGCCGAGGAAGTATTCTCCAATCTCGGGATCTGTGAGAATCTCCTTTGCAACTCCGGTATGGACTATCTTACCGTTGGATACGATGTATCCTCTATCTGATCTGGCTAGTGAGAGGCGAGCGTTCTGCTCTACAATTAGGATTGTAATGCCCTGTTCCCTTAGTGAGTCTATTCTTTCGATGATTTGCTGTTGATAGAGAGGCGATAGCGCGGCGGTTGGCTCATCAAGGAGCAGAAACTTCGGGTCTGAGATCAATGCCCTGGAGATAGCAAGCATTTGTCTCTCCCCTCCTGAGAGAGAGGCGGCTAAATCATGTACCCGATTTCTTAGGTCTGGGAACATATCTAGTGCTCTTTCTATTCTCTCACCCAATAGGGCACTTGAGAGGCTGTTACCCCCCATCTGGAGGTTCTCCATAACAGAAAGGGAGGGGAAGACATTGTCTACTTGGGGGACATATGCTATTCCTTGGTTGACTAATTGATCTGTTCTCCAACCAGATACCTCGGTACCGTTGTAGAAGACCTCTCCGGAGTAATATGTGGCAATTCCAAAAATCGTCTTTATCAGTGTTGATTTTCCACATCCGTTTGGACCAATGATGGTGACGAACTCCCCCTCATCGACATAGAGATCAATTCCGTAAAGAATCTGAACGGCCCCATATCCGCCCTCTAGGTTATTCACTTCCAGTACCCTGCTCATTCTATTCCTCCTCCGTCTTTCCAGCGGCGCCAAGGTATGCCTCGATTACCTTTTGATTGGCTCTCACCTCGTCTGGTGTTCCTTGCATGAGCACTTCTCCTTCGTTCATAACAACGATTCTATCGACTCCCTGTCTCAGTATGAAGTCCATATTATGCTCGATGATTAGAATCGAGATTCCAGTTTCATTTACGATATTTCTGAGATTATTGAAAATTTTCATTGCTAGAGGCCCTGCTACCCCTGCTACAGGCTCATCAAGGAGTAGTAGCTTCGGACTCCCCATCATTGACCTCCCAATATCAACCAGCTTTGACTGCCCTCCTGACAACTCACTGGCTAGGTTATGTGCCATATGAGGAACTTCTAGTTGATCGAGTGCATCATATGCATCCATGAGCCTTTCTCGCTCGGATGGATTTTTTCGGGACAATATCGCCTTGAGGAATTCTTTTGCATTTGTCCCAAACTGCTTCCTAGGAGGAACCATTAGATTCTCTATTACAGTCATCTCTCTCCATAGGTTTGTGTGCTGGAATGTTCTTGTCATTCCTCTGTTCTGAATCTGATCTGGCCTAAGTTCGGAGATGTCCTCACCAAACATCTCAATCTTTCCGGACGTCTGTTCTAGTAATCCGCTAATACAGTTGAATGTGGTCGACTTACCACATCCGTTTGGACCGATTAACCCCACGAATTCTCCTTCACCGACCTCAAAGGAGACGTCTTTTACTGCGACCAGCCCTCCGAACTCCTTACGAAGACTCTGTACTTTCAAAACTGGTTCAGTCACTTTATTCGCCCCCGTCTGGTCTACTGGGTCTGATTGGTACTTCTGGCAATAGGCCCTTGGAGTTGAACTTGAGTGAGAACAGCATAAGGCACCCGATCAGCATAAGCTTGATGTAAACCATATCCGCAATGATTACCCCTGAGAAGAACGACTCATTGATAGATCTCTCACCAAGAGCGAGGGCGGCGAAGAGGAATACTGCAGCCCCTGAAAAACCAATATCGAAAAGCCTCTCTGACCTGGTAATGTAACCTACAATTGCCATGATGGCGAAGATAGTGGCTACATCCCACTGATTTGTTATTATCCACTCAAATAGAGTGTCTATTCTGTCAGCGGTAACATGTAGAGGCAGGTCCGAAGAACCCTGTGCGGCTACCAGAACATTGAACACGAATTCCATCAGAACTATGATGAAGGCCCCGACAACCATGCCCCTGTTATTGGACGTGCCTCCAATGATGAAGGCTGCCCATACCAAAAATGTAGAACGCGCAGGGGACATGAAACTCGCATCGAAACCAGTGAGCTTCCAAGCCCAGAGTGCCCCGGCAAGTGCAGCTATTGCAGCCCCCAGAGCGAGGCTGGCCGCCTTGTGAGTCAGGATATCGTGGCCATGATGCTGGGCGACCTCCTCATCTTCTCTGATGGCCTTGAGTACCCTTCCCCATGGTGATGAGAGTAGTCTGGAGAGTAGTGCCCATACGATTATGACTGAGGTCACTGATAATAGCATTAGCATCATCATGTAAGGAGCCGGTTCGCCTAGGTTCAGTAGCTCACCTATGTGGTGAGCCGGGGTGCTGTCTAGCAATATGTCGTCCCTGCAGGTATCGGGACTGGCCCACTGTGTGTCTGGACCGGACTTCTCCGAGCCACAGAACCACCAGTCTTCCAATGGTAGCGGGTATCCCGATATCCCAATCGCAGAAGCAACCGGCCCCGCTCTCAGAAGTGGTTCTCCGGCTAGAAGAACTCTTACTATCTCCCCAAGCGATATGGTCACTATGGCAAAGTAGTCTGTTCTCAATCTAGCAGTAGGATAGGCGAGTAGCCAACCGATGGCGGCGGATAGTAGCATAGCTACTATTGTGGCCTCCATGATCCCCCAATCATATCCGAACACTCTTTCTGGAGCGGTTAGTATTGAGACTGTTATTGCTCCAATAGAGACGAAGAAGATGATTCCGAAGTTTACCATTCCGGTATACCCGGTGTGTAAGTTTAGAGAAAAGGCCATCAAGATGAAGATAGAGAGTGTGAGTAGTACATTCGATACCTGGAGGACTTTCTTGAACTCATAATTGTCCGATTCGGCTATTGGGAGCCAAACTAGGAACATTACTAAGATCGTTATGAAGATGTAGAATGATATCCAGGAACCTAATTGACTCTGCCTTCCATACATCTTAAGATCTATCTTACGACTCTCTGGAATTTTGAGAGCCTTCATTACTGGTTCGAGGAATCTGAGTGATAAATCTACAGCGTGAGACTTCAACTCCCCGGGTTTGAAATAATTACTCAATTTGTCCCTCAGTCGTTTGACCATTGTTTCATGGTTCCTATCCAGTTCTGACAATTTTTTCCTGACATCTGATATTGGAGAGAGGGTTGAGTCGAAGATGGATTTCAATTTGGAGAATATTGGGAATGGTATTTTCTCATTCTCCTTACCATTCATTATCCTGATTCCTTCATACGCAGAGAATGCCCATAGTACTACCAATGCTAATGGCCAAATCAGATCTCCCACATCGACAATAAAGTTGACTAGATCAATCTCAAATCTCATTTGATTGAGCCATGACTGTTGCATATCGTTTAGAGCGCCTGGGATCCATTGTTCGGCTTCGAAAGGCGACATTTCACTGGGGGCGCTAGTCTGATCCAACAGATGGGTCTCCGTCAGAGGACTATCTCCCAGTAATAGCTCTCCATCGTTCCTCCCGGTCAGAATCGCTAAATTAGTTTCAGCAAACTCGTTTTCCTTACAGGAGTCAGCACAAGAGCCATCGGCGAAGGAGTTCGTTTCAACAAAATTACTGAATCTGTGAAATACGTATGAGACCATGGCGATTATAGAGAATGTTTGCATTCTGTGTGTTCTGCCCCTCCACCAGTGATGCAAACCAAAAATTCCAGTAGGCAGGAGTGCTAAGCCAGTGGCTATCTTGAGGTCCCTTTCCGTATTGGCCTCCTTCTTATTGCGAAGTCTGTCAATCTTCCACTTCTCATATGCGTCTCCAATCCCCTCGGGCATTATCATCAGGATTGCGACTAGGAAAATGTAGGGCATGACGCCATCCAAGGCAGAGTAGTTGGAGCGTTCGAGCGGTGATCCTATGCCAATCAGTACTGGAGATGAAAGTGCTCGTACGAACCCTATGATGATAGAGCCCACAATGGCCCCAGGAATGGATCCTATTGTTCCTAACACAATGATAGCGAATGACGGGAGGAGTAGGGTGAAAGCAGTCTCTGGACTGAATCTGAGTGTCATTGCGAAAATCGCACCGCCCATCCCAGATATCCCAGCAGACAGGAAAGCGCTGGAAAGGTGAACCCTCTCAACGTTGATTCCGCTACTGGCGGCAAGCTCTGGATTATCAGCAACTGCCCTCATCTTCCTGCCAAGTCTTGTCTTGTTGAGTAGGAGCATCAGTAAGAGTACCGATGAGAAGATTACGAATGGGACTGCCCCCTTGTAATATGCGTAGTTGGTGGTAGCTTGTGTTACACAGTCTGCAGTGGTATCATACAGTTCATATGCTGGTTTTGAAGCTTCAGTCACTATTCTGGACAGTATAGGCTCGCCTGTTGTTTCGTCTACACCTGTCTGCTCGCAGGTCCACTGAGTGTAGGTCCTACCCTCATCTATCGACCTGTCTCCGAGGTTGAGTCTGAGCTTGGTGGTGGGTATCTCCCACCTCAAATTTGGCATCCTCCAGTCTCCCTCTGGCTCGAACATGTTTCGTCCTGAGCCAAATCTTAGGTAAGTGACTGCCCTCAGTATGAGAGCAACTCCCAGGGAAGCGATCATCATGACCTGAGGAGTGGCCTTGGTTCTTCGAAATCCTCTGTATACCAATCTGTCTATGATTACCCCAGCTAGACCTGTAAGGACGAATGCGGCGATGAGTGTGAAGATTAGTACCGACCAAGTTAGAACGCCATCTTTAGTGGTGCTTAAGCTAGAAAGTGGGAAGAAGTAGTCACTCCAGATCATTATCATTGAGAGATACATCCCGATCATGAATAATTCAGATTGGGCGAAGTTACCATATCTCTGAACCTTGTAAGTTAGAGTGAGTCCTATGGCAATTGCTAGATACGTTGAGGACCAAGTCAGAGTGCCTGTAGCAATTGAAACTGTATCCAGAGTGAAGGATGCTCCCTCTCCGAGTCCCTTTAGAAGAATGTCGAGAGTTAGGAAAGTGATAATGATCATGAATAGTGGAGAAGTGAGTAAGCATATGGTTCTGAAATTACTTGGAGGAACATCATCAAAAAACACCTTGATGATGATGAATCCAGCTGTTAGAGACTCTACTACTTGAAAGAGCCATATCATATCGTCGGGGATTCCCCCTCCAAGAATCGTATCAACAATGTTGAGGAATCCTATCCCGTTTGAGGTTCCGAGTAAGTTGGCATCGAGGAAGAGGATTGTTGCAATAAGGACCCTTCGTGTTCCCCTGGAGAGATTCGAGTACTTGTGTCGAGTCTCATGCAGCATCTACTACACGTACCTTCATCATTGGAATAAAATTGTTGGGGCAGTGTGGCGGGGGTTCCCCGCCACACTGCTTTACGTCGCCAATCAAACGATGCCGTTGACTGGGTCCCAGTTCCTAGCACAGTCGTATGTGACTGTGTCTGTGGTTGCATCGTGAGAGAATTCTCCGATACAATAACCAGCTGCTGGAACGTCTCCATTTGACATGAAGGTTATTGCTCCACTGGCTCCTTCCAGACCATTACCAGTCCCCATTATCGCCATATCCTTGGTGATTCCAGGGGTTGCTAGGTGTGTGAAGGCGGCGAAAGCTGTGATGTAAACAGCATCGAACGCCTCAGCGGTGTAGATACCGCCAGCGCAGTCAGGGACCGCTGCACACTGTGCCGCGAAGACCATGCCCACTGTTGACATTGCACCACCTGCTGATGGCTTTGTAGCAATAATACCGTCCACCAGAGACTTGTCTGCCATGCCTGCTGAGAGTCCTTCCTCTGCAATCCCGTCAGCTCCATAAATAGCGCCTGAGAATCCCTGCAGGGACATCTCCTCGATCAGAGCGGCCCCGTCTGAGGCATAGGATACTAGCATAGCGGAAGTACATCCTTCGTTGACAACTGTGCTCACTACAGATGTGAAATCAGTGGTTGTCTGATCATATCCGATCTGAGTACAGATGTGGGCTGCATCCATGCTGGCGACGAACGCATCAGCTAGTCCTGAGCCGTACGCGTTTGTCATGTGGATAACAGCGACGTTGTCCTGCATGTCAGCGACCATTACTTCAGCGACAACCGATCCTTGGAACGCATCGCTTGGGACGACACGGTAGAAGGATGGGTATGCTGTTGCATCAGATAGGGCTGGGCTGGTGCTCGCATAGGAAACCTGAGGGATTCCAGCAGCGGAAAGTACCGCGTTGGCCCCCATTGATGCTCCCGAGCATGCTGCTCCGACTACTCCCCATACGCCTGCATCAACTAGGGTCTGAGCTGCTGATGCAGCCATTGTACCGTCGCATCCAGAGTCTGCGTAGACTATCTCGAACTGCACTCCCTGACTGTATGCCAGGGTGTTTGCGAGCCCGATCGTGATCTGAGATGCTGCCACGAATCCGGGAGCATAAACTGCGATATCTCCAGTTGCGTCATTCAAGAATCCAATCTTGATGGTGACCCCGTTCCATGGTGCGTCGACGACTCCGTTTCCTCCGAGATCCCATCTCCTGTCACAGTTGAAGTACTCTCCAAATGTTGGGACATGGTGGAAGGTACAGACATCATATCCGGATCCTGCAACGTCTCCGTTTTCTAGGAAGGTATGAGTTCCGGACTCGCCCTGGTAGTTGTCGCCAACCATTGGCACATGCGCGCCCATGTTAGCTCCGTCTTCCATCATTGCGGCGTGTCCAAGCATCATTACTGCGTCGTAGGCTTCAGAGGTGAAGATTCCAGTTTGGCAGACTGAGTCCGCTGCACAAGCCGCAGCGAAATCACCAGGAGAGACCGCGCTTGGCCTCGTGACCTGTATTCCGTTTGCTACTGCTGGATTAGTGTACTCCTCAAGAGCCGCTGATCCGGCCATTCCATCGGCGCTGAAAATTGGTATGGTTGCGCCCATGACTGCCATGGTCTCAACGATCATTGCACCGTCAGAAGCGTACGAACCGAGGAAGACTGAGTCGCAGCCTGCATCCATTACTGCTTGAACGGCGGTTTGGAAGTCGGTTGCGGTCTCCTCGTATCCAGCCTGCAGGCAGACTGCGTCGTTACCAAGGTTGTTTACTACAGAGTCAGCGAGACCGGCTCCGTATGAGTTGGTCATGTGCACGATAGCGGTGTTGGTAACCCCGCTTCCTATGATCATGTCAGCTGCTGCTGCTCCCTGAAGAGCGTCGCTTGGAACTATCCTGTAGAAGTGAGGGTATGCGGTATCATCAGTCAGAGCTGGTGATGTGCTGGCATACGAGATCATTGGCACTCCAGCCGCCGAAAGGACTGCGTTGGCACCCATCGAAGCACCAGAGCATGCTGCCCCAGCTACTGCGACGACACCTGCGTCTATTAGCGACTGAGCTGCTGTAGCGGCCGTCTGACCGTCACATCCTGAGTCTGCCTCGATAACCTCGAAGACGTAGTCGTCACCCATTGCGTTTAGGTCATCCATTGCGGCTCCCCATGCAAAGGTGAACGGTGCAGCGAACTGGGCGATTGGCCCTGTTGCGTCATTCAGGAAACCCAGCTTGATTGTTACGGCTGGGTCTGCTGGAGCGACGAACATTGGGTTCTCTGCTCCCATGTAGTGGGCTGCGATCTCGTCTGCCACAGCGTGTGCTATGTCAGCGTCGAATCCTACTACCGCACCCGAGTCATCGTAGCTCTCGAATGGGGGGTAGAACGGGTCTGTGCAAAGCCTTAGGCTCCCAGACTCGAGAACTACTGTTAGGTCGCTTCCCTCAGTTGGTACTGGGTAGGAAGTGGCAGTGTCCATTGTGGTATCATCGGCCAGAGTTACAGCTCCATCGAAGTGGGCTCCGTAAATCAGGTCGTACTCACCAGAGTCGACCAGTGCACCAATGGCCATGTTGAGCGCGCCCAATAGCTCCCCGGAGGAATCTCCCTGGACAGCCATACCGAAGTTCTCATCTGAGAAGGTAACCATCAGGGTTCCCTCTAGTGACAGAACGGGTGCGTCGCCCATTGCATAGTGTACGTCACCGTTGTTCAAAGCGGCAATTACTGAAGGGAAGTCGTCATACGCACTAATAGTAGCTGCACCTAGGTTATCCTGAGCATACAAATCCGAGGTGGTTCCGGACTGTACGCCTATTGTGGTGCCTGCTACATTCAGGTCTGCGACTTCACTGATGGAAGCGACGCCAGATCCACCGATTACACCCTGGCTACTTGTGTAGTAGGCCCTGGTGAAGTCGACAGCTTGCTCTCGCTCGTCAGTCTTCGTCATCGCCGATATGATGGCGTCGCACATATCGCCGGCATTCAGGTTGGGGATTATGGGGTCCCAAGCGGACTCCACGAAGTCTGCACTAACGTCGCTGGCCATCGAAATGGACCAGTCTGGTGTGTCATCTTCATCGTCCCCACCAAGGCATCCGGCGAAAGCTGCCGCCAGCATGCTCATGGTAAGCATCATTGCAATCATCTTGTTGTTCTTCATAGAAACTCACGTTCCAGTGCCTGCACGACGCAGTATATATGTTATAGAGATTCGCAAAAAAAAGTCAAAAAATCGGGTTTTTTGGAAAAACGGGGCTTAGTCTTATTTTTTATTTGCAAAGATGTAGTGTGGCAGTCCGACCAAGAAAATCATGAACTGGGGGCTTGTGGCTGTGCTGTGAGTGCAAGGCCCATGGACTATGCAAGTAGTGGGGTAGATATCGATTTGGAAGGCGAAGCAGTGGGGGCGCTCGTGGGAGCATTGAGTCTCTCATCCAGACCAAAGGGGAGCATTGGCGCTCCTGTCGATCTTCCCGGGGGTTTTGGTGGCTTAGTTGAGTTTGGGGAAAAGTATCTTGCTTTGGCTACCGACGGTGTTGGTAGTAAGTTGACTGTTGCAAACCAGGTTGGCCATTGGGCTGGTGTTGGTATAGACTGCATGGCGATGAACGTCAATGACTTGCTATGTGTGGGGGCAGAGCCAATTGCGTTCGTGGATTACATAGCCGTTCCAAGGCCAAATCCTGAGGTCCATGCCGCTATCGGAAGAAGCCTAACTGAGGCATGTCGCAGAGCCAGAGTCACTCTAGCAGGGGGGGAAACTGCGAGTCTTCCCGGTATCGTGAATGAGCTTGACCTGTCAGGTACTGCTCTCGGGTGGCTTGATAGGGGATCGGAAATCACGGGCGAAAACCTTCAGGAGGGGGATGTATTGATCGGATTGCCGTCTTCTGGAGTTCATTCCAACGGCTTTTCTTTGGTTCGCAGAGTTGTAGATCATTGTGATGCCTCTTGGGATGATATCGCTCCTTTCAGTGTCGAGGATGGTAGGGTCGAGAGATTTAGGCAAGGGGAGTTGACCCTCGGGGAAGTTTTCTTGAATCCTACACGTATCTATTGTGACCCAATAGTTGATCTGATTCGGAATGGCCCGTGTGATGCTTCGTGCATTCACGCGATATGCCATGTCACAGGTGGTGGGCTATCCAATCTATTACGACTCCATGACTCTCTGGGTTGGCACATTGATTCTCCACTCCCCGTATTGGAAGAGTTCTCATGGATTCAGGAGATGGGTTCGATAGAAATCCGTGAAATGTACCGTACTTTCAACATGGGCATGGGCATGGTCATCGCGGTTTCCAAGGAAGTCTCTGAATCGATTTTGGATTGGATTTCAGAAAGGGTCCCTGGATCGGCTATCGTCGGCAAAGTCACTGATAATGGCAGGGTTGTCACTCATTTAGATCCAGCTGTAAGATTCGATACGTACTGATTAGCAGTCAATACCTTGAGTCATGGGTGCCTCCGACTAGCATGAGTGAGGATGTATCCGAGGATTGGCCGGGTGTCGTCCACAGAGAGGGGAGGACTCTAACGAGGGTATCCATGGCACCGGATTCCAGTAGGTCTGGGCCCGTTTCAAGAAGGGGAGGGGGCGTTTTTCTGAATCCCGCAATGTCCGGAAGTAGAACGAGGAGCGTGCTTCTATTGGACTACGCCATGGAGAGTGGGATGCTAGGGGAAGGAACTGTGTATGCATTGGATGGATTAGCGGCTTCTGGGATACGGGCTAGAAGGTGGTTAAATGAGCTCCCTGCGAACAAGGCGGAGAGATTGGATGTGGCAATTTCTGATTTGGATGAGAATTCTCTTAGCTGGGCAATGAGGAGCCATGATGAGTTTCCTCCTGTACATGGGAAGGGATCCCTGACAAGTTCTGTAGGGGACCTCAGGAAGATAGTTCTGGCACACGGTCGTCACTGGGTGGATATAGATCCCTTCGGCTCCCCTCTTCCGTTTCTGGATGTTTCGCTACAGTCTCTTGCCAGAAGTGGAGTCATCGAAGTTAGCGCTACGGATACAGCTGCTCTGACGGGATCTTCTAGAGGGGCGATGCTTCGTAGATATGGTTCCAGGGTGAGGGTAGATGGATTGGCACACGACTCGGCTCTGAGAGTGATGATGGGGAATCTTGCTAGAGCCGCCGCGAGGCACGATCGTGCCATAGAGCCTTTACTTTCCATTTGGGACTCTCATCATCTAAGAGTTTCTTCCCGGGTAATAAGAAGCAAGGAGGGGGCGAATTTGATGGAGGAAGGACTCGGATGGAGGGTGCATTCCCCTACTGAGGGAGAGGTAGAGTGTTCCGTCGAATACGGATTACATCCGGAGCTTTCAATGGACAGCCTCCCCATGACTTGTTTACTGCCACTTTCGTTCCCTGTTAATCGTAGGGACCCTCGTGTTTCTGGACCGCTCTGGGTTGGAAGCCTGGGGGACAAGGGAGCTATGCGTTCAATGACTGAGTCGAAGGCAATGAAGATGTGTGTTGCTGAGTATGAAGATGAGGACATAGCGGGATGGTCAAAGAGGGATTTTGAGATGGAGAAGCGTAGGGTTCTAAGGTCTGTCAGGAATATTGAATCAGAGGGGTCTGTAATCGACGCCGCTCACCATATCTTGGTAGATGATCTATCCAGCTGGTTGGGGATTGGGTCTCCTCCCAGTCCCACGCTTATGGTCGAGGAGCTAAGGAAGATTGGGCATAGAGCCTCCTTGGCCCACTATGGTAAGCCCTCATTCAAAACTGATGCTAGCTGGGACGATATCGTAGATATATCATTGGAGCATCAACCACCGATGTAAGACATCTCGACTCTGTCTGCAATGGATGATTTATGGCTGCGGATTTCGGAGTATCTGTCGTCTCTTGATTTCCAGATTTGTTTTATTGTGTTAGAAATTTCAGTATCGTCTTTACCATCCCTCATCAACGACAGGATGTCCAATCCTCTATTGGAAAATAGACACGTGAATAGCTTGCCGTCCGAACTTATTCGAGCTCGTGTACACTCGTTGCAGAAGGGCTCAGTTACGCTTGATATTATCCCTACCTCTCCTCCATTGGGTAAGCGATAATTCTTAGAAACATCACTTGGGTTATTTGCAGGGATTTCACTAAGATCGCCTATTGCCTCCCTTATTTCCTCGGCACTTACTACGTCATCCATACTCCATCCATTAGAATTGCCGACATCCATGTATTCTATGAATCGGACTGCTATGTCCCTGTCTGAGAACCTTTCTACTAATTGTAGAATCTCGTCCTCATTGATGTCTCTTTTGACAACCGTATTAATTTTGATTGGTCCGAGGCCAACAGATTCTGCGGCTTCTATTCCAGCCAAAACAGCGGCTACTGTGTGTCCAGAATCGGTTATTGTGGCAAATGTGGATTCATCTAGTGCATCTAAGCTTACAGTGATACGATCCAATCCTGCTGCTGAGAGAGAGGGGGCATAACGGGGCAAAAGAACACCGTTCGTTGTCATTGCCACCTCTACATCTCTCAAAGATAGCATTGAAATCAGTTGGTGGATATTTCTTCGCAGTAAAGGCTCTCCGCCTGTCAATCGAATCTTCTTGACTCCTAGAGAGATGAAAATTCCAGCTAACCTATCTATCTCCTCAAATGTCATTATGTTGTCTTTAGGCATGAATGGGAAGTCCTTCCCGAAAATCTCCTTAGGCATACAGTATGTGCATCTGAAATTACATCTGTCAGTTACTGAAATCCTCAGATCACGCAATGGTCTTCCAAAGGAATCCCTCAAATCTGCGACCGTCACGATACCTCCAAGGGACGTTTAGTGATAGTGGTACCTGAGCAAGCCTTGAAGAATGACCCAGTGCTACGGTGAGTGAAAGATATGCTGAGTTTCAGTCCCAAGGCTAGGGAAATGCTTGATCAATTCGCTGAAGCCGCTGACGAGATTGATGAGGTGTGCCTTCGGGTTGAGATTACCGGAAGGAGTCGCAATGGCTTCCAATACGATTTGCAATTCATCGAGAGTAAGGATTCCAAAGAAGGGGACCATGAAATCAATGTGGACGGCATGCGTGTGTTCATTGATCCACGGAGTGCCAAGTACATCGACGGGACGACACTTGACTACCAAGAGACACTCATGGGTGGTGGTTTCAGTTTCGACAATCCTAATCCCTTGTGGATGGATGATATATCAAAAGCTGTGGCGGAGATAATTGAAAGTGAGGTCAATCCAGCAGTAGCTTCGCATGGTGGGCACGTGGAGCTAATGGGAGTTGAAGATGGAAAAGCGGTTATCGTATTCGGTGGCGGGTGTCAGGGGTGCGGTATGGCGGATGTGACCCTGAAGCAAGGCGTTGAGAGCATGATTAAGGACAATGTACCATCGATTTCTGAAGTAATTGACGCGACAGATCATTCCGCTGGGGAGAATCCTTTCTACTAATCAGACCATCATTGGGACATCGTCTTCATCGTCTGGACCGGGGGCTGGAAGAGCGGTTGACTGTGCTCTCTCGAAAGCCTCTCTTACTTTCTGCTCTATTTCCTTGGCATCTTCCAGAAGCTCCTGCACTGGTATCTCCATATCCATCAGATCACTCAATCCGTCAATAGCTATCAGAGCCGCTCTGGCATCTGGATACATCGGGTTGCATTCCGCAAGGAGAGCAGTTATCTCAAGTCCCCTTCTTTCGCCCTCAGCGATCAGATAACCGGTTATACCAGAAACAATACCATTCTGAATCCTATTTATCCCAGCACTATCAAGGGCCTCACGACCTATTGGTTTGGAAGAGACTCCCCAAAGGTCGCTGTCCTCCTTTATTCCAAGGTCGTTACTTATTACACCGTCGACTACGTAGAGCCTCTCGAAACCTCCCTTAGTGAACCATTCCAAGACAGTCTCACCGAAATAGGCGTCATTTTCTGGAGGAAACTGAATCTCTGAGGTGAATACTCCCAGTCCATCACCCTGATAGACTCTGACAGGGTGTTTTGGTACTGAATCATGGATCAACGCTATTGCGGGAAATTTAGGATGCATTACGGTCCCCATTGGAGACAGATCGAGTGATCTTATGAGGTGCGATGCTGCTATCACCCCTACTGAACCAACGGTGGAGAATCCACATACAGCAATGCCCCCGAGTGTTGAAGGGTCAGCATCGGTATGCAAAACCAGAGGATAAGCATTGTTGGACTCTCCGGACACAGATGCTCCTCTAGGCGGATGCATTTCAATATCTCGTTTCAACCACGTAGGTTCTATTGATACTAACCTGTGTTACAGAATACGAAGAAAAAATAACTTCAAATAACACCCTAATCAGCCACATCTGTGGAAGTTCAGGACTCAGGCCCGATGGGACGCATTTTCATCAGGGTGGGATCTGAGGAGATTGATCTTACTGGCAGTGACGAGGAGATGATAACAAATCTTGGTAAAATACTCAAGACGGATACCTGGCAATCCTCTCTTTCAAAGATCAGGAAGGCAAGGGACACAGCAATAGAGGCTGCTACAAGATCTGCTCTAGATGCGAAAATACCAGAGAGGGGGTCTTCATTTGGGCACCTTCTAAGCTCATGCGGAATTCACAAGACGGGGGATGTCATACTTGCATGCATTCACTATCTCAGGTCGGTCGAAAGGGAGTCCAACACCCCTCCTAGGGAAATAAGGAGGCTGATATCTCAGACAGGTAGGTGGACGGAGGAAGAGGTAGAGAAGTGGAACCTCTCTTTGTACATCAATAGAATGATTGAGGGAGGGACAACTGGGCGAGGTAAGGGACCTCTTCTGACGTATCCCGCGAACTCTGAAGAGAAGAATAGATTCGTCATTTTGACCGACGCAGGGCTCGATTATCTCGAAGACCTGTCTATCGGTGAGTAGCATGTCTGAAGAACCCAAAGACTGGTCATACACCTCTCATATAGGCGAAGACCTCAGGGGCGTGGACCTTTCGGGGGCTGATCTAAGGAGGGCTGTTTTTGATAGAGCTGATCTGGAAGGAGCCGATCTCTCTGGAGCAGACTTGAGGAGGGCGTCGTTCAAGGGTGCAAATCTGATGAAGGCCTCATTCGATAACGCAGATATGCGTGATGCGATTTTTCTAAAGGCGAAAATGAACCTATCCAATTTTCAAGGTACCAAGTTAGATGGGGCCGATCTTCGAGGCATAAGAGGGCGGTATGCAATTTGGAGAAATGCGAATTGGTGGGATGCTCGCATGAATGACGATCTAAGGAAGGCACTGACCAAGAAGTGGCCACGAGAAGACGAGTGACTAATTGACTAGCATTTTCTCCGTGAGTGCTTCTCTCATCCAATCAGGCACTGGAATCTTTGACCTGATCTGGTCCATCTCGACACAAACTGTGACTTGATCGGCTGACCAACACAGTACTTCGAACTGATTGCGGAATTCATACTTCCATGTTATCGAGGACTCACCGATATTTACCACTGAAATCTCGCAATTGACCGTATCTCCGTAACAAAGTGGATGGTGGAACTCCGCTACACTATGGACCAGAGGAAATCCGATTCCCTCCTCACTTAGGATTTCATTGTAGTGTCTCTTGCAGGAGTATTCCCATGACTCCTCATAGAATCTATGTGCTAAATCCCAAAATCTAGGATAGTACATGATTTTAGCTAAATCGACCATTGGAAAGTCGACTCTCCTGGATGATGAGAAGGGCACGAAATGACGGTATGGGATATGACAAATGTATTTTACCGTCGATGATTGGGAAATAACGGAGGTTGAATATGACTGGAAAAATGACAAAAGTTGGTTTGGCGGCGAGTGCTGTTTCTATTGCTGCATCAATTTACATCTATTTCTCATACAACGGTGGCGATGAAATGCTAGGCATTTTCGTCGGGCTCTGGGCGCCAACACTGATATTGTATGCACAAGAGTTGGACAAATTGAGCGAGTGAGTGGCGGACCCACCGCGATTCGAACACGGGTTACAAGCTCCGCAAGCTCATGTGATATCCAGGCTACACTATGGGTCCAGTGTATTTTGGACCGGTGTCTTTCGTTTAACCCCGACGGTTTTCTACTACACATTGAGAGGCACTAAAGTCTTCCATCTTGGCTCTGCAAGCTTCTTGGCGTTCGGACCGTCCCTAACATTCTTCGTCTTGTTTGTCAGGACGCCGTGCATTCCCTCAACTGAAAATTTTACCCTCAGCTCAATCATCCGATCTCTTTCAGCCGTGATAATCTGGTCTTCATCTAGCTCAATTGAAGTCGAGGGGATGTCAGCCTTTCCATTGAACAGATTCATTGTAGACCCTTCTAAGGAAGCTCTAGGTGAAAAGTCATAGTCCTCTGGGTCATTCATCCATACACTCAAGTCGACTACAAGCTTCTCCCTCACGGATAGCTTAGTTATCTCCATCGACTTGACCATGACTTGCCCAAGTGAGATTAGTTCAAAGCACTTCGCACGGGACAAGTAGTGTCAGGGTCCCACTTCACTTATTCTTAACACCATGACAATCACTGTGACGGACAGTTCCCAATCATTTCCCTGATCAGGATCTATGCCGTCTACCGGGGTATCTGGATCACATTGGTCAGCAGTAATGGTCCAAGTCCATTCTCCTTGGCCAAATCTCTCTCCTGCCTGGTTAAGGAGGAGTGATTCTAGGGCTCCTTTGGAGTCGGCAGAAAGTGTGTAACCGCTTTCCGGATATGAATTCATATTACCTCTATCGATAGAAGCACTCGTATTCTCGGTGATATTATCTTGGGATGTTGAAGAGAAGGTACTCCAGCCGGTTTCCATATCCAAGGAGAGGGTGAAGTTATCCTCAGGAAGCAACAATGGGATGAGCTCCCGGGAAAGGGTAAGTGTAGAGTTCAGTTGGATTGCCCTACCTCCCTCGCTAGGTGTATGTTCAATTATCATTGACTCTCCCTGCTCTAGATAACCATTCCAATTAGCCTCCACTATCTTCTCCTCCCAGACGATATTGAAGATTCTAGATACTACTACGAGATTCCAATTAGCAGTAGATATTGCTCCTTTGTCATCGACCACTGTTACAGAACCTGATCGGTTTCCTGATTGATCTATCTTTAGATCTGCTATGAGTTCTGTTGAATCCGCATCGTTGGCCGGATCTCCATCATTGTTTGAGTCTGAGAATATATTGAAATCCCAAATTACTGCTATTCCAGCACCTTCCGGATCAAATGATTCACTAGCATCCATACTGGCTGTTTCTCCAGATTTGATGTAGGTTGGCATATCGAGGACAATGGTTGGTGGTGCATTAACAAAAATCGAAATAGACGCCCTGTCTGCTTCACCTTCATCATTAAGAACGGTCACTTCTACCTCATGAAATCCAGGATTGAGGAAATTATGGCTTGTGATTCCTTGTCTCGTTGTCTTCGAGTTACCATCTCCGAAATTCCAGACGAACTCGTCTATTGTTGTCGGACTGGGTGTTGATGAATCTCTGGCATCAAAGTTTACCGTCTCTCCCAAATTTATCTCAGTCCTATCTGCAGATAAATCTGCATTGGGGACATTGCTCCCTAGTCCGGTACACCCAGACACAGTAACCAAAAGTAAAGACATAACAACTAGTGATACAATGAGCCTCTGATTACTTACCATGGTGCCCATGCATCGTTTCACAATATATGGATGTTGGAATCAACAAGTTAGTTTTGTTGATTGGTATAGTTCATTGGTGACGCCGTAGTGGAGGAGGTATGTCCATGGTACTGGAAGGTATGAAGGTGGTAGGTCTCGACTTGGAGACTACAGGATTTGACTCCAGATCTGAGAGAATAGTTGAGTACGCGCTGGTGGGGAGCGATTCAGATGGAAGTCATATCAGGCTATGTTCTCTGGTAGATCCAGAACGGAGGATTCCATCTGACTCTACAGCTATTCATGGAATAACCAATGAAGATGTTAGAGGGGCTGGTACGTTCTCTGAACATATGGATAGGTTCTCTGAAATTGTGGAGGGTTCCATAGTCGTCGGTCACAACGTAATGGGCTTTGATTGGGGGTTCGTGCATATGGAATACCTTAGAGCAGGATCAGAAACGCCAAAGGTGCGCGGTTTTATTGATACGTTGAAACTTGCAAGAAAACTGCGTGTTCCTGGGAGGCATAGGTTAGGTGACTTGTGCGATAGATACTCTATCGATTTGGAGCGGGCTCACAGGGCCGATGCAGACGCTAGTGCCTCTCTAATACTACTGTGGAAGTTCATGAAGGAATATCCTGAGAGTTTTCGTGTACCACTCGAGGATATCTTAGAGACCCTAGATTAGGGATTTATTGATTGGAGACCAAGGAAGTACTTCTGACCAGTCTCCGAGGTGCATTACCTTGCCATCGGCTTTGGCACTTCCCAAGAAAACAGGTCCCTGATATCCAGAGTCTACTAGTTGCCTCATCTGGGATAAGGCCTGATCCCTAAGAATTGCTCCAAATTTATTTTCTGAGCGTCCTACCTCTCCTTCATCCCCGACTGGGGGGGCCCTCTCGAATAGAGTGGCTCCCGAATCACTGTCGAAACGAATGATATTGACTACCTCATCCCTAAACACATTGCCTGGAGGCAATGTACCATCTCTTCTCGCTGCCCACCAAGTTGGACACCATGCCTTCCATTCGCAGAAGCCGCAAGCTGTTGAGTTTGGGGTTCCTTCGAATGGTGTGTCACTATGTCTCATACCCTCCCACGCCTTGAAGGCGTCTTCCAGAACAGATGGTCCTTCGGCCCTGTGAATGCTCTGATTTGCAGAATACCAACCCTCTGCATGGAGGGGTGGGTGGTCTGGGTTGTTTTCTACTAGGAGGTCTCTGTAGAATCTCAACTGTCTACTTACCTTCTCGTTCAGATTTACTGTCGGAGGTCTACCGGTCTTCAAATCGGCCACTATCCAGCCCTTTGATTTGCCATTCTCATCTATGTCTGCTACAAGTAAATCCAGTCTCCCCATTAATCTGCCGCATTCGGAGACCAGGGTCCCCTCATTTGCCAGTACTATCGACTGAACTTGGACCCACATCCCTATTGTGACTTCAGAGAGGCTGATCTTCTCCAAGCCGGATTTAACGAATAGTATGTTCAGTGCGCCCACCAATCCATCGTGTGCCTTTGTTATCATCTCGTCCTTCCATCTGGGATGTCTGGGGGTTTCGAGAAAAATCTCCTTCTCAATCTGCCAGTGTCTGTCAAGAATGGCTTTTGCTGTCGGGGGAAGCCATCCCGTTTCTTCCGGTTCTCTGTCGTTGATATCCAGATTGCAGAGGTCCTCCACAGAATTGTGTACAGCCGTACCTAATGATGCAGGCATGCTGGCCTTCCGGGGAAGTTTCTGTCTGGAAAGCCAATATTTCCGAGGGCAATCCTCGTATCTGCTCCATGATGATGGAGACAGTTGATGTGCAACAAACCCATCTTCCATATGGCTCGCCTCGTTCCCCGTTGGTATGCCGTACAGGCTAACTGTTAGAAGCACTTGCGTTCATCGGATGCCATGAGTGAGAGGCCCGTGATAGATGTGGAGGATAGTTCGGAGTTCGGAGATTCGTTGGTTATCAGTTGTTTTCCATCCGAGGGTTTCGTGAGTAGCATAGTAGCCCACTTCCTAGTAGACAGGCTCGGATTGGAGCTTGTGGGAGGAATTAGACACTCCCGATTACCTCCCGTCTGTCTTGTTCAGGATGGTAGTCCCCTTCCACCAATAAGGTTGTACAGCGGGGTTCCAATATGTAATGTGGAGAAGTGCGACAAGGTAGTTCTAATTGCCTCTGAGATTCAAATTTCACCAGATTTGAAGCTTCCAATAGCGAGTGAAGTCCTTGATTGGATGGATCGAAAGGAAGCTGGGATGGCGATAATGATAGACTCATATGCTCATGGTGAGGGGCAAAAACACTCTATCTTCGACGAGGATAAGAGTCCTGATACAGTAGTAGGAATAGGTTCTACTGAGAAGTCCAGGGAGATCTTGGAAGGAATTGGCGCGAATCTGTTGAAACAGGGCGTTGTCGGTGGCATGACAGGAGTAATGCTAGGGGAGAGTAGGAGAAGGAAGGTAGACTCCCTAGCAATTATTGCCGAGTCTGGCGGAGAGTTTAGTGGGGGGGGCATCCCAGATGCTAGGGCCGCGGCTAGAATTATTGAGTGTCTGGACGGTTTACTCCCAGCTGTTAAGCTAGACCCCGAGCCACTGTTGGAGGAGGCAAAGAGAATTGAAGGACAAATAAGGGAAATGATGGCCATGCATCTTAATTCAGAGCAGGACGTAGTAAGTGCCCCCAGTACAATGTACGGTTAGTCAGAACTCCCCCAGAGTTGCCTGTCTCTCAACTGGGACTTCGCCAAGAATCCTCCCTCCAATCAATTCATTCAGCTTCGACTCATCCAGTACCTTTACTTTCAAGGCCCTGGCCTTTTCTAGTTTGGAGCCAGCAGCCTCCCCAGCTACCAAGTAATCTAGATTAGCAGAAACCGAGGATACAACCTTCCCTCCCTCTGACTTTATCGAAAGGACGATTTCCTTTCTTGGTCTACTCAATGTTCCTGTAATACAGAGGGTTTTACCAGACAAAATTCCTTGCTTGTTTACCCTCTCACTCTCAGTAATTTCAATTTGTGCATGCAGATCTAGGATTGATTCCCTTCTGCTTGAGATACCGTCCAGAAGGAGGCCTGCCACAACATCACCTATCCTGTCTATCTTGACTAGTCGCTCGATTGCTTCTTCTTTATTCAGCGACATTTGAATTAATTCGTCCAACGAATTTACTTCCGAGCATACAAGTGTGGCGATCTCGGGTCCAATCCTAGGAAGTCCGAGTGCAGAAATGAATGTGACCAATGTCATTGACTTGCTATTCTCTAACTCATCGAGTATGTTGTTTGCTGATTTTTCTGCCATTCTTTCCAATGAAAGAAGTTCTGTCTTCCTATCTTTCAGCCTGTACAGATCAGCAATATCGGAGACTAGCCCTGAGGAGCAGAGCTGTTCTGCTAATTTCTCTCCGATTCCATCCATTTCCAGTTTTCTACACCAGTAAAGTATCCTCCTTTCTAATCTGGCTGGGCAATGAAGATTGTTGCACTTGATGAATGCGCCTTCCTGGACAAGTGACATATCGCAGCTAGGGCATTCTGTTGGAGCGACTATTTTGGCTGGGTCGGGAAGATTGTGAATGAATCTTGAGCCATCGGAGTGTGCCCTTCCTTGGAGATCTAGTTCCGTGGCTCTCCCTAGAACCTCAATTATCTTGGGAATCACGTCACCCCTTCGAACAATTCTCACTCTGTCTCCTATCATCATTCCCAATCTCTCAACTTCGCCCTTGTTATGTAGCGTAGTATTCTCGACTGTTACCCCTGAAACGACAACAGGGGCCACGCGAGAAACTGGTGTGACGTTCCCAGTCCTTCCTGTCTGCCATTCCACATCCAAAAGGACTGTTATCGCCTCCTGTGGGGGGAATTTCCATGCCAGTGCCCATCTTGGATGATGAGCAGTCATCCCCAATAGTTCCCGCTTGTCTAGTCGGTCTAGCTTGATCACCACACCATCTAACTCCCATGGTGAAGAGTCCCGGCTATCTGTCCACCTCCTCGCCACTTGCATCAATTTTTCCGATGTGTCCTGATCATCAGTTCCTGAGATAACTTCATTTCCAGCAACTTCGATTCCAATAGAAGAGAGCCATGAGATTATCTCGGAATCATACACAAATGAAGGGGGCGCGGGACTATCTGGATGCCTCATAGATTCCGACGGGAATTCTAGCCCGTATGCAAGGAAAGACAGGTCCTCTGCACGTCCCTTTCCTGCATCAAAGCTCTTCTGCCTTAGAGAGCCGGCAGCCAGATTTCTTGGATTGGGGGCGATTTTTGAGTATTTTTCTTCGAATATTGACAAGGGCATGACAACCTCGCCCCTGATATGACAGTCACCTTCCCAGGATATTGACTCTGGAATATTGGGAATTCTTCTGACATTTGCAGTGACGTCTTCGCCTCGTGTTCCGTTGCCCCTAGTCGCTGCTCTGACTAGTCTCCCTCTCCTGTACTCAAGAGATAGTGCGGATCCGTCTAGCTTCGGCTGACAGACGAATCTCCTCCCGCTTACTGTAGTCTGGGATACGAAGTGAAAGACTTCCTCCTCTTTGTTGGCCTTATCCAAGCTCCTCATCGGGAATTGGTGTTCTACCTTTACCGAACCCGGTGGAGGGTCTGAACCGACTCTGGAAAGTTGGGGGTGGTCCGGCTCAAGATCCACTAACTGATCCCTCAATGTATCAAACTCTGAATCTGTTATCTCGGGGGATGCTTCGTTGTAGTACAGGTTTGAGTGGTATGCAAGAAGCTCTGCGAGTTGGTTTATTTTGAGGATTCTGTCCCTCTCATCACCGGCGCCATCTGCCATGCTTAACGAGGTGGGGGGAGTGCCTTCAACCTACTCTCTGTCTTTGAAAAACATGGAATGATTGGGAAATTAACGTTGTGGTGGGCCTGCCAGGATTTGAACCTGGGTCGCGCGACCCCCAGCCGCGAAGTATAGGCCAAGCTAACCTACAGGCCCCTAATGGGATTGGTGCGTACAAGACGCTCGTCAAAGCCCTATCGATGGATTATTCCTCTCTTGGTACACTGAAGGGGGCAACCTCATCAATAAGCTCGACATGTGAGAGGAACATTCTCCTGCAGCAGTACCTTTCGAGGCCCGCATCGTCCATGGCCTTGTTGGGATCTTCCCCTGATTCTACGGCCTTTCTATAATCTGCATATGCGTGTGCAATTACCTTGCCACAGCTCCAACATCTAACTGGAATTATCATTCATTCACCTACCTGTAAGACTTCTGCCATTTCTTCCTAGCACCGCGCCCCATTTGGTGTTTGGGTTCCTTTCGCCTGGGATCGTTAACTAGGAGGCTTCTGTCAAATCTAAGATACTCATCCCTGAGCTCCTCGTCATCTCCCTCAGCTCCGCCGTTCCATTTTACCAGCCCTCTTGCGATCGCGGTACGAATGGCATCAACCTGTCCCATCTGGCCGCCACCCACGACATCCACGTGGACATCCACGTCTCCCAGTCTATTCATCGCTTCTGCTATCTGAACTGGTTCTAGCGCCTTTCTCTGAGCTAGGCTAGGTCCCATTATGTGTATTGGCTCACCATTCACCCTGACTCTTCCCTTTCCCTTCCGGACAGTGGCCCTAGCGACTGCAGTCTTTCTCTTGCCACTGGTATTTACTGAAATTTTCTTGCTCTTTTTCCTAGCCATATTATTCAGCACTCCATCTCGTAGAATCTACTCCTAATGCCTCGCTAATATCCCCTAGCCTAACAAACTTGAGTGGGAGTGGCTTCTCAATAGCCGTAACATCTCCCCATTGATGGCCATCGGGTAACTCATCTCCGCTGAGATTCGAAGGGGTCCCAATCATTACCCTGAGATCTCTTAACGAGTTTCTTCCACTACTATTCTTCTGGTAGGGTAGCATTCCCCTGACGGTTCTCTTGAAGATTTGGTCTGGCATTCTTGGGAAAAATGGTCCCTTTCGAGCATGGTTAAGTTCGTATTTTGACCTGTATTTTCCGAATACTCTCTTCTTGGGACCCGAGACTATGGCCTTTTCTGCATTGACTATAATCACTCTCTGCTGGGTTCCTGCCTTTCTTGCTGTAAGCATCTGGGATGCAACATGACTTGCCAGTCTTCCAAGGATTTTATCACTAGCATCGTATACTAGGGTTTGCTGATCATCCAAGTATCCTCACCCCCTTTCCATCGGGATTTTCCTTCATCAGCTCCCTGATGGTCAGTACGCGTCCGCCCGCGCCTTCGATCTTGGTCCTAGCTCCGGCACTGACACTGTATGCGGCGACGCTGTGCTGACCTTCGATATCTCCACTGCCAAGAAGCTTGCCTGGAACGA
>Ga0163109_10000488_pt1 | contig 31808 bp, 58 predicted proteins | sample CRUFie1St13metaG_FD_108704 | JGI IMG/M metagenome (GOLD analysis project Ga0163109, IMG submission 108704) | Marine microbial communities from the Costa Rica Dome - CRUD Field 142mm St13 metaG | ecosystem: Environmental > Aquatic > Marine > Oceanic > Photic zone | place: Costa Rica: the Eastern...
TAAACAGTAGCTGGGGAGGGACTCGAACCCTCAATCCTTTCGGCGGCAGATTTTAAGTCTGCTGTGTATACCAATTCCACCACCCAGCCAAAAAACAATAGAGTTCCCAGCTTCTCTATCTAGACACAACCTGTAAAGTCAGTACTTCGACCACGCTTACTCAACCACGAGATAGCTTACTGCTCGTAAGACTTACCCACTACCTCTCTGGTTTGTGTCCCCCACATTTTAGTTTTTATTGGTTATGCAGCATCTTTTTCTCTTAACTCTACATTATCCAATTTTTCTTCTTCGTCTTTGTTCTTAGCATCATCTTCAACGTCTGATTGTCTCTCAGTGTCGAGATTGGTGATGAAATTTCGAAGGCTTAAGATTAGCGTTGACATAGAAACTACAATCATCAAGACCTTTAAGAATTCAGCTAAATTTGCGCTCATAAACTACTCCTTATAGTAGTTGGATAACCCCATAAGAGTTGGTGCCCAAAGCCCAATGAAGATTGCAAATCTCTCAGCGTGACCAGGATCTGCATCTCCCACAGTTACCCAAGTTAAAATTGACATCCCAACTGAAGCTAGGGATGCTAGAAAACACCATCTTGACAAATTAATCTTCTTCACTTTTCCTCCTCCGCAGAATAAACTGCATGTCATAATCTACGAAAGCTGTTAACCCTATGTTTACCGCTTTCTTTCTACAATTTAAAATAGCACCCCGGACAGGATTCGAACCTGTGACCCACGGCTTAGAAGGCCGTTGCTCTATCCAGCTGAGCTACCGAGGCATAGTTCGGTTTTGAGGATCCGAAAACCTATAACTTTATTCTGATTCAGAACCAGCAGCATCAGCTTCAGCTTCAGCCTCTTCACCGCCAACATCTTCAGCACTTTCACCTGCATCAGATGCCTGCTCTCCAGCGTCACCGGCCTGTTCGCCACCCTCGCCAGATTCTCCACCTTCACCACTAGCACCTGCATCGGCGGCTTCTTCTCCCGCTGCGCCAGTATCAGTTGATTCTACTGGAGCATCAGTCTTCTCCTCGTCATCTCCGCAAGCAGATAGACCGACAGCCATGAACAAAGTTACGATCCAAACAATAATCAATCTCATCATATTTTCCTCCTTTCGTTAAGATTTCTTCGCTATCTATTCTACATTTTCTAAAATTACACGCTGACTAAAAGAACCATTCTTTTCTCTCTTGTAGTAAGCATGATTAATTACACTTTGAAAATCTAAATTCCAATTATTCAGCATAGACAAAAATACTTCATAAATGTCAGCCGCTTCTTCTAAAGAGGGTTTTTCTAAAAACTCTTCAGTTTCCTCTATAATTTTTTCAAGAAGTAGCTTTTTTATCTCTGAGTCTTCTGCCTTCCTAAAGGAGCATGTTCTTCCATGCTCTTCTATAATTTCCGGAATTTTGTCTCTAACTAACTTTGGCAGCGTCATTACGTATTCCTCTTACGCCACCAATCGTAAGCTGCGGAACCTACAAAGATTGCAGCTCCTAAGGTTACAACATCAACTAAAAATTCAATCATTTTAATTCTCTACAGAAAAATTGATAAAAGAACATTGACAGCAGAAACAGTTGCCAAGACGTAGATCATCATCTTGTTCTTTTCGATAGCTTCTTGATTTTCTTCAGACTTTTTTAAAACGTCTCTAATTTGCAATCTTGCCATTTTTTATCCTCCTCATCTTATAGAATATCGGGGTGAGAGGATTTGAACCTCCGACCACCAGTACCCAAAACTGGTGCGCTACCAGGCTGCGCTACACCCCGTAAAAAAATTGAGCGCGTGGTGAGAATCGAACTCACATCATCAGCTTGGAAGGCTGAGGTAATAGCCGTTATACGACACGCGCAGCTTTTGTGGGTCGTCAGGGACTCGAACCCTGAACCTGCGGATTAAAAGTCCGATGCTCTACCAATTGAGCTAACAACCCGAAACATTATTCATAATCGTCATAAGCAATCATTCCACTTATGAAATCATAAACAAAATGAGCTAAAAGTACAGTAAAAAAAGTTTCCCAAAAACTCATTTTATCTCCAAAAAAAGTAAGCTGGTGATAGGACTTGAACCTACGACCGGCTGATTACAAATCAGCTGCTCTACCAACTGAGCTACACCAGCATAGCGCTCCCGACAGGACTTGAACCTGTGACACCAGGTTTAGGAAACCTGTGCTCTATCCACCTGAGCTACGGGAGCTCTTGTTTTAGATTACACACTCCCTAAAGAAACCACGACATACTGTCTGAAAATAAGCTGTGCTTCCTTCAAGTTCTGAATGCATTTCATAAAGAACCTTATGATCGTTTGCAATCTTAGCTTCATCAGCTTTTCTCCAAACATCATCTACCATATTATAAGCAAATTCTCGAAGCTCTTCAGGTAAAGTGTGAAACATTTTCTTCAAGCGGTCATTTCTGATACAGTTCATGATGTACTTGTAGCTCAGTTTAGACTTAACCATCTGTCCGATGTAATCAATGTACTTGAACTTGATAAGTTCTCCATTGAAATCCATTACCCAACCTTCGTTGTTGTGGACAGACCGGTCGTTGATTTCTTCAATCATTTGATCAAGCGTCATCATACGTGCTTTTGGCAAGGTAAAAAGTTTAGCATTATCCTTTGCCAAAGTTTCAATATGTCGAAGCGGCAGCTTTACGCCGGCAGAAGTATAAGCAGCCAGCAGGTAAAGGGTTTCTTTTCCTTCGTAGTCAACATGAACTTCGGTGTTAGGAGTAACTAGTTCAACTACCACAGAGAGTAAGTCACCCCCAATAGTTTCATTCATACTGTTGAAGTCTTTGAGAGTAAACATTGTCAAAGCTTCTAGAGAACTAGCAGTTCCAAACTTTCCTCGAGTTGAGGCGCATAACTCTCCATTATGTACAAAGTATTCAATCATATGTCCGTCAGCTTTTTCACGAGCTACGTACTCATCTTGTCCGTACTTCTGTCGCAGAGCTTCATAGCTGTTTTCCGGCAATTCATTTGCGTTGAAAAACTTTTCGAAACCGCGAGAAACTAGCGTTGGAACTTCAGTTGTAAAATCATAAATGAGACCACGCATTTCTCGTAATGGCTGAGACCATCCTCCTTTAATATCATGCAACTCGTTATGAGCTTGACCAGTGTAGTTCAACAAAATCAAACCACGCTCATCATCGATATCAAAACCAAGTAGAGTTCCTGGATTTTCAAAATCAGTGTGTTCAAGCTCAAGAAGAGACTTTAACTCATTCGCATGCTGCTTTTTAAAGCTAGCCCACTTCTCTTTTTTATCTTGTTGAGTGCGAATTTCGCTTGTGATAAGTTGAACAATACGGGCGATATTCTTATTCATGGTTTCCTCCATGTTGTTGTTGTTTATAGTTTATTATAACAAATGCAGATTAGTTTTGCACGAAAGAATATGATTTTTGTAAATAATTTGCAGCATTTAATAATCTAGAAGGAACCACAAAAGCTAACTCAGAAACTGGTACCCAGCTCCAAGAATCATTTTCAGGCTTTCCTAAATCAGGATTTACTGGCAAAAACGGATCTTTCTCAGAAACTCTTGTTGCGATGTAGTAAGTTGCAGTTTTCATGCCTTTTCCAGATTTATAAATTACAGGAGAAACGGATTCACCAGTCAATTGATAATCTTTAGCAGTTTCTAAAGTGGTTTCTTCAAAGACTTCTCTAACTGCTGCTTCAATGTGAGTTTCACCATCTTCTAGGTGACCCTTAGGAAAGTCCCAATTACCATAAGCGCTAACGCAAAGAGCTTTAGGCTCTGTCCCTTTTAAGTCTACGATGATGATACCAGCGGAATGTACCAAAACTTACCTCTAGTGAAGAATTAACAACTTCAAAATAAAAGCATTAACTGCTTTGTTTAACTTCTGTTATATTATAACACAACGAAGTAAGTTTTGCACGATAAAATTAAAGTTTATGCATCTTTAAATTCAGTATCTACAACATCTTCGTCTGTTGTTTCATTCTCGGCGGAGGGTTCAGGAGTTGTAGCTTGTTGGGCTGCCTGTTGCATCGCTTTTTGGTACATCTTGCCAACTGCTTCCTGAACAGTCTTTTCGAAATCTTCTAACATTGAAGCAATTTCATCGTGGCGATCAGTTCCGATTAAGGACTTCGCATTTTCCATTGCAGACTTGACACCTTCCAAATCTCCAGGCTCCATCTTGTCTTCATGCTCTTTCATAGTTTTCTCAGTTTGATACACCAAACTTTCTAGTTTGTTCATGTTATCGATCTGTGTTCTTCGCTCTTGGTCTTTCTCTTTATTAGATTGAGCTTCGTCTACCATTCTTTGAATTTCTTCATCGGAAAGAGATCCACCATTTTCGATGACCACACTCTGTTCCTTGCCAGTCATTTTATCCTTAGCAGAAACACTAACGATACCGTTTGCATCAATATCAAAAGTAACTTCAATCTGCGGAATTCCACGCGGTGCAGGTGGGATATCTCCTAGTTTGAAGTTTCCTAAAGTCTTGTTGTCAGACGCAAACTCTCTTTCTCCTTGAAGAACATGAATATCTACAGCACTTTGATTATCAGCAGCAGTACTGAAAGTTTCAGACTTTTTGCAAGGGATAGTTGTATTGCGGTCAATCAATCTCGTCATAACTCCGCCAAGAGTTTCAATACCTAAAGAAAGTGGGGTGACATCTAGCAGAAGAATATCATTTACTTCTCCACTAAAAACGCCACCTTGAACCGCAGCTCCCAAAGCTACAACTTCATCCGGGTTAACTGATGAGTTGCACTTCTTCCCGAATAAATCTTCAACAGCTCTTCTTACCATTGGAGTACGAGTAGAACCTCCAACCAAGATCACTTCATCGATTTCTGAAGTTGAAACTCCTGCATCTTTCAAAGCAGACTTGACAGGCACTAAAGATTTCTGAACTAGGTTATCAATTAACTGTTCGAACTTAGATCTTGAAAGAGTTAGGTTTAAATGCTTTGGGCCGGAAGCGTCTGCTGTCAAGAAAGGAAGATTGATATCAGTTGATTGTGTACTCGATAATTCAATCTTAGCTTTTTCAGCAGCCTCTTTCAATCTTTGCATAACCATCGAGTCGCTCGTGACATCTACACCTGTTTCTTCTTTGAATTGATCAACAATATAGTCAATGAGAGCGTTGTCGAAGTCATCTCCGCCTAGGTGCGTATCACCATTAGTACTCATGACTTCGACAACGCCGGCATCAATTTCAAGAATAGAAATATCGAAAGTACCGCCACCTAGATCGTAGACAGCAATTTTTTGCTCTCCCTTTTTATCCATCCCATAAGCTAGGGCGGCAGCGGTTGGTTCATTGATTATTCTCTTCACGTCTAGACCGGCAATCTTCCCAGCATCACGGGTAGCTTGCCTTTGCGCATCGTTGAAATAAGCTGGAACAGTAATCACAGCTTCATTAACAGTTTCTCCCAAGTAATTTTCGGCAGCTACTTTGAGCTTGTTTAGTACTTGGGCGCTAATTTCCTGAGGGGAATAATCTTTGTCATCTACTTTAATGCGGCACGTTCCATCTTTAGCATTAATGACGCTGTATGGAACTCTTCCGATTTCACTTTTCATTTCATCGGTTTTCATGCCAATGAACCTCTTAGCAGAGAAAATAGTATTTGTTGGATTCGTTACCGCTTGTCTTCGCGCGGTTTGACCTACAAGCCTTTCTCCACTCTTGGTAAAAGCTACTACAGAAGGAGTCGTACGATTCCCCTCCTCATTAGTGATAACTTCAGGATCTCCTCCGGAGATTACTGCTACACAGGAATTTGTTGTTCCTAAATCAATACCAATTACTTTCGACATGTTTTACTCCTTAATTGACCTCAATCTTTTTAGCCTTGTTAATATTAACATCCATAACGGGGATGTTCAGACTAAGAATTCCAGCGACGTACTGTGCTTCAATATCATCAGTGTTAACATTTTCAGGTAACGAAAAAGACCTGGAAAACTCATTAAAAGAATATTCTTGCCTGACAGAATTTTCATTCCTGTGGTTGTTCTCTACAGAAATTGTCAAAATTTTGTCTTCTACTTCAATATTAAAATCTGCTCTAGACAAACCAGGAGCTGCAAGGTCGATTTGCCAACTCTTTTCGTCCTTTGAAATATTAGCCTTTGGACGAATTTGTCCGGTGATTACCGAATAAGTTGGCTTTGTGAGATTATTAAAGATGTTATCAAACTCTCCTAAAAAACTGCTTCTAACTAACGGGTTAAACATGTTTTACTCCTTTTTTTTCCATGTTCTATCACGGCATCTATTCGCCGTTATATAGACGATAAACACCGTTTTGGAAACGAACACTGCTAAAAGTGATTTTTTTTTAAATTATTTTTTTTATTTAATGATTTGGGCTATTTGAGGATAGAATTTTTTTTATTTAAAATCATTTTTGATTTTCTTAACACTTTTTCGGCATACTTCATACCGTACTTACTTATCTTTCTTTTCTTATTTTTACCGCATCTAAAACCAGCGTTGTAAGAACATAACGCTCTCTTAAGATCGTTGTCATGATATTTTATCCACCAAGAAAGAATTTTTGCTCCAGCCCTTATTGAAGTTTTTGGATTTTTAAGTTGTTCGCAAGTATACTTTCTTGTAATTTTTCCAGTGTATTTCGGCATAACTTGAGTCAAACCACACGCACCTGCGGGACTCACAGCTTTCCTGTGAAAGGAACTCTCTACAAAGATTAAGCTTATCAAAATTTCCGGTTCAATGTTATGTTTAGATGTAGAAGAGATTATTTCGGGAATATATTTGCAAGCTTTCTTTTTTCTATAGTCTGACATTCCCAAGGAAGAGATAGAGATACATAATAGAGCAACCAGTTCATTCATGAGCTAATCCCAAAACTCCGGAGGTTCCATGGAAAGAGTTTCCAGATTTTCCATCACCTCTCTCTTTTTCCTCAATAAAATTGTTTTTTCCACGACTTTGATAAGAGAATGATTTGCAAAAGTCTCATCTCCTAAGTCTCTCCTAATCATTTCTAAAGTTTGATTACTGACTAGATTCAGCATCTCAATCAGGTAATCTCCTCTTATTATCATAGGCTCTTTGTCTTTCATGAGCAAAATAATATAATTTAAACAAATTAAGTTTAAAAATTAATCGGCATCATCATACAAGTTAGGATCATCCCATGGGTAATCATAATCATAGTCACACGTGTCAACATATGAATTTCCTATAGGAACGTCTAGGATGGTTACGGATTTTCCTCGCTTAGAAGACACAGAAACTTTTTTTAGTTTTACCGTATGTTTTTCATCATGTTTATCTATGAGAGAAGCCGCTGTCACAAGAAGTCCGGTAGGGTCTCCGCCTTGAAATACCCTTAGTTTAGTACCATCATCTAGCGTCAAAACTGGATCCATGTGCTTTAACTTGGGGTGGTTTATAAGCTCCATAGCGGTAACTTTGATAAGAGGCTTCGAAACAGAAGACCTTGTTGCGTTAGGAATTAAAAACTTACCCTCTGAGTCGGGAGTCAATTTTACTCGAGTATTGTTGGAATAAATAGAAATAGAAACTATATTACTTCCCACGACTGAAATTCACTCTTTAGGTTTTGAGTTTTTAGTATAACTATCTTTATACCAACCCCCACCCTTGAGAGAGAAAGAAGTTCTAGAGATTACCTTACTAGTCAAGTTAGAAGAACAGTTTTCACAAACTACCTCTCCGTCGTCTGACATTTTTCTAATAACTGTAAACTCGTACCCGCAACTATCGCATTTAAACTTGTAAATCGGCATTAAAACCTTCTCCTAAATTTCAGCGTCTAACAAAATATTGTTAACTCTTTTAATCAACCTTGTGTGTTCGCTAGTCCAACCGGAAAACTGGTTGCCTTCATGATCGGGATCTCCATGAATTCCAGCATTCTTGTTCCACACCACTACGTGAACTAACTCATGAATGAGGGAGGAAGACCAAACTTGAGATGTTTTTATTTCTACCCATATGTGTTTGGGACTATACGCTAATCCGCTTACGGGAACATCTCCTTCTAAATATTTTCCATCTACAGAGTAAGCTGCGTCTACCATTCTAGGAATTGCGCTGAGCTCTATAGTCAAACCGTGTAAGTAAGCCCAAACAGTTTCGGGATCAATATCGAAAGATTCCGAGTATTCGTTCACAAAAACTTCAATTGCTCTCGTAAGAGGTTCCTCTTTAAAAGAATAATCTCCGCAAAAAGATTTGACTTGAATTGATCCTGGGATTTTGTTTAGTACGATTTTATTTTTACACTCATTTTTAACGATATTACTTACGTTATCTCTACGTACGCAGGAATTAGTAGGCATCATCAAGAATAATGCTACTAAAGGTAAAACAAAGCGTGGTCTCATGAATTTAACTATGTCAAGCAAAAACTCTTAGACAAAAAAGTTTTCGTCCAACACTAGAGAATCTCCCGGTTCAATCTGAAACTTAGTATCAATTTTATATTTACCGTCTAGTCTTAAATCGACTAGAAATTTACTAAAAGTTTCAGGTTTTCTTAACTCATAAAGAATTTCTATCTTTTTTTCGGTAGTTGTTTCACTGCTGTTGAGAACGCCGGCTAAATCAAAAATAGATTTCCAAATCATATTTCCGACAGGGTGTTTCGGAAACCAAGGAAAATCTGATTGATCTATTTTAAAAATTTGCCCTTCATCTACTAGACCACCGACAAATTCTCCAATTTCTCCTAACGACATTTCTTTTCTAGCGTGTTTCCTATTCAACCAAATCTCAGCCCCAACTTTAGAAACTTTACATGAATTAAATTTTCCGCTTAGATAAGAGCTAAGAAGGAAAGTGTTTAAGAGTTTTATGTGTTCTTCTAAATTGTTTTCAGAAACTTCAGAGGAAAGATTTCTGTTGTTGTTAATCAAACCAGAAACAGCTTCCCCTACGCATGAGTGGATATCCCCGAACTCTTCGTGGTCTAATATTTCTTTTTCAGCCCGTTGCCGTGCAATCTCTAATTTCTTTTGATGTCTTAATTTTCTGATCCTGTCTTGATCAGCTCTCTTTGTTTTGGGCATACAGACTCCAAGTGGCGGAGAGGGAGGGATTCGAACCCCCGGTACGTTGCCGCACGCTGGTTTTCAAGACCAGTGCAATAAGCCAGACTCTGCCACCTCTCCTTGCTTTAATTCATTCTCAACTGTGTTCAGAGTCAAGAACTTTCTTAAAATATATTGTCACAAGCTCTCCACTAGGATTTGAAACTTCGTACTTAAAATCAAAATCGTCGGCATTAGACAATTTATAAAACTCTTCTGAGGTTTTTGGTTTCCCAATAGACTTAGTCTTGTGATCTTTGTAGTTAGATCTTATATTTTTTTCAACTTTTCTGTAAAGTCCCGTTTCAGAATCTTTAGTAAAAGAAATAGAAACACTATCAGAAATGTTGTCTCCCTTCCTGTGAGCTACGCACTTAGCCATTTTTTCTTTTCCAATCTTCTATAGCTGCTTTTATTGCATCTTCTGCCAGAACCGAGCAATGAATCTTAACTGGCGGAAGAGATAGATGCTCAACTATTTCAGTGTTTTTTATCTCTAAAGCTTGTTCAATAGTTCTTCCTTTAACCCATTCGGTAACAAGAGAAGAAGAAGCTATAGCAGAACCACAACCATAAGTCTTAAATTTTGCGTCTTCAATCAGGCCTTGCTCGGTGATTTTAATCTGAAGCCTCATAACGTCACCGCATGCCGGCGCGCCTACAAGACCAGTTCCTACGCTTTGATCTTCTTTATCAAGAGTCCCAACATTTCTTGGGTTTTCGTAATGCTCTAATACTTCTTTAGAATAAGGCAATAATATTTTCCTTTGTCATACGTTTAAGTACTTTTTATAATAATCAGGAAAGTTATCAAAGTATTTAGATTTTTTCAAACTTTTGTGAGTTTTTCCAAAAGCTTTCCTCAGGCCAACGTTGATCAAAAAATAGGGAGACAAAGCTCTTACCTTGATTCCTTTAACCTCTAGTTCGTCCTTTGGGTTGATGCAGATCGTCTTGTAGGCACCTAGGCCATTTTCTTTAAGGTTCTTGTTTAGGAACTTTTGAAAGCTTCTTGTTTCTTTTTCTTCTAAGGAAACATGTTCGCCGTTTTCTAGGAGAGCAAAAACGCCTGACTCATAACCTGCGTCGACCATTTCCTTAACTTTCTCTACGAAAGATCTGTCCGCGGAATCGTAGACATCAATTAATAGCTTATTCTTTAGCATTTCTGCTCTAGCGAATGGGCATGGAGGAAATCCACAAAACTACTCATGAGGAAGTTCTAAAAAATCGACTATATAACTCGTTATGTTCTTCTTTATTTCTTCTCTGTCCATAGTAAAAATAGTGGGCCCGCTCGGACTTGAACCGAGGACCGTCCGGTTATGAGCCGGATGCTCTAACCACTGAGCTACAGGCCCTTATAAAAGGGTTAATTTGGTCCGCCCCCAGGGAATTGAACCCTGCTTTAAGACGCTTATAAGACGCCTCCTAACCACCAGCCAGCCGGGGCGGTTAAGAATCCTATATATTGTTTTCTCTCTTTCTACAGTCAGAAACATCAACTCGTGATGGTAAACCTTCCGAAAATGTTTTTAAGTAAGCAAATATTTTTTTGTTTTTAGAGTCTAACTTAAGACCTCTCACAACCGCTGGGTAATTCTTGTAAGCGCTGACATAAACTGGATCACCAACGCGAACATTATTTTTGTTGTACGAATGGTTAACTAGATCTAACGATTCCGTATTGTGTCGCTGCAACTTTGTTTTTCCTTCTGTTGATAAAGACGAACTGTTCTTCATTTAGTTTCTCTAAAGTTAAATCAAATATAATTGGATCTTGGCATTTTTTCACTGCTAAAAAGTCAGTCATGACATTATTTTTCAAATCTGATATATCTCTGTAACCTCCGTTCAAGGGAAGATTCTCCATGATTAGAAACTTAACAAATTCCATTCTTACACTCTTTGCAGACGTATCCACCGAAATTCGGCTTTCTAACATTTGCGAAATACTGGTCGCAATAAATACAATCAACTCCATACTCACTTTTGCCACGCTCGTACGCATCAGATCGATCAATCATACGAGCATAAGTTCTTGCCATAAATCTTGATTGAGCTCTACCTGCCATCTTTATTTTTCTCCCAATATTCTTTATATTCTTCAAATTTCCACTGTGCCCAAACTGCAGCTGATATTAGAGTAGCAAATAAGGCACCGACTAAAATTATCTTAACGAAGACTTCCATAAATTTCTCCTCATAGAAAAAGAGAGAAAATTAACAAAGCAACGCTAAGAGTAAAAGTAGGAATGCAAAAAATCTTAACAGCTTTTTCTGTTCGAGCTACGTCTTCTCTAAAACTCATCTACCTGCCCACCTTGCAGCTTCTTTGCTACCAACATACTGATACCCTCCCTTGTTGAATAGAGGAGCAGAACATTTGCGTTTGTGAGCAATTGCCTTTTGAGCTTTTACATCTCCGCATTCAAGGCAGACGTGATATCCAAGTTCTTTTCGACGAGGGTGGAACTCTTCGCCACACTCACGACACTCAGGCCAATCTATCATTTCATAATCAACCATTTTCAACACCTTTCAGAGTTAGACATTTATTCTCTAGAGACACGAGCGATTCTTCTTAAATGAAACCTTACCTCGTAAGATTGATGACTCAGGCTTCGATTCTTGACGCCAAACTTCTTCTTGAGTTTGCGCCATTTTCTTTTCATCTTCCTGGCTTCTTTCTCATCTATTCCTTCGAACGGATCTTTTCTTTCAATGTTTTTATTGTGGAAAATACTGGTAGGAATTATTCCGGCTTGTAGTTCTGCCAAAACTGTTTCAACATCATCGTCTTTATTTCGAGCCATGCTGTTTCCATAAAATGGGTGGTTACTTGAGAGCTTCTAGCAAAGCAACTCGTTCACCTAATACTATTTGCAGAGAATCTTAAGATACTTCGCGTGCTGAAGTACCACAGCTAGGTTCTCCTTTCCTATATTGTTCTCTTACCGAGAAGCACGCATTACTTGTATTCCACCTGAATACTTTTATATTATATCACAGCTGAAAAGTTATTACACGCGTTTGATGAGATTTATTTATGTTTTGCTGATATTTGTGCTTGCGTAACAATGAAGAAAGCTTCGTGAATCTTGTAACGAGTCGCGTATTCTTCTAGGAGTTTTTTTGGAGTAGCACCACCTTTGATACGAATTGTGGCTTCGGCTATCTGCTCTTGAAAATTTTCTTTCATCTCTCTTTAGTCGCTCTCTGATTTAAGAGGTAGTAGTAACCTTCATGAGTACTCGCGCTGCTTGAGATTAGATCGTCTAAACCTAAAGTCATTAAACCTGACTCAGTAAGTTTGTTGTAAGCAAACTCGAGAAGGCTGAGGTACGCATCAACTATGTCACGACCAGCTTCAGAAATTTCGCATCCCATCATCCCTACCGGAGACGGTAGAGATTTCAACATGTCTTGCGCAACTGAAGTAATCTTTATTGGGCATCCCATGGATTGATCACCACTTAAGCCGATTGATCTCTCTATAAATTTATCGACTTCTTCCTGAATCTCTTCATAGATTTTTCCGTACAAAGTGTGGTCACCCGCGAAAGGCATGCCGTAAACCGTGTTGTGAGCTGAATGAAACCACAAGTGCATAGCCCTAAGCATTCCATTGATGTTGGTCATGCATGCATCTAGATCTCTGTTTTCAACTGGAGAATCTTGCGCTTGGATTATTACAACTTCGTTTTCTTCTAGCTTTTTTCTCATAGCAACTCCTACGGTAGATAACTATATACTAAAACTAACTCGAGTATAAATCATGAACAATAGTAGTGGTTGAAAATTCAGTTATAATAAAATCGGCAACGTCTTTAGAGAGTTCTAAGTCTTTCAGGTAAAGATTGATCTCTTCGTATTTCTTCTGACATGTTAAGTAGTAACCCAGATTAGTAGTACAGAATTTCTTTAAATCTTCCCCGGGTCGCTTCCTTATCAATTCGCTAACTTCCATTTTCAAGAACTTCATTAAAGTTTTGATCCTTGACTCAATACTTTTTCCAGGTACCTCGATTTCTGTTAAGAGGATAACGTCCACCTCTGGATCTTTCATAGCTCTTCCGTAGAAACTACAAGCGAAATGATCCCAAGCTTCTTGACCAGGAATGTCAGGAACATGAGGATAATAGAGACATTCCGGATCAGACATCCAATCTTCTTTTCCCTCTTGAACCGGATAGTTCAATAAAGTACCTTCGAAGAAAAAAATTGACAACTTTTTTTTCATTAGTCAACCCTTGCCTATTTTTAATAAATAAGCCGGGTGCAACCACTCTGTATAGGAATCCCACAAAATTAAAAATTTTTTATCTCGCGAGTCAATTACTAAACCGGGATTTGATGAACAATCGTATGACTTTGAAAAGTCGTGTAATTGAACACGGCTCATCCTGTGAATTACAAAGTCTCCAATGCAAATCTCTTCAGAATACAATAAACACCTGCTACGTTGAAGTACAGTTATAAATATAATTTTTTCTTTGGATTTTTATTTGTTTATTGTGAAAACTTGTGGAGTAGATTCTTTCTTGAAGTCAGTACTAATCGGCTTGGTCTGGGAAAATAAGTTAATGAATTCTGGTTCAAGGTAGATAACCGGGGCAACGTAAGCGCTGTGGTCGTCATTTGTGACTTGTTCTTTAGGTTCGCATGTGTTTCCGTTGGCGGGAATCGTAAAACCCAAATACATTAAAAGAAGATAATAGCTCATAAAATTTTTCTCCGATACTTATCTTACAATGGATAAAATAAAAAAAAACGAGTACATTGTAATCAATAAGTCAAATATTTCTGCAAGAGTTATAGAAATATATGCTGTTCCGGGTGAATTTGACCGTCTTTTTTTAGTAAAATATGTAGATGATGACCTAGGATACGTTTTTGAATCCCAAGTTACGGCTTTAGATCGGGTGAATTGTTCTCCCAGATTAGGAACATATCGTAGTTTCCCTCTTCCCACCGCTTCGAAGATTTGATCTTGGCACACTCATACCAGTCGACATCTAACGCCTGCATGGTAGAGTTGACAAGTTCAAGAATGTCAGCAAATTTTTCGTGGCTTTTGTGAGTTACCGCTTCTGCAAAAAGTGTTGATAACTCTTTCTTGGCGTAAATAAGAAACTCAGGCTTACTGATCTTTTTGATTGTCACAGATTCCCCAAGCCGCATATTTTCTATGACTTTGCTTCTAGCGAGTCTCATTAGGACTCACGGAGATTTTGAAACCCAGTTCGTTGGGACTGCATTTTAAAATGTTGCTAACCTTGTCCCTGATACTCATCAGTTCTTGCCGGCTTTCGGCAGTATCCAGCGTTGCCGTCAACACCCAGTCAAGTGTTCTTGTTAAACGTTCAGCTTCCTTCCTCGATAATTTCAGCATCAATAACCTCCGCTTGTTCTTTTTTCAATCTCTCAATTTCTTCTTTGCATGTAGGACAAACCAAATTTGGATTACCCTCAAAAACATAGACCGACCAAGACATCATTGCCTCGTGATCTCCCTTGTCAAATGGCTTGTTACAAGATTTACAGTTGTCACCCAGTGAGTCCAACCTTTTTGTCACACTTTTGACTGCAGTCTTTAAGTTTTTTGCATCCCTTTTAAGCTTGTTTCTCTTTAGCTTTCTCGCAAAATTCATTTATCTCTAGGTCCATTCAGCGCAAGTGGCGCAGTCTCACCCCTATCGGAAAAGACAGGAGAGGGTTCAACCACCATCTTTTTTGTTGCGTCGTAATACCGACGCGCAAAAGATTCCGCGGCCAATCCAGGTTCAACTTTTTTTCGCATCGGCCGCCAAGAACTCTCGTGACTAGCCAACGCATTGGCAATACCCATTGTTGCCCAAAAATATTGTAACTTTTCTCCCTTGGTTTTACACTGAATTCCCGAAACGGGACTACCATACAGGACGTAAAGTTCGCAGACGAATGCCGCGACCCATGGGTCTGTCTCAAAATCGGCCGGCAGATGCGACCCTTTCAATAACACGTCAAGCCCCGTTAATAATTTGGTTAAATTTTTCTTTAAGTTCGTCTTCATCCAGTTCACTTGCCTCGTGTAGAGACATGTAGGGATGACCGTCGATCCAACTGATGTGGATTGTATCGTTCATGTAGAGTTCCAAACATGCCTCAAGGGTTTTAATTTCTCCCTGAGATTTATCGGGATTTCTTTTAGATTTCAGGATAAAGTCCTGCATCTTGTAGAGAGTATAATCAAAGACATCAGCATATTTTGTTTCAGGGTGACTCATCACTCCTCCTTCATCTCCTGGACTCGGTCAGGAAACAAGCTCCAATTGACGCGGATCTCTTGTTTTGGATCATCAATTTTGACCCTGACAAGAATAAATTTCGCGTAACCAGCGTTTGTCCATTTACATTCTATCACAGAACCTGGGTAGAGTTTACCCAGGAATCCCCGGCATTTGACGCGATCACCCGCACTAAAGGGTAGCTTTTGCAATCTCCAACCTCCAATATTAAATATGGATCTCTGTTGGGGATCGCCCATCCGCCGGACCGGGGCCACCGGTGTAATCTTCACCGTGCTTTTGCCATCCACTTCTTGGGTGGACTCTTGGCAATATTGGAAATGCAACCCACGGCGTATCGCTTTCTAACTTTATCAAAAAGAGAAAAGCTGGGCTCGGTCTTGTCATCAGGGTGGAATTGCATGATGGCGCCAAAGGCCCACTCAGTTCCACCGTAAATATCCATCTTCACCCAGACTTCTTGCCCCAACTCGTATCCCTTATATTCCCGGGGACCGGGAATTTCGCGAGTGGATTTGACCGACTTTTTCTTGCGACCGGGATTACGAGTTGGTTTCTTTGCCACAGTTTATCCCGACACCGCAATAGGTTCGCCGGTCAAGAGGTGATGGATGCTATCCCGCACATCTTCTCCCAATGTGTTGGGAGCCTCGTTACCAATACAGTTCCAGCCGGGACGGTGGCGCCGCGCGAAAATTTCCAACTTGTTACGCTCGGGAAACATGAGTTCCAAGCTATCTTGCAAGTCCTCGGGTTTTTGGCTGTGTGGCAGACCGGGATGCAGGAAAATATTTCGCTGGCTGCGATTGGCCAGTTCCTTGGTGTACTTACCCTTGACGCCGACGAGGCAGGGCTCGTGACAGTTGCGGGCCAAGCGCCCCATTCCAAATGCCAGTTTACTCCGATCATTCTTGTGGGTCTTAGCCCAGATCCAGAGTTGCTTGTAAGTAAAACCCCAAGACTCCATCACCTCCATACCATTGAGAAGTTGGCTGCTAGGGACCCAAAGCGCCAAGAGGCTGTTCTCGGCAGCCAAGTCGCCAACAGGTAGGTCAGCGATCGCTCTCACATTCAGAGTGGGGTATTTGCCGGCCGCACCGCGCACCACGTTGTCTTTCTTCTCATATTTCAACTTATCGTCAAAAGCCCAGGGTGGATCAGCCACGATGATTCCGAATTTCTGCATTTTTTCTCCAGTCTTATTTGTTTGCAGTATAGACATTATATCAAACCCGGCGGGTTTTTTCACGATTTTGAAGCCAAATACATGAATCGCTCAACCATCGCGATGGGCACGTTGAGAACCCGTTCTCCGAACATGAAGGAGATGAACGTGGTCTTGTCATCATCCCAACCCTCCCGGATCCCCAAGACAATTCCCGGGCCGTAATGCCGGTCACATCCGCTATCATCAGGTATCCAATGCCACACTTGTCCCGGGCTAGGTTTTGACTTCATCTTCGTCCTGTCCGGTTGCCCAATAAAAGTAGCTTTTCAGGTTGCGGTTTCTAAAGTCGCGGTACTTGGCGGGGTCGACTCCCAATCCCAAACGTTTTGCCAAGGCGAGCCCGTGTTCCCATGCCGCGATCTCGTCGATGACGACGGCGACCCGGTGGCGCAGCGTGCGTTCATCCACTTGGGAGTAGAACAGGTCAAGATAGCCGTAAGGCTCGCCGCGACGCGTGTCTGGGGGTCCCGCTAGCAGGTCGACATGGGCGCATTCGTGGAGTAGGCTGTAGTACTGGTGGCGTGGGACTTGGCGTTTCGAGATCGTCACGGTCCGGTCCGCAAGGGTCGCGGCGTCGATGTAGTCTCCGGATGTGTACCAATGCAGTTTCCACCCCATCTCCCCGAGCCACGTGGTCAATATTTTAACGGATTCGCAGTAGTCTACATCCCGACAACTTTTAGGAGTATCCATACCATTACTGCTCCCAAGATCGCTACTGGAATCATCTCTTCCCAAACCAATTGTTTCCTCCCTTGAGCTGTTTATAACTATGGAGGAACTTGAGTTTATGGGGGCGGGTTCGAGAGAGACACCCAAGGGTGTGCTATTGAGAAACGACCGCGTTAACTTCGATGAGACTTTCAATCTTTATCCATTTGGCTTTATCATCATTTGGCCACAAGACGTAAGCGCCTGGAACTGGACCACGCGACTGAACCTCTACTATTAGACCAACTTTATCTGAATCTAACAAAGGTAGCTGAGAAATATTGTTTCTAAAAACTACCAAGTCACCTTCTCTCATCTTTCTCTCTTTTTGTTTTTTGTTTCAAAAGAAAACTGTCTTTTAATTCTTCATATTCTTTAAAAGATTTTATTTCTTCGTAAGCTTCGTTAAAGTAAAATCTGCATTTTTCATCTATTACTTTTCTTTCTGAACCGGCTTTCAAATACTTTTTAGTTAAGTCGGCTCCGACAAAGTCTCCTTGTTTGACGTATTCGAAAAACATCTCTTTCAACTTTAGAGCACTGGATTTCGAAACTTTAGAATCTGTAAACTTCCAAGCTGATAGTAAATCTGTCTTATAAGGTTCGCAAATATACATGCCTCCTAGATCGTTTGTAACTTCGTACATTAGCGGTTTAAGTTTATAATTAATATCATGCTTCCACCTACTTGCCTTTTCTACTATTTTCAAGAAATCCTTACTCTTTATCATAACAACTCTCTTTCATCATGAAGATAATACCTGGTGATTTAGTTAAAATTAGGGTCGAAAGGGACTTTAGCCCCGAGAGTTTACAACTTATGTCTAAAGTATCTGGAAGGGCTAGACTCCACGAAAAAATAAAATTAGAATCTTTCCCTAGTTTCGACGACTTCGAAGGATACGATAAACTATTCAAAAATGAAACTCTCCTCGTTATTGGAAAAAAGGGAAGGCCATTAAGTTTTAGCAAAAAAGAGAAATGGGATCTCTATGATGTGTATGTTATCATGTACGATAATAAAACTTACGATTGCTTTCTCCACTGCATGAAAAAAATCAGCGACGCGAAACCTTAAAAAGGTTTCTAGTTAAGACGCTTACCGTTTTTCCCTGAAGCAAAACTAAGCAACGACTATCATGGATATTCATTTTTCCGATCTTTAAAACTATTCCGACTCTACCGTCTTTGTTTTTGACAATGTCCCCTGTTTTTATTTTCATTTAAATACTCAAATTAGACAAAACTTTTCTCATACTATCAAACAACTTATTACACGTCTTTTCGTATTCCCTTATGTTTGGCCAACCCAATTCTGGTTTTAAAAGGGTGAGGTCACAATTGATATCTAAAGGAACATTCAAGCCTGTATAACTATGCTCGAATGTTTCGAAATTAGATAAAGTTCCGTCATAAATCCTGCTTAAAATATCGCGAGTATCTTTTAAAGAAATTCTCTCTCCTACCCCGTAAGATCCATTCATCCAACCGGTATTTAACATCCAGCAGTTTATGTCTGAATTTTCTAAATTTTCCCTTAACATGTTTGCATATTCTTTCGGCTTCCTAGTCATGAAAGGAAGGCCAAAACATGGAGAAAAAGTTGCGATTGGCTCTGTGATTCCCTTTTCGGTGCCGGCAACTTTAGACGTATATCCAATAATGAAAAATTTCCAAGCTTCTTCCGGGGATAACTTAGCAACTGCTGGTAATACACCAAAGGCGTCGCAAGTCAAAAGGATTACATTCTTTGGTTGAAGCTTAGTGCTCTTAGTAGAAACCGCGTTTGGTATGTAGGAAAGAGGATAAGAAGATCTCGTGTTTTCTGTTTTACTGCCGTCGAAAAAATCGGGCCGGCCTTCGGCATCTAGTACTACATTCTCGAGAATCGAAAACTCCCCTAAAGAAGCACCCCATATCTCTGGCTCTTTATCTCTGTCTAGATCAATTACTTTAGCATAACAACCGTTTTCAAAATTAAACAATCCTTCTTTGGACCACCCGTGTTCATCATCTCCTATTAGCATCCTAGAAGAATCAGCGGAAAGAGTTGTCTTTCCGGTGCCTGACAATCCAAAGAAGATAGCGGGATTCTCAAGCTTTGAATCTAGATTAATAGAACAGTGCATTGGGAATATATTTTCAGACGGCATCAGATGATTAAGAACAGTAAAAACGCTCTTCTTCATTTCTCCCGCGTACATGGTACCTGATATCAGGATAATCCCATCTTCAAAAGAGATTAAAACAAATGGTTCGGAGGTAAAGGAAGGAACAAAGTAGAGGTTGAAATCAAAATTATTGGGTTCATCAACTTCCGTAAACATATTCATGCTAGCGATAGAGTGCCAAGCAAATTCACAACTAACTTTTACGTTAACGCCAGAAAAATCTGAATGTCCTGCGTAAACTGTAGTCTCGTAGAGATCGGACTTATAAATTTCACTTTCTTTAAAATCAGAAACTATTTGTTCGTATACGCTTCTGTCCATCCCTTGAACATAAGCCCAGTCAACTTCTTTTAATATTTTTTCATCCTTGACAATAAATTTAGCGTTAGGAGATCTGCCGGTGTGCTCTCCCGTCTCGACTACTAAGGGTCCTCCCGGAACTCCAATAGCGTTTTCTTCTTTTAAGGATATTTTTCTTAATTCTTTTCTGGATTTTTTCACTAATAACTCCTAGTTTAGAGAAATTGTATTTCCAGAATTATAGATTTACAAAAATAGTAGTTAAGTCGAAACTGTGAATATTTCTACGTCGCAAGCCGCATCAGTAGCGGTACCTTTTATGATGACGATATCTTCTAGAGAAACAGCAGCTCCGCCTGTTGTTATGTCAGCTGCTTTGCTAGTCAATATGTGAGAAGCTTTCGGAACTAAAACGACTTCATAAGTATCTGTATTGCTGGTTAATTCGAAAGTCAACCTAACGTTATTAGTGTCATCTAAGTTAGTGATCCTCATGTATTTGAATTTAGTATTCTGTATGCGACCCGCTGCATCCGAAGCTCCTAGAGACATAATGCTAGACGTCCCGGTAGATACTGACATTATTCTGTGACTATAATCTGTAACTTCCGGAATACTGAATGTAACGTATGCTTGCTGCAATTGACCATTTATGTTTATTGATTCGACAATTTTACTAGTAAAAGTAGTTTTGCTGACTGTAGATGCCATGAAAAAGTCCTCCTAAGTTTTTATAAATATTCTATAAGGAGCGCAAAAAATGATCAAGTTGACAAAAAACGCTGGAGACAAAGTAAAACAAATCATCGAAGAAAAAGATAAGAAACCAATGGGGATACAAGCTGGAGTCAAAGGTGGAGGATGTTCTGGTTTTAGTTATTATCTAGATTTCGTCTACGAAGAAAAAGAAGGATTTAAAAAATTAGAAAGTCATGACGTGAAAATATTCGTGGATATGAAAAGCTACCTATACTTAATGGGAACTGAGATAGATTATATAGATGGTTTAAGCGGGAAAGGATTTAAATTCATCAACCCCAACGCTAAAAGAACCTGCGGTTGTGGGGAGAGTTTTAGCGTCTAAAAAGAATATCCCTTTTCACAAATTATCAAAGCTCCAAAGTTGTAAGAACTCTCAAAATAAAATTCGTATTCATATTCTCTTATAACTTCAGCTACTATCTCTCTCATTTGTTTAGAGTTTCCAGTAACAATCCTGACCGGTAAATCTGCAAAGTTTAAAAAATCCCTCACCTTATCATCAGCCGCTGAATGTCTTGTCATATGAAGATCTAAAGTATCCATCTCACTCGCAAATCATATCGGCATAGTTATACCTAAGATTTAGATACATAGAAGACATTAAGCCCGCGTAAGTGTATGGGTTAAAAGACGAACCGAAAGATGCTTGTTCTTCTCTAGGAAGACATGCCTCATCAATAATCGACATCAGGTCATTATACATGGCGTTAGCATTGGAGGTAAGCCTAAATCTTTCACCACGGCCAGCAAGTATCATGTCCTCCCACTCATCTCCGTCCCAACCACCGTCGACAAAAGCATAAAACTTCAGATTTAAACTAGCTCTTAATGCGTTAACCAAGAGGTTCTCGGTAACCGGCGGGTTTAAATAAGTTTGGGGTCCTTCGTCTGTAAAAAGAATTACAATTCTCTCAGCATTAGGGCGCCACGTGATTGAAAAGTTTTCTTTCTCTGGCTGAGATCCTGCGTTGCTCACCCAAGACGCGGCTGGTATATCTAGCGCGGCAGCGCCTGTAATATTCTGAATAGCTAAATAGATTGCGTCCATAAGCATTTCATTTCCGGTATCCATTCCCTCATTACCCAAGGCAGCAAAAGCTTGTAAGAACTGATCAAACGGCATAATGTCTGCAACTTTGACTAACCACTCTTTCGACCTAATCCCTGGCTGCATTTCTTTCGGGCCGATCACTAGACCCCATTGCAGAGCTTCTTCAGCTGCGAACTGCTGCGCAAACTGATTCAGTGCTATTCTAACAGCTGCAATTTCATCGTCCATGGATCCTGACCAGTCTACTACGAATAGAATATCGGTATCTCTAATTTGCTCTCCGTAGTCTGTAACTCCATCGCAGTCATTGTCTGCTCCATCGCATATTTCTTCCGAAGGAGTTACTTCGCCATCGCAGATTCCTGGAGTAAATTGACCGTTAACATCGCTACCCCAAGCCCCCAAGTTACAATAAGCCTCCCCTGGGGTACATACTCCGACGAGAAGCGTATCTGGATCTCCGGTGTAGCAAGGTTGAGTTAGTTCTTCATCTATCTCTTCATCGCAGTCTTCGTCAAAAGCATTACACTCTTCTTGCCCTACGGTCATCCCAACTCTTGGATCACAAGGAGGAGGTTCAGGCATAGGAATGTAAACACAAAGAGCCTGACAATCTGTCATCCTAAATTCAACGCAAGTTGGATCTGTGCACTCGCACGTTTTAAACCCTTGCCCGCATAAAAGAGGAGGCTCACTACAAGGCTGAAGAACACCAACGTCCTGAATAGTACAAAGGCAATTTAACTGCTCATCAACCTGACCATCGCAATCGTTATCTGCACCATCACAAATTTCTTCTTCTGGGCGCGTTGCAGTGCATGATATCCAGTTACCATCTTGGCATGTTTCCACACCTCTCTCGCAGGCAGTCTCGCATTCACGAATCAGATCTTCATCAACCGCTCCGTCACAATCATCATCAACGCCGTTACAGGAATCAGGAGGTACAGGACCGCAAGTTCCGCATATGTTAGTTTGACCTTCATCGACTTGACCATCGCAATCATCATCTTCAAAGTTACAACGCTCTTCTCCCGGATCATCCCCGATGCACTGTACTATTTGTCCATCTCGACAGAGCCCTTGACCGGGACCACAATCATTTTCACATGGGTACAATCCTTCGTCGATAATATCATCGCAGTCGTTATCTGTGCCGTCGCAGAGTTCGTCAATGCAAGGCAAGCAAGGAGAGTGCCTTAGGCTTCCTTTGTCGCAAATTATCTGTTGTCTCCCTATGGTTCCGTCTTCTAACTGACATTCAAAATTCCTTATGAACTCTCCGCTAGTTCCTGGAGGGCACTCCCATTGAGTAATGCACTCACTTCTTGATATAATCTCAGGAGGTGGACAATCTTGATCAACCCCAAATTCACACCTGACTTTGTTTTCATCGCAAACTTCTAAAATAACCTGCATCACGTCTATTGTCTGGCGAGGGTTTGGGGGACAGTACCATTGCTGCCTCTGGCAGCAGTCCGGAAAGCAGGAGCAATAAGCTTGAGTTTCTTGAACCGAAGTTTGCGCGCACCTCTCTTCTCTTGTAAGTTCTGGCTCTGGAGGAACCGGAGGAGGATCGGGCTGGATTAGAGGAATATCTAGCTCGGCTTCGGAATCTCTAGGATCTAAAACTAACCTAGAAGAATCTGAATCTTCGGAACTTCTTCCACCCCGGTTCGATTCATCACTACAGCAGACGATCAATAAAGAAGAGGTTAGGAGTAATAAGATTCTCATCATATGTCTCCTTTGTGCTTTCTATAGGCTCCCACTGAGTGGGGAAAGAAAGACTCAGTAATCTCTAAACATGCTTTTGCTACCTGCTGTATCTCCCATTGAGCTCCTTCGTGTACCCTAAGAGAAACAAACTTGAGTAAATTATGAAGATCAGTAGTCCCATAATACTGCGTATATAAATTTTGAGATAGAACACCACGAGCTTGTTCTCTACATACTCCCTTCTCTAAAAGAGTGTTGTACAACCTGATACTTTTTGCGTGATGATCTTTGACAGCATCTGAAGCTAGATAAGGGCTGATTGGTAAAAGAGTGTTAGAGAATTGGCTGATGTCTGGATTAATCAACTCATCGTTACTTGCTTGTCTATTAGACTTGTGTTGAGTTCTAAAACTCTCAGGTTCATAGAACTGCATATCAACGCTAGTATAACGACGGCTTATTTCATTGTAGGACCAAGTTCGATGTCTGTGATGCTGGCTTCTTATGAAAAGAGGAACCACGAAGCGGAACGTAACATTGCAATGCTCAAAAGGGCTAGTATGGCCGTGAGACATAAGGTAATTAATGAGCTTAATATCTTTATCATCTAGTTCCTTCTTTTCAGCTCCGAAAGAAACCCTCGCAGCGTTTACTACTGTTAAATCATCCCCGCTGTGCTTTACATACTCGACAGCGCCAATCTCATCATCAAAAGTGAATATCTTCATAAAACCCCCGAAAATATAATAATCGAGTAGATCTTATATGATAATCCGTTTTTTTACAATTGAGAAACTACATCTGAAATTGCACCAACAGCATTAAAGAAAGCAGTAAAAGCAATAGTCATATAGGTTGCTTCAATCAAGAAAGCAACAAAGAAAGAAGCCGCGCATGCCCAAAGAGCCCACCAGAAATCTTTCTCAATGATACCATAAATAAAAACAAATATCGCTACAAAAGCTGCCATAGCAACCACCTCCTTACATTTATATTATACCATAAACGTAAAGAAATTGCACGACTTTCTAATCTTCTATTCTTAAATCCGAAGTAAAAAATTTAGAAACAGAATCGTCATCGTGTTTTACAATAGCGACCAATCGAGTTTGGGAAGTTCCACCTATCATCCATTGTTTACTTTTCTCAGATTTGATTTCCAATATAGTTCCAGGACGACCCATTTGCCTGTAGTGGTACACCCTCATCCCTGGTTTAAAATTAATCATTGTTCCTCTTCCAGATCCAAGACCATCTTTTCCTGTTTTCAAGATAGTCTTTCTTACTGTCATTATCCCAAGCTTCTATCTCAGCTCTTATACTTCTATAAGCTTCCGGACCTTTGACACCCTTTAAAATAGAGGCAGTATAGTCCCATAGATACAATAATAAAAAACCAACTACAAAAGTTTCTAAATATTGCTGAAAATGAATGGTTTCATGTCTTTTGGTTTCTTCCGACATCTCTCCTCTAGAGAAAACGAAAGGAAAAAGAGTTATGGCGCCAATCTCAATTGGAGCAAATTTGGAAAGAAAAATAGGTAACTTACTATTTTCCACCATGATTGGTTTTAGTTTACTGAACATCACTCTGTCTCTTTCACCTTTAGAGTAGCTTGAACTGAGGCTAGCTTTCCGGAATGTTCCATTATGAGATCTCCAGTTATCTTTTTTGGAATCTTATAAACCACTTCTTTTCTTACGGTAGAAGTTTTCTTTCTCGGATCCTGGTATGTTACTCTACTTTGATTTTTCTTTTCTGCATTAAAACTTGATTCAAGCTCCATAGTCTTAACGTGAATTTTAGCAATGGCTTTGTGTATCTCGGATATTTTTCTGCTAAAAGTTCCAATGGTTAGGAAAAGCATGCACGTACACCCAATCGATAACAGCCCAAAAATTATTACAGCATATTCCATGTTAAAAATATAATTTGCTGTTTACAAACGTTTAAGGGTTATTAGACATGTACCTCTCTCCCCTGTCGCAGAGGATCGTAACAGTTTTGCCTTGGGTAGAATGATTTTGTTCATACCACTCTGCAGCTAATACGTTAGCCGCGGCTGAAATACCTACGGGAATTCCTAACTCTCGAGAGAGTCTTATAGATTTATCGATAGCATTTTCAGTCTTAATAGAGATCGTATGAGATACCAACTGCTGCTCGAGCAAGTAATCGGCTCCATCGCCGACTCCCTGGATGCCGTGCTCTTTTTCATCTGGTTTCATGAAAACCAGCTGGGTGTTTAGATTGTTTTTTTCAACATATTTCTGAACTCCCATCATTGTCCCTCCGGTTCCAGCACCGGAAACAAAAGCGCCCCACTCTTCCCCTATCTCTGTAACTTGCTTATGTATCTCTAAAGCTGTTGTCTCAAAGTGACATTCGACATTTAGTTGATTCTCAAACTGATTAGGAGACCAGCATCCTTGACTCACCATTTCATTTCTCAAAGAAATCGCTCCCTTAAAATCATGAGGAGCCACCTCTACAATCTCAGCACCGAAAAATCTCATCATTTGTTTGCGTTCTTCTGACATGTTTGACGGCATTATTATTTTTACCTGATAGCCTAAATGAGAACCGATGGCTGACAAAGCTATCCCCGTGTTTCCAGATGTTGCTTCGACTAGGATAGAGTTTGGTTTTATATCGCCGGAGTCTATTGCTTTTCTCACAATATAAGAAATAACTCTGTCTTTGATTGATCCGGTTGGGTTGTATGTCTCAAGCTTAGCTAGTATTCCAGAATTTAACTCAATTATCGGAGTATTACCGATTAGCTCTCTCAGCATAACTACATCTTAATCCTATCAATTACTTGAACAGAAGAAAAACTTAACTCTCTATAGAGTTTCTTCATAACTTCTTTAGTGATGTCGCCAATCTGATTCTGAGTTGCTTTGTCTTTAAACATCGACTCAATCTCTTTTCGGATTGAATCACGAACGAATTTGTTGATTTTCCCAGGTTCTCCGATAAAAGAAGATCCGAGTGCTTTCCTTAGCTCCTTGTTAAACTCCGCTTGGAAAACTTTTTGAGTTGCCCTTTTGTTTGATGTACCCTCAATCTCTTTTGCAATCATGCGCTTGATCTCAGATTTATCTGCGCCTGTGAGCTCTTCAACAATTAACTTTAAATTAGAATCTAAATCTTCACTCAAGGTTTCATGAAGAAAAATTTTGGTAACACTCTCGTCTATTAGAATCTTAGCAACACTCTTTTCGTCATCTTTTGCAGAAGAAAAATTAGTTCCTCTATGAACCTGGATAGGTTTAGAAGAGTCTGAATTTCTAAACTCAAACTCTAAAAACGTTTTATTGCTATCACCAGCAGAGAACATAGCAAAAGGTCGCGTTGTTTGACCAGAGCCGTAATTAGGGTGTATTCCTATCTCTATGTTTGAGTTAAAAGCTTCTAGATCTTCTTTAGAGTCAAAACCTAGCTGCTCTATTTTAATCCTGCCGACTGAGGCTTCTACCTCGTCTTTCGGGTCGAAAAAAGTTATATAGAAATATTTCTTCTCTTCTCCCTCATCAGAACTAGGATTTAGAAACTCTCTAGTGATTGAATTTTTCATCAATTGTATAATATCAAAACCAGGGGGTTTTGAGACGAAAGCTCTAGCTCCATGTTCGGGTGGAACTTTTTTAGAATCTAACCAACTGTTCACTTTTGAAGCATCGTGGGGAGGGATTAACCAGGAATAAAATCCGGCTTCGGCTAACCAAGCCGTGTCTTTAGATTTCAGGGGAGGAACACCGGGTAACCCTTGGAATTCTGTTAAGAAATTATCTCGAGTTTGCTGCCAACGGTGGGTCGCATTTACCTCAAGGGCTGCTTTAACTTTCTCTTTTATTTCTTCCGAATCATCTTTTTTGGATTTTTCTTTTTGAATTCCTGATAACCTTGACATACTTCCGCTTTCGTCAAACTTAACGTGAATGTTTGAAGTGTCAGTCATAACATCGTAAGCCGCACCGCCTGTACCGCCGGCTGCTAGTATTGAATTTCCAAAATTTACGTCATATTGTTTTGAAACTTTTGAGAGGTGACCTGAAAGCTTTTCTACCATATTGACGTAAGTTTTAGCAAAAACCAACCTTTGTTCTTCTTGAGCTCCGGTCCAATTCGGCTTCGTGATATTCCCTTCGACGCAGTTTTTAAAATACTTATTCCCGCTTATGAAACCCTCTATGTCTCTAGCCGTATTCGGAAGAGAAGGAACCGGTGTTCCCGGATCAATCGCATGAGCAACTGCATACTCAGCTAGATCTGTTATCCCAGTAGTAAACAATTTATTAGATAAAGACTTGGAGTTTATAACAACGAAAAAAGTGTCGGGTAATTTGCCGCCAGAAAACTTCCCTAAAAGAGAGTTCTTTGATGGAGTCATCAAATTTGGTTTTTGACTTTTTGACGGCTTTCCAAAAAGTAAAGCGTTAGATTCTGCGACATCTACTCCAGAGCGAATCATCGACTTAAAAGCCGCAACCTTAAAATCACTTGCGGCATCTCTGTCACCCTCTAAGTTATCGATAGTTTTTATTGATATTGAGGTAAATTTTCCCGACGGAGAATTAGAGGTACCTGGATAAACTATACCGTCATCACCCCCAGTTTCAGTATCAATCTCTAGCCAACTGATATCATCAACTATCTCTTTAACTTTGTTCAACAACTCAGAAGAACCTGCTTCTTCTTTTTTAGGATTTATTCTGATCCCTTTTTTTCCACTTATGCTTGTTGGAGGTTCAAAGATAAAATATCCATCAGCGCGGTCTTTGATTTCGTATCCAATGGCCCTGAATACTACTTGAGTTATTGTGAGGTCTTTGTTAGCTTTTGCTTGCTCCTCAGGAGTCAGCTCTTTTCTATCTCCTATATAAAAAGCATCTGCTCCGCTAGCTCCAAGAAACGATGCTGTAAATTCATCTTCAGTTGGAGCTGGGAGATATTCTTTTATAACCCCGTTAGTAAATTCATTAACCAAGATTCGCATGATGTCTTCATTGATCTCTTCGCCGTACGCTTCATCAGCTTCAGCTTCTATCGCAGCAATCTGACCTTGCATATTCTTTTCGCTGGTGTGGCAAGCCCTATGCTTCTTCCCTTTCTTGTCAGTGTAAGAAAGAACGTAGTTTCCAGCTTTGCCGCTAGACTGCTTGCATTTTTGTTTGCGTTTATTGTATGGCATAATCACTCCGTAGACTAAACTTAATTTTAATCTAAATATTCAATTGATTAATAATAATTTTGATCATAAACTTGTTTGAATTCTGGCGTCTCTGCTGTCTTGTGTTTCATTTGCGAAAAAATAGAAGAAGCAATCTCCCGACCGTGTTCTATATCTGTCGGAAAATGAACTCCCCTGTCTATTCTAGACTGCGAAATCATCTCGGCAATTTTGAGTAAATTTTCTTCGTGCTCCGGAAACTGTTCGCTCAGTACATGAGCTAACACGTAAGCTTGGATAGTATGTCCCGATGGGTAAGATGGAGTCTGAGCAGAAGCTAGATAATCACCTTTGAAATCTATACCCATCTCTTTAGCCAACGCGTCCGGACGTGGTCTATCGTAATACACTTTCAATTTCATGATAATTGGTTCTAAACTTCTAATCAGCATCACATAGTATCCGGCGTTGTAAGATTGTCCTTTGCTTTCGATATATATTTGAAAAAGCCTCTCAAACTCTTTATCGCAAATTTTTTGTAGTTTTTCATTTACCACTCTGTCAGAATACTGGGCTACCACCTTAGCCAAATCCTTAGCTTGCTCCTCAACAGAAAGAGGATATCCCTTATGCTGAAAATAATAATTTCCAGTTGGTATAGATGAGATTGATTCTCCTATTAGCCTGCTTAAAGATTCTTTAACGGTAGGATCATTTTTTCCAGCCTCAGCATCTTCTTTTTCGTCGTCTGGATTTTCTATCTTTTTTACAAAAGCTTTTATCGGACCACCAACAACTGACCAAACTGTTTTAATGCCACCGAATACCTTTCCTAAAAACTTAAAAAGAGTTACTATCCCACCTGACACTGCTCCTGAAATTGCGTCTACAGCTAAACCTTTAATAAAATCAGCTCCTATACTTTTTGCAGCGCCTTTAACTTTTTCAATCAACGTTTTTAATGCAGATGAGTTCTCGCTCGACATTCCAGGAACATCTTTTGACTCTTCTTTTAGTAAAAGATCTTTATTATATAAAGATGAAATTAAGCTTAAATTAGTGTAGTGAGACTCACTCAGCCCAGACTTTATTTTTTCAACTAAATCAAAATCTAAAAGTTCAGCATCCTCAAGTTTATCCCATACAAACTTTACTCCTACCGATGCCGCTATCGCAAATAAGACTTTTTTCCAACCATCAATGCTCTTAACTTTTTCATAGGCAGCCACTACAGCGCCTTTCATTTTTTCGATAAATGTAACTAATATCTCGGCTGGCTTAAATTTGCTTAAAACATTTTTCCCAATATCAAGGATGTTTTTCATCCAATTAACTAGTTTGTCATATTTCTTATCAACAATTTTCATTACTTCATTAACAAAAACTTTAATCCTAGAAGCATCTTCCATTACGTACCGCATAGCTAAACCAGCAGTTTTCATGTCGCCCGCCAACTCTTTAAAGCTATCAAAAAATCCCTCAAGCAGAAGTTGTTCTTCTATTATTTTTTGTCTTAATTCTAAAGAATATGGAGCAGATTCGTTGAGCGGGATCTTAATTCCCAATACGCCGGTGATATATTCGTGCTCAAATATTTTTGGAGAAAAATTATTAACAATTAAAGAACTCATATTCTACTGCTTCACTTTCTTGATAGATAAAATCTTTTCTGGCGTTGCGATATATTCATTCCATAAAGAAGTTCTTACCTCACTATCGCAAGAATCAAGCTCTCTGCAAATATTGTCTTGATCTCTGCCGGGATACTCGAGCCGATACATATTACATGCTCTTCTTCCTGTATCTACCGCTACTGACTTTATATCACTTCTAAACCCTCCGCGAACGTTACCTATCAGTTCTACGATCAAGTTTGACTCAGGCCTAAAGAAAGAGCGCTCTGCAACGGTAAAACATGATATATCAAAGGGTCGACCAGACTTGATAGCAGCCTGGATTCGCTCAACGCCAGCTTGAGTTGTATAATGATTGAGACGTTTGCGGTTATCCAGGCCACCGTAGATTTGAGTTGTAAACTCTTCGTCTAATAATACATATGGCTCAAGATCGCCGCGCGAATAGAAATAAGAAAACTTTAATTTATTCATGTCGGGGAAGTAATTAGAGAACTCTCGCTCCAAACCCCAGAACCTGTGGTTGGCAAAGTCCTCGATGAAATCTAAAATGTTCTTTTGGGTTAGGAGATCGTATCTCTGTACCTCAACGTTGTATTGAAAACCAAAATACTCATCAATTATCTGAAGCAGCCTCTGATTTAAGTTCACGCCTCCTCGAGTATCAACACCCTGTTTCTGAAGTTGTAATAATTCTTCTACCACAAGCTCCCATTGCAAAAGAGTATGAAAGGAGGATGACGGCTTGATATAACCACGTACCCTGGCTTTCTCACTCAGCAACTCTCTTATGTACTCGCGCAGTAGTTTCATTAGTCCACCATCCCTCTTTTGCGCAGTTCATCGATAACCGGGGTTCCTACTTTGCTGATCTTTTTTGACAATCCAGAATCATCCCAGTTCGGGCCGTACTTGCTAACAGCTGGGAGTTGTTCACAATCATCAGCCTTGTTATCAGGCGTAAGCTGATCATGATTATCGCGGTTGTATTTATCTATGTCTAGTTGCTGTACTTGGACATCCTTGCGATAGTTTGTGTAGTAATCCCAAACCGCTTCAGCTTCGTCGGAGACCTGAGTTCTATCGGAGGTTAACCCGCCTGAGGCTTCAATCGCAATATCGTAAGCTAGTGGCCCTAGGCCCTCCTCGCCGTACGCACTATCGACTATACTCGACTTAAGGCAAGGGCCGTACATTGAATCGCGAGAATATGTAACTGCTGCTACGGTCCTTCGAGTCCCGCCGTCGGCCTCATATATCTTTACGCCATGTTTAAATATTTTAACGCGTAGGCCCATCTGCTCAGCTTTGTCGATCATTCTCATGATCCTAGGGTGGATTGCAGATTCAGTCAGCAGTTCTCTTATGTACTCACGCAGTAGATTCATATTTCCACCAACCTTCCGGCGGCGCGCAGTGAGTTCATGGTCGTTGGTGTCTTAGTGTATCTTTTGCTAAGTGGCGACTGATCCCATTTGTCTTCGTACGCTCTTATCGATTTTGATTGTAGGCAGTCATCCTCTTCGATATCAGGCGTAAGCTTACTGAGACCTAAGTCAGTGTAGTACGCAACCTCTTTGTCTGTCAAGTCTAGCTGCTGTGACTGAACATCGCCTCTATTGTTGAAGTAATAACTCCA
>Ga0163109_10000489_pt1 | contig 31754 bp, 22 predicted proteins | sample CRUFie1St13metaG_FD_108704 | JGI IMG/M metagenome (GOLD analysis project Ga0163109, IMG submission 108704) | Marine microbial communities from the Costa Rica Dome - CRUD Field 142mm St13 metaG | ecosystem: Environmental > Aquatic > Marine > Oceanic > Photic zone | place: Costa Rica: the Eastern...
CCGCCGTCCCGTTTTAATCCCCGCCTGAAAGGGATTGGTAGGTAGGAACTGGTTCCTCAAGCACTCTTAGCAAAGAGTCAGCAAGATTTACCTCGAATCCTTGTCGATTAATCCACTCAACTAACCTAGTGACGTCTCGAACTAGGAACTCATTTGATGAAGGATGCGCACCGACTACTGCTTGACCGACGTCAATTACCCATGGCTCTCCATCGTACCACAGAATGTTGTATTCGCTAAAGTCAGCATGAGCGAGATCACAGGTTTGCCAGCAAACAGCCAGAATCTCAAGAAGGTCGTCAAAGACTCCCTTTGGATCATCGATAGTTATGTCCTTGAGGCGAGGAGAGGGTTCGCCTTCATCACCGATTAAATCCATGACCAATACGTTGTTTAGTATCGCTCTGGGTCTAGGCACTCTAATTCCAGCTTTACGCATTCGACGTAAGTTACGATATTCCTTGCGAACCCAGATCTTTACCAATTCACGGTGGCGACGCTTCAGTCCACCGAATCTTGGATCGCCATCGATGTATTTTGCAAGACTTTTGAAGACGGCATTTGTAGTATGGAATATTTTCACTGCAGCTGGTCCTTGGTTTGTGGTCGCATGAAAAACATGAGCCTCCTTACCGCGAGCGATTGGATAATCTACAGTTTCTATCTCACCGGCCTGCATCAATTTGTGTAAAGATAACAAAGTGGATCGATCGAAAACCGCATCGAATACACGTCTATCGACCCAATCGTATTGACCCGAACCAAGAACACCTTGCAACTTATCTTCGATCTCCTCGAACATGCGCTTGAAGCGTGGCTCAGCCATCCAATCGTGTTGCCTAGCAGATTTCATTAGTGCGTCTGGGTCAATATCTTCCCAGTCGGGATTTGCCATATTCCTCACCCGAAGAATGAATCGATATCATCATCGTCATCGTCAGTAACGCTCGAACTCTTCGGCTCTTCAACAACTTCTTCATCAGCCTGTTCGACTTCTTGTTCTACTTCGGTTGTTGTATCCTCTTCAGCCGCTACGGACTCGACAATTTCGTAATCCTCATCCTGTTCGTGAATCTGATCATCGGTCATTCCGAACAGATCGACTATCTCAGGCAAGACACCCTTTCTTGACAGATAGATTGACTGAGTTTTGGTGTAGCGCATCCTTACATCTGCTCTTGAATCTTGAAAATCCCATGGTTGAACAATTACCAAATCACCTTCTCGGACCCATTGGCGTCTTCGCATCTTTCCAGGAATACGCGCCAAACGACTCTCGCCATCTTCGCAAACCGCTCTGACTTTTCGACCGCCTAGAATTTGGTCGGCGATGGCGAACATTTCGTTGATTTTCTTATTCGGGAGGGTTACGCGAATTTTGTCACCAGCACCAGATTCAAGTTGTGCTAACAACTCTGTATCCACACGCTCCTCCCGTCTCGCCATTAGACTTCGGTCGAGAGACCCCTATGTGAAACCATGCCTTGTTGATTAGAAAGGAAATCAATCGTCTTTACTGGCTCTTCGCTGGTCAAAGAGCAGATACCGCGGTCTCAACGAGTTCTAGGAGATACTCTGCACCTGACCCAATACCGAAGAATACCGTTAGAACTGTGAGAACTAGAATTGTGTTCCGTAGGTGTAATGCCTTTCGTAGAGGCTTGGCATTCTTGGGGGCTTCAAAGAACATAACTAGCCCTATTCGAAGATAGTAGAATAGAGACAGAGCGCTGTTCAATACAATAGCCATTGCAAGCCAGAATACTGGGTCGACAGTTTCGGCCCAAGGAATAATTCCATCTGCAGATGTGCTACCAGTGCCAGCGCTGATATTTACGATTCCGTTTATCATCAACAATTTCGAAAGGAATCCCGATAATGGCGGAACTCCAGCCAATGCTAGCATGAAGATAAACATCGAACCTGCAATCAACGGGTCTCGCTGAGCGAGACCGTGAAGGTCTTCCAGGCGGTGACTTCGACCTTCTGTCTCAAGCATACCAAGAACTAGGAATGCACCTAGTTTGAACAGAACCAAAATTGTCAGGTGGAAGACGATAGCAACCAATACTAGCTCGGTTGTTGATGAGTCACCTAATCCACTACCAACAGCAGCCATTGCCGCTAACATATATCCTGCGTGAGCGACGCTCGAGTAGGCTAACATCCTCTTTGGATTTTCACTGGTTAACGCTGCTAGGTTACCCCAAGTCATCGTAATTACAGCGATTATTGCAAGAATGCCAAACCAAAGAGCCTCTCCCTCCTCGGGCATTGTAACCTCGATTAGAACTCTGAAGAGGGCGACAAAACCCATCGCCTTGGAAGCAGTAGCCAGCACACCAGCAACCGGTGATGAGGCTCCAGCATATGCATCAGGTGCCGCGAGATGGAAAGGCGCAGCACTGACCTTGAATCCGAAAGCGACCAACATCAATCCAACTCCAATGACCGCGAATGGATCTAATCCATCCATAGCCGCCCAAGAGGCGGCTAATGCATCGAAATCAAGATCTCCTGACCAGAGATAAACCAAGGACATTCCATAGATTCCGGTAGCAGAAGCAACTGAACCGACGATGAAGTACTTGGCACCGGCCTCGCCTCCAACTTCCTCCTCTTTGTGGAAAGCAACCAGAACATATGCTGCTAAACTTGCCAACTCTATTGCTACGAACATGAAGAAAAGATTCGAAGCCATGGCCATGAGACCCATTCCGAGTCCAACCATCATCAGGAGAATGTGGAAATCTACCTGACGGCGATTATCCATCAATGCGGCAACAAGAGCCTCTGCTCGGGATTCAGAATCCTTCTCAGTGGGAGCCCTTGCGGAAAGGCGGGCTGGCATTCTGTAAGATGTAGCAATGGCTGCTAGGAGAAGCGCCCCATAGAAAACGAAAGACATCATTCTGGTGAATGAAGTAATTTCGATTACTCCGCCGACGACTTCACCAGAGGCACTTTCAATTTCGAGGAAAGAAATCACAAAGGCTACGAATAAAGCAGAGATTCCGATACGGGCCGGAACTCTGGGGTCGGATGTAGTCTTGAAGCGGGTTCCACCAATCAATATGGGAATCCTAGTTCTTGTCAAAGGAATTCTTAGCTTTGAATCTCCTAGATTTGGAATTAATACTGCGAGAATAATACCTGCAACCAGAGTTAACTCAGGTAGTAAAATTTCCATTTCTTCTGTGGTCAACATCAGGGCTTCACCCCCTGGCTATCCATAGCCTCAACCAATGTCTGCAGCATGAATTCTGTAGACCAGTCTGACATCATATCCCAGAAGATGAATGGCATGATTCCAAACAGTATTGTTAGTGCCCCCAATACAAACATCCCTGCATTCTCATGCCAAGTAATATCTCGGGGTTCTTCTCCATGCATCGTATCTGGAAGAATACCAACATGAGGATCTCCGCCCTCGAAAATGGTTCTTTGCATGCTAGTTAGATAGTATACAGCGGTTATGACAAGCGTCAGTGCTGGCCAAATTACTAACCAACCAAACGTCATCCAGAATGCTATCATTACTGCAATTTCAGCCACGAATCCAGCCAGTAAAGGCAGACCAAGACTTGCCATCCAACCTAGCATCATGTGGCCTGCTAACCAAGGAGAGTGGTGTGCAATCCCACGCATTGAGCCAATCTCAAGAGTGTGGTAGTGATGCTTGAATGCACCCGCTACAGCGAAGAGAAGAGGACTGATGATTCCGTGTGCAAACATCATGAATAGCGCACCGGCGATTCCCAGTGGTTGCATGGTTGCTATTCCAAGGAAAATCAATCCCATGTGTGAAACTGAGGAGTAGGCGACCATGCGCTTCAGGTTGGTTTGACCCATGCAGACGATTGCGCCGTACACTAGGCTCGCCATTCCTAGTACAATCAACAATGGAGTGAAGACGACTGTTGATTCTGGGAAGATGGTCACAGCAATTCTGAGGAATCCGTATGCACCCATCTTCAACATGACACCAGCCAATAACATTGAGCCTGCGGTTGGTGCCTGAACGTGAGCATCAGGTAACCAGGTGTGAACTGGTACGCTCGGCATCTTTGTTGCAAATCCAATCAGCAATAGGAGCCAAACAAAGTGGCGCAAACCTTCTCCCGCAATCAGACCATTTCCAGAGGCCTGGGTCGTCATTTCTACCAAGTCGAAATGATGATTGGTTAGAGTCCCTAAACCGGTAATTGGATCGGTGTGGAAGTACATTACAAGAATACCAATTAGCATCAGAACACTTGCTGTGAAAGTGTAGATGAAGAATTTCATCGAAGCATATCTTCGATCGTCTCCGCCCCAAACTAAAATCAGGAAGAACATCGGGATTAGAGTCAATTCCCAGAAGACGTAGAAGACGAATAAGTCGAGTACGACGAATACACCAATCAGTGCACCCTCCATGATTAGGATTAGCGGGTGGAACAGATGTCCTTTCTTTGCATCCCACTCGACTAGCATGGATATAGGAATTAACAGAGCTGTAAGCCATACCATCGGGAAAGACAATGCGTCTACACCGACTACCCATTGTACACCGATACTTTCCAGCAGTTTTACTGAATCATTTTTGAAAACATACTCACCTTGTGTGATATTTAGCCAATCGATATTACCAATTTGACCGAGGAATAGCGCAGTTGTAATGGCGAAGATTGACAGAGCAACTCCCATCGAAAGTGAGCGTGATACCTTGCGAGTGAAATCCGCCATACTTGCAGGAGCTAGGTATGGTAAAATCAACAGGGCTAAACCAACAGCAAGTGGTGTTAGTGTGATGAATGTTAGAGGATCTGACTGAATCAAGCGCTCACCCCCCAAATTAGAGCGAAAATACACAGCGCGCCGACGGCTGCCATCAGAATATAGTCGCGAGCGCTACCGGTTGTCACTTTGCGAATTTGTACGGAGCCCAATACAGAATTAGATTCAATTTGCTTGACTACTCCGTCGATTACATTGGCGTCAAACCAAGCCGCAAAGGCTGAGAATGGAAGTATGGTCTTTCCTAGAACCCACTCGTATAGGTCATCGAAGTAGAGACGGTTCTGTAGTGCCTCAGCGAATTGTGAGTTAGCTAATTCGTCGACATTCTGGCTACCAAACTTGCCAGATAGGCTAGTTAGCCAGTGGACTATCGGTGTTGCTTTCTCGCCTTCCTTGAGTGAGCCACCGTATACTCGGGCAGCAAATATTGGACCAACGATGAATGAAAGTAGGATAGTGGTCCAACCAATCATTCGAACTTGTTCATCCTCAGGTAGGAATGCATGCTCTAATTCGTAAATCACCTGATCGAAGAAGGTAGCCTTGTGAATAGATAGGTGGTCTGTTTCTCCTGATAGCCAATCTACCATTCCAAAGAGGGCAAGTCCAAATCCACCTAGAGCGGTAATTATTGAGAGAATAACCAGAGGAGTCTTGATCCAAGGTGTCTCTTCATGGACATGGTCTACGAGTTCATTCTTTGGCTCACCAGCGAAGGTCATGAACCACATTCGTGACATGTAGAATCCGGTCATACCGGCAGTTGCTAGGATTAGTATTGCAGGTCCAAGTAATGCATCTGCCCCGTTGAAGTAAGCATACCATGTCTTTCCAACGATTATCTCCTTTGACCAGAATCCACCGATTAATGGAATTCCAATAATTGACATCGACCCAAACATCATCGCTGTTGCTGTTACGGGTAGTTTGCTCGCCAAGCCACCCATGTTGCGCATATCTTGAGGGTCGAAGTCATGGTCTCCATGATCACCATGATGCAAATGGTCGTGAGCATGGTGAACTTCGTGGATTACTGAACCACTCGCCATGAACAGCATTCCCTTTGCCATGGCGTGATTGAAGAGATGGAATAGAGCACCACCGAAGATTAGAGCCCCTGCGTGATGCTTGTCGTTATTGAAGAACCAAAGTGCTGCTCCTAGTCCAGTAAATATGTAGGCTAATTGACTCATTGTCGAATATGCTAATACTTTCTTGATATCATTCTGAACAAAGGCGATTGCTGCGGCCATGAAGGCAGTAATTCCACCGACCCAAGCAACAATCAGACCGAGGTCTTCCATTCCAGCGACACCATGATGATGAACATCGACGAATGGCACCATTCGAGCAACTAGATACAATCCAGCATTAACCATGGTCGCAGCGTGGATAAGGGCCGATACAGGAGTTGGTCCTTCCATCGCATCTGGTAGCCATACATGTAATGGGAACTGAGCCGATTTACCTACAGCTCCAATGAATAGCATCAGTAGTGCAGTCTGCAACATAGCAGCATCCACCGCTGCTCCACCCACACCTGTGGATGGATCATCAAAGACAACTGCAAAGTCTAGAGAGCCGTATATGTCATAGAGCATGAGTAGTCCAATCATTAGGAAAACATCGCCAACGCGAGTTGTTAGGAAAGCCTTCTTTGCAGCATAGGCCGCGCTTTCTTTCCAGTAGTAGAATCCGATAAGAAGATAGGAACAAAGACCCATTATTTCCCAGAAGATGAATAACCAAAGGAAGTTGTCTGCCAAGACCATTCCAAACATACCCATGCTGAATAGAACAAACTCGCCGAAGAATCGATGGTTTGAGTTATCATTGATTGAATCAGTAGTCATATATCCAATCGCGAACCAACAGATTAGGAAGCAGAGGAAGGTTGCAACAAATAGTAGCATTATGCTAACTGCATCAAGATATATTCCTAGCCCAATTCCACTGAACCCTGAAGAGGCAATAGACCATCCCTCAGAGTCGTATGTTAGGATATCAAACGTCAGCCAACTGAATGGGTCTCCTGATTCAATATGTCCATGATTGTCGAGATAATCGTAAATCAGCCAAATAGAAGCTGAAAGAGATACGCTGAGGGCTCCGAGTCCTAGGATTCCACCTTCTTTTAATCGATTTACCCAGAAATCATGACCATTCCAAACCTGACCTGCAATCACAATTGTTGCGAAGAATAGCAAAGGAGCAGCGATAATTAGCCACCAATAATCAGTTGATGATTCTCCTGTGCTGTAGAGATAAGGTACGATTGCCAAAAACGGCAAAATGAAGAGTAGTCTGTCCCACTCCTGCTTGTGTTCTCCCATTTTCATCACCTCAATTTCTCAACAGAGTCGCTTCATCAAGCGAAATTGTTTCCTGTGTACTGTACAAGGAAAGTAGAATTGCAAGCCCGATTGCAACTTCTGCGGCCGCTATTGCGATCGCTACAGCAGTGAATACCCATCCATCTACTGATCCATGATGCAGTGCTCCTGCCACGAAGTTGAGATTTGCGGCATTCAGCATGACCTCTATGCACATCAGTACAACGATGGCATTCTTTCGGCTGAATGCTCCGATTAATCCGATACCAAATAGAATGACACCCAAACCGGCGATCCAGCTAGCTTCGATCATCACTCATCGCCTCCCATGTCATAGAGAAGGTTGACGAGCCGCTCGTCGCGAACTAGGTAAGACGCACCAATCATGGCCATAGATAGTAAAATTCCGAGAACAATCGTTACGATTGCCCAATCATCTAGTATTGAGACTGCAAAATCTACAGTAGTTGGTGCACCTGCTGCCGATTCGCCCCACATTGGATGGCCCATTACTTCCCTTAGGAGGATTAGAACGAAAGCAAAAACCCCAAGACGAGCAGTGATTCCTAAGGTTCTCATTCAACATCACCCTCCTGTATTTGGCGTCGGGTTAGCATAACTCCGAACTGAACGACTAGCATTACCGAACCTAGGTAGACTAGGATTTGAATCGCAGCCAACATCTCTGCGTGAGCTAGTACCATTACTCCAGCAACGGCAAAGAAAGTCATCATGAGAGATAGAAGAGAATGCGCCACTCTCCTTGCATAGACGCATCCTAAAGCTCCGAGGATAGCAACAAGCGCCATTATGACGAATGCAATTGCCTCGGAATCGATAGCCATTGAAATCAGGCCTCCGCTTCCTTGGCGGCTCTAGCGGCCTTTCTTTCGCGCTTGTCCTTCTCTTTCTTAGCGCGCTTTGCAAGTTCCATATCGACTCGCTCTTGGTGGACGGCTGGAAGAACGCGAGTTCTGTCTGCGTCGAACCATAGGTCTTCACGAGAATATCCGGACATTCCATCATACTCGTTAGTCATGAAGAATGATTCGAACGGACATGCTTCTGCACACAACCCACAGAACATACAGCGGCCAATGTCGATTCTGCCACTTACGATGTCGGTTTCAGCCGGTTTGAGTTCTGTGGCGGAAATGTCTTCGATACCAGATCCATCCATCCATCGCACAGTTGCGGTATCACCAGAGATGTCGATTACTTCCGCGAAATCGTATTGCTGCGGGGCTGCAGTATGCTCATTCACTAAGTCAAACTCCTCAATTTCTTCGAATTCTTCCTTCGGCTTGGCGGCATACCCACCTGCCTCGAGTTCAGAACCGTAGCCATGCCACTCATCATCTTCTTCGGCTAAGTCAAGAACATTGACTCTAACTTCTGATGTCATGTGAAGGCAGTCATTTGGGCAAGCCTTCACGCACGCCTTACAAGCGGTGCAAGTTTCCCAAACAATACCAATCCTACCATTGTAGTTTCCTGGAACAAATAACCATGGCTCCATGTCCTCAAGACGCTCATATGGGTACATGACCGTAACAGGTCGCTCTAGGAAGGGAAGTAAATCTGTGGACTCTCTATCAGCGGCGTATGTGTGGCCTTCTGAAAGATGATCGCCACCAATTCTAGCTTGGGTAAATTCATCGGTCATTGTGACCTCTTGACCGTGATAATTATTTTTCAAAAGACCCAATTTTCCTAGGAAAGGAACGGTCCTCAATGCCGTTTTCATCGTCATCCACATCGGCTTGATAATTAGGTTACGGAAGTTTGGTACCGCGTGTGGATGTCCAGTGTTATACTGTTGTGCTTTATCCATTTATTCACCTCCAATCTAATCTCTATGAGTACCAGGGCTCGCCTTCTCCAAAGTCTGAGTATGATACATTCTTCGGTTGAGTTCCAACGCATCTTCATCTTCATCCAAGGCGAGGACTACGAAAGCCACTATGAATGAGCCGAATAGAACTGGGACCGCCCAAATCGGCCAACCTCCTGCCGCAGTACTATCCCAAACCTCGAGGCGAAGCCAGATTGCTACGGCAAGATTGACCATCGACGCTGGAAGGAGCCAACGCCATCCAAACTCTAGGATTTGGTCGGTACGAACACGATGTAGGGATGCACGAACCCATACGAAGAATGCGAACATTAGGTACGCCTTCAGTAGTAGAACTACCAATCCAGGCGTTGCATTTGCCAGGATATCAAAGATGACTCCAACATAAGGAAGCCCTACCAAAGTGTCTTCGAATGGTAATTGCCAACCGCCAAGGAAGAATAGTGCAAAGAGTATGCACGCAGCGTAGGCTCGCATCATTTCGACAGCGAACATAAGACCCCAGCGTATTCCACCATACTCAGTCCACCAACCCTCAACCAATTCGGCCTCTGCCTCAGGCATATCGAATGGAATACGCTCAACCTCGGCGATCATTGTGATCAGGAATAATGCAGCACCTAAGGGCATGATGAAGAGATTCCATGTGTTGCTTGTCTCAATTTGGAAATCGACTATTTCTAGAATATTGAACGAGCCTGAAATTACTGCGATAGCCAAGACGCTGATCAGTAAAGGTATCTCGTAAGCGGTAAGTTGTGCCGCGGACCTCATTCCTCCAATGAGTGTGTACTTGTTGTTTGACGACCAACCTGCAAAGAAAACTCCGAGTGGTGCAACTCCGAATACTGCCATCATGAATACCAATGACAACTCTGGGTTAGCAGCCCAAATGTGCGGCCCGAATGGGATGAATGCATAGACCATGATTGTTGTTGCAATGATGATTACAGGAGCGGTTTCGAAAACCAATCTGTCGGCCTTTGTTGGGACCATGTGTTCTTTGGTAGCGAACTTTAGGAAGTCGGCTAGAGCTTGGAAGAAACCCGGGAATAGGAACCAAATTCCGTGGTATCCTCTATTGTGAACGCGATCTACTGCAACGTGCTTTGATTTGTTTCCAAAGCTAGAGTTCAGCATTCCGTTTACCCATCCGATTGGAGCACCTATTCCGAATGGTAGTTGATTCCACCATTGGCCCGCTGTCGTATGGCCTTCGCCAATCCACAAACTTCTGAGACTGGTAGTTGCACCTAATCTGTCCATCAATCTGGCAATGAATTTACGCTCGATATATGGAACTACCATCAAGGTGAGCATCATTGTAGCAAATACAATTGTACACATTATAGTGGTGAATAGGAAAGTTTCGAGGGCACCCTGAATGCTTGCAAATTCTCCTTGCAAGTTGACAGAACCTAATGGGCCCAAACCAATATCACTTGAGGGTAGTAAGTCATGTACTTGGTCCATTGACCAACCGACAATAGACTCCATCCAGCCACGGACGTCTAACCAATCGCTAGTTCCTGCCATTGTAAATCACCTGTCGGTTTCTCCAATACATGGATCGAATGAACCCATAATGGCAGGAATGTCTGCCACTTTGTAACCAATCATGCACTTTGCAGCATAAGGAATTGTGATGAACATTGGGGAACGGATTGATACACGATAAGGCATCTTTCCTCGACCTTCTCCTCCACCCGCGATGTAGAACATCGATTCGCCTCTACTATCTTCGAAGTGATGACTCCCGTAGGTACCTTCAGGGGCTCTTGATGGTGCTTTGGCGAGTATCTTGGGATCTCCTGGTTCGTGATATGTTTCAGAACCACCCGGCATCTTGACGAGTGCTTGAAGAACCATTGATGCGCTCATTCGCATCTCCTCCACTCGGACTCGATAGCGGTCGTAGCAGTCCGCTCCTTTGATTGAAGAACGCTCAACAGATGGTTGCCAGTCTAGTTCGCTGTATACAGAGTAGGGGTGAGCCCATCGAACATCGTAATCAACACCGGCGGCTCGAACATTAGGTCCAGTTACACCGTGATTGATCATTTCCTCGGGCTTGGCGTAGCCTACTCCTTGACTTCTAACTAGGAACACTGTGCTCTCATCGAATAGCGCCTCATACTCCTGAATTCGATTTAGGAAGAGCTTCAATTTCGCTTGAGCACGCTGGGAGAATCCGTGTGGAAGATCTCTCTTCACTCCACCTATTCTTGGGAAGTTGTAGTGCATTCTTGAGCCTCCCAACTCTTGTAGTAAATCCATCATCATCTCGCGTTCACGCAAGCACCAAACCATAATCGAGAGATTACCAATATCTGGACCGTACGCACCAAGCCACATTAGATGGCTAGCGATTCTTTGTAGCTCGACAGCAATCAAGCGAATGTATTCGGCTCGCTCAGGGACTTCTACGCCAAGTAAATCTTCAGCGGCATAGATGTATGAATGCGACCAAGTGTTCGCACTTGCGTAGCAAAGTCTGTCACAATATGTTGTGATCTGAGTGAAGTCGCGCGCCTCACAAATTTTCTCAACACCCCGATGAATGTAACCCAAATCTGGCTCTGTATCTACTACAGTTTCTCCGTCAACTTTGACCTTTAGAGTCCAAAGACCGTGAGTCATTGGGTGTTGAGGGCCCATCGAAATCCACATTTCTGCCATCTAAATCCCTCCTCACTTGATCTTGCCAGCATCAGCTGGTTTCCTCTTGAATCCTTGAGCGTCGTCGTACATTTCTTCGAAGCCGTGATAACGCAACTTGTGTTGCTTCTGTAGTGGATGATATCCTACTGGTGTTTCGTGTGGATTTAGGACACGACGCATTCCTTCATGGCCCTCAAAGTCGATTCCAACTAGGTCCCAAGTTTCTTTCTCGTTCCAATCTGCTCCAACCCATAGATCTTGGACAGAAGCGACCATTGGTTCTCTTGTATCAGGTAAAGCAATACTAATTTGAATCTCCATAGGAATATCGACACCAGTCAGATTTTCTGCATCGGTGATATTAGGTTGTACTACACCTTCTATTGCTGCCGGATCCTTTACTCCTGTTCGCATTAGGTGGTAGACTACTTCCCAGGACTTATCTGCCGCTTCCGGCCAGTGAATTCCCGTAATCATTGAGCAGTAATCTACAGAATATTCCGATGCGAGTGCCTCTGCTAGTTGCCTCCATGATTCGGGAGTGCAGGTTGCAGTTACTGTATGGCGAACTTGTGTTCCACTCGAGCGGCTATCAATATCGGCAGATACTCCGTCAAAAGACGACATTGCCTCTGCTAATTCCTCTGCTGCCTTCTGCTGAGCCGCCGCTGAGATTTTCTTACCCATTCAAAATCCCCCTTCACTCGTCTCCGACGATTAGCGGTGCCTCATTCATCGGACGGACTTCGCTAGGCACTCCACCAATGCGGATAATTTTCTCACGCAATTTCCCAAAACCATCAATCAGAGCCTCAGGACGTGGAGGGCAACCAGGAATATACACATCAACAGGAATAACCGTATCTACGCCCTCGAGAATATTGTAGGATTGGAAATATGGACCTCCAGAAATTGCACATTCACCCATTGCGATGCACCATTTGGGCTCTGGCATTTGCTCCCAAAGCCTAACAATTGGATCTGCGAACTTTTTGGAAATTGGCCCATTGACCAACAGAACATCACATTGCCTTGGACTTGAGCGGAAAAACACACCAAATCGCTCTGCGTCGAATCGGCTGGCTCCTGCAGCTGCCATTTCTAAAGCGCAGCACTTGATTCCAAGATGTAGAGGGAAGAGAGACTTTCGCTGGCCCCAGTTGAATAAGCGACCGCCTAATACTCCGATTACTTCCTTCATTCGACTTGCCTTGAGCGCTTCATCGGTTACATCGCCTACGGTGTCAACGAGAATTCTACTATTGAAAACCGAAAAGTTTGGGGGTTCTTCGCTCATTCAATCACCTCAGATGTAAATTCGACCGCGCTTGCGGAATACGTGCCATACGCCAAGACTCATCAGAACGATGAATACAGTTAGAGTTAGCATGGCTGACCAAATATCGATATCTGCGCCAGCATCTTGAATCGCAATTACTCCTCCAAATGCAAGGAACATGAATGCTATATCGAATACCAGGAAGATAATTGCATACCAATAGTACTGGAAATGGAAATTGATGTGGGCATCACCCACAGGATCTGCACCGCATTCATACGTGCTCTCTCTTCTAACATACAGGCTCTGATCAGTCTCATAACCTGGGAGTAAAATTGAACGCAATTTGTTATTGTCGTGAGCGCTTGGAGTTGGTCTCAAGAAGCGAGAAGCGACGAAGCTCCCTACCGGGAATCCTATGCCAACAAGGGTCATTACAGCTAACGCGAGATACGCTTCTGGAACCGTCGACATCGCTGACACCTGACGGTCCCGTAGGGACCGGCAAAGTCAGCCACCCAAAATACGGTCATAAGCATAACCGTGCGTTCATTGAGGATGGCGGTGGCAGACAATACATTGGAATGATTACAAGTTAGGAATCATCTCCAATCGACAACTGGGCTCAGTCGTTCGATTCATTTTCCAAGGCTTGTAGAATCCTACGGTTTTCTGCACGTGATCTGAAGAATAATACCACAACTAACAAGCCTCCAATCGCAGTTAATCCATAGATTAGGATCTGTTCATTTTCATCACTTAGCCAACTTAGACCCGAAGACACTTCTGCGGTGACTTCCAAATCAAGTGGTTCGCCTGCTACCGGCATACCCTTCGGCTGGACTGTAATCGTAAATCGATAAGTATCGTCTTGTACCATTCCTGCTGGAGGTGTTACTCTTACTGTGATAGTTCTTGAATTACCTGGAGAAAGCTGGAACTCGTCTTCGATAACATTCACCGTCCAACCTCTAAGTGAGTCGCTCGAAAGTATCTGTACGGTTTCAACAATGTTGCCATGATTCGTAACGTGAAGAATAAACTCAACACTGTTCCTTTCATCAGTGGTTAGTTCTTCTTCACCTTCAAGGGTGAATCGTAAATCATGAATTGTTCTCACTTCAAAAATTAAGTCTACACTAGTACTTTCAGCGGCGTTCTTTTCTGATGATGCGCTGACCTTTACTATGCCAGTAGTTCCACTTGAAACTCCTTCTAGAACTTCTAATTCGATTGTAATCAGAACTCTATCACCTGAAGGAACTGCAATGTTACCATCTACTGTTACACCATTCACTAGGACTCGACGTAATACAGAGGATTCCATGCCAGTCATCGAAATAACTGCACTATCTCCGCCCGGGAAATTTCCTGTATTCTCAACCCAGAAATTGATTTCTTTTGAGCCCCCTGGTGGGAGAACAATATCCATTTGACCCGCGATGGAACCAGGCATTTCAGGAGTTATTGCCATCCCATAGTCGTAGTTAGAGACTATCAAACTAATCGTCTGTTCCACCTTTTCACTAGTACCAAAAATCGCCACGCGAGAAAGAATGGTCACAGAATCTGCATCTTCCTCGCCCTCCACCGTTACGTCAAGGAATACTCGCTTAGATTCACCTGGATCTAGAATAATTTGAGTTATGGAGTTTCCAGAATTATCCGAATATGATGCTGCCCACATAGGAGGGTTACAACCTGTTTGATCGTTAGGGTCACAAACCTGCAATTTGAATGTATCACGAGTGTTTCCAGTGTTGGAAATATCGATCGGGAATTGTACTACTTGGCCAGAACGACCTGTTTGCTGAGTTGAAAGTATGTCTGCAGTGAGATCATGTCTTGCTGCTACGGATACTGTTAGAACCCTGCTATTCAGTATGGTTGTTGAACCGCTCACAGTCACACCAAACTCTACGGTATTGTCTCCTGCTAACGCGTTTGATGGAACGTTTACTGTAGCAGTTAGTGATGCTTCATTGTTGGAGTTGTGCTTACTGTTTACTGTAACAGAAGATTGTGAGAAGGAAATTTGCCATCCTTCTGGAAGATCCATCGTGGTAAGAGAAAATGTATCGAGCCCATTACCACGATTTTCAACTGTTAGGGTAACTGAATCGGAGGTTCCAGGTTCAACATTAGATAGTTTCGAAGTGCTTAGGGTGAGTCTGGCCTCGTGGACCTGCCCGATGGTCACAGTGAGGGTTTTCTCGCAACCAATACCTTGGTTGGAGCGCCCTTGTATCTTGATTTCAATCTGCGAGCCTGCCTCGACTGAATCGTCAGGAGTTACTGAAAAAGTGAACGTATGGCTATCATCAGAATTTCCTGGTTTTGCCAATAATGCAGACCTTGGGCTATCAAATTCGACCCATCCACTTATGTCTGTTCCAGGAGATTGGGCTTGAGTTTGAACTGTCCATTCAGTATTTCCAATATTTTCTACTTCGAAACTATTTGTTGCAGTTTGATCAGGATCGAGATTGTGAGAAGAGGTCTGCAATGAGCCGTCACATTCTTTGACTTCTGGGACACTTAATCTGAGGCTGAGATTATCCTCGGCTCTATCCGCAGCGTTTGGATCATTGGTTACTGTAGCCAAGAGGAGGAAACAATGCTGTCCTGCTTCAGTAGAACTGCCATCAGGAACATCTACTGTCACCTCTACGGTCTCAGTATCTCCTGAATCTAATTGAACTACAGCAGGGTCTACTTCAGCGCTCAAATCATCTGATTCACAGTCGTTATCGCTGTTCATCTCTAGTTGCACGTTTGCCTGCTGTTCACCAGTATTCTCAACCTCAACTTCCCATACCACTGAATCACTACCATCAAACTCGACATTTGTCTCATCGGTGGTTAATTTGACTGCGTAAAGACCTCCACCATCACCTGCTGTTGTTGTGACAGTTATATCGGCGTTCTTTGGAGTGCCTGGGGCTCCGCCTGCTACAGTCGCAGTAGCCTGAACAGTGGTCTCACAATCTCCATTCGCTTGTTCATTTACAGTGACTGTTAGTGTAACTTGTTCAGACTCGCCACCACCTATCGTTCCAGAAACCTGTTCTATGTTTGAACTGAAGCCATTGCAACCTGAAGAGTCCTGCTGAGTGCTCAAACTAACGGCCATATCATCGTCACCATCGTTGTGGACTGTGATTGTGTATTCTGCTGGGTTATCAGCATCTGCCTCTTGAGCAGTTGGACTTGCAGTCAGTCGTGGGTCTATCTCAGCCTGAACAAATGGAGAAAACATCGTGATTACCAACAAAACCGTCAGAAGACGGGCCGAAGCAACGCGATTCATCACATCTCCGACAAACGTGCCCCTCTAAGGGCTTCGGGCTACGCGACCCCTTAGGTTCACGCTTCATGCGTCCATTAATTCATCCCAATCAGCGTTGCAGTTTAGGCATTTTCCGAGTGATAGGATATCACAACCTCCTACTTGGCCCGGGCGATGATAACGAGCACCACAAATGCCGCAGGCCAAAGCATCACCAACTGTGATATCGCCGCTACAAACCCAGCATTCAATACCTGAGCCACTTTCTTTTTCAGCGATATTTAGTGACTCAGTGATTTTACTTACGGCTTCATTGGACATTATTGATTCTAAGCTACCACCCTTCCGTTGGAATACATAGAATCCGCCTCCTGCGAGAATAGCAATTAGGAAGATAACAAGAATAGGAATCAGAGTAGATGACATGCTGTTACTTTCTCCTCTTGCAGGTAGTACATCAACCTCGAAAATGAAAGAAGAATCTTGAATGGTTTCTGCATCTCGTAAGAATATCTCTATATCGCCATCACTACCGCTATCCGGAGTGAATTCGATTGTTATCGATCTGGACTCTCCAGGGCTCAAAATAAGTAATAATTCATCTTGGATTATGACGTTCCAATCACTCTTCACATCAAGACGATGATTAATTTCTGAATTTCCTACATTCTGAACGTCTATTGTCAATTGAGCAGGATAATTTTGATGGGCAATCGGATCATTCGTGCGTAGATTCCAATCTAAAGCCGAAACGGAATCTACAAGTAGAGAAATTGAGTTTTCTACCACAACTCCTTCTCCTTCCATCCTCAGAGTAACTACTGGCTCAGAACCAGCTTCTTCCGAAAGAGGAATTGTAATTGTACACCAGATTACACTGCTCGCTCCAGCAGCCAATGTTGATGGGGTGGAAGGACAGTTTGCTTCCCAATCGCCATCACTTGGGACTATGATTGAAGTCGTAGGACGCCAAGTCGAAGTGCCTTCATTCTCGACCTCCCATGCCAAATCAAAGCCAACTCCAACCGGATGAGCGCCTATTCCCAAGGGAGTTTCGGACATGGTTCCATCTGCTAGGACAACTTCGTGGAATGCTAGGCTTGGGATCGCAGCAGATAGAACCTCGATGGTTCTATTCCAATCCACAGAAAAACCATCTTCAGTAGCAAAACGTAGCTTGAAATCGCCGGTTGTAGCTCGTCCATTTCCTTGCAAAGTAACCGACCAAGTTGTAGATTCACCCGCTGGGGCTTCCAATGTGTTGAGGCCACCAACAATCGACCAACCGGATGGTACCGCTCTTTGATACGGAGTCATGGTTAGATGTCGATTTCCTGTATTCAAGAAATCAATTTCAAGATTTAATGTTTCATCGGGGGCAACCTCATACTGAATTCCATCACTTATCGGGGTTGTTGACAGTTGGTCGATTGCCATCACCTCGAGAGTGATTGGAACCGACCAAGAATCACTGCTAACTCTAGAGTGAATTGTCAATCCGGCATCGAAAATCGAGCCTGCTGGAATCATTGCACCAGGTGGATTTACAGTAATGTCAATCTCTCGACTCTGTCCCACCGCAAGAGTCCCAGTCGAACCATGAGATGACCCCTCAAATGCACCTAGGGTATCTAGTCCCAAATGCCAACCCGCTGGCGAACTTAATTCCACATCATAGGTTTGAGGGCCATTACCCTCGTTGGTGACGAACACTTGCAATTGAGTCTGCGAAATTGGACTAACTGGGATTTGTCCTGATGTAATCAGCACATCTGCTGATGCAAGTATTGGCACATCGAAATACAAATCCAATTCTGACTCTACATCATTCTCGATATCCGTTCCGGTTACAGTCATCACATATGTCCCGGGTTCGGGGGGAGCTGGATGAATAAGTGTAAGACCAACATCTACCGATTCTGCTTCTTGAAGATTGAAGGTGTTCGAAGTGAGTGAAGAAAACCAGTCGAATTCAACACCATCGCTCAACCTTACGGGAGAGCTTGTTACGATTGTTGCATTTGTCTCGAATAACGCAGTATTTGTTAGAACGAGGTCCCATGAGGTGGAACTGTCATCCGCATCACCCAATGTCATGAATGGTTCATTTGAGGTCACCCTGACTCCGGGTGCGCTGATAATCATCGTGTGGGTGAGGAGATTGTTTCCTTCACTTGATTCCTCCACCAAATCATTTGGATCTATATGGAAGGATAAGTCAATCAGCCCCTCAGTAGATGGAGTCCAAGTCCATTGAACATCGACTGATTCACCAGGAGTTAGTGAAATTGTCTGAGTAGAAATTAAGATGCCATCGGCTCTTGCCATCACTTCGAGATCGGATACCGATCCAGCTCCGAGGTTCTCTACAGTCACACCAATCTCTACGGGATCTCCAATTTGTGGAATTGGAGGATTGATATTTACCTCAGGAGCAAAAGAGGGGTCCGGCGATAGGTCGTTTACATTGACACCTCGAACTGCTAAAGCATAAGGTTGCCAAGTTCTACTTCCACCATGATAGTCATCGGTAACACGGACGGTCCATGTACCAACTCCGGCATTATCAATCAGTACAACTTCGACGTTGTTTTTATCATCAAAATTACCACCGGCAATTGATTTTCCACCACTGAAAACATTTCCTTTGAAGGAAGTCCCTCCATTGGGATGAATCACCTCTAAGTTGAGATCATTGCGCAACTGATTGGTGCTTTGGGAGGAGCCAGGGTAGTCCGACCAAGCCAGAACTACCTTGAGTGGTTCTGCACCTCTTGTTATATCGAATGTATATTCTTTCGTTTGGCCAGAAGATATACGGCTTCGATCATCTACGAAAATGCCTTCATCACTATCTGGAATTAGCGAATTTACAAGATTCACTCTGCCCCATCCTTCGTCATTGTTTGGAATATTCCTAGCGCCCATATCCTCAGCACCTAGGATTAGCAGTGCCTTTACCAGCGCTCCTTGGGGTGCTGGCCTATTTGCAACATCCATGAGATACTGTCGTACTAGGGTTGCAGCACCCGCAGCAGCTGGCGTTGCCATCGAAGTACCGCTGTATTCGATATACCAATTATTTGACCAACCGGAAGAGGCGTCCTCGGCTTCTTGTGAAAGACATGAGCGAACTCCATCTCCCGGACCAACTAAATCAGGCTTCAGACGGCCATCATCCGTAGGTCCTCTACTACTCCAATAGTACATCTCATCTGGTGACCCACTGTATCGATTTTTGTGCCCACCAACGGTGATTACATTCTTCGCGGTACCAGGGGGAGAGACACCATCGTTTCTTTCGTTACCGGCTGCGAACAGTACCGTCATTCCATCATAATTCCAGTATTGGTCCCAAGTGGAGGTTCTGTCATCTGCGTCCTCTGATTGAGTTGAGTAAGAGCCGAAGCCGCTACCAGCGCCCCAACTATTTGTGTGTAAGCGGGCGCCTGCATTGTAGGCAGAATTCAACATGCTGTTGATTCCGTAACTGTACAAGGCTCCGGTATCATCGTCTTCCATTGCTTGGAAATATAGGTCAGCACCCGGTGCTACCCCTTCATACGAACCACTACTTCTCATTCCTGAACCTAGCACTGTACAGGCAACATGAGTTCCGTGACCATCAGACAAATCAGCAGTTGAAGAATCTCCTGGAGTAACTGAGGTTCTACCGACAATACGGTTGTTGAAATCTCCATGGTCATGATCTATTCCCGAATCTCCAACCGCTACTGTTTGACCAGTACCATCTATGTTTGTGATGAAGAAGGATTCAACTGAATCAATCCCCATATGATTCCGGGCATTATCATTCTTCAATTCTAATACCGGCAAGGGCGCAACATAGGCGACTGCAGGATCTTCAATCATAGCCGCTAGATTAGAGAGATCAATTTCACCCCAAAATCTACCATCTTCTGGACTCCACTCGTCAAGAAGCCACTTGCTTGCGACATCGGTAAGAGAACTAGACAAACCAAGTCCGGGCTCCATGTGTCGCTGGAGATTATCATCCTTCCATCCGAGAATCTCTACCATAATCGAGCCTTCTTCGACAACTGTAAGCAATGGGTGAACGAGTAATCCAGTTGGCACTGGATGGACTGCAATAACTACCGAGTTGAACTCTAATTTATCCAGTTCTTCTGTTGTTCCTTGAACTAAGAAGCCAGATGGAGGTATGGTCGTTCTTATTTCGACTTCCGCTGATGATTCCACCTCTGAACGAGCGTCCCAAATTCCCACATCTCCATCTATAATCACCATCGCGAGATCCGAGCGAGGCTGTGTAAGGGAGTTTGGTAAATGAACGGATGGGATCAACCCTGATTCTGTGTATACTCCAATAATTGAGTCTGCGGTATTGTCTCTGACTCTTTCGAATCCCTGTGACACTGTAGGAGATTGAAGATCTTGTATTGAATTAGGGTCTGCAGCAATTTCCACACGCTTGACAGACCGATCTAGAGCCTCCGTTGAATCATCAACTTGGTTAATATCGAAACCACCGGCTGGAATCAACGAAATTAGGAATAACCCGATTAGCGCAATCGCAATTCTCTGCCCCATGAATCATCCCTCGATTGGCTCACCTTTCAGTATTCGGGTAGAATGTATTGCAATATTTCACGACCATAGGTCGTGTCAAAAGAAGTGCATTGGTGCATCATAAGTAAACATCTCCATAGTCCACCCACCAACGTTGTACGTCCATCTTTCACTGTATTCTGTACCACCATAGGTATAATCGAGTATAATTTCAATCGTATAATTCTCCCAAACCGATGCGCCTGAAGCAATCAACTCTAGATCGTCTCCCGCAATTGAAGTATGGGCGGCAATTGCATCAGTCTCAAACGAAGATCTAGCAATCTCGTTACTCTCGTCATCCAGGAATCTGATATCTAATTGGACATCTGTAATTGTGCGGGAGCCTTTGTTGTCTAATTCAACTAAAACAACATGTCCACCTACTCCCTGGAGATATACAACGTCTACAGAGGTTCTATCATATGGGACTATCCAAGTTCCAATAATCATAATTCCACTGAGTATCAGCAATACAGCTACAGATGCAAAAATAACCCGACTTGGTCGAACTTTCTCAACTCGTTCACCAACGATTTGCAAAATCTCATGGGCTCGTTCGGTGGCAGCATCTGGGTCATCGAATTCCTCATTTTTAGAGCGAATTTTATCCATTAAACCCAAATTAATCACCTCCGAAGAAAGTTGCACCTAAGGTCAATATTCCAGAACTAAACGGTTCTGCTACGATAATGTGGTGAGTTGACCCTTCGAATCCCGGAATCAAATTCAAGAGAGATAAATCAGATGCTAGTCCATTGACTCCAATACTAGTTCCAGTAGGGACTCCTCCTGTAGTTTGAGCATCAAGTAGCACTCCTCTAAGATCGAAGGTTGTGCCAAGTGCATCAACTTCCGCTGTAGCACGGGCTGAGGCAATTATTCTACCTCCTTGAACATCTTTCAGTTCGATAATACTGTATGGTCCCGCTATCTCGACAACATGAATTGTTGCACTTCGCAAATTTTCACCAAGAGCCTCCACTTCCTCGATTACTACAGGAGGTGTAGTTGGCATATTGGAGGCTCTGAGATAGATTCTCTCAACACCTTCACCTCCGCTTCGAATCGCTAAGCCATAATCAGAAGTTGGCTTGATGACCATTCGATCGGTCAAACCTTCTGCGAGTAATATGATGTCGCCGCGATTATTTATCGCTCTTCCATTAGCCTCGATATACAGCGACATACCACTATCTGACGCAGAGAAATCTAGTACAGGAGTGCCCTGGAATGCTATGGTTTTCGTAATGTCATAATCCATATCTGCTTGTGTGGTCAGATTAATCGAATCTGGGACATCTGTTAAGAAAACAGTAGCAGGCCACCATGCACCTTCCATCCACTGCATCTGTTGTAACATAATGGAATCCACCGCTGGTCCATCTCGACGATATTTTTCTGGTACAATCATATCGATAGAAATTGACGTACCTAGGCTGGCAACTAAGTCAATTGATTCTGGAATGTCGTTGATTAGCATCTCCGTTCTTGCACCGGCTTCCCTGTTAATGAGTTCAGCATGAATCCAATCCAGTCTGTTTGAAATTACGAAACGAGTGGACGTAGTTACCTCATTAATTCCACCACTAGTTTCCTTGATAGTAAATTGTGAATCTATGCCCAGGGTAGTGGCCTCGCCTACAGTCAAACCTTGTAGGGTCAGCATCAAATCTTGACCATTGACTCCTTTTGCATTGAGCATGAATTCACTTCTAGCAGGAATCCATCCGTCCATACCTAACATAATTGTCCAATCATCACCATTTGATTTTGGTACGCGACTGACTGAAATATCGATCAATGGTGGTAGATTTGGAATCCAACCTTTGATGTGAAATCCATCGGAAATTTCAGTACTTGCTGCGTTCATAGATATTCCATGAACCCACGATGGTTCTTCTGCTGTCCCATTACCTTGACTGGCCTCAAAAATTAGGTCGAATTCGCTATCCGCATCTAACTCTAAGCCATAAGAAAAGGATCCATTTCCACCAGCTGTACCGGTGGAAATTTCGCTTGTAACTCCAGAAAGTACGGAATTTACAGAGCGACCCAAATCAGCAAACCCTCCAAGGAAAAATGCGACTCCAGAAACACCTTGAGACGTATTCAATTCTGGGATTACCAAATTATTTCCTGCATCCGCACCGGTTGGGATATCTACTGAAACATTAGACGGAAGCGGGTCGATAAGCACCAACGCCGAAAGCCCACCTTCATTTTGAGTAGGCGCATGGTCGACATTGATACTCATAGATCGATCACCTGCTAGAGACATGAAGGCAGTGCCTTGTCCCATTGCACCTGTTGCGCCTGCTATAGCAGGAGCTTTCCAACCAACCTCCTGTAAGCCAGAAATTCTAGTAGAAATTGTTGATGTCCCATCTTCCGGATGGTGATGGAAGAGGAAGTGATCTCCACTCATTGTAACTGGTTTTTCAGCATCCGTTAACTGTGCATGGATTGTAGAAATTGGAGTAGATGCTGTCCACTTTGTAGTATCTCCAAATTCAACAGAAAATTCGGCTGGAACATCGAGAATATGAGCCGCTTGCCTTTGAGTTCCTTCAATTCCAGTATAGCTAATTCTGGCGATTGTTGAGCTAGCAGAATACGTAGCAAATTCTGGAGTTAGTTCTGCGCTTACGTTGTTTGGGATATCAGAAATCCATGTACCTTGATGGGCTGCACCGTCAAGAGTGGAGGGCTGATGATCGATGTAAAGGAATGTGAATGGATTTTCAGATGATGTATGAAGAGAGACTGACTGAGAGTCAGATTCAATGTTATCTATCAGAGTAAACGAACTTAGTCCGCTGAACCGTAAACTTGCGGCAACCTGAACCAGAGGAGTCTGGGGGCCATTCCGCCCCTGTACCGTATCTAATTCTCTATCCTTGGATAAGATAAGATGGTCACCAGAAATTGTAGGATGAGGACTTGAACCAATTTGAAGGCCTATTTCGGAGATTGACCGAGATTCTCTGTCTGGCCTCCAATTATCATGCATCAATAGGTGAAGAGTCTCGCCCGAAATGCCTCCAGAACCACCTATACCTCCACTGATTACATCTACTGTAGCAGAAGGGATATCATTCAATATAGTGCCAATATCTAGGAATAAATCTACTATATTTATCAGAACGACATCTAATATTCGAGAAAGGAAATCTAGGTTCTGACCTGTATCGAGACTGGTATCAGCACTATCGGCCCCTCCTAATTCAAATGAGCCAAAGAAGACTATGGCCGTAGGGATCCCTTCGGCGGTTATCTGGATTCGTCTATGATCTGTGTCCACCCCTCCGCGTTTCATCCAAGAATGGTATTCGACTAACTCCAGAGATTGTATCGAACGAACCAGAACCAGTGTCTTTGGAGGATATGCAGGGTTAACAGGAAGAGTAGGATCATCGACATTTTGAGAAGTATCTCTTGTGAAGTTCTTCACTGCAATGATCAAACCTAGACGGTCTGGTTGACTTCCGGGTAATTCTGGTTCTGACTTGGAACCCAACATCGTGAATGTACGATCTATCTCCTCTGTGGTTAGACTTCCTTCAGGCATACCTCTGAACCAACCACGTGAGTCTGTTACATTGCCATAATTACCATCGGAGTTTTCTTCTGGTGCCTCGGACCGATCTTCATGGAAATGAATGTGTAAATCGGCTCGTTCATCGGCCCAATACTCAAGCGTAGTCAAGCCATTTTCACCCAAACTACCAGTTCCGTCAGCAAGAGTACTATCGGTTCGAATTGTTACTTCTAATTGCTCTGGGAGAATGGTCGAAAGCCTGTTTGGATGTATTGCGGCCTCGATATATGCTACTTCCCAAACTTCTCTATTTTCCTGAGAATCAGGTGGTGAGAAGTGAACATATCCAAATCCAGCAGTCACTCCACAAGATATCTCACTCGAAGGTAAAGTCGTCAGTTCGATTGGTGAGTAACGGTCTGGACATTCAGTTTGCCCTGAGTTATCAATTGAAATTTGATATGGCGCGGCTAGAGATGCAATGCTAACTCCTGATTCATCTCCACCACTGAAAACTCCGAAGGTAAGTGCATTGACAAGGGACAAAATAAGGTCTGCACCAGCTCCTGATAGGTCGAAGGAGAATCTCTCCAAACCTACTCCCAATGTGAAGTCATAAGGGGTGTGAGTGAACTTTGAATCAATAACCCAGACATATGATTCTCCTTCGTTTAGAACTCCGTCAGAATATGCAAATGCTTTCAGTATACTGACCTCAAGAGTCTGCAAATTTTCCCAATCAGAATCGGTGCTGCTTGATGGCAGAACGCTAACTTGGTAATCTAATTGGACATATGCAGAAAGAGTTGCACCGGACAAATCAATGTTGTTCAGGTTAACAGTGAGACCCACTTGAATATCATCATCACCATCGCCATCTATATCCATTTGGTGTAGTAAGAAATCAGTCTCTGGATCCAAAAGAGAAAGTAAACTGGTAAGGAATGTTATCGTCTCAAACTGTTCTACAACATTGCCATCAGTGTCAACATATCGAGTCCAAATAACGTAATCCGTCAAATTGAACAGAGTTGACCAAATTGTTCGGACCTCCCCAGGGGGGCGGCTATTCTCGTCGGTGAGAATGATGTAAGGTTCAGGATGAATGACAGCGGGGACTGCGGTTTCTACGATAATGACATCATCCAAAGCCTCATCGATATCATGGAGAGGATCGGCAACCGAAGTATCCTGAACGCCAACACGGACCTGGTCCAATAACGGACCTGCAATATTACTCACAGAATCTCCTTGGATAACTTGTTCCCTTTGGTTCAGAACTGTGCCCAATTCTTCTAGGATTTGAAAGTCCTGTGATTCTATGCGGGCCTCACCGCTAACACTTGCAAACGGAGCAAGTGTAGGCAGGAAAAAGAGGATTACAAGTAAAACTGGTAGAGAAATTTTCGACCTTGGAGCAGTACGTATCAAGCGCACTGAACCATTCTCCATAGGCGCACCTCTATGAGGTGCGATTTAGGGTCTTGGGCTACAAGAGCATCAAAAGGGGATTATATTGAGAGAAATCGTTGCAGAGAAACTCGCAATTCAAGATAAACGAACTGTCTCAATAGCACCACAAGACGGACAGGCAGTTCGAGCAATATCATGACCTTCTGGTAATGTCACCTCAAAGCGTTGCTGACACTGGCTGCAATCCTGCTGAACAAGTCTTGATTGTGGTTCGGAATCATTGTCTGGAGTTTCTGATTCATCATCTGGTTTTGGCTCAGATTCTTCTTCTGGTTCAGCCTCAGAAGAAGATTCTTCGCTTTCTGGCGCTGGTGGCACAGGAAGTTCTTCCTCATCAAGAAGCGTGTCTGCTTCGGGCTCTGGTTCAGGAGGAGGAGGGGATGGTAGCATATCCTCTTCATCGGATGATTCGGGCTCATCTGGTGACCAAACTTCTTCTGAAATGCCCTCTAATTCGTCATGGGAAAATTCTACTGAATCATCCTCAACATCAGATTCTTCATCTGAAAACTCGGCAAGAAGTTCCGAAGCTGGACTTGATTGATTAGATGCAGTAATTGGTTCTGGCGTGCTCATTAGGGCTTCCAGGTCAGAATCTCCCATCGCCGCATCCTCGCTAATTGTGGCCTGTGGATCACTAGCACCAGACATACCAGTTGCATATTGGCCAAATTGTGAGGTGGTGGACATTGAAGTTGGCTGGTCAAGAGTAGCAGAACCTGCACCATACATTGCCTTCTGTTCCTCAACACTGAGTTCTCTAGGCTTCTCTTCTTCGGCAGCAGCTTGTTCCTCAAGCAATGCCTCAAGCCTTGCATTCGACATTCTGCGCCAAGTAATCGTACCGATTCCAGCTATGATGATGATAAGTAGTACGAAAACAGCGACTCCAATCATCATTGGACTCAGTCCAGAACCATCATCGGAAGATGAGCGAACCGAAATTAGGTAGGTCACCTTTGTTGAAGCTCCTGCTTCGTTTACGATGGTACAAACAATTTCGTAAGTCCCTTTCTTTTGGAAATTCTGAGTTATTGTGGAGCCACTAGCATCGATGTCGTTATCCATTACTCCATCTGAATCTGAATCTGTTTGAGGATCTAAGTCCCAGTGATAAATTAGGCTAGGAGATTCGGCATCAATAGCCTCAGCAGTTAAAGGAAGAGGCTGGCCGAGAATCGCTGACATCTCCACTGTTTGTTGCGGCACCAAAGGTGGAGTAGAATCATACAAATCGATGATTGCTGTGCGTTCGCTTACCTGTCCTTGTTTGTCAGTTACCCGAATCGTAACCTCACGATCACCCGCTGAATAACTTGAATCAAATCGGAAGGTGAATGTTTTGCCATCTTCCCAATTCCAACTACTGTAGTTCTGAATAACTGCTTCATCAACCAACCACTCGACAGTGAATATTCCCCAGTTATCATCAATATTTGCGGTTAACAGGAGTTCGTCGTCGAAGTCTTTGCGGATGGTGTCACTAGCCGAAAGAGTAATTTCGGGGGGACTTATGTCCTGAATTGTTGTATTGAGATATACTGTAGCGCTTCGACCATCCAGTGAAACCGCTCTAAGGCCGATGGTAAACTCCGCAGGTTCGTCCCAACTCATTGTGATTGAAGAGCCTGAGGCGTCATAGAAACCGTCACCATTGGTATCCCATTGGAAGCCAGTTTCGCTATCTATCTGGTCTGAGAGGTTTGGAGTGTTCGAAGCGTCGAGGATTATCTCGGCCCCAACATCAATTATTGCTAAGTCAGAGGAATTGGTAATTGTCGGCTGTAAGATTGGAATCAGATCCATTACTACGGTTGTTGCTACGAAGCCTGTTCCTGCTCCACCACTAGGAGGGCCTGGTCTGTTATCCACAATCAGATAGAGTTCCTTACCTGCGTAGTCGGAATTTACTGACCATGAAATACTCCTTTCTTCCAACACCAATAACATGTCTGCATTATTGTCATCCATACCATTAGCAGTAGTTCCTTGTTCGTAAAATTCCAATTGAGTGTCAGTGACCAGGAAAATATCCGGAGCTCCTTGCATGGTTGTTGCGAAAACATTGACTTGAGTTCCTTCATCGAGAACTAAAGGACCAGCGAGGACAGAATGTTCTCCACCATCTAGACGAACAATTGTATCGACTATTCCGAATACTGGACTATCAACTTCCTCAACGTCTAGGACTACGGTAGCAAGACTACCACCTTGAGCACCCTCGCCTTGATCTTGTGGATGAGCCATGTTATCCAGAACAAGATACCATCGAGTATCTCCCCTATCATCAGGAGCCATCCAATGCCAGGTACCATCTCCTTGGAATGATTCGAATACTGAATCGGAATGCCAAACCGAATCTAAACGGTAATTTTGCTCATTCTGATAGACTGAGATTGAACTTGCGGAAAATAGCAAAATATCGATATTAGTATCAGCGGATACGTCGAAAGACAATGTATCACCGGGAGAAAGGACTCCCAGATCAATTCGTACGCAAGCCCCATCATCAATATCCCAACTGGCTGGAACCATGCTTAAATCAGCCGGAGTACACGAAATTACTCCCTTTCCTGCAGCGTCAATCGCAGGAGCTGTTGAGGTCAGTAAGAGCAAGACCATTAGCACTACGGAACTACGTTGCATCACGGAGGCGTTCACCCTTGCCTTTTGAATCGTATCGCATTTCCGTTCGGAGAAATATCATTCAAATCAAATGATTTTCGGTGATTATTCATCCCTAGGGATTGGAGTAGGTGGAAACCAGCGTAGAACCACGACATCCCCTACCGAACGTACCCAATTCCAGGGAACTGCAACGTGGATTCGACCCTCAACTAAATCGGCAGGTGGGTCGGCAACAAAGATATGCGTACAACTCCAAGAATCTGTCTCGACCACAGTATCGTGGACTGTTCCAAGAAGCCGACCATCTGGAAGGATGACCGGTAGATCCCGAATTCGACTGACTTCGCTCTCCGCCATCGAGGGCATCCGCTATGAAGCAAGAAATCAAGTTACTCCCAAGAAGGATTACTTTCCTAGGTTCTTGTGGGCCTTCAAGGAAGGGCGGAGTTTCTCAGCACCCTTACCCTTGTTGTACAATCCACGGCCACGCTTACCAGCACTGGTTTTTCCTCTGAAGGCTCGGCCACGGTGGCTGTTTCCTTCAGCAATCCAACTTAACTGCTTGTCTGCTTTGATTGCTGGGTGATGAGGATCAACCATGATTACTTCGAAGAATTTGTTCTTTCCATCTTCGCCAACCCAGTATGAGTTTAGAACCTCAAGGTTTGGATAGCGCTTGCTTGTTCGCTCTTCCGCGATTCTCTGGATGGACTTAGCCATGGTGATTTTCTTCAGACCTGCCTTGGATGGCTTTCTCTTCATGTGAATCTTACCCTTTCGCAGACCACCACGCCTTACACGTGTGCGCACTACGGTGATTCCTTGCTTGGCTCTGTAACCAACACGGCGAGCTGCATCTAAGCGTGTTGGGCGCTCAATTCGCTGGAAAACTGGCTCGCGCCTCCAGCCTGCCATTCTATCTCGGCGAGCCGCTGCTGGGATGTTTTGCTTAGGCTGCTTCCAAACTGAACCTAGGTGCTTCATGACTCCCATCACTGTCCCTCCAAGCATCCCGCCGACCTGACTCCCCTTTATGAGCCTAATCTACAGAAAAAATTCTGACATTTTTCCATTATCTGCGAAAAACAATTCTCTGTGTAGATATTCTACCAACCAACCGTTTGAATCAAATAGGGTCGGTTGTCGGCGGCGGCCATGAAGACCAACTGGATCAAGGCCCTGACCGAAATGGGAATGACGAGAATTAGAATGGATGCAATCTGTGCCTATCAAGAGATAGACTCAGAAGACAAATTATTGATTTACACTTCTGACAATACTATGTTCGTAGTTGTCGAAGATTGTGAGGCAATAACAGAGAAATTAGATACTAATTTCAATGTGTCCTGAGTACCTAACAACAACTCTCTTTCAACGCATTTTGTGCGCAGAAACACGTCTTTGCTGGCACTATGTCCGCGCGCGAGCTTCGTTCATTGAACAATGCAGTTACCTCTGCAAGTTCTTCACCGGAGTCGCCCTTTGCTTCCAGACATAGTTTGAGACCTAGTAAGCCCCACATGTTGTCTTTCCAAAGATCGATATCCGCACGATATACCTCTTCAGCTTCCTCAACGTGTCCCTGTTCAAGGAGTAAAGCGCCCAGTATGTGACGAACTGGTTGCATTTGTCCCCAAGGCTCGTTGTAAGCTAGATTCAATGACAAATCTACACCGCGGCGAAGTTCGTCAAATGCTGCTGTGAAATCAAAATCATCGCCATTTTCTTTCGCAAGGTACTGTCTTCTATACTCAATTTCGGCTTCTAGAATTGAAGCATTAACATTGAGTATAGATGGTCCTTCTTCTGGATCCTGATACATGAAATTGTTATGCATCATTCTTCCTGCCAAAGCTGGATTTTCCAGAGCTTGCTTGAACAGTGCTTGTTCTGCTTCTGCCTCAGGCACCATTCCCTTGGAAGCATATGCTACTCCACGCGCATAGTGTTGTGTAGCGATTGTTGCAGGGAATACATCTCCATCGGTATACATTGGTTCTGCAAGTATTTCATCCCACTTTCCGAATCTAATCATAACATGCCATGGCATTGTGACATAAGATTCTAGGAATATTGCACCCATCGGGATGATTCCTGCTAGCATGAACTGTACTCCACCATTTTCATCTCCTGCGGGCAATGTTTCGACTGCCTTTCTAGCGTATTTTAGAGCGGTTTCATACTGTCCATCAAACATAGCACACCAGACAACGAAGTGATGGTTGTGCATTCGGTAGAATTTGTAGAATTGAGATTCATTACCGGTAATCTCTACGTATCTATCATCGGCTTCAACTGCAGCAATATTACAGTCAATAGCTTCTTTCCATTGCCCAACCCAAGCATCAATGTGAGAAGGCATGTGAACTAGATGTCCAAGGCCTGGCATTCTAGTTCGAAGCACATCAGCAGCAGGTAGCGCTCTTTCAGGGAACGGAGACAGTTCTAGCGCATGGCAGTACAAGTGGCAAAGTGCAGGGTGTACTTTCGCTTCTTCGCTGCTTTCGAACGCTTTTTCCATAACCTCAACCAATAGGAGAGTGTTGTCATCGGCAGGTGTTATCTCTCCAGTTGAAGCGTCCTTATCCCAAAGTTGCCAGGCTTTCAGATTCATCAGAGCCTCGACATAAATTGCAGTTACATCCAAATTTCCATCGTATTTTTCGTACAAAGGAGCCATTGCTTCTGCAAAAGCTACGTTCAATTCCGGACTATTTCCCATGTTTAGGACTGAAGGATCTGCAGCATCTCTTGCTTCCGCAGAATGCCTTGTTGAAAGGGCTTGAATCAAATCCTGTTCTAACTCGGTGCAGTGCCCCATTACTGACAATGCTTGTTGGATTGCGTCATGACCGGAACCCAGTCCTGGGGCCCAATTGTAATTCGAAGATACACAATAAGCAATACCCCACCAAGCCATAGCGCAATTGGGGTCTAATTCTGTGCATTGGGTAAAGCAAGCAATTGCTTGTTCATGATTGTAGTTCAGCATGTGGCCGTATCCTTCTACAAACATCTTCTGTGTTTCTTCATCTTTGCAGGTCACTGAGGCCGCAAAGGAGTAGTTTGATTCAATTCCATAGTCGTAGTCGGTTGGTGCTAATGACATGTTTTTCCAACAAATTTGTGGAGCATATAGTCTTACGGGTGGCGGAGATATAGGATTCTATATTCTCCAATTTAGATTGTATTGTTTAACATTGGTCCGCGCTCCCGGACTTGAACCGGGGACCCCCTGATGGCTGCCTACAACCAATGTGTTTCCAGTCTACAGTCAGGTGCTCTAGCCAACTGAGCTAAGCGCGGTACGGTCTGTTCGGGCG
>Ga0163109_10000490_pt1 | contig 31750 bp, 28 predicted proteins | sample CRUFie1St13metaG_FD_108704 | JGI IMG/M metagenome (GOLD analysis project Ga0163109, IMG submission 108704) | Marine microbial communities from the Costa Rica Dome - CRUD Field 142mm St13 metaG | ecosystem: Environmental > Aquatic > Marine > Oceanic > Photic zone | place: Costa Rica: the Eastern...
AAGTGGAGCAAGTATTTGTCTAATACTATCAGCATGTAATCCATAACGTTGCGGATGATCTTTGCATTCGTATAAAATTATAGGCTTACATCTTTCAATAGTTTTATATCCGCCTTGAGCTACGAAAGGTTCGTAACCTTCTGCATCTATTTTTATAAAGTCAACGTCTTGCAAATCAAAAAAGTCTAAAGGCTTTACAGGAATGTTGCCCTCTCGTTGACTTGGATGTACATGTGTACTAAAACTTTTGTTAGTTGTTTTTATAGATACTGATTCTTCTCTTGCACCTAATCCTACAGGGTAAGTTGTAACATTGCCAACTGCTCTTTTTTCCAAATTATAATTCATACATTCATAAATTTTAGGATGTATTTCAAATGCATGTACATGTTCAAAACTTCTGCTCATTTGATATGCAGTGATACCTACATGAGCACCTACGTCAACAGCAGTGCGCCATTTAGCACAATAGCTCATTGCAGTTACAAGTTCAATGTTTTGATAGTTGTTTATATCTCCATTGCCTTGTTTTTTTGCACTTTTTAAACATATGTCGTTTTTTATAGAACGCCAACCATCTATTTCATTATACATTATTCTCTACCTGATACTTAAATGTTATATTCCATGCAGTACCGTCTTCGTATTCTTTTCTACTAAACTGACTGTGTGCAATATGTTCAAGCATAGGTGTTCTATCAAATCCAAACTGTCCTTGCCAATGTTCAACTGCACTTTGGCCTAACACTTCAATTGGTTTACCTAAACACAATGCTTCAACAACTGCCATACTATGATATGTAATAACTTTTTTAGCATTTTTCATCATAGGCAAAATTTCTTGAAAACGCTGTCTACGTTTACCTTCTTTTTCTCTAATAACTAATCTTTGTGACTGACCATCATAATGTCTTACTGTATCTGTACGCCATGTTTGATAATCTTGTCCTAAGTATTTAAAGATATTACTATTGTTGGGCATTACTAAAAGGTTGTAATCTCCTTCTTCATTCCAGTCTTGCCATAACTTATCGTCCATTTCTAAAAGTCCAATTCTGCTTTTACCTACAGCAGGACGTACTTTTGTATTTTGTAAAGAATTATAGCTAATTCTATAATACACTGGAGTTTTGTGTCTATGATTACCTATGTAACCGTTATCTATATGGAAAAAATTAATGCGTCTATCTTTTGATATTGCATCAAACACCCAATCATCAAAAGGATGACTGAATGCTAAAAATCTATCTAGTTGAATTTCTTCTGGACGTTCAATTGTTATAGTATCGTAATTTTTATATAAGTCTATAAAAAGTTGTCCACGTAATTGTTTTGAATTTGCAGGTACTTGGAATTTATAAGCTGGCATCTTCCATACCCGCAACTCTTAATTTAACAACGTTCGTAATTTGCCATTGTTTTTGATCAAGACCTTTTAACAAGCCTAACCATTTGTTACGTAGTAGTGCAAACTCATTAATAATCTTTTCATAGTCAACCACGTCTGCTTCGCCGTCAACATACTTCTCAACATCTCTGCTAGACAAAGCACGTTGATAATTTTCAAGATATTTTTTAAAAAATGAACTACGCAATCTGCGTAGCTCAATATTTAGATAGTTTAGGATAGCTTCAATTTCTTGTAGTTGATTGAACCTGTGTTCAACAATGCCGGGCATTTCTGCCGCGGCACGTTCAACGTTGCCTTTCAGTTTTACTTCACCTCTGGCTTCAATTAATTGATCTTCGAAAAATTTGATCGCTTCTGGTATTTTGTTAATGTCTCTAGATACTTCAGAGTAATAACCCATTATTCATCCCAATCATCTTCGTCATCTGGGTCTTCTTCGTCAAGATCCAAATAATAATTAATTGCTTGATCTAAAACATCACAACTGCCTAGTGCATCTCTAAATGTTTGATCATCTGCACCATAATCTGCACATGTATCAACATATGTTTCTGCAACAGTTTCAATAGTCTTTTTATCAATACTATCTTTAAATGTGTTCCACATATCAACAACTAAACTGCTATCCATAACTTTTACTCCTCGATTAATTCGACTTCAGTTGCCTCTTCTACCGGCTCTTCATCTTGGGTATTTACCACAGGAGCAAGTTTCTCATTATATTCTGACATAATCATGTCCATCTTTTCTGGTTGCATCCATGCTTTACGATAATCAAGATGTTCTTCACCTTTTAAGTCAACGTATTTTAGTCGATTGCCTTGTTTTTCTAACAAGCCTTTCTTTTCGAACAGTTCAATAAGACCACTGTAAGGATTCATTCCTGTTTCATATGGAATCTTCACTTGCACACCTTCAAAAGGTTTTGCATATCTAGTCTTCATTACTTTACAGCCGGCTCTAATACCACGTACTTCTGATATCTTATTGCCACCTTCGTCTTCTTTTAGTTTCATCTTTTTCATTGCAACAACAATACTTGATGCATAGATAAAACCTTGACCTCCACTAATCTTATCATCTGGATCAAACATATCCTGAGATGCATAAGTGTGGTTAGTACATACTAGTCCTACATTGTAACTACCAATCATATTAACTGTGTTACGTACTAGTGCTGTCAACTGTTTAGGCTTACGACCCATGTCGCCTTTCATATCACCTTTTTGGAACTGATCCATATCAGTAGGTGTAAGCAACATACCTAATGAGTCAATTACAAACAATACTTTAGGACGATCTTCTTCGTTCATTGCTTTGTAATCTGCCATAAATGTTGAGATTGTTTTTGCTACATCATCAATCATTGACATATTAAGTTTAAGAAGTTTATCTTCACCTGTGTCAACGTCTAATGCTTGTAGCCATGCTTCATCAAGTGCATTCTCTGAGTCAATAAGAACTACAAAGATACCTTGATCTTGTGCGTGTTTTACAATGTTACCTGCACAGAAATAACTTTTTCCTGCACCCGATTCACCTGCAAACACTGTTACTTTACCTAGAGGCACACCTTTGTGAAAGTCGCCTGATACTAGATAGTTTAGTGCATATGAGCCTGTGCTGATCCAATCTGTAGGATCGTTAAAGCCACTACTCATACCTGTTATACTCTTTGTTAAGTCCTTTCGGAACTTACTTACATCAAATGATTTAGCCATAGTTTCTCCTTGTTATAAGCTAGTAGGGGATTGCTCCCCTACAAATCTTGTTAATTGTTTATGATTGACGTGCTCTAATCATTGACAAAATGTCTTCAGCTTTACCTGACGGAGCCGCTTCAGCCGCTGGTGCTGGAGTTGCTTCTGGAGCCGGAGCAGTTTCTGCTACTGGAGCAGGTGTCGCTTCTGGCGCCGGATTTGCCGGAGCAGTTGGCGCTGGCTTAGATGCTTGTGGATCACCTGTTCTTGCCGCCATTCCCGCTGGACGGAAATACTGACCAAAACGATCCATATCATATGCTTCACCATCTACTGATGCTTCAAACATTTCTTTCATAACTTTAACTTCAACTTCTGAAGGTTGCTTCGGAAGGAAATCGCTCATGTTAAACAAGCCATTAGTTTCAATTGCTTTCATTTCAGCATCTGAAAGTGGACGCTCTCTACGTGCCCAATTAGATGTTGAATAGTCTGCATATCCACCTTTACTTGTTTTGTTTAGACGGAAGTCTACACCAGCAGTATAATCTGTTGGCAATTCTTCCATATCTGGATCCATAAGCGCCTGCTTAATAATTTGAAAAATCTGTGGACCAATTATAAATCTACGAATTGGATTCTCTGGAGTTGAATCTTCATTTAACGCATTTTCCGTTACAAAACCTTGGAATACATATGAACGCTTTTTCCAATACTTACGACCCATATCTTCAAGACTTGGATCTTTAAACCAACCACGTACTTCATTTAAGATGTCACATGTTTGACCATACATTTCCATACACGGAATCTGTACTTGTACAGGACGTGAATCAGTTTCACCTTTAATTCCTGCAAATGGAAGTTTGATCATCAAACGTTCTTTCCAAAAGAAAGTGTTTGTATCATCTCCATCTGGAAGGAATCTAAGAGTTGAACTCTGTCCTTCTTGCATGTTCCAAAATGGGAAAATTGCGTTGTCGCCGCCTGATGATCGATTGCCACCAGTATTTGCTTCTTGTTCTTTGAGCTTTGCTCGGATTTCTGCTAGTGTTGCCATAATATAAGCCTCCTTAGTTTTTTGCCTTATAGCTGTGTTGTATTGCCTTAATTGTGCATTACAGTTTATATAATACACTCTAGTATTTATAAAGTCAAGTGTTTTTTTGACTTTTTTTTGAAATTGGCTATCTTAATCCTGCTAACTTCTGGATTTTAGCCATTTCTGCCTCTTGCCCTTGTAATAATTCTGACATTATTGCTTGGGCTTCGTCTACCATTTCGTCACCGTACTGCTTCTGTACTGATGTCAAAACAGATGTTTCCCCCTTAGGAAAGCTATTTGTTGTATAATCATACAAGCTCTTTATAAACTCATCTAGTGGAATTTCGTTCTTTTGCTTCAATTCGTCGCCGTTTCCTTTTGGACTTATATCGATTGTTTTAGCATCTGCATCATTTTCTCTTGCTGGATCTTCATCTCCAAACATCATTTTGAATACTTTATATCCACCCAATAATAGTGCAACTACTACTGCCGCCGGAAGAGCGTACTGTTTACCCATTGCAACTACTTTGTCCAAATTTGGAAGACCGTCTAATGCTCCAGCCGCCATATCTTTAAGTTCATCTGCTGTGTCAGCAACTTTGCCAGCAGTGTTTTTGATAGCATCTTGAGCTGTATCAATAGCATCATTAGCTTTACCAACAAGTTCTGCTCCGCCTTTCACTGCGTCAACTGCACCGCCAACTACGTTTGCTGTGTCTTGTGGATTTGCCGCCGCTACTCCGCCTATTGTTGCTTTTACTGGATTTTTAGCTGACCAACCTAAAATGCTTTTTGCACCTTGCATCATTCCAGGTAACACTCTAGGAGCAACTGTTCTTAGTGCCGCACCTGCCGCTGGAATTAATAATCCTAGCAACGGTAATGCTTCTTTTAGTTTTTGATCTTCTGAAGTAAGTTCGTCTGTACGTTTGCCTAAAATCTTTTCTGCATTCATTTTACTCATTTTAGTTTTATATTTTTTTCCTGCAAACATAAATTCTTTTTCGCCTTTTGATGCCGCATCAGCCGCACACTGTTTAAACTGTTCCCACATTTGTGCTTGTGCTTCCATAGGATCTTGTTCGTGTTTAGCTTGTGAAATAATACTGTCTAGTTTTTCAGCATAAGCAACTTGTGGATCAATTACACCTTCATCTGCATCATGTATACCATTTCCATTTTCGTCAACCCAATGTTTACCTTGCTCATCATGACAATCATGTTCGCAGTTAGTAGTTGGACTATGCATAGTGTCTCCGCAATCCTTACAGTGATATTTGCTTGCTTCTTGTGGGGACATATCTTCGCCTAATGAATCTAACTCTACTTCTTGTACTTTATTTGCTTCACTTACAAGTTTATAGATATAAGGGAATACACCTTTAAGTTCTTCGTTGAACTGTTTAATTGTAAGTTCGTCAATCCAAGTATTTGAAACATCTTCTGGAACTTCTTCTAGCACGGTTGTTTCAAAGTTCTCAAATGCTTCTTTATAATATGCTTTGCGTTGTAAAGACTCAACTGTCTTTTTTACTGTTGCTAATCTTTCATTTACAACGTCCATGTATCCTGCTAAACCTTCAGCCATTACACTTGAGCGATTCATGTATGTCTTAAATTTACGCAGTTTGTTTAGTTCTTCTGATAGTCCTACAATGTGCTTACCAAAGTCATCGTAAGCATTTCCACCTTCTGATACGTGCATTGCCATTGCCCTTGCACCGTTCATGTGTCTTAGTGGATATTTAAATCTTTCGCCGTCAGCACTTTCAATATATATGCTGTGTACATTTTGTGTACGTCCTGCGGCATTTTCATGGTTAACTGGTCCAGCGTGTTTTACAATTAATCTTGCTGATCCAATATCTTGGTAACTAGTCCTGCTAGTTCCATACATTTTTGATTCGCTCATTTGTTTCTCCGTGCTTAGATATTCATAATCTCGTTTGTCTAAGTTTGATTTAGTTATATCTCTTGTATCAAAATTTAACATTCTCTTTTTTGCAAATACTCTTAGTTCTTTAAGGAAGTCAAACCATTTACTTTTAAGCATTACTTCCTGTTCAGAAAATAAATTTTGAGCATACATTATAGTCAAACTATCTTCATCAATATTTACATTAACCTTTTTACCTTCTGCAAAGTCAAATTCAAAGAATCTAGCTTCTTTTGGCTTGTTAGTAATAGTAGCACTATCATCTCCTACTGTAATACTAGGAAATCTGCCACGTATTTTGTTAAATAATTCGTTTGCAATGCTGTCAAGGTTTTTCATATTAATATTTATCAATAACCGCTTACAAATATAGGCATGGGCGGTTCGTATTGCTCCTCTCCTTCAGCCTGTGTGAAGGTGTTATATATGCGTGGATCCCAGTCTCGCATAACAGCCATCATACGCAGAGCCAGTAAAGTAGCACTAACCAAGTCATCATTAGCTCCCGGTTTTGCTTTGAAACTTGTTCCTGTTGCTACATAGTTCTTTAATTCTGTTATTAGTGGTCCACTATTGATAGTAATTTTGTTATTTTCTACCATAGTTTTTAATCTGCTACATGCAGTAATTTTTGTACCGTGTGTGGTATTAAATCCTTTGCGGAATTTGCGTACATGTCCTTTACGCTGTGGTTCACTTACAAATAATCCTGGTATGTTTTCTTCTCCAAAGTCGTTAATAACGATAAGTGCGGCTTCTCCAATACTATTATTTTCTACGCTCCAGTAGATGTTACTACCGTTGGTTTTACAACTATCTTGTATATGAGTACATACATCTCTTAGTATTCTAATTTGTGCAGGTATAGGTGTCTCGTTATGACGCCATTCTGCTATTTGTTTATAACTAGGTAATTCATACACTTGTATTGCGGCATAATCACCTCCTGTTCCCATTGCAGGATCAAGTGCTACAGCATAACTTTGATCTGCTGTGGGTTTGCCATACCAACGAGTTTGTCCCATATTCATTAAAGGCTCTGCTGATTCCATTTGTGCAAGATGAATACTGTTAATAAGTGTTTCATCATATACTAGAAATTCGCAACCGTATTCACGTCTAAACTTTTCTTCACCAATACGTCCAATTTCTTCTATTTTCCAAGTTTCATCTCTATCAGGATGTTCGTCCCAACCACAAGTAAATCCATGAAATCCGTTTTGTCCTACTTCTTGTTCATTGCCATGTGCATCGTATTTGTTCTGAGATTCTTTCCAAATTACAGCAAACGTATCTTCATCTGAGTTTGGTGTGCTTGTTATAATTGCACGACCACCTGTTGCTAGTGTAGGAGATATAGAAGTCCAAAATTCTTCTGCAATATTAGGATTAACAAACGCAAACTCATCACAGTATAGTAATGATATAGACATACCACGTCCTGTGTTGCCTGTAGTTGTTGCACTTACAATACGTGAGCCATTTTCAAATTCCATACTTCCTTTGTTATAGTTCGTAACACCTGCTCTAATATGATCTTCACAAGATTCATATACATAACGAATACGTTGCATAATTTCTTGAGCACCAGTATATTTGTGAGCGGCAATTAAAACAGTTTGATCAGGATGAAACATAGCATACCAACACAAATAAATCGCGGCAGTAGTAGTCTTACCTGTTTGTCTAGGTAACATGTTTACATTGAATCTATGATCGTGATAACTTTTTAATAAGCGTACTTGGAATTCGTAAGGCTCAAACAGCAATTTTCCTTTGACAGGATGCTGAATATATGCAAACTTTCTAGCGAAATGTAAATATCCTGATTCAGGATCTATGCACTTTGCTAAATCTTCTAATTGTGCATCTGTAAATGTTTCAGTTTTATTGGCCTTTTTGATTAATACGCCATCTAAAGAAGTACTCATAATACTATTTAACCAAAAAAATAGGCACCGTAGTGCCTATGTGAGTTTGACTTTTAGTTTATTATTATATCCAGCCGTCGCCGGTAAGTTTATTACCTACTGCGCCGCCAAGCATACCGCCTGCCATACTGCCTATAGGTCCTAAAGGTGCACCTAGCATATGTCCTGCTACTGCGCCACCTACACTACCTAGCACTCCTGCGTTGAGATCTTGGTCTCCTGCAATATCATCTTTACCTGGATTTTCTGGATCGTCCATTTTTGCAGTTTGTACAATGCTAGGTTTAAGTCCTGCGTTAGTCATTAACTTCATAAGTTCACCAACATCATCACATGTTTCTGCGTTCATGTTGATGCTAACGCTAGCCGCTTCGTTGACTGGGGTACTAATACTATCTAGTTTTTCCAGCAAATCACGCACGACTTAACCTTTGTATTCTTTATATAGTGCTGAAAGTTCTTCTTTGATTCTCTTAGAAAGAGCCATTGGATTATCTCCGCCTGCAACATGTTTGTAAGATTTTTTAGATCTGTTAATGTCGTTTGATGGAGGATTTGTAACATCCGTGTAAGGTGCATACTCTTCTCCTGGCTCATTTTCGTAGTCATCTGCTAATGATGCTCCTGCAATACCGCCAGCAATTTTAGGTGCTTGAGAACCTACTGCTCCGCCTAATGCAGAACCAATTGCCGCTCCTGCTGGACCGCCTAATGCTCCACCGATTGCTCCGCCTGCTTTTGCTCCTAAGCCTGTAGCCGCTTTACTTGCAACGCCGCCTGTTGCTTTATCTAATGCATCGCCTGCTACTGCGCCGCCTGTAGCCGCTAAACCTTTTCCAAGGATACCTGCTTTAAGATCTTGGTCTCCCGGCACATCATCTTTGCCTGGAATTTCTGGATCATCGTCCATTGCTCCAAGTGCCTTCATATGCTTTTCCATATCCATTCTTGGACTCATTGGCATATCGCTTACTTTTTGCGGTTCCATTCCAGCATTACGCATCATTGCCATAAGCTGACCAACTTGACCAGCGTCATCAGCTGTCATAGAAATATTCATTGAAGCCGCTTCTTCTAGTTTTTGTTTTTTGCTAGGTGCTTCAATAGCATCCATTTTAGCAATCATGTCTTTTATGTTCATTATTTGCTCCCTACTGGTGATACAGTATTTTCTTTGTCGGCAATATCTTTAGTATCACCTGGTTTAACATCTTGAATTGGATCATAATTTTTTTCGGATCTTGCTGTTTCAAGTTCTTTTAGAAGACTCATTACTCTTGCTCCACCAACATCTTCTTGTGCTGATTCGCCGCCCATATCTTCAGTTTCTAATTTTGTTTGATAAGGCTCATTACTCATTGGTTGCTGATATGCTTCTTGTGGTTCATTTACATTACGCACAATCAAGTTATCTCTACTGCATTCGCAACATTGTGCAATGTATTCACCTAACACTTGTGGCGTAGTAGGATAGTTCAAACCAACTTCATAATATGTTACTTCACAATTACTAAGTTGTGGAAAATCCAAAGGGCGTTCTTGGATAGGAGTTTTCTTTCCTGCACTCATTGACGCTACACTGTAACGTTGTAAGCAAGATTCTAACTCATCTGCAAATCCTTCTGGAAGTTCTCCTGCAATTCCAATATTAAATTCGTATATTTTTTTCGCTTCTGCTAAGTATTTTTCAAACATGTTTTTCGTCCTTATAAATTATTTATCCATATTCTTGAGTTTTTCGAGTAGACTATTGCGGTCTGTAACTATATAACCTTCGCCCTGTACTAGTTCATCGTCTGGTTTTCCAGTCTTATCCATCTTCTCTTTTTTAAGTTGCAACTCAATCATTTTAAGTTTTTTGTCCATTTTCGCTACTTTAGCATCAAGAGACGTTTTAAGCATACCGCCGGCTACTTCAAATACTCTGCCACTGTATCTACTTTCTACATTCATGCCTAAATCCATAAGATCATCATATGCATCTAACGCTTTTTCAGCAATGTCATTTAATTCTTTGTCAGCCATTTCACCTAAACCTTTTACAGCTGGTAGTGCGGCCGCTATTTTATCAAACTCTGCTATGTCCCTAAGCGTTTCGTTTTGCTGAGATATAACTTCTTTTTTCTCTTTTTTCCTGTCTTCCTTAATAATTTCTTTACTATCAGGTAAGTCAAGAAGTTCTTCTAATTTTTTTGTCATGCTATACTCTCATTAACTGCTACTATTATTTATCGTTTTCCTTGATGGAACATATCCTTTTCTGTCACAACTCTAAATCCTATACCTTTAGACTTAGCATATGCTCTTGCGGCTTCCCACTTTGCCATATTTAGTGCAACATGAGCTTGATTATGTCTTGATTTACCAGCAGTTTCCATAGTAACTTGATTGTCTGGTTTTACCTCTATCAATTCGACCATATTTTTACCTTTTTTTGTCTTATATTGTATAAAAAAATCAGGCACGTATATTGTATGTCGTCCTGTTAGTGGATTTCTATAAGGTATTTTTACAGCTTCACTAGCCCAGGATTGTATTGCTGGATTTTCGTCACAAAATTTCATAAATGCAAATTCCCAACTACTTCTGTATGTTGGAGTTTTTCTGCCTACATATTTGTCTGGATATTTTAGGGTGAACTTTCCTTGTGCAAAACGCCCCATGGGTTACCCCATTATATTTCTTGCTTCTAAAGGAGAATTTTTATTTGCTACTCTAAATCCTAGTGTGCTTATTTTTTGTCTATTAAAATTGAGAATAGTTGCTACAGCATAACTTAATTGTAATTTATCTAATCCTTTTAATGTATCTAAAAGTTCAAACACTTTTACATTATCTATTTTTGCTTGTTGCATCAAAACTGCGCCTGTAGATTGTGCGGCTGATGAATCAAAACCTTTACTTTCTAAAAATCCTATTACAGCATCAACTTCGTTGCTAGGATAAGCAAGTTGTTTTTTATAGTATGTGTTGAAATATCTTTTTACTGGATCTGCACTATCATTTTTATCTTTTTTAGGTAAATTTAGTTGTAATTTGTCCATCTATTATTCCTCTGGTAATTGATCAGGTCCGCTAAAACTATTTTCACTTGCTGAATTTGTTGAAGATGTTGATGCACCTGAATTAAAAAAGTCAGTTGCTAGTTTACCACCGCCAACGACTGCCGCCGCTGTTGCAAGAGAAGTAAGATTGCCTCCGCCACCGCCTTTAGGAAAAGCTAGTCCGGCAACACCACTAACATCTACGCCTGTTGCTTGACCTAGTGAACCTATAGCACTACCTAATAATTCTTGTCCTATTCCGCCCTGTGTTAAACCACCTGCGTTTTGTAATACGTTTGCCGCTTTCAGTACAGTTCCAAATGTTGCTTTACCGCCTGTAATATCGTCTAGTACTCCCATACCTCCAGCTAATACACCACCGATTCCTAATAGGCTTGAAGCTCCACCGCCAGCTAATGAGTTTGGACTTGGTGTTTTATCGTAATGTTCTTCAGCAAATCCTTTTGGACCACCTTTGCCTATTGCACCTCTACTGTAATGCACTGCTTCATATTCTAGAGTCATTGTACTTGCTACTACATCACTGGCGCTGTTGTCCATAGTATCGTGTTGCCATGATGCAATCATTGGATTTACAAGTGTAAAAGATGTATAATTCTTACGTGCCATTTGGCTTATTGTAATACTGTTAAAAAACGGTCCACTGCTATCGTTGTCAAATCCGTATCTATATTGTAATCTTCCAAACTGTCCGCCTCTATTGTAAGGATCAAAATTTCCTCCGCCTGTATCAGGTGATCCGTCTGGTGTAATTTTTGCATAGTTACCATCTCTATAATAATATCTATAGTATGCTTCCCACATAGCAGTAGTAACACCATAATTATCATCATGGAATACAATTTGTATAGGTTGATAATCTATTCTTTTTTGTACAATCTTTTTTCTATTGTACTGATGTTTAACATCAGTCTGAATATTGTAAGCAGGTAACTGACATGATTTAACAAGCATGTTAAGTTCGTTCATGTGCTTTTCTCTTAATTGAGGTATAACTGCTGATGCATCTGGGTTAATGTTAAAAGTTACATGATAAAGAAATTTAACTTTAGGAGTTAATCTATGACTATCGTCAACATAAAGTCTATTACCATGTGCGTAATCTGCAAGGTTACCTTTGGGGTTTAATGCACCCGAAACAACATTGTCTAAAAATCCATTCAAGAAGCTCATGTTAATATTTAGCCTTTTTAATTAAGTGGGTAGATAATTCAGTCATAAAAAAAGGGCCCGTAGGCCCTTAATTTACTAATTTATAATTGCTTAGATTGAACCGCCGCCTGTTATAGCTGTATTAACTGTTCTGCCTATTGCTGTTCCTAATCCTGTTCCTTGCGGAGTTTGGATTGCATTATCATAGCGTATTGCTAATGTTACTGTAACTACGTCTGAAGTTGCATAGTTAAGTGAGTTATAGTTAGAACTTTCTAAGTAACATCCGTATAGTTCAAATGTTTCTAATACGTTTGCTGTGTTAGCACCATTACCGCCATCTAGTATTTCAATTCTAGTAACGAACTTGTAATCTGCACCACTAGCCGCACTTGATTGCTCAAAGAAATCAAATTGTTTCTGAAGTTGTTCACCAACAAGTTTTTGTACATTGTTACTAACATCTTCACGTAGTTGTAGTGTGATTGGTTCCCAAGTATGTTTACCAGCTAGATATACTTTGGAGTTGTAAATATCAACTGTCATTTGTTCAAAACTAACATTAGGTCTTGTTACGTCCATAACTTGTTTTGTTAGCTCTGTTGACGGACTTGATACTCCAAAATTCTCCAAAGAAACTCTAAAGCGATATTGCAGTTTGGGCATCAACAATCCCTGATTAGATGCACTTGCGTTACTATCTAAAGGTACTGTTAATTTTGAAAGTGTTGAAATTGCCATTATTTGCTCCTATTACTTTTATTTATCATATTATAGTCCACTAATTTCACCAGTATTTTTAAGTCTTAGTGGAATGTAAATAAATTCTACAGCTTTTACTGGCTCAATAGCAATATCTAAATATAGTTCGTTTCTATCAATTCTACTTGGAGTATTGTTAGACTCGTCACATACAACTAGGAAGTCATATAATGCTCTTTGAGATACTAGCTCAAGCATTAAACTATCTGCTTGTGCTTTGATTTCATCACGTGTGATTTTATCATTTGGCTCAAAGATGTAAGGCTTAGCAAGTTTCTTAAGTTGTGATCTTAAGTAAATTACTAATCTTGCAACGTTTATTCTATCTAATGAACTTGCATTTCTAGCTCTAGTTTTTTGACCAAAGTTAACAAGTCCTGCTCCTGTCAAGAATGTAATTGGGTTAATGTTGTTAGCATAAAGTGTATCACGCTGTCCTTCATTTAATGCAATTGATTTAAATTCACCTTCTGCATCAATAAATCCTGCGGCACTTGCGTTTGTAATACCACCACGTCTTGTACCTGCTGGTGCAAACCATGGAAACGATACTTGATCGCTTAATGCTAATGTTCTTAGGATACCGTGACTTGGTGGAACAACAACGTTGTTTCCTGCATTATCACTAGTAAATAAGCTAGGATAAAACATTCCTAAATACTCATCTCTACTTACTGCACCTTCGTCATTGTCTTCTACTGCTAGTGCAACGTTTGATCCCCAGTTGTTTAATGAAGTACCATCACTTGGTAATCTAAATGGACTGTCACCTACGATAAATGCTGTTAAGCCTCTATCATTGTTAAGTGCAATCATTTCTCCAATAAGTTCTGGATATCCTGGACATGCCATAACGTTAAACAATCTTGATTCATCATCTCTAATATCTTGGTTACTATTAACCATTGCTTGTAGAGCTTGAATGATTACTTTACGCTGTGCTTTACGTCCAAAGCTACCTGCACCGTTTGGTTGGTTAGCTGACTCAGTTACCCATCTATGTGGATAGTATGTAGCCATGCTTACGTCACCCATTCTAATATTCTTTGCAGTAACATCTACATGATTACGTACAAATTTCTTAACATTAAATCCACTTCTACGTAAGTTCCATAATAGCATACCTTTTGGATATAGTGCAGGATCTGGAGCGTCAGTGTCTAAGTGATCACTAACTAACAGTTCTGCAATAGTTCCGCTTGGTGCTTCTGTAGCTGTTCCGCCACTTGTACCGTAACGTGCATCAGCAAACAAAATTCCATCTTCTGATGTTTGATCGCCTTCGTCTAATGCAAGCCATTTGCCTAAGTCTGCATTATATTTGTGTACTTGCGGATATGTTTCTAAATCTGCTGTTGATACCCAAATGTCACCTGTTACTAGTGCAGATGAACCGTCTTGTTGTGTAGTTGGTTCTGTTGCACTTACAATTGGTCCTAATGGGTCAGCTGAACTATATACGTTTTGGTAACCTTTCCATGTATTACCATCGTGTACCATAATATCAACTTCATCAACGATACTGTTGTACCATAGTGCGCCATCAGTTGTTAATGCTGTTGGAGCATTTGGACTTGCAGTTTGTGTTAATATCTTCCAGTTTGAAGCATGGAAGTCATAAGTTGAATCACCGCTTGGTGCCGCATATAAGTTTGCAGTTCCTGCTTTTGTTGAATAGTTAAATGCTGTAAAGCCAATTAAGCCTAAAGCACCGTTAGTATCTTTAATGTGGATTTCTCCGCCATCGTTATGTTCAATAACAACTCTGTTACTTGCATCAACACTTGCAACAATATTTACAAATCCAGCCGCGTTAATTGCATCTGCAATTAAGTCTGCATCGCCTGCTAGTCCTGTTGCTGTAATGCTTAATGCTTTACCAGTTGACATAGTTGCTTGTCCTACAATACTTTCAGCAATAGTAAAGCCATATGACTGAACGCTTAATTGTGTTGCTACTGCACTTGAAGTAATTTTAGTTGAAGATGTACTATTTCTTGCAAAAATTTCAAAATCAAATTCTTCGTTTTCTGCTTCTGAAACGTGTGCTTTAACATATAATTGTCCTAGTGTCAGTCCAAGTCCACCTGTAGGTTTATCTAAGTTATAGATTGCTGATGTATGGTTTGTATATACTGGTGCTGGCTTGTCTTCCCAAAGTTTTGTAGTTCCGTTGAACTGCTTAACTTTCATTTGTACGCCTAAGTTTGCATCAGTAATTTTGAACCAAACACTTCCAGTTGGTCTTGATTTTGTATCAGCTGTTTTAAATGCTGGAACAGATGTGTGTGGAGCAATTTCAAATGCTGGTGAATAGTAGTCACCTGCTGTCAAACCTAAGTCTGCTAGTAATGTTCCAGAACCACCTGCCGCTAATCTAATAGCACCATCGTCGTCTGTTGATCCATCAACTGTGTTTGAACCATCTCCAAACAAGTTAATTTTTCCATCTACTACACTTGCTGTTACGCCTGTAATTCCTGCCGCATTTACCTTAGCCGCAAATTCTGCAACAGTAGTTTCTGAGCCACCTAAAGTAACAGTTGTTCCGTTAATTGAAATACCTTGGCTACTTGTAAGTGTTGGATTAACTGTTGTACCTGTTACTGTTGGCCAACTCTTGACCCAATCAGCTGTACCTACTTTTACCCATGCTCCTGAGCTATTTTTGTAATATACTTTGTTTAAAGTAGTTGTTGTAACTACAGCATAATCACCTACTGCTCCAACTGCGCCTTTTGGAAATCCTGTTGCACTTCCGCCAACTAGTTGTGATTTTGAAGTAATAACAAGTGGAACTTTATTAGTGAATGACTGTCCACCAGTAACAGTTACCGCGTTTGCGTTCCACTCAAATATTCCGTATTTTGTTAATGCTGTGTCAAACCACCATGTTCCATTTGCTGGATTTGCCGCAGGTGCACTTGCACTTGGGCTAAGTTCGTTAAGATCAACATCTGCTCTAACTACAAATGCTCTATTGCTAACACCCAAATAGGAGTAAGCCGCTTGTAACCCGTATTCGTTAAGTTCGCCCCCGTTTACTGGATTGTTGCTTGCATCTGTTTGGAAGTATGGATCTCCGAACGTGTCTGATAAATCTCTTTGTGATGTAATTAAAAATGGTACACCGGCGTTTGCCTTAGTTGTACCTCTTGCTGTACCTGTTCCTGCCGCGTTTGCTTTGTCCTGTGCGGACGCAACAAAAAGCATTGGAGTAGTACCTGGTTCTGCTGGTGTGTAGAAGCTTTCATCTATTACGCTAACTTGTACACCTGGTGATATTAAAGCCATTTAAGTTCTCCTGTTATATAACAACTGTTAAAAGTATTTATACGATTTTCAAAAAATATACACAGAAACCACCGATCAAAAGGGGGTAAAAAGGGAAGGTAAATACAATATGCGTCCATTATGTGATTATTGTAAGAAAAGACCTGCCGCTGTAAACTATAGAAAAGGTAGTAAGGTATATTATCGTAAGCAATGCGAAACATGTTTACACAATGGTAAGGGACACGGTATTCCTAAATGGTATCGTGCAGGTTATAGACAATTAGACGTATGTGAAAAATGTAATTTTACTAGCAACAAACCTGAACAGTTTAATGTGTATCACATAGACGGTGATTTGAATAATACAATGCGTAGTAATTTAAAAACTATATGTGCTAACTGTCAACGGGTTATGCAGAAGCAAGGCGTAAAGTGGAAACAAGGCGACCTTTTACCTGACTTTTAAGATCTTCAATAGTACCTTCATTATAAATGCTATGTTCAAATGATGCTTTTGCCCAACGCCATTCGCTAGGATGTATATCAGTTGGCTCGATTCCTAGATCTTGATACTGTCTAAACCATAGGGGATCAGGACCACGTTTTACACACCATACTTTTCCGCCCATACTTTTGATTACTTCTACTTCGTTTTCAAATCTTACATCTGGAATAACAAAATTTTGTTCTGGATTGTCTATTATTTTCTTTTTTACAAAGCTGACCCATACACCGTCATAAAAACCATTACGCATACAATCTGTACCAAACTCCTGTAACACTAATCTTGGTGTAATTGAACGTCCTGTTTCTTCTGTCCAAAACTTATCTTCTTGCTCACGCCAATATCTACTATCAGGTGTTTCTCCCTCTAGCATATCACGCGGCCAGTCAAATAATACGCCTACTGCGTCTTTCAATTTATCTGCAAATGATATTTTTTTAAATTTATGTTCTTCAACCAGAACATCTGCTACTGTACCTTTACCACTACCGATTAAGCCACAAATTCCGATTATCAAGTTGTTCTCCTAAGTTATAAAGTATAGTATACGTTATAATTTAGCAGTTGTCAAGTGTTTTTTAGCCAATTGTGAAGCCGTATCCAACACCACCAGCTACTGCTAGTGATACATCAGCTTCAAGTTTTTCCATTTCTGCTTGAGCTTCGGCTTTTAGTGCATCACCGTTAAGTGTTGATCCACCCTGTGGGCCAGCAATAGTAGCAAATTTACTACGTGCTTCACCAAGCATATATTTACACTTAGCAAGTGTATAATCCTTGATCCACTGCACAGCCATATAATCATCTAACAGTTGAAAGTCAGGTCTATGATTATAGCATTGTAGTAATATTTCTTCTTCTGCTCTAGGGCGTTGTAGAAGTTTTAATTCTTTAGTTGCTCTGTTCCATTTAAATTCTATAAATGATCCAAACATTCTACCAACTAATTCTTGGTATCCGGCAAAGGCGTTATATGTTGCAAGTCCGCCCATATTAGAACTAGCCAACAAATATGTATTTGTATATGCTAGATTGAAAGGCTCAAATAATGTGCCTCCATCGCCGCCACCTGTACGCGAGCCTATTGATCTTCTAAATATTTTACGAACTTCCATTACCTCATTTGGTAATATATAATCATTTTGATCAATAACTGTTGGCAAAAATACGTAAGATTCTTCAACACTATTTTCGCTACGCTGTCTAAACTTTGTAAATGCTGTATTAAGAGCACTTTCGTAATGATCAGGATCAAGCTCAACATCAACCATACCCCCGCCGAGGCTAAGTTCTACATATTTGAAAACTTCTTGCTTTTTAGTGTTTATGTTTGTTGCCATATATCTTCTCCGTACATTGTATTTATGCGAACGATAAATACTATTACTATGCCAAGACTCAGTTTATACAAACCCGAAAAGGGAAAAGATTACGCATTTTTAGACAAGCAGATTACTGAAATGTTTACTGTGGGCGGAACCGATGTGTTTGTACACAAGTATTTGGGGCCTAAAAATCCTGATGAAGCAGATGCAACTGCGGCACAGCCTAGATACGATGCTGTAAAAGAAACAAATATTCAAGATATGTTGTTTATGGAAAATAGAGATCGTAAGTACGATCCTGACATTTATACAATGCGTGGCATTTATAATGTAAGCGATGTTGACTTTGATATGAGTCAATTTGGGCTATTTTTACAAAATGATATTATCTTTATGACAATACCGATTAACTACAGTGTAAAAACACTAGGAAGAAAAATAATGTCAGGAGATGTTATTGAGCTTCCACATCTAAAAGATGAAAATGCCCTTAATGATTTCAATGTTGCACTCAAAAGATATTATGTTGTAGAAGATGTTAATCGTGCAAGTGAAGGATTTTCACAAACTTGGTATCCGCACTTATATAGAATAAAAATGAAGCAGATTGTAGACAGTCAAGAATTCAAAGAAATACTTGATTTGCCTGCACAAGAAGGAAGCTCACAAACACTACGTGATGTGCTTTCTACTTACGAAAAAGAAATGCAAGTAAATGATGCTGTAATTGCACAAGCAGAAGCTGATGCTCCTAAAGCAGGATATGATACAAGCCATTTATATACATTACAGGTAGATGATAGAGGTGTGCCTGAACTAGTTACAACAGATACTAGCGAACTTGATGCTAGTACACAAAATGAATTAGCAGACAGAGTAAATCAAACACCAGAACGTGAAGGTTACACAGGTTATCTTATTGGAGATGGTTTAGCACCAAACGGTGAAGCATTTGGCAGTGGTATAAGTTTTCCAACGTCATCAATAGAGGGTGATTATTTCTTAAGAGTTGATATGTTTCCAAACAGATTATTTAGATATGACGGTAGAAGATGGGTTAAAATGGAAGATAATGTAAGAATGACGCTAACAAATACTGAAACAAAACAAACACAAAAAGGCACGTTTGTTAACAATACAAAAGAATCTACTATAGGCGGAGATACTGTAAAAGAAAGACAAGGATTAAGTCAAGCACTTAAAGCGAAGGCAGATAATTAATGAGACACAATGTAGCAGGATTAATTTTTGGAATTTTTGGTGTAATTTTTTTAGCAAAAGATATGGGTATGCATGGGAATAGTTTATTTGGTGTTAGTGAAATGACATGGATGTGGTTTACAATGGCAGTTGTACATTTCTTCCTTAACGATTGTGGGTGTAAAAAATAATGCAACATTTTTATGATGGACAAATTAGAAGGTATATTACACAGTTAGTAAGATTGTTTAGTAACTTCTCCTACAAAGATGGTGATGGAAAAATAGTCCGTGTACCTGTAATGTATGGTGATATAACTCGTCAAGTTGGTCATATTCTGAGAGACAACTCAGAAAATAAAATTCCAAGTGCTCCTAGAATGTCTGTTTATGTTACAGGATTAGAACAAGACAGATCACGTACATCAGATAGCTCATTTACAAGCAAAGTACACATTAGAGAAAGAGCTTATGATAGTAATAATAAAGAATATTTGAATACACAAGGTAAAAATTATACTGTAGAACGTATTATGCCTAGCCCATATACTTTACAAGTAAATGTAGATATTTGGTCTACTAATACTGATCAAAAATTACAAATAATGGAACAACTATTAATGTTGTTTAATCCTTCACTTGAAATACAAACAACGGACAACTACGTTGACTGGAGTAGTTTAACTACAGTTGAACTTACTAGCATGAATTTTAGTAATAGATCTATTCCAATAGGTACAGAAAGTGAAATAGATGTAGCACAAATGAGTTTTACTACACCTATATACATCAATTTACCTGCAAAAGTTAAAAAGTTAGGTATTATAACAAATGTAGTAATGAGTATATTTGATGAGAGTGCTGGTACAGTTAATTTAGGATTGACTACTCCTGAACTAAAAGCATATAGTGATAGTCCAATTGATCGACCATCAATGAATAAAACACAAGATAGGACACAACGTGACAGTATTAATATTGATGTAACAACATTCAAAGATTATGATTTGATTGTTATGAATAATATTGCTCAGATTGTTGACAGAGGAACAGCAGGTTCTATTCGTTGGCCTGTGCTTATTGATGTTTTACCTGGACAGTACCGTGCAGGATTATCACAGATACAACTGCAAAGAGTTACACTCGCAGGAGAGACAACAGGAATGAGTGTTAATGGTAGTATCACTGTTAACGCATTAGACGAAACACAATTATTAATTAATTGGGACGAAGATACTATTCCTACAAACACAATATTATCAAGTCCAGCAGGTAGACCTAACACAGGATCAATTGACTTTATTATTGATCCGCAAAAGTATAATCCAACAACAGCAAAAGTTGCAGGCCTAAGACTTCTACTTTTAGGTGCTATCAATACAAGTTCAAATGTAGGTGCCGCAGGATATGACGGGCCTGATGCATGGAAAAATGCAGACAATACAGATTTTGTTGCAGGTGAAAATGATATTGTAGAATGGGATGGAAGTGCATGGCACGTTGTATTCGATGCTAGTGCTGATCCTGGAACTGAAACCAAGTATATAACTAATTTAAACACTGGTGTGCAATATAGATGGACTGGCACAGAGTGGATACTTTCCTTCGAAGGCGAATACCGAAAAGGCACCTGGCGACTAGCACTTTAAAATAAGTACTTGCATGAGACAAGAGATTATTTGCAGTGGTGCGTTGTTCTATTCGCTAAAGAAAAAACGCTTTTTGTTATTGCATCGTACCCAAAGTAAACAAAAAAATGTATGGGGGTTAGTAGGTGGTACTAATGGTAAAAATGAATCACCTTGGCCTGCATTACAAAGAGAAATACACGAAGAAATTGGTGAAATACCAGAAATTTTAAAAACCATACCATTAGAAACATTTATTAGTACAGACGAAAAATTTAGTTTTCATACATATTTGTGTATAGTAAAAGATGAATTTCTGCCTCAGTTAAACGGTGAACATGACGGCTATGCATGGGTAAGTTATGGAAAATGGCCTAAGCCAATACATATGGGGTTAAGGAATACATTACAAAGCAAAACAAATCAAACTAAATTTGAGACAGTTTTTAGTCTTATAGATTATTTAGAACAGGACAAAAAATGAAACAACTTAGAAACATCACAATCGTTGGGGGAGGATCGGCGGCATGGCTAGCGGCCGCATACATACAAAATAACTTTTGGGACTTACCATTAACAGTTATTGATAAAGAAGTAGGAAACCCTATTGGTGTAGGTGAAGCAACTGTACTAACATTTCCTCAGTTTTTAAGACAATGCGGATTGCATTTGCCAGAATGGTTTAGAAAAGTTGACGGAACTTACAAGGCAGGTATTGATTTTCCTGGCTGGAGAAATCCTGAAGGCAGTGTTTGGCACCCGTTTTATTTGAACAGAAGTTATTTTGATAAAGCATGTACACAATATGATTTATGGGCAACTAAACAAGACTTAGACTTTAAGCAAGCGGCATTGCCTACATATAATACTACAATGAATAATAAACTAGATATGTGGGGTGCATTTGAAACACTAGCATATCATATTGATGCAGGCAAATTAGTTACAGCATTGCAAGAACATTGTCAAGGTAAAGTTAATGTAATTAAGAGTGATGTAATTGGTGTTAACAAAGACAACGAAGGTAACATTACTAGTTTAGAATTAAAAAATGGAACAACACACGAATCAGATTTTTATATAGATTGTACAGGTTTCGCTTCTATTCTTAAGAAAGCAAAACGTATAGAACTGTTAGGTGAAGGAAGATTATTTACTAACACTGCTGTAGCTGGACATGTTGAATATAAAGATAAAGAAAAAGAATGTGTGCCATATGTAAGTTGTCCTGCTGTAGATCACGGTTGGATTTGGAAGATTCCTACACAATCACGTTTCGGCAGTGGTATGGTTTTCAATAAGGATATTACAGATATTGAAACAGCAAAACAATATTTTTGTGATCACTGGGAAGGAAGAATTAAGCCCGAAGCTCTAAAAGTTATTGACTGGGTTCCGTACTATAGTGAAAACTTTTGGGAAAATAATGTTGTATCATTAGGACTAAGTGGCGGATTTATAGAACCATTAGAGTCTACAGGTTTAGCAAGTATGACTACTGGGGTACAAAAACTTGCGGCACGTATTCCGCAATATGCTTATAGTGAAAGAGATATACGTGGTTATAATGAAGAAATGGGCTACTGGTATGAAGATGCTGTTGACTTTATAAACAGCCACTATGCAGATACTAAATGGGACACACCTTTTTGGAATTTTGTCAAAGAAACGCATGTGAAATCTAAAAAACACACCTGGTACGAAGCATGGTTAAAGGATCCTACTAAGAAGTTTTATTCTAATGTTGACTCAATGACACTATTTCACTCACCTAATTGGCAGTTATGGTTAATTCAAATGGGTTATCCTGTAAAGAAAGATCTAAGTTATTTGAACCCTATGGAAATAGACTTTATGATGACACAATTTTTGGCCGCAGAAGATATTAGAATGTGTTCTAGTATAAGCCATCAAGATGCTATTAAAAGTACTAATATGGGTACTGACTGGTGGCAACGCTATGCGGCACGTGGTGACGGAGGGTCGTTAGTATGAAAATAGTTATTGTTGGTGGTGGTACAGCAGGTTGGCTTGCCGCACTTATGATTAGCAAAATTAGACCAGAACATACAGTAACTTGCATTGAAAGTAGTAAGATTGGTATTATTGGTGCAGGTGAAGGATCGACAGGATCACTTACAAACATTGTACAAAATGAAATGTTTGACTTTGGTTGTAATGAACAAGACTTTATTAAGGAATGTGATGCAACAATCAAACTAGGTATAAAACATATTGGATGGAATGAAGATCCAAGTAAGTTTTATATAGGTCCTATTGACGGTACACCTACTAGTGACGACCGTTGTGATATTGTATTTCAACATGCATTAGGATATAGAGAACAAGATTATTTGCATCTTGCAACAGAATTAGGTTATAAAATACATCATAATAAAAATAGTTTTGTACAAGTAAATGGTAATCATGCATATCATTTTGATGCACATAAAGTTGGACAATATTTTAAGAAAATAAGTGATACAGTAACACATATTGATAGTGAAGTTGAACAAGTACAATTAAATTCTGAATCTGGATATGTAGATGGTGTTAAACTTAGTAATGGTGATACAGTCAAAGGCGACATGTTCATTGATGCTAGTGGATTTAATCAAGTGTTAATGAAAGCAGTAGGTGGTAAATGGAAAAGTTATAGAGATAATTTACCCGTCAATGGAGCATTACCATTCCTATTACCATATGAAGACGATGAAGTTATTCAACCTGTTACAAATGCATGGGCACAAAACAATGGCTGGTGTTGGCAGATACCTACAAAAAATAGGAGAGGGTGTGGATATGTTTTCTGCGATTCTTTTGTTACGCCTGATCAAGCACATGCAGAATTAGAACAAACAATAGGACGTAAAGTAGAGCCAATTCGACATATTAAATTTGATAGTGGACGTCAAGAAACTCTATGGATTAAAAATGTTTTATCAATCGGACTATGTGCGGCTTTTGCTGAACCTTTAGAAGCAACAAGTATCCATACAACAATTATGCAATTAAAACATTTTGTATATGCTTGCCTAGGTCAAACACAACAAGAAACATGTAATGACGGAACAGTTGATGATTATAACCTAAAAAATGGACATTTATACGATACTATGAAAGACTTCTTAGTTGCTCATTATACTTGTGGTCGTAAAGATACAGAATTTTGGAAATATATTGACAGTGGTGCAACAAGCACTGACTTTGTAAGATCAATTCACGAAGTGTGCAAACATAGAGTACCTAACTCAACTTTATTTCCTCGTCAAGAAGGCAGTGCAGGCTGGCCTTTATGGAGTTATGTGCTTGCAGGCACAGGCGCACTTACATCAGAAGTTGCTGAAAAGGAAGTTATGTTTAACAATGATGAACAAGTAGGCGACAGTGCATATACATATCATATTCAAGACTTTGATAATATGAGCAAAGACTTACCAGACAATACAGACTATATAAGGAACATGTAAATGATAAAAGTTTACGGCGATATTATGCTCGATCGTTGGATTTTGGGCAATGCAGGACGTATTAGTCCTGAAGCACCTGTACCAATTTTATTAGAAAAAGATCAAAAATATAGCATAGGTGGAGCGGCAAATATGGCTCTTAATCTTCAATCTTTAAATGATGAGGTTAGTATGTTTGGCTGTGTAGGACAAGATGATGAAGGATTACAGCTTCGTAAAATGCTTGAAGAAACAGATTTAAATTTACAAATAGCTGATGATCAAGATATTACTACAACAAAAACAAGGCTAGTAGGACAAGGTGGACAGCATATTATTCGTTGGGATAGAGAAGAAAAATATAAAGGTAAAGGTGCGTTCGAAAAACTATTACACAGCGTTATTACAAACGACTTTGTGGTAATTAGTGATTATAATAAAGGTACAGTAACAGAAAAAACAGTCAAAGAATTAGTAAAAAGAAATTGTACAGTTTTCGTTGATCCTAAACAAGGACCTGAAATTTACAGAGATGCATTTCTTGTTAAACCTAATATGTCAGAATATGTGGCTTGGTTTGGTGAATTTAATTTACATAGTGCAAAACAAGCAATGAAAAAGTTTGGCTGGAGTTGGTTAGTAGTTACTGATGGTAAAAGAGGTATACATGTGTGTAACTCTATAGGAGGATATAAACATTTCCAAGAAGAAGTAAAAGAAGTTGCTGATGTTACAGGAGCAGGTGATACTGTACTTGCTGTCATTGTTTATGGTTATGAAAAAGGAATGGATATATTTGATGCTTGTGAACTTGCATGTTATGGAGCGGCCCGTAATGTTGAAAAAAGAGGGGTAGCTGTAATATCAAAACAAGAACTTCATGGTAAGATTGTATGGACTAATGGGGTGTTTGATATACTACATATTGGGCATTTAAAGCTACTTAGACACGCACACAGCTTAGGAGATACACTTATAGTGGGTATTAACAGCGATGCAAGTGTAAAACGCTTAAAAGGCGATTTAAGGCCCATTAATGATCAAGAAACACGTAAGCAATTATTATTAGAACTTGGATTCATAGACGAAGTAATCATATTTGATGAAGAAACCCCACTGGAAATTATAGAAGAAGTTAAACCAGATGTAATAGTTAAAGGTGGTGATTATACTATAGAAACAACAGTAGGAAATCATCTTGCTGAAGTTGTAATTTTTCCTACAGTACAAGGACATAGCACAAGTAGTATCATTAAAAAGATTGACAATGACAGTAAATGATAGTACAATAGAGGTATAAATGAAAATTTTAGTAACAGGACATAAAGGATTTGTAGGAGGCTATATTGCTAATTATCTACAAACCAAGGACCATGAAGTAGAAGGCTTTGAATGGGTTGAAAATGTTGTACCCAATGTTGAAGGATATGACTGGGTAGTTCATTGTGGTGCCATTTCAGATACTACAGAAAGAGATGTAGAGAAAGTTTGGCGACAAAATTATGAATTCACTCTAAGACTTATGCAAGTATGTGAACATTATAATACTAATATTCAGCTTGTAAGCACTTCTGCTGTTTATGGTAACAACACAAAATTTAATGAAGAAGATCCTGTATATCCGCAAACACCTTACGCATGGAGTAAGTATCTAATTGATAAGTTTTTAAAAGACAACGGTTATGAAAACTTTGGAATGCTTGTACAAAACTTTAGATATTTTAATGTATACGGTCCAGGTGAAGGACACAAAGGTGATCAAATGAGCTTGGTTAGCAAATTTCAAAAGCAAGCCGCACACGATGGCGTAATTAAGTTGTTTGAAAATAGTGACAAATATCAAAGAGATTGTGTAAGTGTACATGATGTTGCTGTTGTGCATGAAAAAATGATGCATGAAACAGATGCAAAAGGTTTATATAATTTAGGAACCGGCAAAACTAATAATGTAGAAGAAATTGCAAAAATTATTGCTAAAAAATACAATGCAAAAATTGAATATATTCCTATGCCTAAACATCTTAAAGGTCAATACCAGGAATATACTTGTGCAGATAATGCAAAACTACATAATACTATAGCAATTAGACATTGGCATACAATAGAGGAATATATAAATGGAACCGACTAGACTTGAAGGTAAAGTAGACAAAGGCTGGGGTTATGAATTAATCTGGGCAACCAATGACAAGTACTGTGGTAAAATTATGGTATTCGATAAAGTTGGTGCAAAGTTTAGTATGCATTTTCATAAAGAAAAAGATGAAACATGGTTCGTAAATAATGGTCGTTTTTTGCTGAATTACATTGATACAAATACAGCAGAATATAAATCACAAGAACTTACATCAGGAATGACATGGCACAATCCCCCATTACAACCTCATCAATTAGTTTGTATGGAACCTGGTAGTAGTATAACTGAAGTTAGTACACCTGATAGTGTTGAGGACAATTACAGAATAGCACCAGGTGATAGTCAAAAACCAAAACCTGATATGCCTCAAGAAGAAATTGTAGAAAAACCTACTACTGATTAAGCCTGAGCTTCACCCCATTTAATAATAATATTAGCGTCTACTGCTGTACCTGAAGTTTTATAAACGTTCAGTGCAAGCACGTCTGGACCATTAGGGAAAGTACCTCTTCCACCTAGTGTAGTATTTGTAAGTTCTTTCAATAGTCCTAGATCCAATGTAGATCTTTCTCCAGGTTGTGCAATGAATGAAAAGACTGTTTCACCTGGCTGTGCATATGGTGGTTGCTGGAATTTAAAGTTAAACAAGTCGCCTGGTTGAAGTGTTCCGTTGAAACTATTGTTAAAGCTGACTCTGTAGTATTCAATACCACCTGAACCTTGATTACCAAATAATAATGGACCTTCAATGTTTGACACGTAACTAGCCGCTGGCATTGTTACATCACTTTGATCTGTTGCGTCACCGCTTGCGTCTCCAATTTCAGTACCTGACTTAGCACCTGCTGAGTCCCAAACACTCTTAAGGAAGAATGCAAAACTTGAATTATTTAAATCACCACCTTTTTGGAATGTTTGTGTAGCACCGTTGCCTGAGTTTGAATTTGAATTACCTGAGAAGTAAACTAGATATCTACCGTAAATACTTTGGTCAACAACCTGTTGAATTGTAGTTCCTGCTGGGAAGTATTCATTTCCTCCTCCGTCAGCATTAACCTGATCACCAACTGATAAGTTAGCAGTTTCCCAACTATCTGCTGTAAAGTATGCATAACTTCTGTTTGTTCTAAATGACCACCATGGCATTAGCTGAGCTGTTGTTGTAACCTGTGGCATAACTGCGGCTGTAGTATAAGTCGCTGTATCACCACTGTTCCAGTTAACACTACCACCGGAAGCAACCTGAGCAAAACTTGGCTGTCCTCCTTGTGCTAGTCCAGCTAGTCCTGACCAACCAATATCACTTGGGTTAAGTGGATAGTTTTGTGGATTCAAAATACCTTCAACAACAATACCACCTGTAATTGGAGCGTTTGCATTAGCAGGATCAACACCATCTGATGTAATCTCTAAACCTTGCATAAGCAACTGAGCTCTGTTTAGTAGTTCTCTATCACCTAAGTCACCAACAATAGCGTTTGAAACACTTGGAGCTAGACGTAGTAAGAATGCTGTTTGTCTTGTTGTACTAATATTAAGTCCTGTTTCTGTATAAGAGAAAATGTAACCTCTATCTTCGTCAAACATACCATCTGTAATAAACGCTGAACCCCAGTGTGATATAAGAGGAGTTATTGTATTACTAATTAAAATTACTCCTGTTCGCTTTGCATGTCCACTTGCCGCTTGTGCATTGTACTGTCTTGTAGCACCAGCTTGGAAGTTTTGTAGTGTAGTTCCTCTAGTACAGTTCGTAAGTCTTTTTAGTGTATGATCAATAGTTGTATAACTAATAATTTCATTATCAATGTATACTGTACCACTGTCTGGGAAGAATTTAGATTCTGTCAAAGGAATAAATGTTTGAACAGCATCTATTTCTTCTGCTAACATTCCCATAGCACCTTCGTTTGTTACTTCGTAACGCACAGGTAAGTTACCTGATCTCATAAACGCTTCTGTGTTTACGTTTGAGTTACGCATTCTATGACAGAATACAAAGTTACCATCAGCGCCACGTGCCATCCAGTCAATAAAACCAGCACCATACCAACTGTATTGGATACCAATCATCTGCATGTATCTAACATCCATATTATATCCACTTTGTCCTGTGCCGTCCATTCTATCTAAGTTCCACTCTTCTTGTAAAACTTTTTTGTCTGTAATTAAGTTTACTTTACAAGATGCAATGTTGTTTACACCTCTAAAGTCCGGTGTTACTGTAATTTGTGTGTTAGAGTCAACGTTTGCAACTACATGTGTCATTCCCTTGATAACAATTCTATCTCCCGATTTGAGCTGATCTCTAAATCTTGTGTTGTTACCTAAAACTAAGTTACTATCAGGGGTTACTGCTACTGTACCTGCAATTTGTTTTGTACTTGTACGTTGGGCAACACTAATATTAGTTCCATCAAATTCCCAGTAGATTCCGTTCTGATCATCAAAGATACCTGAACGTACAGTAGCACCGTGCCAGCCAACAACTGTCATCTGTGCCGCAAAACCAAGTACTGCTGTTTGTGATCCTAGTCTACGAGTTGATAAACATTTAAGTGTTCTCTCATCAATAATTTGTGTAATTACATATTCACCGTTATAACCTGCTGTCTCAACTCCGATAAGTCTTATCTTACCACCAACCTGAGCACCGTGATCATTATCATCTGTGCTTATAGTAATAATTGCACCGATGCCTGTACCATCTGCTGTCACACTTCTTAAGTCATAACTTGGAGCAAATAGAGCACCTGTGGTGTACATAATACCTTTACCTGACTGGTATCTAATGTACTTTTTACTCTGTCTAATTGCTTGAGCACCGTGTTGTGGTCCACCTGTTCCTAACTGCACACCACCATCATATGGTCTGTGAATAAAGAATGAATCCGGTCTTAGATAAACGTTACCTTGAATTCTGTCTTCTGTTGATGTTCCGTCAAATTCACTTACAGAACCTGGAGCTCTTGTATTGTATCTAATCTTTTTACTTGTTGGAATATTAATTGCAATAAACGATCCTGCCGCTAGTGTGTGATTATTTGTACCGCTATCTGAATTTACATCAACAACAAAAGTATCACCTGGCACAATACCATGTGCATATGGCCATTCAATTTCTATTGTTGATAGTGCTTCAAAGTTTACACTTGAACTTGCAGATATAGTTTGAGTTGTAAAGTCTGTTAATGTAACACCACTAACTAAATTTAATCCACCGCCTGATAATGCACTACCTGAAATAGTTATAGTGCTTAATCCACCGCTACCGTCTTTGCCTGTAACTATTACTACAGCATCGTTGGCAGGAGTAGCACCTCCTAAAGAATTACCTGGAATTGTAATTACGTTTCCAACTTCGTATCCACTACCGCTTGCATTTATAGTTGCACTATAGCTTCCTGATGTTCTTGTAACATCAAATGTTCCACTTGCTCCTGCGTGTGCTTGATTAGTTCCAGTTTGTCCTGAAAATATCGTTGGTAGTGCAGGTGCACTTCCTGATGCACTTGCAGTGGCAATAGCACCTGTAGAGCCGTTTACACTATCAATAGTAACAGTACAATCGTTTGCTGGAGTAGATCCTCCTATTAAATTTCCTGCTACTGTAAAAGTTTGTCCTGTATGATAATCTGTACCATTTGCTGTTAACACAACTCCAAAACTTGTGCCGTCATTAGTAATATTAAATGTTGCACCTGATCCAACAAAGTCTTGTAAATTTTTGCTTGAATAAGTTCCGCCGTTGAATGCTACTGGTACTGATGATTCGTCTGCACCTTCTACACGAACATCTATAATTCCGCCTGCACCATCTACTGCAACTACTCTTAAGTATAAGTCGTTAGTTGGACTTGCTCCGCCCATATTAGTACCTGCACATACAATAGTATCTGCTGTTGTATAACCTGTACCTGGTGTTCCTGCCGACATAAAATTATATGTTGTTCCAATAACATCTATGTTGAACTCGAATCCTGAACCTGTACCGCCTGTGTATGAAAGATTACTTCCCCCAAAACTGTAACTTCTTTGTTGGCTAGGTGCAGTACCTATACTCCAACCAGTGTTATCAGGCACTAAAGTATTGATTGATCCGCCTGCGCCAACACCTGTAACTCTTGCAACAAAATCATTTCCGGCGCTTGCTACATTACCGTCTTGACCGACGCCACCTAATAATTGTGAGCCTGTTATTCTAAGTCTGTCACCTACAGCATATCCTGTTGAATCATTAGGTGAATTAATATCAACTGTTGTAAATCCTGTGCCTTCGTAATTAATATCAAAATTAGTTGAACCAATAGTACCACCATTTTGATTTAGTGTTGAACTTGGTCCTGTGTAAGTTATAGTTCCGCTTAGAGCAGTACCGCTTATTGTTGCGGCAGTTACACCACCAGTGCCGGTAACTGTTGTAACTAAAACTATTGCATCGTTATCAGGTGTAACACCACCTAAGTTGTCACCTGTTACTAACAGTCTGTCACCTGCTTTGTATCCTGATCCAGCTTGTGAAACTGTATCTATTGCATAGTTTACACCTGTTCTTGAAATTGTAAATTCAGCATTTAAACCTGCTGGTGCTGTGATTGTTCCTGTAACTCCTGTATATGTTTCAGTGTTACGTGTAATTGCACTTGTAAAGGATCCACTCATACTAATTGTTGTACCAGCAATATTGTTAACAAAGATAGCATCACCACTACCATTATCTGCCGCTTGACCAATAACAATACCAGTAGTACTTGCTACTTGAATATCAGTATTACCTGGTGCAATATCTTGAGTTAAATTAAGTGCTAATGGTGTACCGCCTGGGGTACCTGCAATAGCAGTAACCTGTGTTCCTGTTGGAAATGCCGCGTTAACAATCGGCGCACCAATTTCTGGCACGTCACCTGTAAATGCTAATCTATTTTCACCAGTTTGTGCGGCCAAACTTAAATTCATTGTACCATTTGTACCGTTACTGAATACTGTAAATAAAGGCTGTCCAACACTAGCACCAGTATAGAATGCACCTTGTCTTAATTGTGTATAAGTTGTTGAAAGCACATCACCGTTATTAATACCAACTTTTGCTTTGGCATAGTAAGTAAATGTTGTTGCAGTAGGAATTGAATCAATAATAAACGAACCTTCAGCTCTTGCCGCGCCAACAACTGCGTCTTCAAGTGCTTTAATTGTTATAGGTGTACCTGCTTCAAATCCATGAGCACC
>Ga0163109_10000491_pt1 | contig 31713 bp, 32 predicted proteins | sample CRUFie1St13metaG_FD_108704 | JGI IMG/M metagenome (GOLD analysis project Ga0163109, IMG submission 108704) | Marine microbial communities from the Costa Rica Dome - CRUD Field 142mm St13 metaG | ecosystem: Environmental > Aquatic > Marine > Oceanic > Photic zone | place: Costa Rica: the Eastern...
CTGAATATTATTCCGGTGAAGTCGTTTTAGCGCGTGACTTAATCGAAATAAATTAACCAAGTTTATTTTTAAGAAGTTTGTTAGCAAGGCCTGGATTTGCTTTCCCTTGTGTAGCCTTCATAACTTGACCAACAAAGAAGCCAAATAATTTATCTTTACCAGATTTATAAGCTTCTACTTGGCTTGTATTTTCTGCAAGAATTTTATCAATGATTTTCTCTAACTCGCCTTCGTCTGAGATTTGTTGCATGCCTTGGCCTTCTATAATTTTGGCTACATCTTCGCCTGATTGCCAAACTTCATCTAAAACATCTTTCGCAATTTTTCCTGAGATAGTGTTATTAGAGATGTTTTGAATAAGTTTAGAGAAATTTACCGCATTAACTTTACTCTCTTTAAGACTGATATCATTTTTATTTAACAGCGCATTGAGATCACCTATTATCCACTTAGCTGCAAGCTCAGCATCGGCCTCTTTTGCAACTTCTTCAAAGAAATCAGCAGTTGATTTATCTGCACATAATACGCCAGCATCGTATTCGTTAAGGTTATGGGTTTCCATGAGTCTTTTTTGTTTCTCTTCCGGCAGTTCACTTAAATTATCTTTGACCTTTTTGACTAAATCTTCTGATATTTCATGAGGTACTAAGTCAGGACAAGGAAAGTAGCGATAGTCATTAGCAAATTCTTTTGTTCTCATCGATCTTGTTTCGTCTTTTACAGAGTCATAAAGTCTTGTTTCTTGCTCAACCTTTTCTCCTGATTCCAAAACTTTGATTTGCCTTTTAATTTCAAAGTTTATGGCTTTCTCCACAAATCTGAATGAATTGATATTTTTTATTTCTGCCCTAATGCCAAACTCTTTATCATCAGGTCGCATGATAGAAACATTAGCATCACAACGCATTGAGCCCTGTGACATATCTCCATCAGAAATATCTAAATAAGTGATAATTTGATGAATTTTTTTTAAGTACTTTACAGCCTCTTCTGCTGAGCGAATATCAGGCTCAGATACAATCTCAAGTAGTGGTACCCCTGATCTATTTAAATCCACAACTGACTCACTATCATACACATCATGCATTGATTTCCCTGCATCTTCTTCTAGATGTGCTTGATGAATCCTAACTTGTTTACCCTCAACATCAACGACACCATTTTTTACAATTGGATAATGCAGTTGTGTTATTTGATAGCCTTTTGGTAAATCTGGATAGAAATAATTTTTCCTATCAAAGACCATTGTTTTAGCAATTTCTGCATTTGTTGCTAAACCAAAAGCTATTCCCTGTTTAACAGCACCATCATTTAGAACAGGCAAAACGCCAGGTAGGCCCATATCAATAAGGTCTACAAGTGTATTTGCCTCTTCACCAAATTGGTTTTTAGCAGGAGAAAAAAGCTTTGTATTGGTTTGTAACTGGACATGAATTTCAAGACCAATTACAGGTTGCCAACCGTTAACTAGGGTGTCATTTTGTGCCAATCTGTTACCTCCTGCATTTTATGTGCGGTATTTAGTAATAATTCCTCTGAGAAATAATTTCCAACGAATTGTGCGCCTATTGGTAGGTTCTTTGAAAAACCATTAGGCAAAGACATGGCTGGTAGCCCTGCAAGATTTGCTGGAATGGTTAATAAATCCTCTTTATACATTCTGTTTGGATCTGTACTTTCTCTATTCATTTCAAATGCTTGATCTAATGTTGTAGGCAAGAAAACTAAATCAACATCCTTAAAAAATTCATCAAATTTGGATTTAATCATCCTTCTTACTTTTTGTGCTTTTCTATAATATGCATCATAAAAACCTGCAGATAGAACATAAGACCCAATTAAAATTCTCTTTTGCACTTCATCTCCAAAGCCCTCAGCTCTAGTTTTTAGATACAGTTCGCTTATATTTTTTGCCTCTGACCTATGGCCATATTTAACACCATCAAATCTTGATAAATTCGAAGAGCATTCAGCTGGAGCAATAACATAATATGAGCAAATACCACTTGATAGTTCTGTAAAGTCTAGTTCAACAAAACTATGCCCTAATTGTTCAAGTATTTTTTTAGAGCTTTCATAAGCATTTAATACTTCTTCTGATATTCCAAGATTTTCAATACCCTTTAAGATGCCAATCTTTAATTTGCCAAAATCTTTATTTAATCCTTTTTCATAATCAATAGATTCTCTTTTTGAACAGGTAGAGTCTTTCTCATCATAAGACGCCATGGCATTGAGTAATGCTGAACAGGCAAAAGCATCTCTAGCTAGAGGGCCAGCTTGATCCATGCTGGAGCAAAAGGCAATCATCCCCCATCTGGAGACAAGACCGTAAGTTGGTTTAAGTCCAGTAATTCCACAAAGAGCAGCAGGTTGTCTTATCGAGCCTCCAGTATCTGTACCAGTAGAAATTGTTGTAATATCAGCAGCGACACAGGCAGCAGAGCCACCTGAACTCCCTCCAGGAACTAATGATTGACCCCAAGGATTCTTAACAGGACCAAAGAAGCTAGTTTCATTCGATGAGCCCATAGCAAATTCATCCATATTTGTCTTACCAATCATGATGGAGCCAGCATCATTACAATTTTTTGTAACAGTTGATTCATATGGCGGGATAAAATTTTCTAACATTTTGGATGCACATGTAGTTTTTTTTCCGTCAGTACAAAAAATATCTTTATGGGCAATAGGAATTCCACCGAGAGGTTTGTCTTTAAACTCATCAAAATTCGCGTCAATATTTGATGCTCGTTCCAATGCATATTCTTCAAAGTGACTTATAAATGCATTGAGTTCACTCTTTTCTTTTGCTTTTTTTAGACTTTCTTCAGTTAGTTCTTTAGCAGAGACTTGTTTTTTTCGAAAGTTATTTCTTGTTTCTTGGAAATTCATTCAACTATTTTTGGTACAACGAAGTAATCTTCGTCAGATTTAGGCGACTTTTTTAAAAATTCTTCCTTTTTATTTCTGTTTTTTTCTTCATCTGAGCGGCTTACATTAGTAAGCTCAAGCGGATTATTCAGTGGCTCAAACTTATCGAGGTCCAGATCATTCATTTGATCGATCATTTCGAAAGTGTTTTGCAATTTTTCTATTGTTTTATCTTGATCTTCCTCTTTTACTTGGAGACGCGCCAAAAATAATAGATTTTTTAACTCGATTTTATTCATTAAAAGCCTTATTCTATAAAGTTCTCAATATTATAGAGATATATTTGAAATGTTAAAATTTTTAAAAGGTTTATTTTCTAATGATATATCAATTGATTTAGGAACCGCTAACACATTAATTTACACAAAAGAAAATGGAATCGTCTTGGACGAACCTTCTGTAGTGGCAATTAAGGAAACTAATGGACAGAAGTCTGTTATTGCCGTAGGACATGATGCAAAAAAAATGCTTGGAAGAACTCCGGGTCAAATGGATGCTATCAGACCATTAAGAGATGGAGTTATAGCTGACTTTAATGTGACAGAAAAAATGCTCCAACACTTTATCAAGAAAGTTTCAAATAATAGCATCTTGTCTCCAAGTCCACGGGTCCTAGTTTGCGTTCCGTCTAAGGCAACTCAAGTTGAGAAAAGAGCTATTAGAGAATCAGCATTATCTGCTGGTGCAAGCGTTGTTAAGTTGATTGAGGAACCTATTGCAGCAGCATTGGGTGCAGGAGTAGACATTGATAAACCTAGAGGCAGTATGGTTATAGATATTGGTGGCGGAACTTCTGAAGTTGCTATTCTGTCTTTAAATGGAATTGTTTATTCAGAATCTCTAAAAGTTGGTGGAGATAAATTTGACGAGGCAATACAGGCTTATGTTAGAAGAAAATTTGGAGTAGTAATTGGAGAAACAACAGCCGAATTAATCAAATTACAAGTTGGTTGTGCAACACTAAGTTGTAAAAAAGAATTCGAAGCTTATGAGTTCAGGGGAAGAAATTTAGCTGAGGGTATACCTGAATTAGTAATCTTTGAAAAAGAAGATGGCTTTAGAGCGCTTGAAAATCAAACATCAGCAATAGTAAGATCTGTCAGAACTGCACTTGAATTAGCTCCTCCAGAGCTTGCAGCAGATATATCGCAAGATGGAATTGTATTAACTGGAGGTGGAGCACTATTACATTGTTTAGACACCCTGATAGAACAAAGTACAGGAATACCTACAACAGTTGCTGAAGACCCTTTAACCTGTGTTGCTAGAGGTGGCGGAATTGCTCTAGGTTTGATGGATAAAGATTTTGATCTTTTTGCTGATGAGTAATGCCAAGAGAAATATTTACATTTAGAAAAAAAATAATTCTCACCTTTTCTTACATTCTTTTAATAGTTGCCCTAGTTTTAAGTTCGAACTACTTAAATTTAAACGAAACTTCACAAAGGTATTTAGTGAAAGCATTAAAGATACCTCAAAACTTTATCGAAAACATTTCACAGGAATTTAAAGAATACGAAAGTTTAAAAATTGTTGAGCTCGAAAATGAGATCATAAAATTAAAAAATGATATTTATGAATCAGAACTAAAGGTTAGATCTTTAGAAAATTCAAAATCCTATAATACAAATATAACTACATCTAAAAGCACAAAAAAATCTTACGTCTCAGCTTTTGATCAGGTTAATTATAGCTGTTGTAAAAAACATGTAATTTACCTTCAAGCTGAAAATACCTCAGGTAATCAGGTTTTTTCTGTATCTCAAGGAGATTTCATTATCGGCAAAACAAAAGGATTAGTAGCTAATGAATTTAAAGTAAGACTTTTGAGCGATCCTGAAGAATTTATTTCTTTAAAGAATTCAAAAAATTTCTACTGTATAGCCCAAGGAAATGGACTGCCACAAGAAACAGTTTGTTTTAATGAATCAAAAGCATCGACTTATGAAATAGGAGATACATTTTTTTCAACAGGGTTTGATGGAATTTACCCAAAAAACTTAATCGCTGGAAAGCTTACAAAAATTGAAATAGTTGAAGGAAATATGTTCAAAGAGAAGTTAACAATCGAGCTTTTCTTTGATCCTTATCAATCTATAGACAAAGGAGTCACTCTATATGACTGATATCTTTAGAATTTTTCGGCTGTTGCTAGTTATAGTTGTAAATTATTTACTGCTTAGCTTTAATTTATGGAAATGGGCACCGGATCTTTTTTTAATTCAATCATTATTGGCAATTGTAATTCTCAAAGAACCCCCTGGAATTTATTATTTTGTTTTTAAGGGCTTTTTAATTGATCTTTTCTTTAGTGAAATTTCAATTCCGTATACTTTAACTTTTTTTATTATTGGACTATTTTTAAAATTCTCAAAGATAAATTGGATTCAAAAATCTTTAGTTGAGCAAGTAACGCTAATTTTATTGGTAAGTTATTTTCTAAACTTGTTATTAAGCACTGTAAATACTTATTCAATTGAAAATGAGCTAAGATTTTTGGTGAATCCATTTATTAATGCATTTGTTTGGATACTAATTTTCCTCAACCAAAGAAAAAAATGGTTAAAAAACATTTAATTGGAATTTTAAGGATTTTCCTTTATTTACTTGCAGTATTTCTACTGGGCTTTCATCTTTTTGGCATTTCATTAAATTTTTCAAATATAAACTCATTTTTTATAAATAAAATTTTTGCAGGTAAGCTTTCTTATGAAGGTATTTCTTTTAGACAAAGTTTAAAAGGCATTGATATAAATCTCGAAAATTTTAATTACGATGGAGATATAAAAGTAGAGGGGCAAAATCTATTTTTAAAACTTAACCTTCTAAATTCTTTTCTATCTAAAGAAGTTTACATTGATTTTTTATTTATTGATGAAGCTTCAATCAGAGCTAACCCCTCAAATGAGAGAAGAAATATCATTAATTTTTTTGTAAAAGAAGGCAGTTTAAAAAGAGCATCTTTGGGAAAAGCAAATATTGAAAGTCTTAATATTGCTAATTTTAGAACAGAAGATAGAAGGTTTGGTTTTACATTCAAAGAATCAAGCATTTCTCTTGATAATGCACTTAAAAATATTTCTGGCTTTAGTGGAATTGCTTCTTATGAAAATCAAAAGTTAAAACTTTTAATTGATTCCAATATAGCGCTGTTTAACTTGGATATATATGAAGAGGAGAGGGTTCTTAGTGATTTAAGAGGACTGCTTTCATTAGATTTTAAAGATAAATTTAAAATACTTCCCTCCTTCCTAAATGCTGAAACTGCAAATTCTCAGCAATTTTTTAATATAAATTTTGATAAAGTATTGAAATTAAATGTACTTACCCTTGGAGACAGTAGAGACATATATTATTGGGCTCCGTCCAATCTAGCTACAAATGATTTTTTTAGACAAAGCAACATATTTTCTGAAGATGTAAAATCTATTTTTTCTTTAACTTTATTGAATGACAATAGATCTTTAAGTGGAAAAATTTTGCTTTCAAATCCAAAAATTCCATTTCTTCCAAGAAATTTTGATATTAATTATGTAGAAATGAATGTAGATAATTTTAAAGTTGATGCTGTTGCTAATGGCACTCTTCCTTTTACTGACAGTAAAAATCTTTATATAGACTACTCATTTGCAGAAGAAGTTTTTAAAGCAAGTTTTTTAGATGATTTTAAAGATCCGTTTTCAATATCTTTTGACAATAAAGGCTCAGTAAGTGCAATTAATGGTTCTTTAAAGCCAAATGTAGGTGCAGGTTATCATATTAATTTTTTTGATAATCAGGTTTTTATTAATTCTGATCTTCTGCAACTAAAGTTTTTATTTTCTAAGAACTTAAATATTTTTGCTGATAATTATCTATTTGAAATAAGTAAAATTGATTCAAATTTATTTGCATTTGAACAGGAATATCCGTCAAGTTTTAATTTCGATTTATCAAATCTATCTGTTAAGAACCTTAATACTAAGTTTTATGTTAACTATTCGAACTATATTAAGGAAAATTTTCCAAATCTAACTTTTGAAAAATTTTCTATTGAAACCAAAAACATCTCTGCAAACATTTCTTCAAACAGCCTTGAATTTTTTGGCAATTTTTTGGTTGATGGAGAGGACATTAAATACTCTGATACTTCTTTTGATTTTGATGCCTTGAGGGTGCTTTCATTGATTGATTTGAGAACAAGCTTTTCAAGTTTTTTAAACCTAAATTTTGACAAATATGAAAGAGATTCATTTTATGTTGATCAGCTAGATGGAGAAATGTTGATTCAGGGAAATAATCTTATAAATATTAGTAATTTAGAGTTAGATTTTGGTCCAGCAAAGGCAGATATTAATGGGACAATAGCAACTAATTCTCTTTTGTATGATACATATGATTTAAATTTAGATTTCACTACTAAAATTTCTCAGGCTCTTCCGTGGTACGTTGCAATATTTGGAGGTATACCTGCTGCTGCTGGAGCAGCACTTGTTACTGGAATTTTAGACGATAACATCAATGAAATAACTAAAACAAGTTACAAAATCAAAGGGAATAACAATAATTTGGAAGTTTTAAACAACTAGAAAACTTACTATTCCAAGAAAAGTAACAAATCCAATTAAATCTGTGATTGTAGTGATAATTACACCTCCAGAAATCGCGGGGTCATATCCAATTTTTCTAAGGATATAGGGCAAAAGAAAACCACCTACAGCAGCCATAATTAAATTTAAAATCATTGCAATGGATATAGCTATTGCAAGATTGTAATCAGAGAACCAAAAGAAAGTAATTCCAAAAATGAAAATTGAAAAAAAGATTCCATTCACAATTGAAACTATAAATTCTCTTCTGAATAAATATCTAAAATTTTTCCTGTTTAATTTTCTCATTGCCTCTGCTCTTATATATATGCCTAGTGTTTGTGTCGCTGCTATTCCCCCCATACTTGCCACAATTGGCATGAGGACAGCTGCATATACAACTTTCTCGAAAACATCTGCAAATAGACTAATTGAAGCTGCAGCTATAATTGCAGTTAAAAGATTGATAGAAAGCCAAAAAATTCTATTTTTAATTGATTTTTTGGGAGATGAAAAAACATCTTCTTCTATTTGTGCAAGTGCTCTAAAATCTTCTTGAACCTCATCTGCACCAATTTCGATAATATCATCAACGGTAATTCGACCAAGAAGCTGATTTTTATCATTAACTACTGGTGCTGAAAATAAATCTTTTGCCTTAAATAAATCATAAACATCTACTTCATTTAGCTCAGAACTTATTGGTTCAAATTCTGTATCCATTACCTCTCTTACAGTCATATTTTGATCAGATGTTAAGATTTTTGTTATAGGCAGAATGCCCAAATATTCATCGTTTTTTGTTACAACATAAATATCATCAGTATTTTGGGGCAAATTTTTTAAAAATCTTAGATACCTAGAGACAAGTTCAATGGTGTTTTCAGCCCTTACTGTAATAACATCGGTATTCATTAATCCACCTGCTGATTCCTCTGGAAAATCAATAACATTTTCAATTCTTCCTCTATCTCTAGAATTCATTAATGCAAGAACATCATTAGTGATTTTTTCAGGAAGTGCTTGCAAAATATCTACTAAATCATCAACTTCTAGATCGCTAATTGCTAATGAAATTTCTTCAGGCTCCATTTCTTTAAGCAATTCGTCTCTAAGCTGTTCATCTAGCTCTCCAAGAACTTCACCCTCATATTCAAGCTCAATTGAATCCCATATTATTTTTCTTTCTTGAGGAGGCGAGTTCTGAATTAAAGATGCAAGATCATTCGCTGACATTTCTTTCAAAATATTACTAAGTTTTGATTTAAATTCAGGGTTTGCTATCGTTTCTTGAATCAATTCATATTTTGAAGACGAAATTTTTTCTGCCATCAAATTATTTTACTTTATAAATTTTTAATTTATTTCGCCAAAATAAAGTTTTTGGGCAAGTCGGTCATTTTGAACTGTCTCTGGAGGCCCATTAAGTAAGATTTCCCCTTGATTCATAAGAATTATTTCATCACAAACTTTCATAACATCACGAAAATTATGATCACTAATAAAAATTGTTAGGTTTTCTTTTAAATCCTTTAATATTTTTATTATCTCTTCAACTGAAATTGGGTCTACACCTGCAAAAGGTTCATCAAGAAGAATACATTTAGCATCTAAAAGAATAGCTCTAAGAATTTCTGTTTTTCTCTTCTCTCCTCCTGATAGAAATTTAGCTTTAATATTAGCTTTATTTTGTAACTTCATCTTTTCAAGATAAAAATCAATTTTTTCTGTGTGTTTATTCTGTATTTTTTTAAATTGCAGCTCGATTGCAGCAGTTAAATTTTCTAAGAGACTCAATTCTTCAAATAAAGAATCCTCTTGTGGTACATATTTAAGACCTTGTAAAGATCGCTTTTCAATGTCAAACCTAGATACCTCTTTTTTGCCAAGAAAAATTTCCCCTGTGTCAATGGAAGAAAGTCCAGCAACTGATCTAAATAATGTAGTTTTGCCAGCTCCATTTGCTCCAAGCAGGCCCGTAATCTTATTGGGTTTTAACTCAAAGCTTATAAATTTTAAAAGCATTTTCGAGGAAATTTTCTTTGTAATATTTTTTACTTTAATCATTTTCTTTAAGAATAATTTTCACCTCTTGTGTTTTAATTTCATTGCCTTGCCTAAAGATAATTACATTATCTCTCAGGAATAAAGTGTTTTGAATTATTTGTAACTTATTGGCTTGACCATTTATCTTTTCACCATTTTCTCTAAAACTTAGTTCTATTGGAGACCCTGAGGCATCAATTTGCTCATTGTTTTGATTAACAATTAATTCATTTGCTTTGAATGAGATTTCATTCGAATTAAAAGTCACTTTTTCTAAATACTTGATAAAGTTTTTTTCTGTATCGATTTCAACCATCTCAGCTTGAATTTCATATTCAGTTGAAGAAGCTTTTGAGGCCAAAAAAATTAAAAGGAATAAAAGAAAACTTCTATAAAACATTTGCTTCCAAGATTTCATGCATGGTTATGAATCCTTGAATCTTATTTTTCTGATTTACAGCTAAATAATAGACCTTATTTTTTTTCATGAATTTCGCTGCATCAACTACTAACTTTTCTGATTCAATGGATTTAAATTTTTTAGTCATTACTTTGGCAACTTGGACATTATTGATATCGATATTTTTTTGTAGTTGCCTTCTTAAATCTCCATCTGAGAATATGCCAACTATTTTCTTTTTAGTATCTTTTATTAAAGCGAAACCCTGTTTTTTTTCAGATATTCTTACAATCACATCTTTTATTAGAGCTTTATCACTTACAACTGCTGCACTCTTAATTGGAATCATTAAATCAGTAACTTTAAGTGTAAGTTTCTTACCAAGTTTGCCTCCAGGATGCGATCTAGCAAAATCTTTTGATGAAAAGCCCTTTGCTTTGAGCAATGAAACTGCAATTGAATCCCCTAGAGCAAGCATTACTGTAGTGCTTGCCGTTGGGGCCAGATCATTGGGGCAAGCTTCTTTTGAAACTTTTACCTTAACATGTACTTTAGATTCTTTTGCTATTGAAGAATTTTCATTTTCTGTAATTGAGAAAAGTGGTATTTTTTTTGCTTTAATTGCGGGTATAAGGTCGATTATTTCTTTACTTTCACCTGATTTTGATAAAACAATTATGCAATCATTTTTTTCTATCATTCCCATATCGCCATGCAAAGCTTCTGCAGGATGTATAAAAAAAGATGAAGTTCCGGTACTTGAGAAAGTTGCTGAAATTTTATTTGCAATATGTCCAGATTTTCCTACTCCAGTTAAAAAAACTTTGCCTTTACAATTTAAAATTTCTTGGCATAAATCACCCACATTGAAATCTTTTGATGCATAAAAGGCTTTAAGTTCGTTTAATTCTATTAAAAAAGCCTTTTTTGCTTCTTTTTGGAAAATATTTTTTTTCATTTCAATTTATAATCTACACATGATACGACTTTTTTTAACAAAAATATTTATCATTTTTTCTGTATCTCAATCTATAGCATCAGACGATAACGAAAATGCATTTAATTTTATTAATGAGAATGCAGTTTATTTTTTGACAATTATTAAGACTGAAGGTTCAAAATATGATGAAAAACCTGATGAATTTAAAGAAAAATTAAAAAATATATGGGAGCCTATGGTTGATGTTGGTCTTGTATCAAGACTTATTCTAAGTAAAGCGTATAGGACTGCAACTCAAGAACAAATTTTACTTTTTCAAACTAGAACAAAAAAACTCTTACTTGATACCTATATCACAGCACTCCTGGAGTTTGAAGATTATGAGTTAGAGACAAGTAGAAAAATAAAAGAAAATAAAAATAAAACACTTGAGGTAGAAATAAACTTTTTTTCTGCATCAGATTCTTTTAAAGCAAAATTTACTCTCTATAAAAATAAACAAGGTGAGTTGAAAATCATAAATATTATTATTGATGGGATAAATCTTGGACTTACTTTTAGAAATCAATTTCAAGATAATTTAAAAAATGAAAACTATGATTTAGACAAAGCTATTGAAACTTGGAAGCCTCTTTATATTGATTAAATATGGAAAGATTAATAATTAAAGGAGGAAATCAACTTCATGGAGATGTGAATTGTTCAGGAGCTAAAAACGCAGGTCTTCCCATAATTGCCGCCACAATTCTACTTGAAAAAAAAATTGAAATTGAAAATTTGCCACATCTTAAAGATATTTCTACCATGCTCGAATTGCTTAACTCCATGGGATCTGAAATTAATTTTCTTGAGAGTGGAGGTATAGAGATTAATTCTTCAAATATTAACTTACCGGAGGCTCGATATGAGCTTGTTAAAACTATGAGAGCATCGGTTCTTGTAATGGGGCCTCTTTTGGCGAAGTATGGAAAAGCGAAAATTTCTCAGCCGGGAGGATGCAACATTGGAACAAGGCCAATCGATTTCCATTTAAAAGGGCTTGAAATGATGGGGGCTAAAATTGAGTCTGATAAAAAATTTATATACCTTGAAGCTCAAAAACTTAATCCAATTGACTTCACATTTCCAAAAGTTTCTGTAACAGGCACTGAAAATTTAATGATGGCAGCATCATTAACACTAGGTAAAACAATCTTGAGAAATTGTGCTAAAGAGCCTGAGGTTACTGAATTAGCAAATTTTTTGAATTCTTGTGGAGCGAAAATCTCTGGTGCAGGAGAATCTATAATTGAAATTGAGGGAACTGATTTTCTTAATGGAGAAAAATGGAAAATTCTTTCAGATAGAATCGAGGCAGGAACTTATTTAATTGCAGCCGCAATGACTAATGGACATATCAAAGTTAATAATATATCTCCTTCTACCATAAAAATTATCTACCAAAAACTTTCTGATACTGGAGTTAAGATTAAACTAGAAAAAAATTCAGTTGAGGCTGATGCGACCACAACTGACCTACAGGCAACAGATATCTGCACAAAACCCTTTCCAGGTTTTCCTACCGATATGCAAGCTCAATTCATGGCATTGAATTCAATATCACATGGCAGTTCAATTATTGAAGAAACAGTTTTTGAAAATAGATTTCAGCATGTAATCGAATTGAGGAAAATGGGAGCAAATATTAGCCTTGAAAATAATCAAGCAAAAATAATTGGAGTACCAAACCTTGTAGGATCAGTTGTAAAGGCATCAGATCTAAGAGCATCTGCTAGTTTAGTTTTAGCCGGGTTAGTTGGCAAAAATCGTACTCAAATCGATGACATTTTCCACATAGATAGGGGTTATGAATGCATTGAAGAAAAATTGAATAAATTAGGAGCTGAAATTATTAGGGAACCAGTAATCTAGCGGGTATTTCAGTTGTTTTAATTAAAACTCTTTGTTTTTTTCCATCTCTTATTATTTCGAGTTCAAGAGAATCACCCGGAGTAATGCTATTTATTGATGCCTTAAGTGTTGACCAAATAGCCTCAGAGTCTTTAATTAAAGTAATAATATCTCCATTAATAAGACCATTTTCATTATTTTTTTGTTCGTTTGAAATAACAAGTAAGGCTCTCTGTGAGATATTATCTTTGTCAGTATATATAAAGGGTCTAAAAGAAAGACTTCCAATCCATGCTCTTTTTACCTCACCATATTTAATTATTTCCTCAGAGATGCTCAAAATTTTATCAGATGGAATTGCAAAACCTACACCATCTGAACCACCAGATAATGTTGCAATCGAAGTATTAATTCCTACTAATCTTCCCTTTGAATTTACTAACGCACCCCCAGAATTTCCTTTATTTATCGAAGCATCTGTTTGAAGAATGTCTAGATAAGGATTGCCAAAATTTCTACCTGTTGCACTTAGGATGCCTGACGAAACAGATATTCCTACGTTGAATGGGTTCCCAATTGCGTATACTTGATCACCAATTTTTAAATCTAGTTTAGTTTCAATTTGTATTGGCTCTAATCCACTAGCATTAACCTTTATAACAGCTATATCAGAGTATTCATCAAACCCGACAATATTTGCATCGTATTTATCACCTAATATGTTTACTGATACATTATATGCACCTCTCAATAAGTGATAAGCAGTAACTATATATCCATCTTGTGAAATGATTATTCCAGAACCAAAATTTTTTGAAGATCTTGAGGTGGTTGTTTCTAACTTTACAATTGAACTTGAAATATTGTCAAAATCAATTTCAGACTTATTAGAATCATAGTTTTGATAAAGTACAATCTGAACACCTACAAAAAGGCCTAGAAATAAAATGGTCAAAAAAAAGTATCTCATGTTTAAAATCGAAAACCTTTATATTAATATATACCGAATTAAATTTTAGTGTTTTATGAAAACTTCTTCTTTAACTACAAAAGATATCGTACAAAAATGGTATCTAATTGATTGCTCAGGTAAAAAACTGGGACGTTTGTCTGTGCAAATTGCAAATATATTGAGAGGAAAAAATAAGCCTGAATATACACCTAACTCTGATGTTGGTGATTTCGTTGTTTTAATAAATGCTGAAAGGATTGAAATAAGTGGAAATAAATCGAAAGACAAAATTTATTTTAAGCATACTGGTTATCCTGGTAATTTAAAGGAGATTAACTTTCAAGATTTATTGAATAAAGATCCCGAAAAGGTTTTGAGAAATGCTGTTAAGGGAATGTTGCCTAAAAATAGATTAAATAGAAAAATTATTAACAAACTCAAAGTCTATAGTGGAGAAAATCATCCTCATGAGGCACAAAATCCAGAGGTAATTAATTAAATGAGTATTTTTATTGGTAGAAGAAAAGAGGCAACAGCAGTTGTAAGGTTAAAAAAAGGAAAGGGAGTTATTACCGTTAATAAAAAATCAATAGATGAATATTTCGGTAGAGATGTTGCAAAAATGATAGTAAAACAACCCCTAGCTCTTGCAGAAGTTGAAAAAAACTTTGATATAGATGTAAAAGTGAATGGAGGGGGTTCTTTCGGGCAGGCCGGAGCAATTAGACTAGCAATTTCTAAAGCTTTAATAGAGGATAATGCCGAGTTAAGAGGACCTATGAAGAAAGCAGGTTACCTTACTCGAGATTCAAGAGTAAAGGAAAGGAAGAAAGTAGGTCTCAAAAAAGCAAGAAAAAGTCCACAATTTTCTAAAAGATAATTTTTTGAACACAAAAAACACCTTTTTTTTGGTGTTCAAAATTGTTAATTGATAATTTCCATAATATAATGCACCTGAATCTTCGGTGAATCGTTGATTAATTAGGGTTTAAAAGAATTTTAAAAACTTTTTTGAACACTAATTTGATGTTCAAAATGCAAGGAAAAAAAGCAAAACATATTCATATCTCAGAAGGAATGTCTCTATACACAAGAGATAGATCACCTTTTTACTGGGGATATATAAACATAGATGGGGAAGTTTTCAAAAAAAGTTTGAAAACCGAAGATAAAGATGAAGCTATAAAGCTTCTAACTCTTTGGAAAGATGAAATTTTAGGGGAAGGAAAAAAAGTACTATCACAAAAAATCAACATGCCCGTGAAGAAAACTTTGATTTCCAACACGAAACCTTTTCCAAAAGAAAAGATTAATGCCACCAGGAGAAAAGCATTGCAGATAACCTCTTCAGTAGTTGGGGCAGTAACTGTTGCTGGTTTTGCAGTTCCTTTTCTAAGTGCATGGCAGCCAAGCGAAAGAGCAAAAGCACTTGGAGCAAGTGTGAAATATGACTTATCAAAATTAGAACCTGGTGCAATGGCGGTTGTGGAATGGCGAAGAACTCCTATTTTTATCGTTCACCAGACTTCTGAAGCTATAAAAAATTTACCATCTCTTAATCAAAAAGTTGCAAATCCTGCATTAGAGGAAGGAGTTTCAAGAACAACAAATGACAAGTTCTCAGTCGTAAAGGGAGTTTGTACTCATTTGTCCTGTGCACCAAAATATCATCCAGAAATTGAGCCAAAAGCGTGGGATGAAGAATGGAAAGGTGGTTTCTTTTGTCCTTGTCACGGTTCAAAATTTGATCTTGCAGGAAGGGTTTATAAAAATGTTCCTGCCCCTACAAATTTAGAGGTACCTCCTCATTCTTTTGAAGGTGATACGTTAATAATAGGAGAAGCATAATGGCGAGCAAAAACTCTTTAATGTCCTGGATAGATAGAAGACTTCCAGTTACAGAAAATCTCGAAAGACATCTTACTAAACATCCAGTTCCAAGTAAGGTAAATTTCTTTTACCTCTTTGGTGCATTACTAATGGTAGTTTTTATGATACAAGTAATTACAGGCATCTGGTTGATGATGTTTTATACCAATACTGAAGAAGGTGCATTTGCAAGTGTTGAGTACATCATGAGAGATGTGGAATATGGATGGCTTATGAGGTACATGCATAGTACGGGAGCCAGTGCGTTTTTCTTTTTAATGTATTTCCACATGTTTAGAGGTTTGCTTTATGGTTCATACCAAAAACCAAAAGAATTAGTTTGGTTATTTGGTTGTTTTTTATTGTTTCTACTAATGGCTGAAGGTTTCTTAGGGTATGTTCTTCCATGGGGTCAAATGTCTTATTGGGCAGCAAATGTAATTCTTTCCCTTTTTGGTGCTATTCCATTTATAGGCGAATCTTTACAAGTTTGGATTCAAGGTGACTATGTTTTATCTGGAGCAACATTATCAAGGTTTTTTGCGTTGCATGTAGTTGTAGTTCCGCTGTTAATGATAGCGTTAGTTGTTTTCCATATTTTTGCATTGCACGAAGTAGGCGCAGGAAATCCTGAGGGTGTTGATATTGAAAAATACAGAGATAAAACTGGGATGCCTTTGGACGGAAAACCATTCCATCCATATAAAACATTCGGAGCGCTTCCTGCAATTGGGGTCTTTTTTATCGTGTTTTTTGCAATAGTTTATTATGCACCAACAGGCGGAGGTTATTTCATTGAAAAACCAAATTTTGAAGAGGCTAATTTTCTCAAAACTCCTGAGCATATTGCACCTGTTTGGTACTATGCCCCTTTTTATTCAATTCTCAGAGCTGTAACTTTTGGTATCCCTTTTTTAGGTATTACCAGTAAGTTTTTAGGATTTATAATTTTTGCTGCAAGCATTGCAATTCTATTCATCGTTCCATGGTTAGATCGTTCTAAAGTTCAAAGCATTAGATATAAAGGTATTTTTAGCAAAATTGCGATGATTATGTTTGCAACTTCATTCATTACCTTGGGGTATCTTGGGACAAAACCAGTTAATGAGATTAGGACTTTAATCGCGCAAATTTGTACTATTTTTTATTTCTTGCCATTTATACTAATGCCAATTTATACGAAGTATGAAAAAACTCTAGAGGTACCAGATAGACTGTGAAAAAGTTAATTTTTCTAGCTTTCTTTATTTCATTTTTTGGTTACTCAGCTGGAGAAAATAAATGTGGTGAACTTGAAAAGTGTTTTTCTTTCGATTCATCAGTTCATGACAGGGACTCCCTTCAAAGAGGATTAGGTATTTACAAAAACTATTGTTCAAGCTGCCATACTCTCAGATATTTAAGATGGAACAGGCTTCAAAGAGATTTAGATATACCTGAAACAGTATTAATCGACGATTTGATTTCGAATGAAAACATCAAAACTTCAGATTTTGTTACCTTTGGTCTTCCTGAAATTTCTCCAATTGGTGCACCTGACTTAACTCTTCGAACAAGAGTTCGTGGAGATGATTGGATTTATACTTATTTACAAACATTCTATCAAGACACATCCCAAGCAACAGGTTCGAATAACTTAGTTTATCCAGGAACAGCTATGGCGCATGTTCTTATTGGGCTGCAAGGAACACAAGAGCTTGACAGCAATGGTAAACTTATACAATTAAGCAAAGGAGCGTTAGATCCAGAAGAATTTGATTCTGCAATGAGAGATCTTGTTAACTTCTTAGCTTATGCTTCAGAACCGGCAAGGATTGAAAGAGAGAGAAACGGAATATATGTAATTTTGTTTTTTGTTGTTTTCACTGCGGTAATGTGGCTTTTATACAGAGAATATAAATGATTTTTTATTCAGAAGAAAAAGGACATTTTAGTCATATGGTAAGAATAGTTCTCGCAGAAAAAGATATTTCTTGCGAGATAAAAGAGTTTGATCCTGATGCAAAATTACCCGAAGAATTAGCTACCTTATCTCCGTATAATAAATTGCCAGTTATTGTTGATAGAGAAGTAACAATTTATGAACCAAGAATTATTTTAGAATATCTCGATGAAAGGTTTCCTCATCCACCATTGCTGCCAATCTATCCAAATGAAAAAGCTGAATGTAAGCTTTTAATACAAAGAATTGAAAACGATTGGCTGCCAATAATTGATAAAATGATGGCACCAAATGTTTCACAAAAGGAATTTGACGCAAACAAAAAACAACTCGCTGCACTTTTATCTGGAATTGTTCTTATATTAAAAGAGAAGCCATACTTTATGAGCGATGAATTCACACTTGTTGATTGTTATATGTCTGCAATTTTATATCGATTGCCATATTTAGGTGTGGCCGTTCCAAATAGTAAAAATTTTGAAAGTGTTAAAAAATATCAGGATAAGCTCTTTTCACGCCCAAGCTTTGATCTTTCTTTAACAGATACAGAAAGAGACTTAAAGTACTCATTTAGTTAAGATCACTCCACTAACTTGATTCGTTGCACACGCATTTCATAAGGATCAAATTCTTGTTCATAATACTCTCTAAAAGTAGTAATTTCATAATCTAAACCAAAATTAAACCTTACATATGCAGCTATTTGATAAAGCTCATATTCATCATTAGAAATAATGTGAATGTAATCGAAATCTTCTCTAGCTCTATTAACTAATTTTAATTCTTCTATTCCCGAATTTGATAGCTCTTCGTATTTCTCCTCTCCAAGAGAAATGTTTAAAAATGCACTAATTTTTGAGTCTAAATCATTATCAACAATAAGAATTTCAGAACTTACTTCATTATCGTTGAGTTTTCTTTTTAATTCATTTAGCTGAATGGACATTTTTTTGTTAGCAATAATTGCTATTTTCGATTTATTGAATTGTTTAAAATTTTTTGCCATTTGTTCGTATTTTCTGATAATTTCTGAGTTATTAAATTGTTTGTTTTTTATTGGCTCAGCCGCTATGGAGATTGAAATAACCAGAACTGATATAAAATAGATGTTTTGCATATGAACTTTTATATTATACCCACTCCGATTGGCAATCTTAATGACTTAACTGAAAGGGCAAAAACAACAATAGAAAACTTAGATATTCTAATAGTTGAGAGTAAGCAAAAATCAAGAATACTTCTGGAAAAAATCAATGTTAAAAATAAGAACATTCTGATATATAACGATAAATCGAGTGCGAATAACAGAAAAGGAATTTTAGATATTCTGAAAGCAGGAAAAGTTTGTGGGTTAGTTTCCGATGCAGGAACCCCATTGCTTTCTGACCCTGGCTTTAAGTTAATAAGGTATTTGATAGATAATCATGTCAATTTAGTGCCTCTCCCAGGACCCACTTCTATAACAACTGGGTTAATAGCTAGCGGACTTCCTACAGATAAATTTCAATTTTTGGGGTTTTTCCCCAAAACAGCTAAAGATAAAGTAAGTTTTTATAGAGAACTAAACAGAAAAAATATAACTTCAATTTTTTTTGAATCCTCACATAGAATTCAGAAAACACTTGAGGATATTTTTTTAAACTACCCAAACTCTGAGTTAGTAGTTGCGAAAGAATTAACAAAAATACATGAAAAATTTCTCAGAGGTAAGCCAGAAAAAATACTTAATAAATTTAAATTAGATAAAAATCTAAGTTCAGGTGAATTTGTGATTTTATTTTATAAGGATGATGCTGTTGAAGATTTTTCAAAAGCAGATCTATTATTCAATTTATTAAAAAATAAACTTCCCATAAAAGAAATTGCTAAACTTTCTGAGAAATTGTTCAAAAATAATAAAAATAAAACATATAAAAGATATTTGTCTTTTTCTAAGAAGAGTTGATATCATATTGTGCTGAGTTGGTCGAGCTATCGCTCTATTTGATAGAGAGGAAAGTCCGGACTTCAAAGAGCAGAGTGCCAGTTAACTGCTGGAGAGCGTGAGCTCATGGAAAGTACAACAGAAAATATACCGCCGAAAGGTAAGGGTGAAAAGGTAAGGTAAGAGCTTACCGCTTAAGATTAAAGTCTTAAGGCATTGGAAACCCCACTCGAAGCAATGCCAAATAGAGGTCATATCATGTTGCTCGCATGTGATCTGGGTAGGCAGCGAGAGCACTTTGGTGACAAAGTGCCTAGATAGATGATGGCTTAAACAGAATCCGGCTTATAGACCAACTCAATTCTCTCGATTAAAATTTCATTATGTCTACTTGGAAGATTCTTGATGAAGACTTTGATAAAGCAAAAATAATGGCTTTAGGTGTTGGTGGGTGTGGGGGAAATATTATTAGCAATATTGCTGACGCAGGAGTCAACGGAATCGAGCTTGTTTCAATCAATACTGATAGTCAAGAACAGAACATTATTCATAAATCAAAAAAAATTAAAATAGGCGATGGACACGGAGCTGGAAATAACCCTGAATCTGCAAATAAAATTGCTCAAGATTCAAAAGATTTAATTACACAGATTTTTAATGAAAAGCCTGAAGTGTTGTTTATCACAGCTGGAATGGGGGGAGGAACAGGTACAGGCGCAACACCAGTAATTGCAAGAATTGCAAAAGAATTGGAAATTTTGACTATTGCGCTCGTCACTACTCCTTTTGAAAGTGAAGGAGATAGAAAATCAGTTCAAGCCCAACAAGGCATTGATACATTAATCAATTGTGTAGATTGCTTGATTGAAATTCCAAATCAAAAAATTTATGAGGTGAGTAAAGACAAAATAGGAAATACAACGGCAGCATATAAATTATTAAATAATGAAATAAAAAATATTATCGAAGAAATCAGCAATATGCTTATTCATCCGAATAAAAAAAATATAGATTTTTCTGATCTAAAGTCTGTAATAAAAGGGAATGGTTATGCCATTGTCGGTCTTGGCACATCCTCTGGGCAAAATAGGACAAAAAATGCAATCAATAAAGCATTAACAAATCCTTTTTTTAATCAAAGAGATATTCGTAATGCAAAAGGGGTGATATTTTTTATGAGAGGAAGTAATGACTTTTCCTTCAATGAATTTGAGGAGGGGAGAAATGCTGCAAAAAATCTCGCTGAAGGAAATGCTCAATTTATTAATGGGTTTTCAACGGATGAAACGATGGGTGAAAATGTTTCAGTTATGTTTATTGCTACAGGGTTACGAAGAAGAAGAGGGAGTTATATAGATCAAAAAGTCCATATAGCAATTGATAACATTGGTAAGCTAGGGGAGGAAACTGGCGAATTTGTGAATATTGATGGCATGTCAAAAATTGATGTAAAAAGATTTTTGAAAGGAGCCAAAAATTAAACATTTTCCTGTACTTCTAAATGAATCAATTAAGGAACTATCAGTAAAAAAGACAGGAAATTATGTTGATTGTACCTTTGGAAGAGGCGGTCATTCCAAAAAAATTCTTTCTTTGCTGTCAACTGGAAAACTTACAGCTTTTGATTTAGATCATGAATCAGAAAAATCAGCCGCTGAAATTAAAAACCCTAACTTCAATTTTATTAGAGCAAATTTTTCTGCGGTTTCCAGTTTTTTTCAAAACTCATCTTTAGATGGTGTGATTATTGATTGCGGTGTTTCATCACCTCAAATTGATCAACCTGAAAGGGGTTTTAGTTTTCAAAATGATGGACCATTAGATATGAGATTTGGTGATTCAATATCTAAAACATGCTATGACATTATTAACTTTTATTCAGAAAAAAACTTAGCAAAATTATTTAAAGAATTTGGGGAGGAAAAGCAATCAAAAAAAATTGCAAAAGCAATATGCGCACAACGAGAGAAAAAGAAATTTGAAACAACAATGCAGCTTGCAATTTTTATTAAAGAGATAAAAACAACAAGAGAAAAGAAGAATCCTGCTACAAAAGTTTTTCAGGCTTTGAGAATGGAGGTCAATTCTGAAATTGATAATCTTTACAAGTGCCTAAGTTCACTAAAAAACCTTTTGAAACAAGGCGGAAAGATTGTAGTTATTTCATTTCATTCTATTGAAGATAGATTGGTAAAAAATTTATTTAAACACAAAGAAAAAATTCATGAAAAAAAGATCCCTATAAAAAACGACTCTTTACCTGAATTTAAAGTCAGCAAACTTATAATTCCTTCAGATGAAGAAGTAAAAATGAATGTAAGGTCAAGAAGTGCTAGGATGAGGGTAATTACAAAGCTATGAGTAAAAAAATAAGTGTTTTTATTTTTCTGTTATTCCTTTTTTCAGCACTAGCATTTTATAAAGTTAAGCTTGTTTATGACTACAAAAAAGATTTTGAACAACTATCAAAAATTGAAAGAAAAATATCAATCCTTAAAGACCAAAATGCCAAACTCAAACTTGAAATATCTCTAATTGATTCTTCTCCATATATATATGAAAAGGCACTAAAAATCGGAATGATAGAGCCAAAAAAAATTAATAAGCTATGATTAAAATAAGATTAATTTTTGTTTTAATTTTTATTTTATTTATTTTGCCTTTTGCAAAATACTTCCATCTTAAAAGCCAAGAGGAGAGAATTCTTAAAGAGGGCATTTCAAGAGTTTATACTGAAAAAGAGTTTACTACTCCAAGAAGAAAAATACTTGATCGAAATTCAATTGAACTAGCTACCGATATCAGAAGAGATACATTTATTTTTTCTTCAAATGCAGAAAAAGAAAAAATTTTAGAATTCTCGAACAAAAATTCAATTGAAATTTTTTTAAATGCAAATAAAAGGATTTGGTTTCAAAACCCTATAAGCAGTAATTTCTACAATGATTCAAAAGAATATTGTGATTGTAAAATAATTAGAGAAGAGAAATACCGAAGATATTATCCATTTGGAAGTGTTGCAAGCACTCTTTTAGGCTTTGCAGGAACAGAAGGCGGTCTTGAAGGTCTTGAGAGAGTATTTAATAGCAGTCTTTTAACAAAATCAGAAAAACGAAAACTTATTAAAGATGCAAGACAAAGAATTGTTATGGGCGATATAAATGATTTTATCAATAATGAGGAAAATTCGCTTACTTTAACTCTTGATATAAATCTGCAATATAAATTACAGGAAGAACTTGAGAAGGCAGTGGCTATGTCGGAATCTAACGCCGGAGCTGCAATTTTAATTGATTCTAGTAATGGAGATATTTTAGCTGTTGCTAATTTTCCTACCTATAATCCGAATGACCCTGAAAGAGAAATTACAAAAAATATTGCCTTTAACCAATTTTATGAACCTGGTTCTTTAATGAAACCAGTAACAATTGCAGGAGCAATCAAGTATGGTCATGTTAATTTTGAAACTTCAATTAATACTGCTCCTGGAAGATTAGTTATACCTGGAAAAGTAATTACGGAGGCAGGGGGTAAGAATCACGGTGAAATTTCTTTGACAGAGGTAATTACTTTATCTTCACAAGTGGGGACAACAAAGGTTGGTCTGCAATTTGATGATAGGCAAATTCTTGAAAATTTAGAGAGCTTTGGTTTTGGAAAAAACTTTAATAACAATTTCACAGATGGATCAGGGAAAATTCTAACAAGAGAAAAATATCAACCAACTGAAAAGGCTGCAATTAGTTATGGTTATAGTGTTGAGGTGAATACAGTTCAGCTAGCAAGAGCATATACTGTTTTTGCTAATGGAGGAGTAATGGTTGAACCAAAAATACTTTTAGAGGAGCCGGTTACTAAGAAGCAAGTAATAACTCCAGAGAATGCAAAATTTATTTTAGATGCCCTACGAACAGTTGTTACTCAAGGCACCGCACGAAGAATGAAAAATATTGATGTGGAAATTGTAGGTAAAACTGGTACAACAGAAAAATATATTTCTGGAAAAGGAAAGGGGTATACAGATGGTAAGTATGTATCAAGCTTTGCTGCAATTTTTCCTTATGAAAATCCAAAATATGTATTAGCTATCACTTTTGACGAACCAGATCCTAACAATTATTATGGTGGAACAATTTCAGCACCACTTGTAAAGTCTTTTGTTAGTTATTTAAAAAGAACTAACTATTTATGAATCCTCTAAAAAATCTTCTCTTAAAAAACAAATCTTTCATTTCAAATACTTATCAACTTGAAGATGGTGACACTTTTATATCTGTTAATTCTGGCCACAAATTTTTAACTAAAAATGATGAGAAAAAAGTGAAATACATTTTGTGTGACGCAAGTGAAGCTGATAGTGAATGTCTTATTAAAATTCCTAGATTAAATGAAAATTTAATTAAGTGGGTAGATGAAATTTACAATATAAAACACAAAAAATTTGAAAATTTTTTTATTACAGGAACAAATGGCAAAACAAGTGCAGTTCATTTTTTGAGTGAAATTTTTAAAAAAAATGATTTTGCTTATGCTTCGATGGGTACTTTAGGTTCATTTTTAGAGGGAAATAAAATTGAAGGCCAAAAATTAACAACTGAAAATCCACTCTTCATTAGAAAATTTCTTAAAAAAGTTCAAAATCAAACTAAGCATGTTTTTTTTGAAGCTTCTTCAATAGGTATTAACCAGAAAAGACTTGATGGCCTTGAAATCAAGCATGTTGGTTTTACCAGTTTTGCAAAGGATCATCTTGACTATCATCAAACCACTTCTAATTATTTAAGTTCCAAACTTGAACTTTTGTCAAATAGAAGTCTAGAAACATTGGCTTTCAATCAAGACATGAACATTACAAAAGAAATTAAACAAAATGCAAATGCTAGAAGTATTTTTTCAATATCTTCATCAAATAAAAAAGCGGAAATATACTACGAGATTTTAGATATCGATGAGAATGGTTGGATCAGATTTGATACTTTTACTCCTTGGGGACAATTCACTTCAAATGTAAGATTATGGGCTGATTATAATGTTTTAAATTTGCTTATATCTCTACCTTACTATTACTACTGCTTCGGGGAAATAAAATCTTTTTTTAGGAAAATCGAAAATATCCCCCTTCCTAATGGAAGGTTTGAAGTTTTGGATTTTAAAACAAAACACAAAAAAGTGATTATTGATTTTGCTCATACTCCTGAAGCAATGGAAAAACTTTTATCTCAACTATCAATCAATTATAAAGAAAAAATTTATTTAGTTTTTGGATGTGGAGGTGATAGGGATAAAGGTAAAAGACCAAAAATGGGTGCTATAGCAGAGAAATATGCAACAAAAATATTTTTAACTTCTGATAATTCCAGGAGTGAATCTACAGACGAAATAATAGATATGATTGCAGCAGGCATAAAAGATAAATTAAAAATACAAATTAATATAGAACGAGAAAAGGCTATTCAACTAGCTATAAATTCTATGAGTCATGATGATGTTCTTGTTGTTGCGGGCAGAGGGCATGAAAATTTTCAAATTGAGCAAGGTAATAGGTTAAAATTTTCTGATCGTGAGATTGTAAAGAAATGTTTAGCGTAAAAGGTTTAAATTCACTTAGAGACTTTGCAAAGTTTTTAGATGGACAAATGTTTGTAGGTGATCATGTGATTACTGGAATTAATTTTGATTCCAGAAATATTAAAAAAAATGAATTATTCATTCCTTTAAAGGGTGATAATTTTGATGGTAACAATTATATAGATGAGGCTGTAAGTAAGGGTGGTTTTGCTCTTTCTGACAAGAGAGGAAAGAAATGTTCAATCTTAGTTGAGAATGTATATCAGTCTCTCCTAAAACTTGCTCAAAAAAATCTTCAAGAAATTCGACCAAAAATAGTATTTATAACTGGAAGTCACGGGAAAACCACTATTAAAGATATGCTTAAATTTTCATTAGGGAAAAAATGTCATGCGAGTAAAGAAAATCAAAATAACCAATTTGGCATACCTTTTACAATCTTACAAATGCCGCACACTTCAGAGATAATTATCGTTGAATGCGGTGCAAGAAATGAAGGTGATTTTGATGAAATCGCAAAATACCTTTTTTGTGATGTATTCGTTTTAACAGATATTACTCACAACCATATAGAAACTTTTAAATCTATTGAAAATATTGAATCAACAAAATTGAAATTACTTAAAACATTAGTAAAAAAAGAAAATTTTATCGATGGAAGAGAAATTGAACAACAAAACTATTTGCAAAAGAATCTGTTAATAAGTAAGAGAGTTTTAGAAATGCTTGAATTAAAAGAATCAGGTGAGCTATATGAATTTGTTCCCTCAAAAGGTAGAGGGAACAGAGAGAAATTTAAAAATGCGGAAATAATTGATCACTCCTATAATGCTAATCCAAAAGCTATAATTGAAACTGCAAAATTAGAAAACCCAAATAAAACAGTTTTGATTCTTGGTGATATGGCAGAACTTGGCAAAGATGAATTTAAAATTCATTGCGATCTTCTAAATAAACTTGAAGGTTATGAGATATTTGTTACTGGAAAAATTTTTTATGAATGTTTTAAAACTCAGAAAAGAGATAAGTTATATTTCTTTGAAAACGAAAATGATTTCCCAAGAAAAATTCTCTCTACTAAGCTTGATGAGGGAATAAATCTTTATTTTAAAGGTTCCAGGTCAAGCAAAATGGAAAGATATATTGATATAATAAAAAATGCTTGATTTCTTTCTAAGTTATTTGCCTGAGAAGTCCTCTTTTTTGAATCTTTTTTCTTATCTTTCTACAAGAACAATTCTTTCTACTTTATCAGCTCTCATGATAGTTCTTTTTTTTGGAGATAAATTTATAGAATTCATAAGATCTATTCAATTTAAGCAAAAAATTGATGACAGAGGGCCTAAAAGTCATAAAGTTAAAGATGGAACTCCTACGATGGGAGGGTTGTTAATAATCGGTAGTGTTCTTTTATCAGGATTTTTATGGGGAGATTTACAAAATAAATACCTACTAATCTCACTGTTTACAATATTCTCTTTTGGATTAATTGGTTTTTTTGATGATTACAGAAAAGTCAAAAGCTTGGACTCAAAAGGTCTTTCTATGGTGACGAAAATCTTTTTTCAAGTAGTTTTTGCTTTCATCGTTTCATCTTTAATTTACTACAATGCAAATAGCACTGCAGAAACAAACTATATTGTTCCATTCTTTAAAACTGTTTCGATTGATTTAGGCATTTTTTTTATTTTCATTTCGGTTTTTATACTTGTAGGAAGCTCAAATGCAGTTAACCTTACCGATGGATTAGATGGACTTGCAATTTTACCTGTAATAATAGTTACTGCTGCTTTGGGTTTTATAGCATGGTCTGCAGGAAATTTAATTGCCTCTGAATATTTATACATTCCATACATAGAAGGAACAGGGGAGCTGCTGGTTCTTTGTGGGGCCATGATTGGAGCAGGGATTGGTTTTTTGTGGTTCAATACATATCCAGCCCAAATTTTCATGGGTGACATAGGTTCACTCTCTATGGGCTCGTTTATCGCTTTAATAGCAATTATTGTTAGGCATGAAATAGTATTTGCAGTAATGGCAATGATTTTCATTATTGAAGCAATGAGTGTCATTCTTCAGGTAGCGTCATTTCGCTTAAGGCGAAAAAGAATTTTTAAAATGGCTCCATTACATCATCATTTCGAATTAATAGGATGGAAAGAACCAAAAATTATTGTACGTTTCTGGATAATAACTTTTATTTTTGTCTTGATAGGACTATCTCTTTTAAAGATTAGATGAAAAAATCATTGATTCTAGGTTATGGCATCACCGGAAAATCATTTGCAAATTATCTAACTAAAAAAAAATTAAATTTTGAAATTTATGATAAAAACTTTAAAGGAAAAAAGTTTATAGCATTTCCAGAATATAAATATTTAAAAAAATATGAAAATATTTATATATCTCCTGGCTTCAAATTAACAGAATATCTCTCAGAGATTGAAATAAGCAGTTTAGAATTTCAAACTGATTTAGATATATTTTTTAAGCATAATAATTCATACAAGATAGGAGTAACTGGAACAAATGGCAAAAGTTCATTTGCTTATTATTTAGAGCAAATTCTTAATCAAGTCTCGAGTGGAATCATTGTTGGAAATTTTGGTAATCCTGTCTTAGACTTCCTTCAACATAAAAAAAAATACTCAATAATAGAGCTTTCAAGCTTCCAACTCGATAAACTAAATAAATCATTACTAGACTTGTCAGTAGTTACTAATATTTCCCCAGATCATCTTGATTTTCATGGCAATTTCGAAAATTACAAAAAAGCAAAGCTTAAAATTTGTAACAATAAAGCAAAAACTTTTTTCGCAAATAATGATATGAGTCTTAAAGATTTTGCATTTGAAATTGCATCAAGTTTAGAAAAAATAGATCTTGATACTTCTAGACCTCTAAATGATCTTCCACACAGACTTGAGGAGGTAATTCCAGGAATAATTAATGATTCAAAGTCAACTAATTCAGCTTCTTTGCTGCATGCAATCAAAAAATTAAATTTTGATGGTAATCTAATAATTTGTGGCGATCCTAGAAAAGAGCTAAAACCCTATGAAGTTCTTGGGCCTCAACAAGTTTATATTTTTGGCATGCACAGAAATGAACTCAATGACAAAGTTAAAGGTAGTAGTGTAAAAATTTTTTCAAATTTAGATTTAGTTTTACAAGACATAAAGAAAGCAGATTCAAAACCAAACATTCTTTTTTCACCTGGTAATTCAAGTGGTAAGGATTTTAAAAATTTTGAAGATAGAGGTAATTTCTTCAAGGATAAAGTATTAGAATATTTTAGTGATTGAAAAGCACACTTTTTTTGATAATTATTTAGTTGTTCCAATTATTATTCTTACACTAATTAGTCTTGTCTTCATTTTTTCATCTTCAGCGCCTTATGCAGGTGAAAAATATCTTGATCCATATTATTTTTTTGAGAGACAAACCATCGCTTTATCAATAGGAATTTTGATAAGCTCTTTTGTTATCTTTATTCCAATATCTTTTTATAGAGAAAATGGTGCAATTTTTATTCTTCTATCATTACTTCTGCTTGTTTTAGTATTAATTCCCTCAGTGGGGACAGAAGTAAATGGAAGCAGAAGATGGTTGAGAATTGTTTCGTTTAATCTACAACCCTCAGAGGTTGCAAAAGTTCTTGTACCCTTGTATTTATGCGGATATTCCCTACGAAGAAAAAGGCAACTTGAGACATCCTGGTGGGGATTTTCTAAACCTCTAGTTCTAATTTTAATTTTTTGTGTTCTTTTATTCCTTGAACCTGACTACGGAGCAACAATAGTTTTATTTTGTGTTGGGATGGTTGTCTTATTTTGCGGTGGAGCAAAAATTTCACAGCTTGGAATATTGTTAATTTCATTTTTTGTCTTGATGTCAATTTTAATTTATTTCAATGAAGAGAGATTTAGCAGATTGATAAGTTTTGCAGATCCTTTTGATGATATTGAGAGGACTGACTATCAGCTGCTAATGGCATTGATTGCGATTATTAACGGAAATTGGTTTGGCTTGGGTGTCGGTGAAAGTACCCAAAAGTACTTTTTTTTACCTGAGGCACATACTGATTTTATTTTTGCAATATATGTCGAGGAAACAGGATTTGCTGGAATATTAATATTATTTACTTGTTATTTAATCATGCTTTACAGGATATATAGGCTTGCATATATCTCATACAAAAAAAATTATACCTTTAACAGTTTCATAATAATTTCATTTGGGTTTCTATTTTTTGTGCAAACACTTGCAAATATATTTGTTAATGTAGGATTAATTCCCACTAAAGGATTGCCTCTTCCTTTCATTAGCTATGGAGGATCAAGTATTATAATGAACTTTATATTTCTTTCTATAGCAATGAGGGCGAGCTGGGAATTTAGGAATCAGATCAAATGAAAATTGCAATCTTTGCAGCTGGAACAGGCGGCCATATTTACCCAGCATTAACAATTGCTAAAGAGTTTAATAAAAAAGATATTATTTTTTTCGCATCATCCAGAGAGCTTGAAAAAAAAATATATAAAGATTCAAAATTTAAGACTATTCATCTAAAAATCGATGGTTTTAGGGGTAAAAATTTATTCAAAAAATTGTTGTGGCCTTTTATTTTTTTTTTAAATTTATTCGATTTCCTTAAAAACTTCATAGAATTTAAGCCTGATAAAATTCTTGTTATGGGTGGATACATATCAATTTTTGGTGTTCTTGCTGCCCTGATATTTAGGAAAAAAATATATATACATGAACAAAATTCAGTTATAGGTACATTAAATAAATTTGCTAAAAATTTTAGTCACAAATTCTTCTCTAGTTTTCAGAATGTTGCGAGTAATGAAATTTACACTGGCAATCCAATTAGAAATAAAATCGTAACTAAAGGTTATGAATTAAATAAAGAAAAAAAATCCATCCTTGTACTTGGTGGCAGTCAAGGTGCAAATTTTTTTAATGAAAAACTAATAAAGGTTTTAGAGAAGGCTAATTTTTCAGAAGAAATTATTTTCCAAACAGGTAGAAAAAAAATCATTAATACTTTTAGAAATATTAAGCAGGTTGAATATATTGATGAAATAGAAGATGTTTTTGCACAAACAAAATTTGTTATCTGTAGAAGTGGCGCATCTACTGTTGCTGAGCTTCAAACATATGCTATGCCGGCAATTTTTATACCGATTCTTAACTCAATTGATGATCATCAGACAGTTAACGCAAAAAATGCATGTAAAAATGGCGGCGGAATATACCTTAGTGAAAAGAGCTTTTCTGAGGATTTATTTCTTAAAAAAATAACTTCCTTTTATAATTCTGATCTGAACAAAAGAAGTAAAAATATGTTCAATGATATACATAAAGATGCAGCTTCAAGGATAGCAGATGAAATTAAGCAAAATTAAATATATTCATTTCATTGGAATTGGAGGAGTCGGTATGGTAGGAATTGCAGAACTTCTTCTGAATCAAGGTTATAAAATTTCTGGAAGTGACTTGTCAGAGAGCAAAAATACTCATAGATTAAAAAAATTAGGAGCTACTATAAAAATTGGCCATACCAAAGAGAATATTAAAAAAGCTGATGTAGTTGTGTTTTCTTCGGCAGTTAATAAAACGAACCCTGAAATAGTTGAAGCCAAAAAACAGGGAATCACTTTAATACCAAGAGCTGAGATGTTAGCTAGCATTATGCGTGGCTTTCAAAGTATTGCTGTTGCAGGATCGCACGGAAAAACAACTACAACAAGTTTAATTGCTCACATTTTTACCAAGGCTGAACTTGATCCAACATATATTATTGGGGGCAGAATTTTAGGAATGGAAGATAAAAGTATTCTGGGTTCTAGTGACTATATTGTTGTTGAAGCAGATGAAAGTGACGCATCATTTTTGCACCTTAATCCAGAGATATCAGTATTAACAAATATTGATAATGATCATCTGGATTTTTATGAAAATAATCCAAAGAAAATAAGTGAGACTTTTTTAAAGTTTCTCGAAAAACTTCCATTTTTTGGAGTGGGGATTATTTGCACTGATGACCCAAAGTCAAAAAAACTTTATCAAAAACTTTCTAGAAGAAAAATATCATTTGGATTTGAACGAACTTCAGATTTTTCTATAAAAAATTACAAACAAACTAAAACACATCAAGAATTTATATTAAAAGACAATATTAAGAAGTTTGAGTTTGATATAAAACTTAAAATTCCTGGTAAACATAATGCTTTGAATGCTACTGCTGCGTTTATTGTTGCCCAACAAGCAGGAATACAAACCAATGTTATTAAGAATGCTTTAAAAAATTTTTCTGGCGTTTCTAGAAGATTTGAAGAAAAAGGTACTGTACAAATAAATGGGAAAGAGGTGTTAGTAATTGATGATTATGGACATCACCCCACAGAAATAAAATCTACAATTCAAGCAGCTAAGTCAAAATATAAAGGTAAGCCAATAAACATGGTTTTCCAACCTCATCGCTATTCTCGATCATCAATATTGTTCAGGGAATTTATATCAGTACTTTCAGATACTGATTCTATACAGTTAATGGATATTTACTCTGCAGGAGAGGCAAATACGTCAGGTATTTCTAGTTATGATTTTGTAGATTCTTTGATTAGAAAGAATGTTGATGCTAAATATGCAAAAAATCTAAATCAAATAAG
>Ga0163109_10000492_pt1 | contig 31701 bp, 23 predicted proteins | sample CRUFie1St13metaG_FD_108704 | JGI IMG/M metagenome (GOLD analysis project Ga0163109, IMG submission 108704) | Marine microbial communities from the Costa Rica Dome - CRUD Field 142mm St13 metaG | ecosystem: Environmental > Aquatic > Marine > Oceanic > Photic zone | place: Costa Rica: the Eastern...
CCCAGCTCGGGGAGCGCCGGACGCGCCCTTGACCCTTGGCTACGATTCAGCGACCGGTTTGGGTTATGGGATTGGGGCGGCCAAGGGAATAACGGGTGGGCGCCGGGCTTTCAAGGGAGCCTTACTCGAGGGGGGCATAGGTGTCCCATTCATCGCCAGATGGCCAGGTAAAGTGCCTGCGGGAAAGGTGGACGAGACCTCCATCCTTTCGGCGGTTGATTTGCTTCCGACCTTTTGCGAATTGGCGGGAGTTCAATTACCCGCTACCTATCATCCGGACGGCTTGAGCCAAGTCAAAGCCTTGACGGGGCAGGGCGAGTCCATCCGGAGCAAGCCGCTCTTTTGGAGAATCGGAGCCTCTTGGCCACCACGGGATTCCAAGCCCGATCATTGGGTTGCCTATGCAGTGGTGGATCGGCAATGGAAGCTTTGCCTGAATAGAGACCGGGACTTTTTCGAGCTTTTCGATCTTACGAAGGATCCACTCGAATCCAAGGATCTGTCCAAGTCCAACCCCAAGGTGGTTAAACGCCTGAGCGATTTATTGGACGACTGGCTGTCATCTCTGCCTGGGAAGCCCAGCGGCAGGGTATTCTCAAACTTACGAAACCAATAGGACTATTCCTTGGACACTCCGATTCGATAAAGGCCCTCTTCCGAACGAAGCAAAAAAGAATTCCGATAGGGAGTGATGGAAGCCATATGCGGGGAGCCCATCCGATTCTCCGCAATTACCTCAAGTTCCTTGCCCGGTCTTATGACTGTGGTTTTGCCTGCCCGGTCTGAAAAGTAAAGGAGCCCATTGGCAAAAGTCGGAGAAGAACTGAATTCCCCTCCAACCCTCTCTCTCCATTGCAATTCTCCGGTGATTGCATCCACACAGCTGAGAATTCCTCCGTCATTCATGACGTAGAGCTCTTTCCCGACCAACAAGGGAGAGGGCATTTTGGGGGCTCCCTTGGTCATTTTCCAGACGAGTTCGGGAGTGTCCAACCCTTCGTACCGGTAAGCATGGATTTCAGCCTTCATGAAACAAGTCGAAATGTAAAACATTCCATGCCCCACGATGGGCCGAGATACGTTGGAAAACCCAAGAATTCCGTATTTGATTTTCCAAAGTTCCTCACCGGTTCTCGGATCGTATCCGTACGCCCAGTCGGCGCCGCATGAGAGCAGCACGGGTTTTTGGTTCATGGTATGAATGATCGGAGTCGAGTAGGACTTTTGGAATTGGGGATTCTCCCGCATTTCTCCGGAACGCTCGGTTTGCCATGCGAGTTTGCCGCTGTCCTTGAAGAGGGCAACGACACTCTGCCGGTCGCTCCCGTCCAAATGGAAGATCATCAGGTTTTCCCAAAGAATGGGTGAACTGCCGGGACCATTCTCATGCATTACCCACAGTTCGGGTTGATTGTTTTTCCACAAGAGCTCTCCGTTTTCCGCATCCAGGCAGACGTTTCCATACGCTCCGAAATGAAGATATAGGCGACCGTCTTCGATCAAGGGACTTGGAGATGCGTAACTGTTGAGGTTATGAACCCATTGAGGTTGCCTTTTACGGATCACTTCGACGTTGAGCAGGACTTTTCCGGACTGCGGATCGATTCGCAATGCCCGCAAACTCACTTCGGACAGAACGTTTACGGTGGCCAAGCCTTCGTTTTCCTTAAGTCTCTCTGCTCTTTCTTCGGCGGAGGCAGGAGTTTCAATGGCAGTTGTGATCCAAACCAATCCATTTTCGTGTACGGCGGAGGAATGCCCTCGGCCCGGTATGTTTGCCTTCCATAAGACGTTCTTGTCAAGAGACCAGTGTTTTGGGAAATTTCCCTCAAAAGCATGGCCGGATGCATCCGGTCCGCGCCATTGAGGCCAGGACTTCGGTTTGGCTTGAAGGAGTGGAGCGAGCGTGGCAAAGAAAAAAACCGCACAGAGTGCCGATGCGTTCATGGCAGTCTCTTTACGAGCAGGTTTCGGAAAAGAACCGTGCTTCCCGGATCATGTCCTTGTAGGGCAAAGGTTCCTTCGTTCAAAATCCTTTCGAAACTCTCGCCCTTCTTCCAGTCGCTGGGTTGCGTCCAATCGACGATCGTCTTGTCATTGACCTTTGTAATGACCCGCTTGCCATCCACTTTGATATACAATTCAAACCATTCGTCATCCTTCGCAGGGGCATCGAGGCAATCGACGACTCCGTATAGGCTCGCAGTCTTTTTTGGGTCGTGGTAGGTATTGTTGACTTGGCATTCGAAACCGACCTTGGGCCACCCCTCATCTTGAAAACTCGTATGAAAATAGACTCCCGCATTCGAGTGAGGAAGGGTCATGATCTGGGCCTTGAACTCGAAGTTCCTGAATGGTTTTTCGGTTTCGTAAAACAAATGGCATCGACCCGGAGCGTTTGTCACTATGCATCCGTCCTTCACCCAAAAGGATTCTTGGTTTTCATTCGCTTTCCAACCCTTTAGGCTTTTGCCATCAAACATCGAAACCCATCCGCTCTGCGTAGGGTGATCGTTCCGGTAATGTTCGGCGAGGAGATCCCGACCGAAATCTCCTTTGAAGTCACGCCAGACCGCGTGGACGTGGTTTACGCTATTTTGGGTATTGGCGTATTCGAAGAGAAAGTCGGGAGTCTGGATTCGGTAATAATGTGGTTCTCCTTCCTGTACGCTACCAGACCAAACGAAAAAGGTTTGTTCGGGGTGGAGCAGCGGCTTTCTTCCGGCAACTTGTTCGATGACTTCGGAGCGATGTTTTGCGGAGTAGGCATGAATCACTTCCTCCAACCATCCTCGCTGTCTTGGATTCATTTTGGTTATGGGTAATCCCTGAGGAGGGAAGAAGGATTTTCTATCAACGACATTGTCCTGCCCGGAGAGAATTTCACGCGGCGGTTTTTCCGAAAGGATGGCCATTTTCCTTTGGGGTGAGTTCAGCGACCGGACCAATTTTCTGGCTTTGTCCTCTTCAGCGGAGAGGACTCTCATACCCGCATGCTTGCCTTCACTCACTTTCGCGGGACTGGCCCCGAAGAAACTTGGAGTGACGGAAAAGATTCTTCCGTTAAGGAAACTGAAATTCAACGACAGATGATGTCCTTCGAAACGCCAACCCCAAGTGCCGGCCTTGTCGGGCAGTCCAAAGATCGCGACGTGATAGAGTTCGACGTCTCGTATGGCTCGACCTTCCTTTTCGTAGAGAATCTGTTCGAGCAACATCACTTCGGATGCCTCAAGAAGGCCCCTGTGGCTGAGAGCCGAACCCAAGAGTCCGTGAGCCAATATTTTCTGTGAAGGAGACATTTCCTTAATTGACAAACCTTTCCTTCCGTCCGGTTTCACAAAGCTTCCGGGGAAAAAATGCCAATTTTCTCGTTCATCGGAGCCGAAGGGAAAGAAGGTTTTTTCCTTTTCCTTCGAACCAAGCGATTCCAAGAATCGAGTGGCTGCGGAAGCCATGTCCGATGCAGGGTCGTGGGCGAGTAAGCCTCTTGCTAAAAAGAGGGCGGCGAAGATAACTGTGGATAGGTTTTTCATAATCTGTAGATGATTGAAACTTGTTACCTTGTCGCAAGACGTCCAACCTAAACCCTTCAAATCCTCAAGAAAGGGAACTTAAGCCCGGTCTTCGCTAAGGATTGGATTGAAGCGAGAAATTTGTTATTTCTCATGGGTTGATGAAAAAAAAATCTCCAGAAAGATCAAGCTTAGTGGCCGGATCAATCTTCTCCGGAGGCGGTCTGGGCGACGTTGGCGTCGAATGGGGAGCGAAAATCCCGGTTTTGGCCGCATGTGAACTCATTCCGTCAAGAGCCGCCCTCATACGATCTAACTTTCCGGATACCAAAGTGTTTGAGGGAGACATATGGGATTTGCACCAAGAATACGTGAGTTTCTTTCGGAAAGCGCTGGAGGGAAGATCTCCTTGGTTAATTACCTTATCTCCCCCCTGCCAAGGCATGTCTTCGAATGGCGCGGGAAGAATTGCATCCTCGATTCGTTCGGGAAGTCGTCCCGTGGAAGACCAGCGCAATCGATTGATTCTACCTGGCATCTCGGTCTTGGAAAAATTGTCGCCGGATTGGTTTGTTCTGGAGAACGTTCGACGCATGGAAAATACGGTGATCAGAAACGAAAGGGGGAAACCGGAAAACATCCTGAAATGTCTTGGTCGCCGTTTGCATCCAATGGGTTACTCCATTCGTTCCTCGATTCTTGATTTCAGGGATTATGGGGTCCCGCACCATCGCGAGCGATTGATCACAATCGGATGCAGGATTCCGTCCCTGACTGGAAAGCATTCACCTCTTGAGGAAATCTATTCCAAATCACCAAGCGAATTTCATCCCGCTCCCACGCATGGTGGGAGTAATCGCACTTCTTGGATTTCCCTGCGAGAGGCAATCGGTCACTTGAGCTCCTTGGATGCCCGTTCTCGGCTTTTCGACCCACAGGACCCCTATCACTGCATTCCCAGTTGGAACCAAAGACAACATGATTGGATGAAAGCGACCCCAGAGGGTCAGACTGCCTTTGATAACGTGGAGTGTCCCGATTGCGGTAAACGGGCGGTCAATCCGGTCGATGTGACCTGCAGTTGCGGATCATCCTTGCCTCGTCCGCAAATTGGGCAGGGTGCGGATGCCCGACTAGTTAGGGGATTCAGGTCTTCCTATCGAAGGATGCGATGGGATCGGCCCGGAAGTACCCTGACCATGAACAGTGGAGTCATTTCAAGTGATCTCAAGGGACACCCGGATCAGCACCGTGTGCTTTCGTTGAGGGAAATCATGATTCTTTCCACCCTCGATCGCTCCGATTGGCCCAAAACCTACAGTTTCGAGGGTATCAAATATGGACGAATGAGGGAGGGGGAAATTTTTTCGAAAAAACTCATCAGGGAAGTGATAGGAGAATCGATTCCTCCTCTTGCTATGAAACGGATCGTGGAGCGTTTGATGGAATTGGACGACAGGCTCTAACGGAAAGACTCAGTCAGTCCGCGCAGAACTGCTCTAATCCCTTGAGCGCCATCCGATCTTTTTTTCAAGGACTCCACCCCGGTCGTTCCCTCTTCACGACTGACCCGCCCATCTTGGTTTTGGTCAAAAAAGGAAAAAAGCCTGGGCTTGGGAAATTCGCTTTTGGAAAGAAAACCATTTCCATCCTGGTCCAATTTTGAGAAAAGGTCCGCGCTTGGTGATCGAACGCTTTCTTCATTCGCCAAGACATCGGTTTCATATTCGACGTAGCCAATCAACATCTCGTCATCCGACTGATCTCCCCAATGCACTCTTTCGCCAGGGTTTGGATTTGCCAAATTGCCCTTACTGTTGTCGAAAATTCCAGTGACTAGAATCCGGTTTTCCTTAGGCATAACCATCGGCTCTATGAGTTCGTATCTCATTTGCCAGTTGAAGTCGTAATGCGGCACATCAAGTAGAGTAACGACTTCTTTGGATCCCGAGAAAAGCTCGTACCTTATGGCCTTCCCTCGCAAATGCATATGGGGCATCAAAGCCCGAACGGCAACTCCTTCGGGGAGCGTTTCCGATGCGGTTTCAATGTGATTGTCCGTTCGTGGGGGGATGTTGATTCGCTTGTTTAGGATGGGAAAGGTGCGAACCGCTTTCGAAGGTCGAACCTGGGCGAAACGCAGACCAATACGGGTACGGTCCTTGGTGGGCTTTCCCATTGGCGTGTAATGCATTTGAAAGAGAAGGTCTGAGCCCGAAGGGATCTTTTTAGCCACGCCGGGAGGGTATTGATAAAAGGAATTTCCGGGAACGTAAGCTACGAGAGGCTCCCTTTTCCTTCCTTGGGAGTCGGTTACGAAGACGATGACGTGGTGTACCGCCTCAAGAGCCGTTGGTTGCACCTCGGCCGCTTCGACCCAGCGATCTTCGTTAAATCCAGTGGGCACCTTGAAGTAGGCATAGGGCATTTGGCCCGTTGCTTTGACCGAAACCTCCTTGGGCAATGAAAAGAGAGCATCCGGTCGGCCAATGCTCCAATCTCCGGAACGCTTGGTCACCATGAGACTGTCGGCAGGGTTCCCAAGCGCTTTGCCATTTCGAATCCAGCCTAACAAATCATCCTTGTCCGCTTGAGGCATCGAGCGGTCGTTTGCCCATGGACTCGGATGCCCGGATGGGGGAGGAGCGGCAAACCAGGGAGGCATCAACCCGTCCCTGATTACTTTGCTTATCATGCCGGCGTTTTCTCGGACGTCGTCATAAGTTTCGAGGGGAAAGGGGCCCACTCCTCCGACTCTATGACATTCCACGCAATGGGACTGCATGATGCGTGAGATACGGTTGTGGTAGGTCCATTCGATTGTTGTTTCCTCCGGAGAGGAGAGGTCCAATTCGCATCCCGGAGCCCATAGGCTGGTTATACGAATTTTCCGTCCCTGAAGATGGTCTCGGAGGGCAGTTTGGAGATATTGATTGCGGGGTGCTTCGATTTGATAACCAATCCCATATTGATCATCGACCGGACCATGATATAGGATCGTTCGAGCCGAATCCAACAGGAAAACTTCAGTGGTGGTGGTTGCTGCCAATCCTTTGGCAAGGGCTTTGGTCTTGTCTTGGACCACAGGCCCTTGAAAACCAAGACGGCCAACCATTTCCCTTAGCTTTAGGTTTGTGGATTCGGTTGAAATGGGGTCTACGAAAATAAATGAGACGTCTTTTTTCGCCCATTCCCTTTCCAACGCGGCCAAGGTTGGAGCGAATTTTTTACTGAGGGGGCATGACGCACCCACAAAAGCGATGACGAGGGCATTTTTCTTTTCGTAATCGGAAAGCTTTCCTCGCTCTCCGTCAATGGACACAAAGGATAAGTCCGGTACCCACCGGCCGGCGCGCTGCATCTCCAAGGGTAGCGTTCGGGGCCCCTGACGAATGGATTGGGCCGACAAATTTGCCTTTTGAATCGTCCATCCCAAAGCAAGAATTAGAGCCCAATGAACAAGTGCGCGCGTCATGACTCTCCCAGAGCAAACGGTTCTGCTTCCTGAAACTGAATGATGGCCCATAACGAATAGAAACCCTTAGAGACTGAAGGTTCGTGCTTTAAGGGGCAATTGAAATTAACTCCATTTTTTGCCTAAAAGAAAGCGGCCCGTTCTCGGTAACCGAGAACGGGCCTAAAGCCAAGAAAGCCTACCCCAAAACTTCCTTGGTTGAATAGATTTAGAAATATGCCACGAGTCGGGTCAACTGATTTGCCAGAAAACTCCTTAAGATTGAGCAGGAAATCCCATAAACTATTGATTTAGAGAAGGAAAAGGAACTATCCAAATGCCAAAAAGTTATTCACCGAGCAGCGGATTCATTGTGAGCAATGAGCCTCTTGACCGAGGAATTCCCTAATACTCTCGGTTTTTGATCCCGGGTTCGGGAACCGGATAGGTTCCATCCGCTCTTGCAAGAAGTGGAGATTCCGAATCGAGGGTTAGGTTTGCCACGCCTGGTCCGAAAACGTGATCGGAATGGAGCATCTGATCATAGGTGACTTCGGTGCCAAGATGGGCGGACATTCTGCCCATTGAGGTTACGACACTGGCCTGGACTCCGCGTTCGACTTCGTTGTATGGTTTGTCGTTTTTGATGGCGTCCATCAACGATTCCCATTCCTCCTGATAGGGACTGTTCTCTCGGGTCGGACGCGAACCGCCTTTTTGCCCGAACATCCATCCGAGCTCGCCATTCGGTCCTTGGCCTTTGTGAATTCTTGCCTGTGAGCGATGTCCGCCGGGACCGGAGATCAGCGCATATCCCTTGGTTCCGTGCGCGTGACTGGAGAATTCCTGATGGCACCCAGCCATGTTTCGCCCATGGAAATAGAATTTGGTTTCGTCAGGAAAAGTGTATTCAACGGTGTAGTTGTCGAAATTCTGGTCGATTTTGTCACCGCGGTAATGTCTCCCCCCCTGAGCCTGGCATTTGACGGGCCACATGCCCTTCATCCAGCAGCATTCGTCGATGTTATGAATAAAGAAATCGCTGAATGAGCCGCCGCTGAGCCACAGAAAACTATGGAAACGGCTAATCTGAAACATCAACTCCTTCTCGCCTGCGGGTTTCTTTTCCGAAAAGCAGGAGGCGATTGCGCTTTGCATGCGGTAGGCTCGCAGATTGAGGATTTGTCCCAGTTCGCCGTCTTCGATTCTGGCTTTGAGCTCCTGCCGAGCTTGGCTGTGTCTGCACATCAGACCCACACCTACCTTGAGGTTTATTTTTTTGGCCTCCTCATTGAGCTCCAACATTTTCCTGGAGGAGAATCCATCCGGAGTGACTGGTTTTTCCATGAAAACGTTCAGTCCACGACGGATGGCATATTCATAGTGCACCCAGCGAAAGGCACAGGGAGAGGTGAAGATCACGACATCGCCGGGATCGAGGACGTCCATGGCTTTTCGGTAGCCGTCAAAGCCGACGAAACGGCGTTCTTCCGGTACGTCGACCTTCTCCTTGTGCTTGTTGACCAACCCATTGTAACTCCGCTCCAATTTGCTTTGGTAAACGTCAGCCATTGCCACCAACTTGGTTGGGCCATTCGTGTGAGAAACGGAAAGAGCGTTGCTGGCGGCTCCCGTTCCTCTGCCTCCGCAGCCTACCAATGCGAGTTTGGTGAGGTCGGAACTTTGGCCATGAACGGTGGGTAGGGCCAAACCTGCGAGAGCTCCCCCGCCGGCAAACTTTCCTGAGTGAGAGAAGAACTGTCTTCGAGAGATTCCGGAGGATGTGGGAGTGGTATATTTAGTCATTGTATTATGGTTTGGAGACAAGATTGTCTTGCCTACGGGATTTGACTTGATTGACGCGTGGAGAGGGTATGGGTAATTCCTTGAAACGAAGATTAATTTCCAGCGAAGCAATACAACTGATCGAGCGATCGAGTGTAAAGTTTTCCGGAGATTGGAGAGAGGGTTGATCGAAAGATTTCCTCCTGACTTTGAGACAGTCGGTTCCTGGCAATAACCTTCAAATGCTTTCGGTCAGGTTCGATCACGAAGGTGACTCCGCTTTCGTTTTGAATATAATAATGAGATTTTGAAACCAGTGGAGATCCGGAAAAGGCTCCTTCCAACCGGTCAATCCACAGGGTCTTTCCCGTAGGCGCATCGTAACAGGTAATGACTCCGCCCATACTCGTGACAAAAACCATGCTTTCCAGCATTGCAGGCGAAGGAAGGTCTCTTCCTCCGTTTCGTTTCGCATTCCATATCATTTTGGATTTTTGTCCATCCCCAAGGGCAGGTTTCACCGCATAGAGATCACCGGGCTTTCCATTTACGACGTAAAGCAGTCCGTCTCCAAAGAAGGGAATGGGAGAACCTCGGCCGTTGAAACCCTTGCTGAACCACAACTCGGAACCACTGGAAAGGTCATACCCCCGCACTCCATATTCACCGTTGAGCACAAGCTGGCTCTTTCCATTGACTTCAATGGGAACGGGCGTGCTCCATCCGCCTCGTGGCTTTTCAGCTCGAGGGCTTTCCCATATGATCTTTCCTGTCTCAAGGTTGACTGCGATCAGTCGGGAAGGTCCCATCGAGTCACAGTTATGGTAGACGATTCCATTGAGGATGATGGGAGAAGCGGCGACTCCCCAACTGCCCGGGAAATCCCCAAGATTCAAGGACCAGAGAGATTTACCGTTCAAATCAAAGCAGTGTAAGCCTGCCGGTCCGAAAAAGGCAACGACCCGTTTCCCATCGGTTGCGGGAGTCGGCGTTCCCCATCCGTTCATCCGGTGAACACTCTCCGGGTTGGAGGAACGAACGGTTCGTTGCCAAAGAAGTTTTCCGTTATCTTGGTCAACGCATAGGAGATGTCTACGAGCGCCATCGGTTTCTCCGGAAGTGACAAAGATTTTGGAGCCTGCTCCAACGGCGGATGATTGGCCTGTCCCGGGTAATTGGGTTTTCCATACGATCGAACTGGTATCCCATTGCAAGGGGATATTTTGGTCAGTGGTACCCATGCCGCTCGGACCTCGAAAGGAAGACCATTCCTCGGCGTTTGCCAAGTTCACGAGAAGAAAAAAGGAAAAAAAGCTGTGAATTCGCATCCCCTATTGAACAAAAACTCGGGCGTCAGGCAAAGCACATTCTCCAAGAATCATCGCTTTTGGAAGCGAGCTTTCCCCGAAAGGTAAATTTCAAGGCAAGCGAACAGGTGTTTTCGTTACACCAAACCGATTAAAAAGCGATGGATTGCGTCCCGGCATTTTTCCACCTCTTTCAGGGAAACCCATTCGTCTTTGGCATGTGCTTGGGCAATGTCACCGGGGCCGTAAACCACTGCGGGAGTCCCACCCATGGCAATGGGAGAAGCATCAGTGAAATAAGGAACCCCGTAAGTCTGCCTTCTTCGCGCTGCCTTGAGAAAAGAGCGAACCAAAGGGAGCTTGGGATCGGTTTCCAACGCAGGACATGATGCTTCCCGAGCTCCTGTGTAACTCGGGAACAGTCCATTAAAAGCAAGAAGCTCGGTTAATTCTTTTTTGACCGATGCCGGAGTTTCATCAGGAAGAGTCCGTCGGTCCAAATCGATTTCGCAATGGTTGGGTATGACGTTTGGCTGACTGCCCCCAGTGATTCTTCCAATGCTGAGGGTGGGAGAGCCCAAGAGCGGATGACTTTTTTTGGCTAGCATTTTTGAGTATTCTCCAAACAGGCATTGCAGAACTTTCGTCATTGACTCTATCGCATTCTTTCCATTTTCGGGAGTGGATCCGTGGGCGGCTTTTCCTTTGGTTCCAAGTCTAATCCACAGGTTTCCCTTGTGGGCCGAAACGACTTGAAGTTTGGTGGGTTCTCCGGCAATCGCCAGATCTCCCTGAGGGCCTTTTTGAGCAAGCGCTCGGGAGCCCGCCTGCCCAAATTCCTCATCCACGAGGCCAACGAACACAATCTCCGTATTCTTCGGTCGTGGTCCGCCTTGAGCAAGCATGGCAAAGGCGCTGAAAAACGAGGCCACGGAACCTTTGGTATCGCAAGAACCCCGTCCGTGTAGGTTTCCCTTCCTGATTTTGGGTTTGAAGGCTCGTTTCTCGGCTGGCACTACGTCAAGATGTGGGGTCAAAAGCACCCTTTGCCTCACCTTCCCGGCCGGACGCAAGCGCATGAGAAGGTTGCTTCTGCCTGGAAGCACTCTCATCTTACGAGCCGAAATGCCAAGCTTTTTAGCCTCTTCGGCAAGGAAGTCAACCACCTCGGCCTCTCCCGTCAGCTCCTCTTCGTCCGGTAAGAGCAAAGGATTTACACTCGGTATCTCGACGAGCTCGCAAAGCAGACGATGGACGGGGGAAAGGCGTGGCATACGCCCTAGGCTTTAGCGAACGAACAAAACGGCAAGCCCCAAAGACGTCATAAGCAAAGTGGTCGCGTCGACGGGTGGTTCGGATTTGCCGTTAGGAAGAACGAGACAAGGGTTACAGTTCCGTAACCGTGATCTTCCTGAAATCAATCTTCATGTTCCGGTTTCCATGCAGTTGAATCCCTATCGGTCCTTTTTTCTTGGCCGAACCGGATTTGTAGTTCATGACTTCCTGACCTTGCAGCCAAGTGGTGTAGTTGGGGCCAACTGCCCGAATCTTCATTTGATTCCAATCCTTTTCCTTCAAGAGCTGGGAAACGTTTTTGGCCTCAACGGGGTATCCCTTTCCCGGTATGTAGGGGGAGCAGGTCATATCCCTCTTCAGGGAACCGGATATGCCAATTTGTATCTGATCCGAATTTCGAAGATGGATGCCCGAGTCAATGACCCCGTCGACGAAGCGGAATTCGAAATCTACCTCAAAGTCCGCATAATCTCTTTGGGTCCAGAGCACCGATCCTTTTTTCTTCGGACCGCTCCGCAAGGCAAGAGTCCCCCTTTCCGCCTTGTACCAACCCACTTGGTCGTTGCCGGAAGGGATTTTCCATCCATCCAAATTCTTTCCATTGAACAACTCTTTCCTTTCCGTGGTTACGTCGGGGGAGAGAATGCGATCGAACCGATGAACTCTGCCGGTGGTGCTCCATTCGGCAACAAAAATATCGCCTTTGGAATTGCAGGTAATGCCGTGGGGCGCGGTCACGATACCATTTCTCCATTTTGAAGGGGGAGTTCGGTTGGTGCCAATCTCATCCTTTTGGGCATTCGCTCCGATTTGTCTGAAAACCTCGCCTTTTTTATCGAGAATGGTGACCCGTCCCCGTAATTCTCCTATCACAGCCCAATTTTCATGAACGTGCACGCAAGCCGGAAGCAAAAGCCCTTCTCGGACGACCCCAATGAAGTCTCCGGACAGACTCATATGAACCACACGGTTGTTGGCCCGGTCCATGCCCAGGATTCGGGCCGGCTCGAAGCGATGATCAAGAACAAGTTTGTGCAGGGTCCTAAAACCATAGGGAGCATCTTTCCCTCCGAAGGAATTGAGGTATTTTCCATTCTTGTCAAAACGGTGGATGTGGTCTGAGGAGTATCCGTCCGTTACGAATACGTCACCATTTTGAGCCACGTCCGCTCCGGTTAGCCGAACCAAAGGCTTCCCGTTCTTGCCTTTGCGTTTGAATTCATCGGGTATGGAGGATGCTGTAATCTTAAGGACCGTTTTACCTTCAAGGGTCATCTTAAGGACCTCTCCGGCGTTAACCCGGGCGCCATAAATGAATTCCTCTTCGCCTTCGGTGCGAATGACGAAACCGTGAAGATCACTGGGAGCGTTGGGAAGGTTTCTCTTCCAAGTCCCGTCATCACCATAAACTTGAAGTCCGGCTTTGGCATCGCCTACACTTAGGTAAAGATCGCCATTTGAACTTGTCGCAACGTCGCCGTGCATGTTTCCCAGTTTTTCCTTGCCCGAAGGCAGAACAAGCCAATTGGGATTCGACTTCCAGGTATCCTCTGCGGATCCGTTGAAGGCGTTCAGAAGGAATGCGAGGGAAAGGAGTGCTTTATTCATGGTTCAGGGTTTTTCGAATCGATAGAGGGAGTCCTTGGTTCTAACAAGTAGAGAGTCTCCGATCACTGCAGGGGAAGCCATGCAACCATCTGGAAGATGATTATGGGCCAGGATCTCCAGACCTTCCCTTTGGGCTTTGAAAACAAGGCAATCTCCTCCGCTGGAAAAACTGTAGATTCGTCCGCTTGCATGAATTGGAGAGGATGCGCATTGACCTTTGATTTTCAGTCGTTCGGCCCAGATCACTTCTCCGGTCAGAGGATCGGAACAGGACGCGATTCCTTCGTCCGAAACCATATACAGAAAATCGCCGAGCAGGAGTGGAGATGATTTTTTTGGCACCACTTTTCTACGGGACCAGGTAATGTGAGAATCATCGACGTTCCCGTTTCCGCCAGGTCGAATTGCCGACATCGAACCCATACCGCTGAAGACAAAGACATGCCCGTGACGATAAATGGGTCGTGAGGAAGCATTCATGCCACCGGTTCTGGCTGTCCAAAGAAGTTTCCCGGTGGAAGGATCAAAAGCCTCCGTTGCCACGGCGGCTGGGCTGATTAACTCAAACCGGCCCTCGTGGTTAATTACGCTGGGTGTGCAGTAGGCCTTCTTGTTGTCTCCGTTGTTTGTACGGAAATCGAAGGCTCGATTGGTTTTCCAAAGGGTTTCACCGGTCTTTTGATCCAAGCAGACTACGTACTGAACGTCATAGCCGTCGAAATGTACGATCAGAGTATTGTTGTAAGGAATGGGAGAAGCTGCGGCTCCTCGCCAGTGATCGCACTTGAAGTCTCGCCGTTCCCAGAGTTTTTTTCCGGTGGTGGCGTTGAGCGCAGCGGTGCCATGAGCTCCGAAATGTAAAAATACGATGCCGTTTGCAAGGACGGGGGTGGGGGTGGCATAGCTGTTCATGGGATGACAGAACTGCGGATCAGGATTTTCGAAAACAAGGATTTTCTTAAGTTGACGACCCGTATTCCAGTCAAATTGGTGCGCCCATAGGCGTTTTCCTTCCTCCAAGGCGTTGGTAGCCCATATGATTCCTTCACTTACGACTGGGGAAGACCATGCCTTGCCTTCGAATGGGACTTTCCAGGTAAGATTTTTTCTTTCCGAGAACGAAATGGGAAGATCCGAGTCCTTGGCGTCCCCGTCCCCGAGAGGTCCTCGGAATTGATTCCACTCCGTTGGCTTGGCCATTAGGAGAGTCAGCAAGGGGAGGCAGGAAAGGAATGAGAGGGAGAAAGGGCGGAATAAGTTCATCTTCAAGAAGTAGGAGAGAATGGCTCGAATACGCAATAAAAAGAAGAGTTCCAGCGATCAAAATCTTACGGACAGAATAGGCATATCTTGCATGATTAGCATTGACTTAGCTAAGCTATAACTTAGCTTAGCAAAATGTATTCCATTCATTTTTCCAAAACTCATCTATCCAAATTACTGCAATTTGCAGAAGATGGGAAACAAGTGGTTATTGCCAGAGGAAAGAAGCCGATCGTTCGACTGGTTCCTTGTTCTCAGTTACCCAACGAAAGTAAACCGGAAGTTGGGACCGTAACTTCCAAAGCATTGAAGATCAAAGAGAAGCGTGAGATTGCCGGAAGGGTGGGAGATACCGTAGTTTATTTTTAATGAAAGTGTTGGTGGATACCTTTCCTTTTATTTGGTTGGTTTCGGAACCTACGAAACTAAGCCGAAAAGCCAAGGAAACCTTTGGCGATGATACCAACGAATTTTTTCTTAGTGATGCATCCGTGCTTGAATTGTCTCTTAAATACAATGACGGTTCTCTTGAAATGCCTTCAAATCCTCGAAGTTGGATCAAGGAACAAGTTAAATTATGGAACTTCAATTCCATTGGCATCACTCGGGAGTGCTGCTTCCGCATATCGGAAATGCCTTATCATCATGATGATGCGATAGACCGAATGCTTGTTGCTACGGCATTGGAAGAGGAGATGCCTTTACTTTCCGATACACCTGAAATTCAAAAGTATCCAATATCCATCATTTGGTAACCACCGGTTATTTCCCCTCCTCAAACCAGCGCAGATAAAGTTTCGAATTGTTGAAGTAATTGGACCGAGAGGCATCGTTTCGTATCGTTTTCAACTGATCCTCAATTTCCAACCGATACACCTCCATGGTCTCAGGACCAGGATCTCCCGTCCGTATGATCCATTGCTCAAGATCTTTTCTCATTTCATTGAGAGTTCCTGCATACTTTTTGTCTTTCGCAAGATTGTTGATCTGCCATTTATCCTCGTTATAGAGATAGAGCTCTTCTTTGGGACGGGTTGGGGAAAACAACAGCTTATTGCATACTGCGTTTCTTTCAGTATTCATTTCACGCAAACGACTAATGATTAATTTAGAGTCCTTGTAATTACTGGGCATCATGTGTGGTCTATTCGGAAAATAGTTTTTTATATAGAGAAAATCTTTGGTTCTGACCGAACGAATTTGGTCAGCGGCTTCACCGCATCGGTCCCGGGCTGCAAAAACCACCTTCTTTTCCCGATGATTTGAATCGAGGACGTTAGTGCCGTCCATCCCTACGGGTATTTGAATATTAGCTGCGGCAAGGGAAAGGGCTGCAACGTCAATATGTTCGACCAAATCGTTTCTTACGCTACCTTTGCGGATCCCGGGACCCCGAATTATAAGAGGTATGTGCGTGCCCTCGTCATAAAGAAACTGTTTCCCACGGGCATGACTAATACCATGATCGGTGAAAAAGACTACGAGAGTGTGATCAAGCAGTTTTTCCCTTTTAAGCCGGTTCATGACTTGGCCGACGTGCCAGTCCGTAATGCGGACAGTGTCTAGGTAGTTGGCCCAGTCACGAAGGAGAACCGAATCTCTTGGGTAGTAGGTGGGGAGTACGATTTCCTCATGTCGGGTTGGTTCCATCGCAAATTGTTCCTTAACTCGCGATTCCAAGGCGAGATATCCACTTTCGGAAGCCCCCCGCAACTTTCCGCCATGGAGCTGAACCTGCATGAAGAAAGGTTGATCGTTCTTCCTTCCCGACCAATCGTGACTGTCATACATGTTGCTTCTCCAATCGAAATTGTAATCGGTCTTCCCCCGTTTTTGCGTTGTCGTAGGCAAACTTCGAAAGTCATAGCCTTTGAGTCCGCTTCCGATGCAGGTGAAGTAGCCCGCTTTTTGAAAAAGCTCCGGAATGGGTGAGACTCCATCAGGCAAACGGACACGATGTTCTCCACGCCCGCTACGATGATGATGAGCGCCGATCGAATTTTGGTACATGCCGGTTATCAAGGCGGAGCGAAAGGTCGAGCAGACCGGAGAGGTCGCATAGGCTTGGGTAAAGAGCACCCCGTTCCTCGCCATTCTATCCACATTCGGCGTCTCGATGAGCTTTTCGCCATAGCAGGAGAAGTTAGCGGACATATCATCAACGACAAACCACAGGATATTATGCCGTTTTACTGCCGAACTTTCAGCCCAGGAAAGGATAAGCAAAACAAATGAAAGTCTGATTGCGTTCACGCCAACAAACTCCTTTTACCCAAATGATGGAACAGCAGAAACCTGCGCTACAAAAACCTCGGATACACGGGTTTTCCGTCTTTTTGGGAAAGAGGGAATTTGGGTTTCCAAGTAGGATGTTTTTGCCCGAGCCAGTCTTTGATTTTCTTCGACAGGTCAGCGGCAAGCTTCGGATGCTTTTTGAGGACGTTGCGTTCTTCACCAACGTCCTTGCTCAGGTCATAGAGTTCCCACTGATCAGCCTCGTAAAAATAGAGCAATTTGAATCGCTTCCCTTCGAACTCGTCAATTATGACAACGCAGGGTTGGGCCCGAACGTCCATGTATCCGGGGAACAAATAAAAAATCGGAGAACGCTTCGAATTGGAAGTTGGATCATTCAGAATCCCGGCAAAGGATTCCCCGTCCAGCGGGTGGTTTTTTTTCGGCGGAGTCCATTGATTTCCAGCCAATTCGATTAGGGTCGGATAAAAATCAATTCCATGAACCATCCGCTTGGTGACTGTATTGGCTGGAATTACGCCCGGCCAGTAGGCAATCAGGGGAACCCGAATTCCACCTTCGGTGAACATTCCCTTTACGCCCCGCAGAGGGAGGTTGTCCCCATGAGTGCCTCCGTTATCGGAAGTGAATAAAACCAAGGTATCTCGGGCGACGCTGTCACTTTTGTCGCCATCTCCGTTGGGGTCTTCCAGAGAAAGAAGAAGCCGGCCAAGGACTGCATCCATACCTGAAATGAATCCGGCTAGGTTTGCTTTTCTTGAGTTTTGGGGAGAGAGCCGCTTGAGGGCTTTTTCCTTGAGGTCCGGTCTGGATTGGACAGGTCCATGAACGGCATAGGCATGCAGTTGCAGATAAAATGGCTCCTTCTGGGAAGCTAGCCGCTGTACGGTTTCTTCCATGGCATCAGCCAATGCATCACATATGTGCTTGGGCTTGCCCACCTGACTTTCGGGGATACCGTATTTTTGGGCGTACGATTGAGTGTAAGGCTCTGCAAAGCGGTCAAAGTCACCTTGGCCAACTCTCTTGAACTGCCAACCATTCTCACTCTTTTTGGAAAAGCAAGTGGGTTGGTGACCTTGCGAATGTCCTCCGATATTTATATCGAATCCCTGATTCTCGGGCATGGTTTCCTCCGTGCCGTGTCCTCCCACGTGATATTTTCCAATATGAGCCGTGTTGTAGCCGTTTTTTTTCAGAGCCTCGGCTATGGTAATGGCCGAGGAGGCAACGTCTTCACTCTGGAGCGGACCCTTGAACCTCGCTTTTTCCTTCGTTATGCCTGGCTTTTTATAGCGATTCAGATTACCGACGACGTAGACCCCATTGTTAACTCGGGCCGGGTATTGACCGGAGAGCATCGCTGCCCGAGAAGGGGCGCAATTGGGCTGGGTATAGGCATGGGTGAAGCTCAAGCCCCGATTTGCGATTTTCTCAATATTGGGAGTGATGAAGCAACCCGTGTGAGTACCCATCGTGACTTGGTCAGCGCTGATTTGGTTCCAGCCCAAGTCATCGATCATGTATACGATCAAATTGGGTTTTTGATCGGCAAGAAGCAGAGGTGCCCCAATTAAATGAAGCAGAGAAAGAAATGAAGCGAATTTCATAAAAGATCGTTAAAATTTACCCTCCCTCGCCACTTCGTCAATCCAATGACGCGCCCAAACACAAATTTCACGAAGAAGATGGGCGAATCAAGGTTTGCCGGATGTTCTTACGTTCCGTATGTCATTCTCCAGTTCGCTTTTTCTGCGTGCGAGGTATTCTGCGGAAATTTTTCTAGCTTTGGTTTGGTCCGCTTCGTCGTAGTCCCAAAACTCCTGCACGATTTTTTCGCAATCCGGATAGTGACTACCATCGTCTCCGACTCGCAGGCGCACTTTGGCCAACCAATTCTTCAGGGACGAGGCCAATTTTGCGTATTTTGGGTTGTGGTATAGATTTTTGGTTTCGTGCGGATCCTCTTTCATATCGTATAATTCCCAACCGGCGGGAGTCTGGTATCCCCCCTGATAATTGCATCCGTAAAAATAGATCAGTTTGTATCGCTTGGTTCTCATGCCCAAGTGCGCTGGGTTGTCATGGTGGGCCATATGCATCCAATAACGATAATATGCGGCTTTTTTCCAGTCCTCTGCCTCCTTGCCGGTCTCGAGAAGTGATTTGAAGGATCGTCCCTGAACGGTCTTGGGAATTTTGGCATTCGCAAAGTCAAGCATGGTGGGGGCATAGTCGACGTTTTCGATGATCGTATCGAAGCGTTGCCCTGCCTTGACGGTCTTGGGATAGCGGACGAGGAAAGGCATGCGCATAGACTCTTCGTACATCCAACGCTTGTCCTGATAATCATGTTCGCCGAGCATGAAACCTTGGTCACCGGTGTAGATGATGACGGTGTTGTCCATTTGCCCTGTTTCCTCAAGGTGCTTGAAAAGGCGACCCAGGTTGTCGTCGATTCCCTTTACGCACCTGAGAAATTTCTTGAGATAGGCGTTGTAGGCAAAGCGAGTGTTCTGTTCGTCGGTATAGTCGACCGGATCGTAGTTCTCGGGGAATTCCCGCGGAAATCTTTGTGGCAGGTCGCGCAAATAGGAGCGGCGAGGGTTACGGTTCCCAATGGAAGTACCGATGTGAGGAATCAATTCGTCGTTGTTTCCCCGAGTGGCTAAGGATCCGAAATCGGAATCCTTTTTCCATAGGGTTTCGGGTTCCGGAACGTCTTCCTCGGCGAGATAGGATTCGTACCGTTCGGCATTTTCAAAATAGTCGTGCGGAGCCTTGTAGTGATGCATGAGAAAGAAGGGTTTGTCCGCTTTCCGCTTCTTCAGCCATTCGAGGGTAAGGTCAGTGATGGCATCGGTGGAATGCTTGTTGGGAAACTCGATGAGGTTTTTGCCCCAAGGTTTGTCCCCGCGTACCCGAAAGGAGGGTCCGTGGTATTTGCCTTGCCCTGGAAGTACGCAGTAATAGTCAAAGTCCTTGGGTTCCACCTTAAGATGCCATTTACCGATCATGGCGGATTCGTATCCCGCCTTTTTCATTTCTATGGCGAGCATTTGCTTGCCGGGTTCGACTCGACCTCCCAAATCCACGGCCCCATTGACGTGGTTGTACTGACCGGTCAGTACGCAAGCGCGAGAAGGCGAGCAGATGGAGTTGGTGCAAAAGGCATTCTGGAAAAGAGCGCCCTCTTGGGCGAGCCGGTCCAAGTTTGGGGTCGGCGCAATCTTGGCAAGCCGTCCTCCATAGGCGGAAATTCCGTGAGCGGCATGATCATCGGACATAATGAAAAGTATGTTGGGTTTGGAGGCGGCTCGCATGCTTGTCGCCATAATCAACCCGAGAAAAAGAATGAGGCTAGGTTTCATGGTTGGATAAGTTCCCGATGATTGTCGGGTCGCGGAAAAAAATCAAGCGATGAGTTCGCCAATGACTTGACCGCCGAACTGGCTGAGTTGCTTGTAGCGACCTCCGTGGAAGAAGGTGAGCTTGTTGTCGTCCAAGCCCAATAAGTGAAGGAGAGTGACGTGAAAGTCCCGAATGGGGTGAGCCACCTCAACCGCTTTCGATCCCAATTCATCGGTAGCTCCCACCGCAGCTCCGGCTTTTACCCCGCCACCCGCCATCATAATGGTCATAGCTTTGTTGTTATGCCCCCGACCGATGGCGTACACGCCGCCTCGGCGGTTGTTGTCGGGAGTCCTTCCGAATTCTCCAAGCCAAAGAACCAAAGTGTCTTTGAGCATACCCCGGTTTTTCAAATCCTCGATGAGGGCGGTCATAGGTTGATCGACGCTCCTGATGCGGGCGGCGTGAGCCCGTTCGAGGTAGTCATGACTGTCCCAACCACCCGAGAAAATTTGCACGAAGCGGACTCCCTTTTCAACCAATCGGCGAGCCATCAGACATTGTTTCCCGAACTCTGCAGTTTCCTTTTGGTTCAACCCATAGGCGTCTTTTGTCTTCTCGCTCTCATTGCCGAGGTCGATTACGCCGGGAACTTCCATTTGCATGCGAAAGGCAAGTTCATAATTTTGCATGCGTGATTCAAGCTCCCGATGCTGTGGGTGTCTGATCATATGACGCTGATTGAGGAAGGCCAATTCGTCCAGGGTTTGCCTTTGGTGACCCCGGTTCTTGTGAGAGGGAGCGTTCAAATCAAGGATCGGCGAGCCTGTTGGACGCAAACGGGTTCCTTGGTACTGCCCCGGCAGAAACCCATTTGACCAGTTTCGCGAACCACCTTGCGGAAGGGCGAGTTCGGTCATCACCACGTAACCGGGCAGGTTTTGATTGACGGAACCCAAGCCATAGTTGGCCCAAGCGCCCAAGGCGGGGTCACCTCCCAGTCGGCTACCGGTGTTCATGTGAAAAAGAGCCTCGGGGTGATTGAGCGATTCGGCAAAGCACCCACGGTAATTGCATAGCTCGTCCGCAACCCTTGGGAGATGAACCCATTGGTCACTCATATCAAGGCCGGATTCACCTACCTTACGGGAACCATAGGGACTACCAACGAAAAATTTGAACCCCTGTTCCAAAGTGCCCGTTGACTTGCTTTCGCTTTTATGCAGCGCGTTCAGCTTGGGCTTTGGGTCGAAGGTATCGACCTGGCTTGGTCCGCCCTCCATGAAAAGCATGATGACGTTCTTTGCCTTGGGCGTATGCATCGGCGTTTTCGGTCCGGGTTGCCCCGCGTCCTTGGCCATCAAGTCAGTCATGGCCAAGGCGCCTAGGGATGAAGTCAGACCGTATAGGAAATCTCGACGATTAAGTTGGGGAAGGTAAAAGGGCGTGTTCATTATCAATAGACGTACATGAATTCGTTGGTATTGAAAAGAACCAGACACAAGTCAGCGAGCGCTCTGGTCTTTGAGCTGACCTCATAAGCTTTCTTGTCGGATTGGTAATTTTCGAAAGCGGGTAGGATTTCCTCGTATTCGAAAGGCAAACCGGTCGCCTCTTCGACGAGTGAACGGGTGACCGTGGTCGGGTAGCTTGTCTTTTCGGGCTTATGCTCGAGGTGGTATTGATCCATCCTTTCGACGTAATCTTCGAGGCGATCCCACTCTTTCTGATCCGGAACTCGCCCAAAAGACAATTGAACGACCCTCTTGACCTGCATCCGAAGGTCTTTGAATTCCCTTTGGGCTCGAAGGGCCAGAGCGGTAGCGCGGTCATTCATAAGATCGCTGTTGAGAAGAGTGAAAGCTTGCGGGGTTACGGACTCGGAAACTCGTTCTTCGCAGGAATCATTGGGGTTGGGCTGGTTGAAGAGCTCAAGAAATGGATCGGGTTGACCACGCACTCGGTAAGCGTAGAGGCTTCGCCGGTTTCTGTCCTTCGGTTTAACCGAAGGCTGGTAGGCGGGGGCAAGCGAGAATTGAATCATCCTTGGTTGAAGGGCGACCTCCATATTAATCTCGGGCATGACCGGCAAGCCACCGACTTGCCGGTTCAGTTCTCCGGTACTGAGGAGCATGCCGTCGCGCAGTTCCTCGGCCGTGAGGCGGCGGGGTAGGCGGTAGGCAAGCAAATGATTTTCAGGATCTTGGTTGCGGAGTTTTTCTATCTCCGGATGTTCCGTTGCCTGTCGATAGGTTTCCGAGAGCATGATCTGTTTGTGCAAACGCTTGAATTTCCATCCGTTCTCAACGAAGTCCGCAGCCAACCAGTCCAAAAGCTTCGGGTGGGTGGGTTTCTTCCCCTTGGCGCCGAAATTGTTCGGATTACCCGCCAACGGTTTCCCAAAATGCCTTTGCCATACCCGGTTGACGATGGATCGAGCGGTCAGAGGATTCTTGGGGTGGGCAATCCATTTGGCGAGGGACAACCGTCTTCCGGAATTTTCGGAAGTTACGAGATAAGGCTCCTTCGGGTTATCGGAGGTTGCCAGTCCAAGGGCACTTAGGACACCGGGCCTAACCTGCTCGCCAACCGCTTCCAAGGCTCCCCCCATAAGGATATTGGAAGGGGGTATGGGGGTGTCGGGAATTTTACCCGGCATGCGCATTTTTTTCGCGTTTAGGGACTTGGGCACGGGCCCATTGTAGACTGACTGAGCGAGGGGTTCGTAGCGTTCGAGTCGGCGGGTCCAAATCCAGTCGTCCTGCCTGCGAACCTTGAGCCTGCCCTGCTCAACTGGGCTAAGCCCAACGTAGCGTGGAGGCTTCTCTTCGTCCGGCAAACTCCTGCGCTTGTCTTCGCTGAGGTATTCCTTGCCACGCTCTTCGTACCAGGACTTGGCGGCATCCTCCTGCTTTTTCAAAAGGTAGTGATATTTTTCCTTGGCGAAATCAAGCATACGCTGGGTGGATTCTTTGCCTTCTTTGAGACCGAGCAGATTTTCCTTATTGGCGAAGGGCGCGGGTCGTTCGGCAAGTTGAGTTCCGGCAAACGCGGCGTAGAATCTGTAATAGTCTCTCGTGGGTAGGGGGTCGAACTTATGATCGTGGCATTTGAAGCATCGCATGGTGGTGCTAAGGAAGGTTTGTCCCACGGAGTTCACGACGTCGTCGAGGTACAATTGACGGGCTTGCGGTTTGAGAACCATTGCCGGGTCCCATGGGCCAATCCGCAGAAAGGACGTGGCTACCAGCAATTGAGAATCCTTTTTCCCAGACGGTTGTTTTTCCCAAAGCTCGTCTCCTGCGATTTGTTCGATTATGAACTGGTCGTAGGCTTTGTCCTCATTGAAGGAGCGAGCCACATAGTCGCGATATCTCCACATATTGGATCGCTCGTAGTCATTGGACAGACCGGCGGTATCAGCGTAGCGGGCGACGTCCAGCCAATGTTGAGCGGATCGTTCGCCGAAGTGCGGACTGTCCAATAATTCATCGATCAAATTGGTCCAGGCCTTTTGAGGATTTTCATCCCAGGCCAATCGAAACTGATAAATCTCATAGGGAGTGGGAGGGAGTCCATGCAGATCAAGGTAAGCCCGTTTGACCAAGTCCCGAAAATGAGCGGAGGGCGCAGGTTTGACCTTTTCCAGTTTGAGTTTTGCCCGAACGAATGAATCTATGGGATTCAATCCTTGGATCGGCGCTTCGGGCCGTTCCAGAGCGCGGAAGGCCCACATGTCCTCGGGTTTGTAACGCCTGTAGGTCCAATCTTCGGACAAACCACCACTTGTCTTGACCAAAATGCCGTCATCAGTGACGGGTTTTGCCCGCTCTTCCTTCAAATAGCTGTCTATGGTCGACTTGTTTGGCCAAGGAGCTCCCAATTCGATCCATTTCCGAAACCACTCGATTTGTTGTACGGACAAACGATCGTTTTCCTTGGGTGGCATTTCATACTCCTCGTCCTTCCATTCGATCGCCGTCATGAGCAGGCTTTTGTCCGGATCTCCTGGGATCAGAACCCGATCGCTGGTCTCACCCCCAAAGAGCATGCTTTCACGGCTCGTCAACTCCAGATCTCCTTTGACCTTGCCAGCCTTCTGACTGTGGCAAGCGAAGCATTTTGCCTCCAACAGACTGTGAATCTTGAGGGAGAAGAGTCGCTCTCCCTCCTTTGGGTTTCCTTGTGAGAGGAGGCAGGCGAAGCTAAGCGAGATGAATTGAAAAAGAAGCCGTTTCATTCCTCATATGACGTTTTCTTCGAGATAGAAAAGAGCCTTCTCCACGTCTTTCTCCATCACGGCATGTATGACGTTGTTGTGTTCTTCGATGACTTGGCGGTAATTGGACAGTCTGGAATACTTCATGGTCATTCTTACACTTAATCCTAACCACAAGGATTCCAAATGAGGAGAGGCTTGAGCGACCCAATAGCGATGAAGAGCCAAGTCGCACTCGGCGACTTCGGGCAAAGAGGCTCGTTCACAAGCTGAATTGAGCCGCTCAAGCAAAAAGGAAAGTTGGAGAAAGTGATGTTTCTTGGCGTCCCGAATAAATGCTTCAAGACAAAACTTTTCCAAGCGCAAACGCATGGAGACGACGACGTCTCTCTCCGCATCGGTAAGAGGAGAGCTTACACGAACCCCCTTGTTGGGTTCATAGACCAAGACTCCCTCTTGAGTGAGGCGGAGGAGGGCATCGCGTACGGGCCCTCGGCTGGTGCCGAAGCGTTCGGCAAGCTTTTGTTCTCGAATGGGCTGTTCGAAATCAAATTTTCCGGTCAGCAAATCCTTCCGCAAAGCCTCACAAATGCTTTCTCGGTCATTATGTTTGATACCATATTGCACAAATTACCATCGTGCCGAACGCGTTGCCAAAGGTCAATGAGGATTGTTAACAATTTAATCCGAATGGCCTTGGGATTTTCGATCGGTGAACGGAAAGCGATGATTCACTTATCTGTCAGTGACGTTGAGTTCGGCCGATTTGTTCTCCGGCATGACAAATCGACCGACGACTTTGTCTTTTTGAACGTTTCTTATTTCCCAAACGTGTCCGGTGAAAGTATTGATTTCAGCATGGTCTTGATTCCTTAAGGTTTTGGTCTGCTTGGCCTTACCCTCGAAATCGATCCATTCGATGGCAATGGTCTGCTCGCTCAGGTTATGAACGTAGAGCCTGCACCTCTTTCGGGAAAAGTTCGATTTGAGGACCTTTGCTTCCTTCGGGTCGATCAAAATGATTTCAGCAGAGCCTGGAGGAGCCAGACTCACCTTGCCTTGCTCAAATTTCTCTTTCCATTGAACGAGCTGATCGGGCCATTCGAAGGCTTTTTCCTTGCCCGAGTCGAAACCCTCCAAATGCTTGCACTTCGTTTTTCGCTGATGAGGCTTTTGGTAACGCCATTGGTTTTCGCCCAGATATCTCCGGATCAGACGGGTAATTCTGGGATCGTTCGCAATCAATTCCTCACGGGTATTGATCCTTCCATGGTCATTGTCGTTTTCCCTGTTGGTGTCAAACCACGATTGTACGCACTCCGCCCAATACTCGGCGGAATTGATTGAGGCGTAGGTTCCCTCCCAGATTTTTTCTTCGATGGCCAAACGGAAGCACTCGTCCAGTTCAGCTTGAAATTGGGGAAAGAGAGTTTTGATTGCCATTTCATGAAGAGCATGAGCGAATTCGTGAATGAGAATGTTTTCCGTATCGTAAGGATCTCCGTCGATACAGAGGAGGTTTTCCTCTCCACAGCTAACCGCTGGGCGGGATGGAGTGGCCCCTAGACCGCGAGCCCTGCGGTCCCAGTAGAGTGATGGGTGTAAATCGGAATGCTCGGGGACGTCGGTGGTGAACTCGTTGCGGGCCATCACCGCAAAGCGCGTCTTGTTCTGGTTCAGGGTTGAGAGCAATTCGTATTTCCCTCCCACCATTTGATGAATTAGAAAAGCGGCTTCTTTCAATGCGAAGTCCGAAACTCCGTTTGATCCCAAAACCGAGAAATTCCCAACCTCCACCCGTTTTTGATAAAAGTCCGACAAACCCAAATGCCGTCGAACTTCGGTCGGAACGCTCGTGACGTGAAAGCCATCCGATTGCGAAAAGGACAAGGATTGGCTTAGAAGAGCAGTTGCAACGAAAAACAAAGAAGAATGCGCAAGCGAACCTTGGTTCATGGAGCTTCAGTTTTTGAAAAAGTCGTGTTGAGGGTCTCCTCCGCTGAGTATGTAAGCCAACAGATCCATGATTTCATCCTTTTCCATCATATTGAGCAGACCTGGGGGCATGGGTGAGACAGGGGAGGGGCCCATGCTTTGGATTTCCTTTCGCAGAACACTGGTTCTTTGGTTCGGGTTGTAAAGATCGGTGTTTAAGGTGACCCGGTCACCATTGAGGTTCACTACCACACCGGATAGAGCTTCGCCGCTTTTCAGAGTTACGAAAGTGGGCACGAACTGTTCGTTGATTTCCTTACTCGGATAGATGATTTGCTCAAGTAGGTCATGGGGGGAGTAGCGTCCGCCCGAGCCAGTCAGGTCAGGACCGTTCATTCCTCCTTGGTTTCCAAATCGGTGGCAAGCGAAACAGCCTCCTGCAGCGAACATCTTGCGCCCACTTTCAAAATTTCGCTCCTTAAGCCCTTTGGATGCCGATTCGCTTAACGCCTCCATTTCCCAATTTTTTACGAAAGTCCTGCCCGCCATGGCTTCGGCCATGGTTTCAGCGGGTGATTTCTGCACTGCCTTCTTTGCGAGAAGTCCGGCGAAATCCTCTTTCTTTTCGGGACTTAAGCTGGCCACTGCATCGGTGCGGATGAATTCGATGAATTTAGAGAAACTTGCTCCCCCTCGGTAATTTGCCGCCTTGAGAAACCAGTTGAAATACTGCTTCCGGAGTTCGTCAGTCCAACCAGTTTTCAAGGTGCGTAGTGACCGGGCGTATTCCATTTGCTCTTCCTGAGTGGGCGACTCGTTTAGGAGAGCCATTGCCTTTGTGGCTACGGATGGAGCCTCCAAAAAGGACAATGTCTCACACAGCAGCCAGTTCATCTCAAAACTTTGGGAGGGGAATTGCGGATCCAGTTGAACGATGATTTTCTCCAACGTTTGGTGAGACGGCTTGCCGAAGCGCACCATTGCAACTTGGTAGGCCCGGATCATTGCCATTCTCTCGCTTGAATTGAGCTCGTCCCAATTGATTTGCAGCAGCGAACGGATGATCCTTTTGCCCATCTGCAGATCGACCGGGGGATCCGATTCCTTTCGATGAAAAGGATCAATGCCCGAAGCTTTGGCAAGAGATAGGAGAACGTAAGTCCGTTTCCCCGGATTTTTCTCATTGAGGGCTTTTGCCGCCCATTTCTCAACCGGCAATCGCTGAATGGCCATAAGGGCCGCCCATCTGATGAAGCGGTCCGCATGATCGATATGAGGCCATGCAGACTCCAGAGCTTTCGGATCATCACCGACATGAAGGGTTTCCAGTTGGCGCCGCAGCTCGGCAAGTTGATTGATACGCGGTCGAGCGGAAACTAAATCGGTTTTTTCTTCACCGACGTAACGGACCCGATAGAGTCCGGATTGCACCCTTCTGCCGCCTATGGCAAAGTACATCGAACCATCTTCGGGATGAATAATGGCATCCGTTACTGGTAGAGGGCTACCGGTTATGAATGTTTCCTTTACACCGGTGTATGTGCTTCCATCCGGTTTCATGTGAACGGCGTAGATTTTCCCCCAGCTCCAATCCAAGATGAACATGGATTTTTGATATTTGGAGGGGAACTTGGCTCCGTATCCGAAAGTGACTCCAGTTGGAGATCCCGGACCAATATTGACTACGGGAGGCAAGGTGTCGGAATAAAAGTCGGGTCGTTTCCCGGTTCCGTTTCTCCATCCGTACATCGAGCCACTGGTGACGTGACAAATACGCGTTGGTCGGTACCATGGAGTATTGAAATCGTATTCCATATCCGCGTCATAGGTGAACAGTTCGCCATCCGAATTGAAGGCGCCGTCGAAAATGTTTCGGTATCCGGACGATACGATCTCCCAATCCTTGCCGTCTGGCGAAATTTTATAAATGATCCCAGCGGGAGCGAGTCGCTCTCGATTATGTCCCCGACCATCTGGCATTCGCGGAAGCAGATGATCTTCTCCCCAATCCATCGGCACTCGGGAACGGTTTGCTTCCACTGGAGTGGTATTGTTACCCGTTATGAGATAGATGGACTTTTTGTCCGGACCAAGGAGTAGCGCATGGACGCCATGATCTCCCCGTGCCTGCATGCCCCGCAGCTTTTCAACCTTATCAAGTTGGTCGTCTCCGTTTGAATCCGTGATCCTGTAGACTCCACTCTCCATCTTTTTTTCATAATCGTTGACGGCAACGTAAAGGCAGTCAAACGCCCAAAGGAGACCATTTGCGGCACGGATGTTAGCAGGAATTTTTTCGATATCACTTTCCTTGAGCGCGTTTCCATTCGCAGGGACTTGAAAACGATAGAGTCCGCCAAATTGATCACTGGCAATGATGCGGTTTTTGTTGTCCAGGCAAAGATTTACCCAGGAGCCCAATCTTTCCTTGGGCACGGTAAAGAGCAAGTCGACTTCGAAACCATCCTTTACGGAGATGCTTTCAATGGGAGTGGCTTTGGTATCGAATTCACCCATGGAATGACTCACGGACAAGGCCATCAGGGTAAGGAGTGGAAGAAGTTTTTCGAAGACAGGCATTTTCATAACTCGTAGATGTTCGACATCGTCCTTTTCTTATGCCTTCTGGTAAAGACCGAAATGCTTCTCACGGTTCAATCGAACGATCTCTCGCTTCGCAAAACCTACTGTAGAAAAGCATGAAAAACCACTCTTCCCCAACCAGGCTTTCATGCCGGGCTTCGATTTCGGGTTTGCAAACGGTAGAAGTTGGAAGTTCATTTTAGAGATGAAACCTGTTTTGCTTATCCTGTCATTTGGGTTGGTTTGCATGTGCGCGGTCCCCACCGTTCATTCGTCGAATGAATCAGGTGGCTTTTCGGAACGCTTTGAAAAGTTTTCCAATTCCATGACCAAGGTTCGATTCAAGGGATTCTTTACGGTCGATGGCTCAAACCGCCCTCCGGTCGAGGAAACCTATGAGATACATAGCGTGCAAAAATTTGGAGACCAAGACCTGTGGATTTTCACAGCCCGTATCAAATATGGAAAAAAGGACGTAACCTTGCCGATGCCTTTGCCCGTTAAATGGGTGGGTGAAATCCCTGTGATTACGATGCAAAATTTGAACATACCTGGTCTTGGCACTTTCAGTTCTCACGTGGTGATTGACGGGAACAAGTATGCGGGGACTTGGGCTCATGGTAAGGTGGGAGGGCATTTGTACGGGAGAATATCCAAAATCAAGCAAGAGGAAAAGGAATGAAAAAACCATCTTTTCGTTTACCCCTTTTTGTTCTGATGGGTGTTGGTCTTTTTTTGGGTGGTTATTATCAGGGAACGAAACAAAACCAGGATAGCGTCATTGAGCGGGCATTGAACCAAGAGATTGAGGATGGAACCGAAGATGCGATTGTAACAGAAGCTTCCACCACTCCATCTTCTCCAAGACCGAGCCAGTCCGTTGAGCTTGAGGATGATAAGAGAATTCCCAAGAATGTTGAAAACTTGAGGGAGTTGCTCTATCGAGCGCAATCCGAGTCCAACCCAATCCTCCGTTACGCCTCCTTTGCCAAGGCATTGGAGAACCTAAACGATAACAACCTCGAGGAGGTTTTGGAAACTTTCGAAACGATGCCTTTTGGATTCGAGCACATGCAGGAATATCGAATGTTACTTTATGCCTGGGCTCAGTTTGACCCGATTAATGCGATTGAATATTGCAACCGAAGAGCCTCCGGCATGGGCGCGGGTTTTGCCACGGCCGGAGTTCTCGAAGGTTGGGCGAGCCGGGATCCCTTACAAGCCAAGGCTTGGGTCGAACGCACGGAAAATGCGGGATTGGACAAAATCTATAACTTTGGCTTGGTGAGAGGTTGGGCAAGCCGAGACCTGAACGCCGCCTCGGACTACGTTTTTTCTCTGGAAGGAGGCAAGGAAGTTGAGAAGTTGGTGGGCATTCTAACGGAAGAGGTCAACAAACAAGGCTTTGCCACCGCCACGAATTGGGCCGAGTCCCTTACGGAAGAACAATTCAAGGAGTCTGCCTTTTCCAGCCTCAGCAAAAGACATTCTCGGGATAATCCGAAAAAAATGGCCCGTTGGCTGGAAGCTCATGCGGAGGAAAATTATGCGATCCAAGCGATGGACAATCTGGGTAAGCGTTGGAGTGAAACCGATCCGGAGGCGGCTATCAATTACTTTGCTGACCTCCCTCCGGGAAAGGGTCAGGAAATGGGAATAAAGAGTGTCGTGGGAAATTGGGCCAAAGAGGATCCTTTGGCTGCCGGGGAATGGCTCAACGAACGAGAAGCCGGCCCTGAATTGGATTCGGCTCTATCGGTTTACGCTTCCGCCGTATCACGCAAGGATGGGGCCGCTGCCATGGAATGGGCCATTTCCATTTCCGATGAGAAACTGCAGGAGAGTACCATTCGAAAGGTGGGGCAGGAGTGGTATCGTCAGGACAAGGATTCCGTGGAAACCTGGTTGCCTGAGAGCGGCTTGTCGCAAGGGATGCAAAAGGTCATACGGAATCCACCCAAGAAAAACTGGTGGCAATCGATTTCCGAAAGATAAGTCTTTGGCAGGGTTAGCCGGCGGGCTGATCCACTTTCAAGGCATCCAACTCTTCCTGCAGAATCACCATATACTTCTCCGGGTCCTTCTGAAATTTCGGAAGGCAGGGTTTGCAGCAGAACTTGATTGTTATGCCTTCATGGACATGAGTGTAGGGGATCATGCTCGATCCGACCTCGTCAAAGTCATTTCCGGACACGATGCAAAAATCAATGGGATAAAAGGCTTCCTCGGAAGGTCCGGAATCACTTGTTGCTCCTCCGCACCCGATGAGGGCAAAAGCCATGATGAGAAGCAAAGAACTTGAAATGAGAGGTAGGGCGCGAGTTGTTGCATTCATGGGAGTATCCTTTCGAAAATCCCGTTCAAGGTCAAGAAGAGTGGGGGCAAGAAAATTCAGAGGGCGCGGGCTCGTAGCTTTCGAAATCGAACCGAGCCACCCTTGCCGTGGTGTTGGACTCCAAAACTCCCTTTGGTTTGGACCAGTTGATCGGTTTCTGCAACGAGCTTACCGTTTAGGAAAGTCTTGGCTTTGGGACCAATGCAGCGAATCCGAAAGTGATTCCATGAGTTTGCATCAAACAATCCTTGGACTCTCTTGGAATACTCTGCTTCGGTACCCTTTCTGGGATAAATCCAGCCCCCCAATCCGATACCATAAATCGCCGCGGGTTTCTTTTGGTCGATTTCGCATTGGTAACCTTTGGGCTTGCCCTGATCTCCAACTAATCTGAATCCAAGTCCGGAGTTGAAGCCTTCGTAGTCGAGCGGGATCTTCACTTCGCCTTCGACCACAAAATCCTTCATTTGTAAATCGCTGAGCACCCAAACGTTGACTTTGGACAAAAGATTAAGTTCGCCATCTACGGATTCGAAGGACTCGACTTTGGCCCGAGGAGTCCATCCCTTGGTGGAATTATCTTCGCAAAGATTAATCCATTCCTTTGACTCCTCCTTGGCGTTGGCAAGCAGTGCGACCATACCTAACAGGGCGCAAAAAAGGCAGTTTCCCTGGATCATTTTCATGCCACTAGGTGAGATCAAGGGGGCCACCTTTGCAAAGGTTTGGGTTACCAAAAGCATTAAGTGGATGCCCAACTGCATGAGCTAGGCTTAGCAGGAAGCGATTATGAG